>Ga0129303_100010_pt1 | contig 27251 bp, 37 predicted proteins | sample ElbSprsedimmetaG_FD_94490 | JGI IMG/M metagenome (GOLD analysis project Ga0129303, IMG submission 94490) | Hot spring sediment bacterial and archeal communities from California, USA to study Microbial Dark Matter (Phase II) - Elbow Spring... | ecosystem: Environmental > Aquatic > Thermal springs... | reverse complement strand
GTCCATGACCGCCCAGGCCATACTCCGGCTGATCCCTTCTCCTCCCGGGAAAATACTGGGGGGCAACATATATTTCCGGGGAGAAGACCTTCTGCAGAAAGATCTCCAGGAGATGAGGAAGATAAGGGGAAAGCACATTGCCATGATCTTTCAAGACCCCATGACTACTTCCTTGAACCCCACCCTCACCATCGGCAACCAGATCATGGAGGTTTTAACCCTCCATGAAGGCCTGAAGTGCAGGGAGGCCAGGGAAAAGGCGTTGGATCTTTTAAAAAAAGTGGAAATAAACCAGCCGGAACGTAGGCTCAAACAGTATCCCCACGAGCTTTCTGGAGGCATGCGCCAGAGGGTTCTGATAGCCATGGCCATAGCCTGTAACCCCCAGATCCTGATAGCAGATGAGCCCACCACCGCCCTGGACGTTACGGTTCAGGCTCAGATTTTGGATCTGCTGGGGGAATTGCAGGAACAGGGCCGGATGGCCGTAATCCTGATAACCCATGATCTGGGCATCGTGGCCGGTTTCTGTCACCGGGTGGCGGTTATGTATGCGGGGCAGGTGGTGGAGGAGGCCCCCACCGAAGAGATGTTCTACAACCCCCGGCATCCCTACACCCGGGGCCTCTTGGATTCCCTACCCCGGATCAACGACCGGTCCTCGGGGGCCCTTTCCTGTATCCCGGGACAGCCTCCCGATCTATCCGCACCGCCTCCAGGATGCGCCTTTTGGCCCCGCTGTTCCCGGGCCATGAATATTTGCGCCCTAGAAGAGCCTCCTTATATAAATGTAGGAGAGAACCATAGGGTAAAGTGCTGGCTGGAAGCCAAAGGGGAAAGAAGCGCATGAAGCATTCAGAGGAGATCATCAGGCTGGAAAGGGTAAAAAAGTATTTCTCCATGGGCCGGGGGAAATGACTAAAGGCCGTGGATGGGGTGAACCTGTCCTTTTACTGGGGGGGAGACCCTGGGGTCGGTGGGGGAGTCGGGTTGCGGCAAGACCACTTTGGGGCGCCTCATAGTGGGACTCTACCAGCCCACCGAAGGAACTTTAAGTTTCTGGAAAAAGGAGGTAAAGGCCCTGGATTCCAAGGCCCGGAAAGATCTGCGCCGCCGGGTGCAGATGGTGTTCCAGGACCCCTATGCCTCTCTGAATCCCCGAATGACCGTGGACGAGATCCTAAGGGAACCCCTGGAGATCCACGGCGTTTGCCCAGGGAGGGAAAGGGAGGAGAGGGTTAAAGAGATTTTGGATCTGGTGGGGTTGCAGAGGGAACACCTGAATCGTTTCCCCCATGAGCTTTCCGGAGGCCAGAGGCAGAGGGTGGGGATCGCCCGGGCCCTGATCCTGCGCCCGGAATTCGTGGTCCTGGACGAATCCACCTCAGCCCTGGACGTCTCCATAAGGGCCCAGATCATAAATCTCCTGGAAGAATTGCGTGAGCGTCTGGGTTTGTCTTATCTCTTTATCTCCCACGACCTGGCCACAGTCAGATACCTGAGCACCAGGCTGGCCATCATGTATTTGGGGAAAATAGTAGAAATAGGGGATAGCTGGAATATCTACCGCCGGCCCCTCCACCCTTATACCCGGGCCCTCCTGTCAGCCCTGCCCCTCCCCGACCCCGTAAGGGAAAGGCAAAGGGAGCGCTTGATAATCCGGGGAGAACCGCCCAGTCCTCTGGACCCCCCTCCTGGATGCCCTTTTGTGAGCCGGTGTCCTTATGCTTTAGAGATCTGCCGCCGGGAACCTCCGCCTTTAGAGGAGAGGCATCCTGGACACCAGGTGGCCTGTTTCAGAACTGATATTTAAGGGAATACTAGGCGGAAGAAAAATTCTTTTCTGGTTATTGACAAATGACCAAAACACGTCTATATATTTATAGGGATGAAAAAATCGGCTGGGAGGTGAAAGTATGCCCAGGGGTGATCGTACAGGTCCGTGGGGATTGGGGCCAGGCACTGGCCGGCGGGCTGGCTATTGCTTCGGCTTCCCTGTACCCGGATTTTTGAATCCCCTCTTCGGTTGGGGGAGAGGATGGGGAAGGGGCTGGTGGGGTAGAGGCAGGGGCTGGCGCTGGCGCTGGTGGGCTGGCGGCTTCCTGCCGTGGGGAGCAGGCTTTTTTCCCCCCTACTGGGGAGCGCCTTTTCCAGGCGCGGTCCCGCCGGCCCAGGAGGTAGAGCTCTTGAAGCAGCAGGCCGCCCTTCTGGAAGAAGAGCTGCAAGCCATAAGGGAAGAGATTAAAGAGCTGCAGAAAGAGGAAAAAGGGGAAAAGGAAGAGGACCTCTAGCTAAAGCCGGCTACAGCCGGCTTTATTTTTTAGCTAAAAATAATTGACATAAGGTCGAAATAGCTCTATAATCTAACCAAGATTATCATTATCAAAGGAGAGGAAAAACATATGAAAATAGCTGTCACTGCCCAGGGTGGAGATCTCAAGTCCCCTGTAGATCCCAGGTTTGGCCGGAGCAGCTACTTGGTGATCTTCGACGATGAGACCCAATCCTTTGAAGCCCTGGAGAATCCAGGGCAAAGCGTCCACGGGGGGGCGGGTATAACCGCAGCCCAGGAGCTGATCAACCGTGGGGTAAAGGTGCTGCTCACGGGAAATGTGGGCCCCAATGCTTACTATGTCTTACAGGAAGCGGGGATAGAGGTCTATGGGGTTTCCGCCCCCACTGTGGAGGAAGCCATAGAGGAATGGCGCCAGGGTAAGGCCCAGCCCCTAAATTCTCCCTCCACCGGCTCCCATCACGGTATGGGGGGCAGGGGTTGCATGGGTCCCGGCCCCGGGAGAGGAAGGGGGTAAACCGATGAAGATAGTGGTGGCCATGGAGGATAACAGGGTAGCGGCCCATTTTGGCCGCTGCCCCCATTACGCCCTTTTTACCGTGGAAGGGGAGGAGATCAGGGAAAAAGAGGTTGTGCCCAATCCGGGACATCAGCCAGGTTTTCTCCCCAAATACCTGGCAGGGCTGGGGGTTAAGTGTGTGATAACCGGCGGCATAGGGGCCAGGGCCGCCAGTTTATTCCAAGAGCAAGGAATTCAGGTTATAAGCGGGGTATCCGGACCGGTGGAGGAGGTTATAAGGGCCTACTTAAGGGGAGAACTTAAGGATAGGGGAGAGATATGCCGTCATCAACACAGAGATTAGGGGTGCTTAAAAGTGCTGATAAGCGTGGCCAGCGGTAAAGGAGGTACGGGGAAGACCACCGTGGTTACCAACCTGGCTCTGGCTCTGGCGGGAGATTACAAGGTCCAGGTGCTGGACTGCGATGTGGAGGAGCCCAACCTGCACCTGTTTTTACGGCCCAAGGTCTATGCCACAGAAGAGGTGACCCTGCCGGTACCGGAGGTGGATGGGGAGAAGTGTATTCTCTGCGGTGCCTGTAGCGACTTCTGCGCCTATAATGCCCTAGCCCTGGCGAGAGAGAAAATAATCCTTTTTCCTGAACTGTGCAACGGTTGCAGAGGTTGCACCATGGTCTGTCCGGTGGGGGCTATTCAAGAACGCCCTCACCGGATAGGGGTTTTGCACCGGGGCAAGGCTGGGGAAATAGATTTTGTAAGTGGAAGGCTGGACGTGGGCAAGCCTCTGGCCCCTCCGGTGATAAAGGCGGTGAAGGAGCAGGATCAAGGCAAGGGGATAAGGCTGGTGGACGCCCCCCCTGGAACCTCCTGTTCCATGATAGAGGCGGTGAGGGATACCCAGTTCTGCCTTCTGGTCACCGAACCCACCCCCTTTGGCCTACATGATTTAAAGCTGGCGGTGGGGGTGGCCAGGATCCTGGGGATCCCCTTTGGGGTGGTCGTCAACAAGTCCACCTTGGGGTATACCCAGGTGGAAGATTACTGCCGCGAGGAGGGCATCCCCATCCTTTTGAAGATACCCTTCCAGCGGCATTATGCGGCCCTCTATGCTCGGGGAGGGGCTCTGGTGAGCGAATATCCTGAATGGGAGAGGGCTTTCAGGGAGGTTTTCTTAAAGATAGAAAGGCTGGTAAGGGAAAATGCAAGAACTGCTAGTGGTTAGCGGCAAAGGGGGGACAGGCAAGACCAGCTTGGCGGCCTCCCTCGCCGTCCTGGCGGATAATAAAGTTACAGTGGACTGCGATGTGGAAGCCGCCGATCTTCATTTGTTGTTGAACCCCGAAGTGGAGCAGCAGGAGCCCTTTTATGGGCTGGAGAAGGCGGTAATCCTTCCGGAAAAATGCATCGGCTGCGGCCGCTGTGCCCAAGTGTGCCGTTTTGACGCCATCTTCCCCTCCGAGTCAGGGGGGGTCTATCAGGTGGCCCCCCTCTCCTGTGAAGGCTGTAAAGTCTGCACCCTGGTGTGCCCGGCGGAGGCCATAAAGCTTCAGCCTCCGGTGGCCGGATACTGGTACGTTTCCCGAACCCATTACGGACCTCTGGTGCACGCCCAGCTGGGCATAGGAGAGGCCAATTCCGGGAAACTGGTTATGAAGATAAAACAGGTGGCCCGGGAGGTGGCCCGGGAAGAGGGGTACCCTCTGATCCTCATGGACGGGCCTCCGGGAATAGGTTGCCCGGTGACAGCCGCCATGACCGGTTCCACTTTGGCCCTGGCTGTGACGGAGCCCACCGTGGCGGGAGTCCATGATCTGGAGAGATTGGTCAGGTTGGCCCGCCATTTTAAAGTACCCTTAGGGGTGGTGATAAACAAATATGATCTCTGCCTGGAGATGGCTCAAGCCCTGGAAGATTACTGCCGGAGAGAGGGTATAGAGGTCTGGGGCAAGATCCCCTTTGATCCCAAGGCGGCAGAGGCGGTGGTGCAGGGAGTCCCCCTGGTTTCTTACTCTCCAGGACCAGCGGCTGAAGCCATCGGGAGTATATGGGAAAGGGTGGCCGATAAACTGGCCACCTCCCAATAGTATAACCAACAATTATGGCAAACTTAAAGGTAACGGGCCGGAGGCGCAGAAAATAAGATAGAGATATAAAAAACACCAGAGGAGAGAACAGATGATCTACCTGAACAATGCCGCCACCTCCTGGCCCAAGCCCCCAGAGGTTTACAAGACCGCCGACAAGGTGCTCCGGGGATTGAGCGGCGGCGCCGGACGGGGAGAGGGGGCCCTGGACGTGGGCCGGGTCGTCTTTGAGGCCCGGGAGAGGATAGCCTCTTTTTTCGGGATCCGGGAGTCGGAAAAACTTATCTTTACCTGTAACGCCACCGTAGGCATAAATATGGTCCTGTACGGTTTGCTGGCCCCAGGGGATCACGTGGTGCTGAGCAGTATGGAGCACAATGCAGTGGCCCGCCTCCTCTATGCCCTAAAACACCGTAAAGGCATAGAGTATACCGTGGTGCCCTGTGCCCCTGACGGCACCCTGGATCCCCTGGAGGTGGAGAGGGCCTTGACCCCCAGCACTAAGCTTATCTGCCTGGTCCATGCCTCCAACGTGAGCGGCACCATCATGCCCATAGAGGCGGTGGGGGAGATAGCCAGCAAGCACGGTATAGAGTTTTTGGTGGATGCGGCCCAGACCGCTGGCGAAATCCCCATAGATGTAGAGGCCTGCCACCTCACCCTCATGGCCATAACTGGCCACAAGGCCCTGATGGGGCCTCCGGGTGTAGGTGCCCTTTACATTAAAAATCCGGAGAAAATAACACCCCTCATCTGCGGTGGTACCGGCAGCCGGTCCGAGGAGTTGGCCCAGCCCGATTTCGTCCCCGACAAATTCGAAAGCGGCACCCTCAACACCCCCGGCATAGCAGCCCTGGCCGCTGGAGTAAAATTTATTCAAAAATTTATTCAAGAAAAAGAAATAAGAAACGTGCGGCAACGGGTTCAAACCCTGACCCAGAGGCTTATCCAGGGTCTTTTAAAGTATCCAGAGGTGATCGTCTACGGCCCTTTGGATCCGGATAAGAGGACACCTGCCGTCTCCATAAATATCCAGGGCATTTCTCCTGGAGAAGCGGCGGCTTGGCTGGCAGAAAAATACGGCATAGCCACTCGACCAGGTTTACACTGCGCTCCCCTGGCCCATGCCACCCTGGGAACGCTGTCCACAGGCACCCTCCGTCTTAGCCCGGGATACTTCAATACAGAAGAAGAGATAGATACAGCCCTTTATGCTATAGGGGAGATGATAGGGGTGCTGAGGCGTGGACAACGGCTCTAAAATCCTTTTAACCTTCCCTTCCACCCACTATGCCCTAAAGGCAGAGGGGGTAGTAAGGGCCCATGGCTTGAAGGGCCGCCTCATCCCCATGCCCAGGGATATAAGCTCCTTGTGCGGACTGGCTCTGGAGCTGGACCCGGAAGAAGGGGATCGGGGGGTGAGCCTTCTCCTGGCCTCGGGGGTGAGGTTGGAAAAGAAGGTGAAGATAGTAAAACAGGAAGGCTGCGTGATCTGGGTAGAAGTCCTGGAGGAGTACATGTGAAAGCCCCTTAACGGGGCTTTTTGCTTTTTAAATGCTTTTTCTGACAAGCACCTTCCCCCTTTACCCCATCATAATCTAATAGGGAATTGCCCTTAACCAAGCTTTTGAGGGGGAGGCAAAATGCCAACCACAAGTTTCCAAGAAAAATTGCTGGCCTTGAGCGCCTTAAAGCCGGGAGAAAGGGGGAGGATAGCTTTTCTCCATTACGGGGGAGGCCTTAGGCAGAGGCTTTTAGATCTGGGTTTCCTGCCCGAGACCGAGGTGACGGCCCTGTGGCGCAGCCCCAGCGGCGATCCCCAGGCATATCTTGTCCGGGGAACTGTCATCGCCTTGAGGCGGGAAGAGGGGGCCCAGATAATAGTGAAACAGAAGGGGGAGGAGGGGGACCTTGAAGCGGCTCAGACCTTTCCCCGTTAGGGGTAACCTGTTGGTGGCCTTGGCGGGAAATCCCAATGGAGGAAAGAGCACTTTATTGAGGCAGCATACAGGCAACTGGCCGGGGAAAACCGTTGCCCTGGCTTGGGGTGAATTTTTCTACCAGGGATATCGGGTGAACTTGGTGGATCTGCCGGGAACCTATTCCCTCTGGGCTTGCCTTCCGGAGGAAGAAGTGGCCCGGGACTTCATCTTTTCCCAAAAGGCCCAGGCCCTGGTGATAGTTGCGGATGCTACATGCCTGGAGAGATCCCTCAATTTGGTGTTTCAGATAGGGGAAGTCACTTCCAGATCGATTTTATGTTTGAACTGCATGGATGAAGCTCGGCGTCGGGGGCTGATCATAGACGAAGAAGGCCTATCCCGGGAATTGGAAATACCGGTGGTACCCACCGTGGCCCTGACGGGTGAAGGCCTGGAAGCCCTCAAGAAGGCTATTGTGGAGGTGGCCACGGGGAGGCTTAAACCTTGCCCCCAGAAGGTCTATTATGGCGAAGAGGTGGAAGAGATCCTCAGCAGGGCCAGCTCCCGCTGGGAGGGACTTAAGGCTCTTATGGGGGGATGCCCATGGAGGGGATAGGCAGCAGACATTATCAGGACAGGATAATGGCTGCCCTCTATCAGCGGGCAAAAACCGTGGCCTCCCGCTATGTGCGCACCGGTGCCGGAGAGCACCCCCTGACTTTAAAGCTGGATGCCCTTTTGACTTCTAAAAGATGGGGGTATCCCCTCATGCTCCTGTTGCTGGTACTGGTGTTCTGGATTACCCTGGTGGGGGCAGATTATCCCTCAGGTCTTCTAGCCCTCTTTTTTTCCTGGGCCGAAAATTCCCTGGGGCATTTGTTGCAGATGGGAGGCCTGCCTTCTGAGCTCCAGGACTTCTTGATCTCGGGCGTGTTCAGAACAGCCGCCTGGGTAGTGGCGGTTATGCTGCCCCCCATGGCCATATTCTTTCCCCTTTTTACTTTCTTAGAGGATTTAGGGTATTTACCCCGGGTGGCCTTCAACCTGGACAATTTTTTTAAGAGGGCAGGGGCCCATGGCAAGCAGGCCTTGACCATGGCTATGGGTTTTGGCTGCAATACAGCTGGGGTTATAGGATGCCGCATGATCGATTCTCCCTGGGAGAGGTTGATAGCCATCCTTACTAATAATTTTTCCCCTGCAACGGCCGCTATCCGGCCCTCATAGCCCTGGCCAGCCTCTTTTTGGGAGGAGGGGTGGTGGCTGCCCTGGCGGTTACAGGGGTTGTGCTCGCGGGAGCGGCCTTCACCTTCTTGGCCTCCTGGCTCCTTTCCCGTACCATACTGAAAGGCGTACCTTCCACTTTCATCCTGCAACTGCCGCCCTGCAGAAAACCCCTTCTGGGGAGGATCATCATAAGATCCCTCCTGGATCGTACCCTGTTCGTGCTGGCCCGGGCGGTCATGGTGGCTGTCCCTGCAGGGGTTTTGACCTGGTGTTTAGCCCATCTCTACATCCAAGACAAAAGCCTGATCTCCCATCTGGTGGGCTTACTGGATCCCCTAGGAAAATTTTTAGGTCTGGATGGAGCCGTAATCTTGGCCTTCATCCTGCGGTTGCCAGCCAACGAAATCGTTCTCCCCCTGCTCCTGATGATCTACCTCTCCAGCGGAACCCTGGTGGAGGTGGATAACCTTTCCTTCCTGGGAGAGATCCTGAAGGCTCAGGGCTGGACCGGGCTCACTGCCCTCAATACCATGGTCCTGGTCCTCCTCCACTGGCCCTGTGGCACCACCCTTTTGACCATCTACCGGGAAACCGGCTCGTGGAGGTGGCCCCTGCTGGCAGCCCTCCTGCCCACCTCTTTTGGTCTGCTCACGTGCCTGGGGTTAAAAGCTTTAGCTGGGCTGATGGGACTTTAGGCTTCCGGGTAACAGCCCTGGGGGCGGCTGCTGTGGCGGAAGAGCCAGGCCCGCAGCTCCTTCAGATCTTCTCCTTGGGGATAGGAAGCCTGGTTTTCCATTTTCTGGATAGAATCTCTGGCCTGGGGATTGGCTTGGAGGTATAAAACCAGATTGCGGATAAGGCCCATGGTGGCGGGGGTGATGTAGTGTTCTATCCCCTCCACCTGCTCTTCCACCCCTTTTTGGGCCCCCAGAAGGGCTAAAAATTCCTTTAAAATCCGGTGCCTCCAGAGGAGAAAGTATCCCAGGCGCTTACCTTTTCCGTAAGCTCTGTATGCCGGTATTTATGGTACTGGATAAAGCCCTCCCGATGGAGCTTTTGTAGCATGCGGGTTACGGAGGAGGGCTGTACCTTCAGGGTTTCCGCCAGATCCACCGCCTTTATATAACCCTTTTCCTGGGTAAGGCGGAATAGGGTTTCCAGATAGTCCTCCATGCTTTCGGTCAACATCTTCTCTCCCTCCTCCATTAGGCTATGAGGGAGGGGGGATTAATAGTAACTCAGGATGTTGTAAAGATGGTCCCTCTGGGCAGGGAGGAATCCGGCCTTTCTTATACAATGGATGAGGCTCTCCTTGGTAGCCTGAAAGGCGGCCCCTGCAGCCTTAACCACGTTCTCTTCCATCATGGTGGATCCCAAGTCATCGGCACCGAAGAACAGGGCTGTCTGGCCCACCTCCAGCCCCTGGGTTACCCAGGAGGCCTGCAAGTGGGGAAAATTGTCCAGATACACCCGGGACAGGGCCAAAAAACGCAGGTACTCCAGGGAGGTGGTCTTTTCGGCTTTTAAATCAATGCCCTGGGTTTGCAGTGTCCAGAGGATAAAGGCGGTAAACCCCCCGGTCCTGTCCTGTAGCTGCCTGAGATGTTCCAGGTGCAGGAGCCTTTCCTCCAGGGTCTCCCCCAGCCCTATTACCATGGTGGCGGTGGTTTTTAAACCCAGCCGGTGGGCCGTCTCCATCACCTCCAGCCAGAGGTGGGCAGGTATTTTACGGGGGCTTACCCGTTGCCTTACCCTGTCCACCAGGACTTCCGCCCCTCCTCCCGGTAGGGAGTCCAAGCCAGCCTCCATCAGCCTCTTGAGGACCTCTTTTACGGTCAGGCCCTCCAGCTGGGCCAGGTGGTGGATTTCAGGGGGGGAGAGGGCATGGAGGCCCACGGGGTAACGGGTTTTTATCCAGGTGAAGAGCTCCTCAAACCAGGCCAGGGAGAGACCTGGATGGAGCCCTCCCTGCAGGAGCACGTGGGTACCCCCCTGGGCCAGCAGCTCCTCTATCTTCCGGCCCAGTTCCTCCCTGTCCAGCACGTAGCCCTCCGGGTGTCCGGGAGGCCGGTGAAAGGCGCAAAAACGGCACTGGCAGACGCATATATTGGTATAATTTATATTGCGGTCTACCGCAAAGGTGATCCTATCAGCAGGATTCCACCTTTCCCTTACCCTCTGGGCCAGATAGGCCAGGTCCAGGAGGGGGATCCCGTAGAGGTAAAGGGCTTCTTCCAGGGTGAGACGATCACCCTTCAGGGCTTTCCGCAACGATCTCTCCATAAAAATCTCCTCCGAAAGCTATTTTTAGCTTCTCCGCCGTCAGCCCCTCTCGGCGCCCCAGATTATAGAAGAGGTTGAGCCCCTCCCGGTGTTCTTCATCCAGCTCGTAGTCGATGTGTCTCCAGTATTCCCTGATGAGCCCCTCGTCCAACCCTGTTTGAGCCGAGGCCAGTTCCGCCAGCCTCTTTATATCTCGCCTGCACCGTCTTTTGGCCTCCATAAGGGCCTGCCATATTCTTTTGGCCTCTTCTGGATGCCTTTGGGCCCAGGCTCGGGAAAGGGCCCAGAGGGCAAAGACCATGGGTCTGCCTGTCCATTTCCACCATGTCTCACCTAAATCGTAGACGAAAGGGTATAGGGACGAAGGGGAGGAAAGGAGGCCCAGGGCCTCGTCCCCTATGGTGAGGAGGGCTGGAGGATCCCTCCAGAAGGGGGGTTGGGATGGGGGCCTATAGAAGAACGTGGGATTTATCCTGTAGTACCTCCGGCAGAGGAGCTGGAGCAGGGCCACGCTGGTAAACCCCTGGGAGGTGAGGGAGAGGGGCTGCCCCTCCAGGTCCTCTACCGGAACTTTGCTCCACAACAGCACGCTCTTGACCCTTCCCCAGCAGGATATGGATAAGGAGGGCATAATTAAAATTTTATCCCGCAGCTCCCGACAGGCCCAGGAGGACAGCGGGGTTAGATCCACCTCTCCCCTCTCCAAGAGCCCTTTCAATTGGGAAGGATAGCCCCTGATAAATCGGGCTTTCAAGGGGATTTCCCCCTTTTCCAAGGGATAGAAGAGGGGAAAGCAGTTCAGATAATCTATTTTCCCTAACCGGAGCAGGGGCATGGGGAGGATCCCTCCGGGTGATGATAGCGCCTTACCTCCCGATAGAGGGTATCCCTTTCTACCGGTATCCGACCCGCCTTAAAAATGCAGTGTAAGAAGCTTTCCGCCGGCTGCCATTGGGGGGTTTGGGCTCCGGCTTCATGGAAGATCTTTTCCTCCAGTACGGTTCCATCCAGATCGTTGGCCCCGAAATGCAGGGAGATCTGGGCCAGGTTTAAACCCATCATTATCCAGAAAGCCTTGATATGGCGGAAGTTGTCCAGGAGAAGGCGGCTTAGGGCCAGCATTTTCAGGTGTTCCACCCCTGTGGGGCCGGGAAGGTGGGCTAAAGGGGTATTCTGGGGATGAAAGGCCAGGGGTATGAAGGCCAGGAATCCTCCGGTGCGATCCTGTAGATCCCGCAGGGCCAGGAGATGATCCACCCTTTCAGAAGCGGTTTCCAGATGGCCATAGAGCATGGTGGCATTGGTAGGGATTCCCAGGCCATGGGCCGTCTCGTGGATTTTCAGCCACTTTTCTGCCCCGGTCTTTTGGGGACACAGGAGGCGCCGCAGAGACGGGGAGAACACCTCAGCCCCTCCTCCTGGAAGGGAATCCAGGCCCGCTTCCTTCAGTTCCCCCAGGGTTTCCTCTATGGATTTCTTGCCCTGGGAGGCGATGAAATCTATTTCCACAGCATCGAAAGCCTGGATGCATATGTCTGGAGCTGCTTTTCTCACGGTGCGCACCAGATCTATGAAATAAACGTAAGGGAGGTCCGGGTTCAACCCCCCTACTATGTGCACTTCCCGGATACCGGTCTGGGCCGCCCTCCTCACCCTCCCCTCGATCTCTTCCAAGGAGAGGATATAACCTTGGGGATGACCAGGGGACCTGCCGAAGGCGCAGAAGAGACAGGAATTTTTACATATATTGGTATAGTTTATGTGGAGATTTCTTATGAAGTATACCTCATCTCCACAACGTAAACGCCGGGCCAGATCAGCCATCAGGCCCAGGGCCAGGAGATCGTCGCTGGCCGCCAGCTGGATCCCTTCCTCCCTGGTTAGCCTTTCTCCCCGTTCCACTTTCGAGGCTATCTTTTTCCACGGGCCCTTTTTCAGCCTTTGCCATAAGGGGGATTCCATAAGATCACCCCGCCCTTATCCCTGCAGCTAGCTACATTATAGTCCATAAGGCTGTCGCAAACAATCTCCATGGCAGTTTTGCCTCTTTTTTAAAAGGGATATAATTAAAGAAAGAGAGCGGTGAGGAAGATGACCTTTCGGGAAGAACGGTGGCTAGAAATATTTAAGAGGGAGTCTGAAAGGCTTGGCCGGGAAGATTTTAGAGATATAGCTGCCCGCTTTCAAGAAGCCCTCCTCAGCGTGATGACCTCTAGAGAAGAGGACTTTATAAACTGGATGATGATCCAGGCCCCCATCAAACTGCTTCACCCTTCTTCGGATGTAACCGCCGCTGCCGGTACCGACGGCTACATCTACATCAATCCAGCCTATTGGAGCTCCATAATATCCTGGCATATAGAAGAGTGCGCCGGAGATCGGGAAACGGCTCAAGAAGAGGCCCTGCCCGATCTCAAGGCCATGATAATCCACGAGATGGGCCATCTCCTTTTAAGGCACCCCTGGACTGCGGCCAGGATCATGGAGGAAGTGGGGGCTGACCAGAACTACGACCAGGAGAAACTGCGGCTTTTAGCTAACATCTGCATGGATTTTGTCATAAACACCGGTTTCTGCGTACCCCTCTTTCCCCAAGCCAAATTTTTAAACAGCCTGGGCCTAAAGGATAGGGCCAGTTTTAAAGAGGCGCTGGAGAACGCCTTCGGGGATCTCCCGAATTCCCTGGATTGGCTTTTCCAGGAGCCGGATTTGGAAAAATGGAACTGGGAAGATCTCTTTTTCCTTATCTTAAAACACCTGCCGGCGGAAACCATGCGGGCTGCTCCTGGTTTAGGTAAGGTTTCCCAGGGGGTGCCAGGGGAGGGGGAGACAGTAGGGGTTCACGGGGAAAAACTGGATTCCTCCAAAAGCCAGCTGATCAGGCGAGGAGCCCTGGGAGGAGGAGAAAAGGATCCGGAGCAGGCTTGGGAAAGGGCAGGGGCAGAGGCCCTTAACGAGATCCGGAATGCAGGGGACAAGGCGGGGAAGATGGCCAGGGCCCTGGAGGCCACCTTTGAGGTGGTCCTACCCTGGAAGAAGCTTTTAAAAAAGAGGTTATCCGCTGTCCTCGGCCAAACCCATGTGAGGCAGACCTGGTGCCGCCCTTCCCGGAAACACCCTGAGTTCCCCCACATCTGCCGGGTGGGAAAGGGCGAGCTGTGGTTCCTTTTGGATGTGAGCGGTTCGGTGGCCCCCGAAGAGCTGAGGTTCACCTTGGGCATAGTCCTGTCTTATTTAAAGCGGACAGGGGGCCGCTTGCGGCTGGTCCCTTGGGATGCGGAGGTTAAGGGGGATTACCTGCTCCAGAATGCCGGCCAGTTGAGAAACTTAGAAGGGGTTTTGGGTGGAGGCGGCACTGTGCTTTTTCCTGCCTTGGCCTACGTAAAGGAGAGGGTAAAGCAGGGGGACGCCATATCCATATGCACCGACAGCGCCCTGCAGGACATATCTTCAGAAGCCACCCGTGGGCTTATGGTGGATCTGGCCAGAGCCCACGGGCCTTTTATCTGGATCCACTTCGGTACCAGGAAGGACTGGGAGAAGATCTACGGCGCTGTGGGGAGGTACGTCAAACCTGTTCTGGTGGATAACCGGGCCAGGATCAGGAGGTGAAACCATGGTTTGGCTGGATGCTGAAGGGGTTAGAAAAACAGTGGTGGACAGCTATCTGGCCTCCAGGAGGAGGAACAAGCGCCCCCATCCCCTGTTATTCTTAGGTCCCAGCGGGGTGGGGAAGACCGTGGCGGTACGGCAGGCTGCCCAGGACATAGCCCGAGCCACGGGAGAGGTGTTCATAGATTACGGGGAGTTCAGCCGTAAAACCGAAGAGGGAAAGGAGCGCCTGCTGAAAGAATTGCAGATGGAAGGCCGCCGCCCTTTTTTCTTTGTGGATGTGCTCCTGCTCTCCCATGAGCCCTCGGATTTCTCCGGTGTTCCCCGCCAGGGGAGGATAGCGGGGCTGGAGGTAACTCGATTTGTTCCCTTGGAATGGGCTTCCCTCCTGTTTTACTATCCAGGCCTAGTATTTTTGGATGAAATAACCAATATAACCAGGGACGATATAAGGGGAGTAGCCTATAAACTGGTGGACGAGCGCCGGGCCGGGTATCTGGTCCTATCGCCGGAGGTACAGATAGTGGCCGCCGGCAACCGCCCTGAAGACAGCTCTGGTGCCATGCTGCTCCCCGCCCCTCTGCTCAACCGCCTGGAGGTACACCAGGTGGGACCGCCCTCGGCGGTGGGCTGGTTCAGGTATGTGGAAAGGCGCTGGCCGGAAGCTGATCCCCTTTTATTGGGCTATCTGGCCAAGCTGGCCTCCCGGCCCGAAGTCCCTGAAGAGCCAGAAACGCTGGACCAATTCGTCACCCCCCGCTCCTGCGAATATCTTCTAGAGAAGGAGATGGATTTCCGCCTGGGCCTGGGCAGGCCCTTCACCCCGGAGGAGATGAGGCACTACGCCACAGGATGGCTGGGGAAGAAAGAAGGGGAGCTGCTGGCTGCCTGGTGGTCCAGGCGGGAAGAAATAGAGGCCTTTTTGCAGGGAGGAGAAGAAGAGCTCTCTCCCCCTGCTCTCTGGGGAGTGGGGGTGATGGTGGGGAGGACGGTAGACATTTTAAGAAAAGAAGTGGAGCCTGAGCAGCTGCCCCATCGCTCTTTGGAGATCCACCTGGGCAGGGCAGCATGCAGGATATTGGAGAAGGGAAGGGAGTATGGGGTCCCCATCTTTTTGGGAATGAGGGCTTTCACGGAGGGGGAGGATCCCCGGGTTTCGGGGGGTAAAACCCTCTACCTCCTCCGGCGTATGGCGGGAGATACCCATAGGGAGGCCAGCAGGTGCTTCGCCTTCTTCATGAACATGAGGCCGGAAGATTACTTCCGGGGGAAGATGGAGGAGGTTTTGGAAGGAGAAGCCAGGGAAACATCCCTCCCTGAGGGTCAAGCCTTGATATCGGTGGCCCAGCGCCTCCTGGCAGACCAAAAGGTGGAAGTACTGAAAACCCTGGAAAGCCTGAGCCGGGCCCTGCGGCCCCTGTCTCAGCTGGTGGGGGAGGATTTTGCCAGGGTTTTAACCCAAATGGATTCGGTGGAGGCATGGGAAAAATTGGCCCGGGAGATGGCCGTAAACGATAATTGAGGGGGGATTTTGTTGGAAGAGGTAAAGGTAAGGGAGATACGCCATGCCAGCGGTGGCATCTGGAAAAGGGAATATTATCTGGGGGAAACCCTGCATCGGACCGACGGGCCGGCGGTGGAGGAGTTTCACGAATACGGGCCTTTGAAATGGCGTGCCTGGTACTACCGGGGCCTTTATCATCGTCCTGATGGGCCAGCGGTGGAAGGGTATTACGATCACGGCCAGGTGGCCTTCCGTTCCTGGTATCATATGGGCAGCCTTCACAGAGAGGGAGGACCGGCGGTGGAGGAATTCTACGAGGACGGGAAGCCCATCTACAGGGCTTGGTACAAAAGGGGTAAGCTTCACCGGGAAGATGGCCCGGCGGAGGAGAGCTACGCCCCTGATGGCAGAAGGATCTACGCCCGCTGGTTCTTCGAAGGGGAGGAGACCACCGAGGAGGGGCTGAGGCGCCTGGTTGCCTTGAGCCGGATACGAAAGGCTACCGCAAAGGATATAGGGGTTTAAGGGGGCTGGCTGAGGCCAGCCCTTATCATATGTACATAAAACCTGGGAGGTGGTCATATGGTTGAAAAGGGGATTGCTCGATGTTTTTAAAGGAGATATGTGAAATGAGGAAAGGGGCCTGTTTAATTTTATTCTTGGTCTTTTGCATAATCCAAGCCCCCTCTCCTGCGGAGGCGAAGGAGGGGGAATGGGATCGGTATAGGATTTGCAGGGCCAAGGTAGCAGAGGTGTTCAGATCAGGGAAAACTTCAGGGGAAGGGGACATGCTCCTGGTAAAAGTGCTGGGAGGACAAGGGGCGACCCTCTATCTGCCCTACCCCACAGGTGGCCACGATGGCTATAATTTGGAATTGCGTCCAGGAGATGAAATATTTGTGGCCTTATCAGTAGATCAGGGAGAGATTCAAGGGGCCTATTACCTGGAGTTCGGGAGGGACAAGAAGCTGGGTTATCTCTTGGTCCTATTTTTGGGCCTGCTGGTGGTTTTAGGGGCAAAAAGGGCTTGAGATCCTTCTTAGCCCTTTTTTTACCAGCGGGGCAGTGTTCTTTGTGCTCTTGCTCCTAATCCTTCGAGGATATCCTCCTCTTCTGGTCACCATCACGGTGTCCTCCGCAGTCACCTGCATCACTTTGATCCTGATAGGCGGCTTTAATGTAAAAACTCTGGCGGCTATCGTAGGAACCATAGGAGGGGTATCGGCAGCTGGAGGGCTGGTCTTGCTGTGAGGAGAGGCGTTTCGCCTGAGCGGCCTCGATGAGTATGCCCAGTCCCTCCTGTATGTTCCGGGATTTAATAACTTGGATTATCCAGGAATCTTATACGCGGGGATAATGGTAGGGGCCTTGGGAGCGGTTATGGATGTCACCATGTCCATAGCTTCGGCCATGGAGGAGATAAGGATCATAGATCCCAACTTAAAATGGGCTTCCCTGATGAAAGCGGGGATGAACATTGGCGGGGACATAATGGGCACCATGGCCAACACCCTCATTTTAGCCTACGTTGGCAGCGCCATAACCCTGCTGCTCTTGTTTACGGCTGAGGGGACCCCCTTTTGGCGGATGATAAACCTGGAGTCCATAGCCACAGAGGCGGTGAGGGCCTTGGCGGGAAGCACGGGCATAATCCTATCCATACCCATTACGGCAGCGTTGGCGGGCATATTTTTGTCGAAGAGCGGGTGATGCTATGAGCAAGGATATGTTAAAATAACCATAAAAAGAGCAGAGGGGGTTGTTTATGGAGCGGGTCGTCGACGGCATCAAAGTAGAATGCGTGCTGGGGGATATCGCCCAACAGGCGGGGATCGAGGCGGTGGTGAATGCCGCCAATGCAGAACTGAAACCAGGAGGAGGGGTGGCGGGGGCCATCCATCGGGCGGCGGGACCAGGGTTGGCAGAGGAGTGCCGTCATTTGGCCCCCATCAGACCGGGGACGGCGGTGATCACCGGGGCCTACAACCTTCCCAACCGCTATGTGATCCATTGCCTAGGCCCTGTATACGGTGTGGATAAGCCTTCGGACCAGCTGCTGGCCAATTGTTACCGTAACGCCCTTAAATTGGCAGAGGAACACAGAATCAGCTCCATTGCCTTTCCCGCCATTTCCACCGGTATCTTCGGTTACCCCATGGAAGAGGCGGCCAAAATAGCCTTCCAGACTATAAAGGAGATGGCGCCCCTCCTTAAATCGGTAAAGCTCATCCGCTTTGTCTTGCGGGATAAAGAGGCCCTGGAGATCCATCAGCGGGTTCTGGCCAGCATTTTTTCCGAAGGGAACTAGACTTTGCGCCGGTGGTTAGCCTCAGGCCCTGTTTTTCAGCTCTACCACCTCTATGGAGGCTTCCTGGGTGAAAAAGGATACCAGCTTTTCCACCGTCATGCACTCCCGCTGCCGTCCGGAAAGATCCAAGACAATGCGGCCTTCATGCATCATGATGGTCCTGGTTCCCAATTCCAGAGCTTCCTTCATATTGTGGGTAACCATAATGGTGGTGAGCTGGTGTTCCGATATTATACTTCGGGTCAATTCCAGCACCCTTCGGGCAGTGGCGGGATCCAGGGCGGAGGTATGTTCATCCAGGAGCAAAAGGCGGGGCCTCACGATGGTGGCCATAAGCAAGGTGAGGGCTTGCCTTTCACCCCCGGATAGGAGGCCCACCTTCTGATGCATACGTTTTTCCAGCCCCAACCCCAGATCCGCTACCTTGTCCCGGAAGAATTTGGCTTCCTGCTTGGTCACCCCTGGCAAAAGTCCCCGGGATTTGCCCTTGGCGCAGGCCATGGCCAGGTTCTCTTCAATGGTCATATCGGGAGCTGTGCCCAGCAGGGGGTTCTGGAATACCCTTCCGATGTAGAGGGAGCGCCTGTACTCGGGCCAGAAAGTTATGTCCATACCGTCAAGCGTTATCCGGCCCGAATCGGGCAGGTGCACCCCGGCGATGCAGTTCAGCAAAGTGGATTTGCCTGCCCCGTTTCCTCCGATTATGGTGACGAATTCACCTTTCTGGAGGCTCAAGGTTACATTATTGAGGGCCAACCTCTGGGTAAACTTATCCAGAGGGAAGCTTTTGGTCAGCCTCCATATCTTCAGCATCTTCGCTCCCCCCTCCCTTCTGGGCCTGGATCTGCCTTTTGGCCAGGTTCCACTGTTCCTTTAAAGCCGGGGCTGCCAGGGCCGAGGCTACTATTACAGCGGAAATCAGCTTGAGATCGGTAGGGGGCATCCCCAGCTCCATGGCCATGGCTATCACCAAGCGATAAACCACCGCCCCTACAGTGACGGCTATGAGGTGCTGTCCCAGCCAGTGGGAGCCGATGATCCCTTCCCCGATGATCACTGAGGCCAGGCCGACGATCACCATACCTACTCCCATGCTTATATCGGCAAAGAGCTGATATTGGGCCAGGAGGCCCCCCGAGAGGGCCACCAGCCCGTTGGCCAGAGCTAATCCAACCGTGAGGGTTGTATCGGTATTTACCCCCACTGAACGCACCATCTGGGGGTTCTGCCCGGTGGCCCGCAGCACCAGCCCGAAGCGGGTCTTTAAAAATCCGAAGAGCAGGAGGAGTATCAAGACCAATAGGCTGCTGGAGCCTATGAGGGCGGTGTACCCTTCAGCCCACCTATTCAGCCAGGGCCAGGTGCTGAAAACTGTGGGCAGGTTGATTAAGGGTATGTTGGCCCTGCCCATAACCCGCAGATTTATGGAGTAGAGGGCCAGCATGACCAGGATGCCCGACAGGAGGGGCTGGATCCTGCCCTTGGTGTGCAGCAGAGCCGTCACGGATCCGGCCAGGCCCCCGGCCAGAAAGGCTAAGGGCAGCCCTGCCCAGGGGCTGCCCTTGAGGCACATCAGGGCTGAAATGGCTGCCCCCAAGGTGAAGCTGCCGTCCACGGTCAGGTCGGGCATATTCAAGATGCGGAAGGAAAGGAAGACCCCGAGGGCCATGATGGCGTAGATAATTCCCAGTTCGACGGTTCCCTGCAGGGCTATGGAGGTCATCCTTCAGCCCCCTTCTTCAGGTTACTTTTCAAAAACTTTGGCCTGCTCTAAGATGTCCTCCGGGATGGTCACCCCTATGGCCCGGGCCGTCTCCAGATTTACATAGATATCCAGATCCGACATGACCTTTACGGGGATATCTCCCGGCTTGGCGCCCTTCAGTATCTGGGCAGCTATCTTAGCCGTCTCCTTGCCCAGGACTTCATAGTTTACGCCGTAGGTGGCCAGGCCCCCGTCCTTTACCATGGAATCAGCACCCACGTAAACGGGTATTTTGGCCTTTTTAGCCACCTGGGCTACCACCGGCATGGCCGAGGCTACAGTGTTGTCCGTGGGGGAAAATATTATGTCAGCTTTTCCCACCAGGGAGGCTGCTGCCTGTTGCACCTCGGAGGAGTTGGTCACCGTAGCCTCCACCACCTCCCAACCTCTTTTCTGGGCGTATTCCTTCAATTCCTTTATTACCGCTAGGGAATTGGTCTCGCTGGCATTGTAAAGGGCCCCCACCGTTTTAAACCCGGGGGTGATCCGCTCCGCCAGTTCCATTATCTTGGCGGCGGATATGGCGTCGGAGGTGCCGGTCACATTGCCGCCGGGCTTCTGAAGGTCGGCCACCAGCCCGGAGCCTACAGGCTCGGTGCAGGCGGCGAAGACGATGGGGATCTCCTTGGTCTGACCCACGGCTGCTTGGGCCGAGGGGGTGGCTATGGCCACTATCAGGTCATACTTTTTGCTGACGAACCTCTGACAGATGCTTTTGAGGTTGGATTGGTCTCCCTGGGCGTTCTGGTAATCGATGATTATGTTTTCCCCTTCTTTATATCCCAGTTCTGCTAGACCGGCTATGAAGGATTCCCGGATGGTGTTGAGGGAGGGGTGCTCCACGATCTGGACAATGCCTATGTGCACTTTTTTGGCACCCGTCGTTCGAGCGGCCCTGCATCCGGCCAGTATCGATATCCCCAAGGCCAGGATAGCCAGATAGATGAAAGCTCTTTTCAAGAAAATTCCCCCTTCCTGGAAAATATAAAGGGCCGGTGAGAACCGGCCTTTTTCTTCCCCTCGGCTCCTTCTCACCTCTTCTTTCCTCTCCTCAGCTGGCTCCTCTTTTCTCAAACTATTTGCCTTTCATTATATCCCCAAGCTGCCGGGCGGTCAATATGAAAGAACTCGGCTTAGTAAAAGTATTTCTTCCTTTCCAGGTAATCATATGTCAGCTTCAGGGCCTCTCCGAAGCGCTGGAAGTGGACTATCTCCCTTTCCCGCAGGAACTTCAAGGTATCGGTCACATCAGGGTCGTCGGACAGCTGGATTAAATATTCGTAGGTGGATCTGGCCTTTTCCTCAGCAGCCATGTTTTCATATAGGTCAGTTATGGGATCTCCTTTGGATTGTATATAGGCGGCGGTCCAGGGGGCTCCGGAGGCGTTGACGAAATACAGGGCCCGGTCGTGATCGGTGAAGTAGCCGTCCAGACCTGCCCTCTTGATCTCCTCTAAAGAGGCGTCTTTGATAAGGTTGTAAACCAGGGCCGCTATTATTTCCATGTGGGCCAGTTCTTCTGTGCCTATGTCGGTCAACAGCGCTTTGGCTTGGGATAGGGGCATGGTGTAGCGCTGGGTCAGGTATTTCAGGGAAGCAGCCAGTTCCCCGTCCGGCTCGCCATATTGGGTTAAAATCATTTTGGCCAGCCAGGGGTTGGGACCATTAACCCTAACCGGATATTGCAATTTTTTTTCATATACCCACAAGGATATCACTCCATTCAAAAGATGGTTTCCCAGGGCCAGGGATCCTCCACCCAGCGCCAGGCATTGGGGCTGGGGCTTTGGCCATAGTTGAGCAGGGGGCCGTAAAGGGATTCGTATTCCTTTTTAGCCTGGGCCAGCTGTTGCGCGCATTGGTTGAAGTCGGACAGTGCCCTGTAATCCTCAGGGTGAGTATCCAGGTATAGGTTTAAATCCAGGCAGGTGAACTCTAGGGCCATTATCTTCTTTTAAAAGCTGTAACCGTTCTCTAGACATTTTCCTCACCCCTGTCGGGTTTGGGCGGATAGGGACGGTAGAGTTCGGGGAAAATGGTTCCCTTCTTCAGACCTTCCTCCAGACCCCACCGCTGGGTATACTGCTGCCAGGGCACATAAGCCCGGGCCAGGCGGTAGTAACCCATCCCCTGAGCTTTGATTTCTTCCGGGCTCACTCAAAAAACCTCCAAATCCTTTATTTGCTTTTAAATTATGAAAACCGGCATTTAAAGGTTACTCCAGACGAGCCCAGGAAGGATCCAGCAGCAGGCGCACCAGTTCTTCATGGCTGAAGCCTTGGGGGAAATTGCCCCATTGCTGGCCGCTGCGGGGATCGAAGTGTTCGGCCATGAGGTACAGATCGGTGGCCGAATCCAGAGCAGTTTTTATAAGTTCCAGGGCTTTGCCGTATTCGCCTGCGTGGAGGTAATAGCGGGCCAGCCAGAAGGTGGCCAGGTAAAAGGGCAGTTGGGCCTGCTCGTAGCGGGCCACTCCCCCCCACATATGGAGCCCTCCTCGTCCCTGGGGATCCCCTTTGGCCACCGGAGAGGGTTCCTCCATGGCGGCCACGGTTTTTTTCATCCGGGGGTGCTGGGGATAGAGGAGGCCATAGAATACCAGGGCCAGGACAGAGATGTCCAGGGGGGCTTCAGGGTGGTAATACTGTACAAACGCCTGACGTTTCTTGGACCATCCGTGGATAAGTATCTGCCGGCGGATGCGGCGGGCGCACTCGTGCCAGGGGGAGGACCACTGCAGATTCCCTATATCTATGGCCAGGTGGGAAACGGCCCTGAGGCCGGCGTAGCAGAGGATTTTGCCATAGACCCAGTGCTGGGTGATTTCCCTTATCTCCCATATTCCGTTTTCCGGGAGGTACCAGTGGTTTTCTATCCAGAGGGCAGCCCTGCGTATATTGGGCCAGCGGAAGCGGATGTAATCCCTGTCCCTGGTGGCCAGGTAGTGGTTCCAGAGCCCATCCAGAATGTTTCCAGAATTATCTAGCTGCAGTTGATCTTGAGCTGCGTTGCCGAAGCGGATGGGTTTTTCTCCTCTGGGACCAGCCAGGTCGTCCACTATACGTTCTATGGCCCCCACTCTTTCCACCGGGTATAAGGGCCTTTCCCAGCCCCCGCCGGGTTCCTGGAGAGAAAGGGCGAATTCATAGAAATCCCTGGCTTCCCGGTGATAACCCGCTCCGTCCAGGGCCAAGGCGGTCAGATACCCATCCCTTAACCAGGTATAGCGATAATCCCAGTTTTCGTTTCCTCCCGGAACTGCGGGAAAGGAGGTGGTGGGGGCGGCCACGATGGCTCCCGTGGGCTCGTATATCAACAATTTCAAAACCATCAGGCTGGTGTAGTATGCCTCCAGCATCTCCTTATCCTTAAGGTAGGGGGAGCGGGCCCGGACGAACCAGCGCCTCCACCAGGTCACGGCCTTTTCCAGGGTATTATCCCAGCCGGCAAACCAGCGGTGGCGGGCTTGGCTTATGTTGGTCCCATAGGAGAGGAGCAGGCGGCAGTTGTAACGCTCCCCAGGTCCCAGCACCAGGGGAAAGTCGGTGGAAGGCCAGTTTAACCCTCCTATGCAGAGGGTGCCGTCAGGGCTGCTGATGAATTTAAGGGGGCCCATGTACTGTACGGAAAAACTCCGGGCGCTGGTCTTTATAGGCTGGGCTTCCCAGGACAGCTTCAGGGACAATCTCAAAGCGGAACGGTTTTCTAAGGTTACATAGCGTATAAGGCAGGGCTGTCTCCAGGGCATGAAATCCAGCACCTTTAAGCTGAATCCCGGACCTAAGGCTATGGTCTCCAGAACGTTGCTGTAAGGGAGGTATCTTTGCTTGAAAGGCTGGGGGGGCGGATCCACTATCAATCTCAGGCTACCACCCTTTTCCGGCGATAGGGCTGCGGCGAAGAAGGGGAAACTGTCGAAACGGGGCACACACAGCCATTCTATGGCCGTATCGGGGCTGATGAGGGCAGCCGTTTCTCCGTTGCCGATGAACCCATAGTAAGGACGCCTGGGCAAGAGGAAAACCTCCTGATTATGTATTCTCCTTAAATTTTATGGTCTCTCCTGGGAATATGCAATCGAGGTATAAGAAAAGGGCTGAAGGGAAAATACTAGAAGCAGCGTGTATACAAAACTGTCCAGGAGGGAAAATATGGATAAATCTTCTCCTCCCCGAAAGCCCTTAAGTCTGGCTGAGCAGGTTCAGCAACAAAAGAAATATTACGACCAGCTGGCCTATAACCGCATGGTGGAGGAGATCAAAGCCAAGCCCAAAATCTGGGCCAATGCCTTTCACGCTTTCTGGATAGGAGGGAGTATTTGCGCTCTGGGGCAGCTTTTTATCCTCCTCTTTTCTGCCTGGGGGCTTCCCTGGCGGGAAGCCAGCACTGCAGCCAGCCTGGTGATGATATTCCTGGGCGCTTTCCTTACGGGATTGGGTCTTTATGACGAGGTGGGCAGGTTGGCGGGAGCAGGCACCATCATACCCATAACCGGTTTTGCCAACTCCATCGTGGCCCCTGCCCTGGAATTTAAAAGGGAGGGTTTTGTATTCGGCATAGCTGCCCGCATGTTCCAGATAGCTGGACCTGTCCTGGTATATGGCTTTTTAATATCGGTGTTCATAGGTTTGGTGGCTTACGTGCTGCCATAAGGAGGTGAAAGCCTTGCCAGCTCCTAAGAAGTTGGGTCAGCAGACGGTGGCCTATGCCAATCCCCCGGTAATCGTAGCCACCGCTTCGGTGGTGGGGCCTAAAGAGGGAGAGGGGCCCCTGGGCCATACCTTCGATCTGGTCATCGAAGATAGCTACTTTGGGGAGGAGAGCTGGGAAAAGGCGGAAAGGAAGATGCTGGAGCAGGCGGTAAATCTGGTCCTGTCCAAAGCCCAGCTTAAACCTCAGGATGTGGATTATTTTTGGGCGGGGGATCTCCTGAACCAGATAATTTCCGCCAATTATGTGGCCCGTACCCTGGCCATACCCTTTTTCGGCCTTTACGGTGCCCGTTCCCATTTACGAGGGGCTGGCCCTGGGGGGGTATGCTCATAGACGGGGGGTTTGCCCACCATGTGGTGGTGGCCAGCAGCAGCCATTACAGCGCAGCGGAAAGGCAGTACCGGTTTCCCACAGAGCAAGGGGTCCAGCGCCCCCCCACTTCCCAATGGACCGTCACCGGAGCTGCGGCGGTCCTTCTGGCTCCAGCAGGCAACGGGCCCCGCATCACCCACGCCACCGTAGGCAAGGTGGTGGACATGGGACTCAAAGATCCCAACGATATGGGATCAGCCATGGCTCCGGCGGCGGCGGACAGCATAGCCCGGCATTTTCAGGATACAGGCAGGGGTCCTCAGGACTACGATCTCATCCTTACAGGAGATCTGGGCCGTTACGGCAGCGAAGCAGCCATCCGGCTTCTGGAGGGTCAGAACTACATGGTCAGGCCCAAATTCTCTGACTGCGGTGTCCTGATATATGACCATGAAAGGCAGGACACGCTGGCAGGGGGTAGCGGATGTGCCTGCCCAGCAGTGGTGCTGACAAGCTATCTCATGGGCAAGTTAAACGAGGGCACTTATCGGCGGGTTTTGGCCTTGGGTACGGGGGCCCTCTTGAGCCCCACGGCTTTACAGCAGGGGGAATCCATCCCAGCCATAGGCCACGGGGTGGTTATAGAGAAGTTATAGGGGGTGAAGGGATTTGAGCCTTATATCCGCTTTCCTGCTGGGAGGGCTTATCTGCCTGATAGGGCAGCTCATAATCGATCTTACCCCTTACAAGGTGACTTCTGCCCATATCCTGGTCACCTTCGTCACCGGGGGGCTATTTTGAGCGCCCTGGGCCTGTATGAGCCCCTGGTCAAGTGGGGCGGAGCCGGAGCCACCATACCCATAAGCGGATTTGGCCATGTATTGGCCCAGCGCACCCTGGAAGCTGTGAGGAGCAAAGGCCTCTTAGGGGCCTTCAGCGGCGGGGTGGCAGCAGGGGCAGCGGGGGTGGCCGCTTCCGTGGTATTCGGGTTCTGTATGGCGGTGCTCTTCAAGCCTAAAGGGTAGGAGGTCTCCCATGGCGGTTTTAGGAGAACAGGTGAGGGTAGATAGGAAGCTGAACGTCAATGTCAACTGGATAATGGAAGAGATGGGGGTGGGACAGAGCTTTGACGTCATCCGCAGGGATTTGGAAATAGCCGGGCGGAAAGCCACCATGTTCTATGTCAACGGCCTGGTGAAGGACGATGTGACGACCTTCATCCTCACTTCTCTGGCCCATCTAAAACCCCGGGATCTGACCCTTGGCTTTTTCAAGGAGCTCTACAACAAACACATTAGCTATATACAGGTGGAGGAGGAGGACGATCTCCACCAGACGGTGGACAAAATAGTCTGCGGCCAGATAGCCCTTTTGATAGACGGCTTTGATCGGGCCATCACCATCGACGTAAGGAAGTATCCCGGGAGGCTTCCGGAAGAGTCGGACCTGGAAAGGGTAGTGAGGGGATCCCGGGATAATTTTGTGGAGACCGTCCTTATAAACGCCAATTTGCTGCGCCGCCGGATTAAAGATCCCAAACTATGTCTGGAACTGCTCCAGGTGGGCAGCCGCTCTAAGACCGACGTGGTGGTGGCCTACCTTAAAGACGTGGCCAATCCTGCCCTGGTGGACAGGGTCAAGGAAAAGATCAAAGCCATAAAAATGGACGGTCTGCCCATGGCGGAAAAGTCGCTGGAGGAGTTTATCGGTACATCCAGTTTTTGGAATCCATTTCCGGTGGTCCGTTATACTGAAAGGCCTGACGTGGCTGCCACCCATCTTTTGGAAGGACACGTGATAGTGATGGTGGATATCTCTCCCAGCGTCATGATACTCCCCGCCACCTTGTTCCATCATCTGCAGCACGCGGAGGAATTTCGACAACTGCCCCTGGTAGGGACTTTTTTGAGACTGGTACGCCTCATAGGGGTGTTCCTTTCGGTATTCTTGGCACCCGTCTGGCTCCTTTTGGTCCTGGATCCCCGCCTTTTACCCCCTTCTTTATCCTGGTCAGGGCCCAAAAAGATGGGGGCTATCCCCCTTATGTGGCAGTTCATCTTTGCCGAATTGGGCATAGACCTGATGCGCATGGCTGCCATCCACACCCCTACTGCCCTGGCCACCGCCCTGAGGCTCATAGCCGCGGTCCTGATCGGCGAAATAGCGGTGGCGGTGGGATTCTTCAACCCCGAAGTCATTTTGTATATGGCCATATCCGCCGTGGGGATCTTCGCCACCCCCAGCTATGAATTGGGTTTGGCCAACACCCTGGTGAGGATAGCCCTGCTCTTGGGGGTGGGATGGGGGCGTCTGCCGGGTTTTTTAATGGTCATGGCAATGGTGCTAATGCTCCTCCTGGGCACCAAATCTTTCGGCTTGCCCTATCTCTGGCCCCTTATACCCTTTGACGCCAGCGCCCTTAAGGATCTCTTCCTCCGACCCCCGGTGCCGCTACAAAAGCTTCGCCCCCGGGTCCTTCACCCCAGGATCTGGATCGCCAGCCTTATCCCCAGCCGGCCCGGAAACCTCTAAAAAAACCAGGGGGAGAGTGATCCCATGGGCTGCACCACCATAGGCATCCCCCGGGGGCTGTTCTATTATTACCTTTATTACCTTGGTAAGGAATGGGAAGCCTTCTTTAAATATCTAGACCTAGAGGTACTGGTGTCTCCCCCCACCTCCAGAGAGATACTGGATATGGGGGTCAG
>Ga0129303_100009_pt1 | contig 27399 bp, 38 predicted proteins | sample ElbSprsedimmetaG_FD_94490 | JGI IMG/M metagenome (GOLD analysis project Ga0129303, IMG submission 94490) | Hot spring sediment bacterial and archeal communities from California, USA to study Microbial Dark Matter (Phase II) - Elbow Spring... | ecosystem: Environmental > Aquatic > Thermal springs... | reverse complement strand
GTTCTATATAATACTTGGCTGTTCCTGTACTTAAAACTTCCAGACATAAGGCCTGAGGGAAAAATTCGGTTATATCTTGTCCCAAAATACTTTCTTTATTTTATCCCGTAGAGCTCCTCGGCTTTTTGGTTCCAATATATTACTTTTCTTTCTCTGTTAATTACGCAAATAGCCTCATTGAGGTGCTCTAGGATATCTTCTAAAAGTTATAACCTCACGCAAACAGGCTGGGAAGACATGCTTTTTGGTCATTTCCTGTCTCCTATGCCCTCATCATAATCCCCCCTCGCTCTATGTACAATGTATAAAGCAATTTTCGTACCAATCCACTAAAGACTTAAGAAGAGCTTAGGGGGATGAAGGCCGATCCGGCTTCAAGAAACCTATATCGGTTTAATGTCTACGACATGGGGGCTCAATACCTTTGATTTTTAAATGCCAAAAAATAAAAACCCCTTCCTCAAATGGAAGGGGGTTATTGGTGGCCCCAAGGGGGCTCGAACCCCTGTCTCCGCCTTGAGAGGGCGGTATCCTGGACCACTAGACGATGGGGCCTCCTATGGTGCGGCAGAGAGGATTTGAACCTCCACGGGCTAGGCCCACTAGATCCTGAATCTAGCGCGTCTGCCAGTTCCGCCACTGCCGCATCCGTTTCGGTCCTAATTATATCAACCTTTGAGGGTAAATGTCAAGCTCTTCATCATGTCCTCTTGCAAACTGCCCTCCAAGAACAACTATCCCAATCCCCGAAAGGGGTTGCTTCCCCGTAAATCACTTCAACCTTTTTTGAATAACCTTGAATTCTTCTGTATCCGCCCTTTCTAGCATCTGAAAGAGGAGGGCCTCGGTGCTGGTGACCACCCCCCCGGCTGCTGCCATAAGGGACAGCCCCGCCTTATAATCCTCCTTTTTACGGGAGCAAACGGCATCCCTGGGGATGAACACATGGTATCCCCTGTGCAAGAGATCTAAGCAACTCTGCCAGACACACACATGGGTCTCCATGCCCGTCAAGATCACCTTCTTCTTATTCACCCCTTCTAGACGCTGGACAAAGGCTTCCTCCCCCATCACGCTGAAGGAGAGTTTCTCCACAGGCTCATATACGGGCAGCTCAGCCCTTATCTCCTCCAGGGTAGGGCCTAAACCTTTGGGATACTGCTCAGTCAATATTATGGGTATCCTGTAGAGTTTGGCCAATTGGATCAAATGGAGGCAATTGTTGACCACTTTTTCTAAGATCTCTTCCTCCATAGCTCGGCTCAGCTTTTCTTGAACATCGATTATGACCAAAAGCGCTTCTTCAGGTTTAATGAAAAATTTTTCCAGCAAAATTTCACCCCTCGCTTAAAAATTAAAACGGGAAAGAATCTCTTTGGCCTCCTCCTCGCTCACATCATACCATATCCTGTAGGCGTCTGCCACGGCGAAATGCCAGCCAGCCCTAAGGTTGGGGCAATATATTTCTTCCACGTGGGGTAAAATTTTCTCCAGGGATTCCCAGTGAGCAGTAGGCACTGCCACCACTATCCTCTCTGCCCCTAACTTTTTTACCGCTTTAACAGCGGCCAGCATGGTGATGCCGGAAGCCAGGCCGTCGTCCACCAGGATTACGGTTTTCCCCTTTAGTTGGGGGAAAGGCCTGTTACCCCGTAATTCCTTAAGCCTGCGGGTTACTTTAGCCAAAGTATTTTTCTTTCCCTCTTCTACAATGTCAGGGGAAAGCCGATAGTAGTCCAGCATTTCCTCGTTTAGGATCACGGTGCCGTCAAAAGCCACTGCCCCATAGCCCGCCTCTGTGGTCCAGGGGAAGGTTATCTTGCTTACCACCGCCACATCTAAAGGCAGACCCAGCTCCTCGGCTATAACAGCGGCCACTGGCACCCCTCCGGCGGGTATGGCCAACACTACGCTATCGGTTCCCCTGTAGTTTTTTAGCAGGCTGGCTAAAACCCTGCCCGCCTCTTCCCTATGGGCGAAGACCCCCTCTTTTTGCCTCAATTCCGGGATATCCCAAAATTTTTTTTCTTTTTCATAAGCACCCTTCCTTTCGGTGAAATTGGCTGAAGTTAGAGAGATCCTTAAAAAAGAGACAGCTGCCGGAACGGTAACAGGGGCTTGCCATATAGGGTAACAAAGGGGGAAACCTTCTCCAGAGGTATCCCCATTTTCTTTAAACTGACCTCCGTGAGATAACTTTCCTTCCTAGCGGTTATTATTTTCTTAGCAGAAGCAGGGCCGATGCCGGGCACCCTTATCAGTTCCCAATAATCAGACCGGGCTATATCTACGGGAAAAAAAGAGGGATTTTCCAGGGCCCACCGGAGTTTAGGGTCCAGGTTTAAATCCAGGTTTTCTCGTCGGGAGAAGATCTCATCCAGGGAGAACCCATAATATCTCAAAAGCCAGTCAGCCTGATAGAGCCTGCGCTCCCTTTCCAAAGGGGGGGACTGAGCAGGAGCCTCTTCGTTGAGGGGGACATAAGCCGAATAGTAAAATCTTTTTACCAAGCCCTTTTGGTAGAAATACCAGGCCCTTTTCAAAATGGTTTTATCGCTTTCAGGAGCAGCCCCCACGATCACCTGGGTAGAAGCGGATCCCTTTACACCTTTTTCCCTCAAGAAATCCCTGACCCAGCGGAGGTTCTGAACCAAAATTTCACCCTCCTTTTCAGGAGCCCAGGCCTTCAGGGCCTCTTCGGTGACAAACTCTAAATTGGAGCTGACCCGGTCGGCCAGGACAACAGCCCTCTTTACCAGTTCAGGGCTGGCTCCGGGTAAAAGCTTTAAATGTATATACCCAGCAAATCCATGCCTATACCTCAAAAGTTCCGCTGTCCGGAGCATGAGTTCCATGGTGTAGTCGGGATTCCTTAAAATACCTGAACTCAAAAACAGCCCCTTTATATAACCCTTCCGGTAAAATTCCATGACAAGCCCCGCGATCTCTTCCGGAGTGAGGAGGGCCCTGGGGATGGAGTTGGAGCGGCGATTATAGCAATACCTGCAATCGTTTATGCAGATATTGGTCAGGAGGATCTTCAAAAGGGGGATATATTTCCCTGAAGCCAGCCAGGCGTAATAAATGCCCTTGAAGGGAAGCCTGCTGGAAAGCCCTTCCCTGCCGTTGGAGCAGAATTTATCGAACCGGGCAGCTGCGGAGAGGATCTCCAGTTTTTTAAAAATTTCGTTAGTCCTGAAGATTATTGTAGGGCCGGACACCGTCTCCCACCCCTAAAAACCTGATGGCGAGGAAGACGCCTTCTTTTAGGTACAATTAATCATTACTAAATAAATAAAACTATTCCTCCAGCTCCCGGTAACAGTTTTGTCACAATTATGGAGTAAACTACAGCAGGAGCTATAGCTCTCGTCCTGCTCCTCGCTTTAGTCCTGGCTACCCCCATCTGGCAGGGGCCGCTTCGGCTAAAGGCGGGGGCAGGGCATCGGGGGCTGGCCTGGGGAAAGCCATGGATTTAAGTCCGGAGCAAAAAACCCAGATACGGGATCTTTTGGAACAAGAATATGAGAAGAGCAGGGAACTGCTGATAAAAATCATGGACCTGCAGTTTGAACTCAGGCAGCTGCGCTGGCAAGATGCAAACCCTGCGGCTGTTGAAGCAAAAAAGAAGAGCTTAAAAACCTGCGCAGCCAGCTCCAACAGATAAGACAGGAATACAGGCAAAAGATGGAATACCTTCTCACTCCAAAGCAGAAGGCCAAACTTCAAAACCGCCAAGGCTGCAAAAGAGACCCCAACATAATCAAAGAGAAGAGGTTCCAGAAAAAAGAGCATATAAAAGAGCGGTCCAAGCTTCGGGAAGGGAACGGACAGTCCTTTCAGAGGGGCATATAGCCCCTCTTTTTTCGTGACACTAAGCCCGGGGAAGGATTACCCTGAAGGTGCTCCCCTTTCCAAGTTCGCTGTCCGCTTCCACCCGGCCTCCGTGAATCTCCACCACCTGCTTAACTATGGCCAATCCCAAACCGCCGCCTCCGGATATCCTGCTCCTGGCCTTATCTGCTCGATAAAACCGGTCCCAGATGTGGGGCAGATCCTGGGGAGGTATGCCGATCCCTGTGTCCTTTACCTCCAGCACCACCCCCTCTGGGGAAGGTCCCACCTTGAGCCTTACCTGGCCTCCAGAAGGGGTAAAACGAAAAGCATTGTCCAACAGGTTGCCTATCACTTGCTCCAGGCGTAACCGATCACCCCAGACGAAAGGCACGGGCTCAAGCTCTGTGTAAAACTCCACCCCTGCGAGTTCAGATATATTTTCATAACGCCGGACCACTTCCTCCGCCAACTCCTGCAGGTGCAGCTTTTCTCTTTTTATCTCCACCGCCCTAGTCTCCAACCGGCGTAGGTCCAAAAGCTCTGCAGTCAACTTGCTAAGGCGTTCCACCTCTTCCTTTATGCCCTGTAGATACCTGGGCACCTCTTCCGGATCTGCTATCCCGTCTAAAAGGGCTTCGCTGTACCCCTGGATAATGCTGAGGGGTGTGCGGAGTTCATGGGATACGGCTGCCACAAAATCCCTGCGTATCGCATCCTGCCTCTGCAGTTCTGCCACCTTTTTTCCAGCTCTCCTGCCAGCTGATTCAAAGAGAAGGCCAGAGAGGCCACCTCATCCTGCCCTTCGACCTCTACCCTGGCGGAGTAATCTCCCCGGGCCATGGCCTCGGCCGCCCTTTCCATGGCCACCAGCCTCTTGGTAAAATGGCGGGATAGGAAAAAGCTCAGGGCCCCGGCCAGCAGAGCCCCGCTTAACAGGGCCAAGAAGAAGGTCAGCCCCAACCCCCTGATCCTGGCTTCCAAGGGGGCCAAGGGGGCGTAGACTAAAATAGCCCCTATCACCTCCCCCTCCCTCCAGATGGGAACTCCTACCCAAAGGAAACGGACCCCTTCAAAGGAAGGATGGGGCCCCTCTCTCTGGATGGTCCGGCCTGCTAGTACTTGCCGGATATCTTCCCCCGTCACAACGGTGCCTCGAGGGAAGTCCCGATCCTTCCCCCTCCAATGCTGCACCCTGCCGGAAGCGTCGATTACCAGAAGGTTGGCTTGGAAGACCTGGCTGAGAAAGGCCATCTCCTCCCGGATCTCCTGGGGAGTCCCCCCGAAGTTAAAAGGTAGGCGAGTCTATCTGCCCTGGAGATCATCTGCAAGGCTTCATGCCGGTAATAGCTCCACTTGAGAACCTGTACCTGGATAAGCCCCAGCAAGATCAGGACTACAAGTATCAAACTGATCATGCTTGCCCCCAGCTTACCGGCGATACCCTTCATCCTATACCTCCAGCTTGTATCCCACACCCCATACAGTAGCCACGAAAAAGGGGGAAAGCCCTGTTTGCCGGAGTTTTTCCCTGAGACGGGCCACGCAGGTATCCACTACCCGTACCTCCCCATAAAAGTCGTGCCCCCAGATGAGGTCCAAGAGCTTTTCTCTCTGGAATACTTTACCTGGAGAAGCGGCCAAGGTGAGGAGAAGGTCGAACTCCTTCCGGGTCAGGTTAAGGACTCTTGCTCTCCCACCAGGACCTTTCGGGCTTCGGGGTCTACCACCAAAGGGCCCACCACCATCCTGGAGGAGGCCTTTCTTCCAGTTCTCCTTAAAATGGCCTTTATCCGGGCTACCACCTCTTTAGGGCTGAATGGCTTCACTAATATAATCGTCAACACCCATCTCCAACCCGGAGATCCGTTCCCTTTCTTCTCCCCTGGCGGTCAGCATCAAAATAGGCACCTCAGAAAAACGGCGAATTTCCCCGCATACCTGCCAGCCGTCCATTCCGGGAAGCATGATGTCCAGGACTATAGCATCCCAGCCCTGGGCCTGAACCGCCTCTATTGCTTTGGGGCCATCCGGAGCTTCTCCCACCTCGAATCCTTCCCGGAGAAGATATTTCTTTAAAATTTCCCGGATGCGGGGTTCATCATCTACCACCAGAACCCGGAGTTTAGGCGAGGACATGGCTCTGGCCTCCGATATGGGGAAAAAATTAGATCGCCGGAATTTTTGGCTCAGCACCACAGCATACCAACACCGCCCCCAATGGCTGTCCGGCTAATCTCGCCAGCTTGAGGATATTACATGGGGATTGTGTTCCGGATCCCTCTTATGCCAGCTGGGCATGAGCACCATATCGTGACGGCGCACCCCCAGCTTTTCTTCGAACACATTACATTTACAGAGAAAAATAAAGAATACGTCTTTTTCGCATTCTTCATAAAGGGACTCAAAATTACCCTGCCCTTTGGCTATGATGAGGTCGGCTTTTTGGAAAATGTCCAGGAATTCCGGAGAACACCGTTCTAATACCGTACCCGGGGCATCATCGCCGTTGTCGATGATGCGGGCATAACGGTCCATGCCCACCAGATAGGCGTCCTCCCTGGTGACGTCGTTTAGAACAGGCTGGCCCCGAACAGCGAAGTAAATTTCCAGATCCTTGTAGGTTCTTTTGATCTCTTTTATAAACAGCTTGTCCAGAACTATTTCTCCGGCATTGTCCCCCAGGTAGAGGAGCAGCCGGGACTGGGCCAATTTTTCTTTTAAAGCTTCAAAAACCTCGGGATTGAGGTTTTTCCTAAGGGTTTCTTGTACAATGGCCAAAACCTTTTCCGAAGAGAGCTCCTGCTGGGGGCCAAAATCGATGATATTTCCAGCCGCAGCCAATTTCAGCCCCTGCTCCAGAGGATCCTGGGCTTGGGCCAAGATTTTTGAAAATTCTTCCTCCAGCTTGAGCATCTCGAGGTTATAGTAGATTTTTTGTTCTCTGTAGGGGTCGGGATTACCTAAAATTTCCTTTAAAACCCGGTGTATCCTCTGAGCCGCACAAGGGGCAGATTTTCTATCCACCACCAGAAGCTCCTTTAACACCCTGTTCATCAAGGCGAACTGATCATCTTCTTCGGAAAGATGCCATTTGGCCAGGGTTGCAGCTTGGCTGAGAAGGCAAGGAAGGCAGTCTATGCTCAATTTCATGTTAAACTCTCCTCATTCAATTTAGGCCATAAATACTGTTTGGGGGTGATAGGGACCGACTCATTGTATATCGTTTCCCCTGGGGCCCAGGCTTTTTCTCCTGCCTTCAGCAGTTCTTCATCCTGTATCTTTTTTAATCCGATTTCCTCTAAAGTGGTGGGAAGACCTACAGATTCACAGAAGCTGTAGACCTCGTCAATTACAGAAGGATCCTTGTCGGTCAGGAACAAAGAAGCCAAAGTACCTATGGCCACCTTTTCTCCGTGATAGTAGCTGTGGGTAGCCTCGATAACCGTCAATCCATTATGGATGGCGTGAACCGCAGCCAATCCCCCTGACTCAAAACCCAGACCGCTTAGAAGAGTGTTGACCTCTACCACCTTTTGAACCTCCCCTGACTGAAGTCAGAGGATTCCGGGTTTTACTTCCCGGAACTTCGTGCCTGCCCCGGGTACACGGTCGTGGGAGTCCTTGGGCCGTAGGCCGACCCCTTACCAGCACGGGCTTGGAACCCGTACCGGCATACGCCGTACTTTACCGGGCGCAAGCAACCAGCGGGTTCGTGCCTGATCCACTATACCACCATATAGGTAGCATGGACGCCCTCCCGTTGCCAGGAAGGTCTTCCGAGTAACTTTCCGGTAAACGTAGGATTTCCCGGTAAACATCTTCAGCAGAATGTGGTTTGGAATCCAACCACTTATCGTGGCTGATTATTTCCTGGTGTTCCTGAAAGACCTGGAGGTAGTAGGAGACCACCTGCCGGTACAGCATGGTGGTACAAAAAGCCTGCTTCTCTACGTCGGCCGGCATGAGCAGGTTGTACCGGAGAGTTTTGGTGAACCCGTGCAGGTGCGGCATGATTAGTCACCCGCCTTCTGGTTTTCGATGTGCTTTTTGACCGCCTCTTCGGAGATGTGCCCGACGGTACCCACGTAGTAAGAAGGGTTCCAGAGGTGGCCACCCCAGAGCTCCTCCTTAAGTTCGGGAAACTCTTTAAAAAGGAACCGCGCGGAGACACCCTTGAGGGCCTTGACCATACTGGCCACCAGGTGATTGGGAGTAGCGCGGACGAAGAGGTACAGGTGGTCGGGCATTATCTCCATTGTCTCAATAGTGAAACCGTTGTCTCTGGCCACCTGGTACAAAAGGCTTTTGAGGCGTTCGGCCACCCTTCTAGTAAGTAATGGCTTACGGTATTTAACGCATCAGACTATGTGGTAGGCTATGTTGTACACGCTGTTGCGGCTGCGTTGAAGCTCCATCGGCTATTCTCCTTGTTTTGCCCTTTTGTATAAATGTATACCTTTTGCCAGTTCAGCTATGCCTTTTTGCTCCTTAGGTACTTGATTCCGATCCATATCAACACCCCAGCGAATATTCCCCTCAAGATCTCCTCGTTCACAAGATGGGCCAAACACCCTCCCCAATAGGATCCCAACAAGATTCCGGGTATCATCCCTGGCAAAAGGTGAACGGCCACATTGCCCAAACGCCAGTGGGTACAGGCTCCCGCGGTACCGGCAGGTACCATAGCCAGAAGCGAGCTCCCCTGGGCAGCGTGTTGGGAAAAACCGGCGGTCAGCACCATTACGGGAACCATTATGGAGCCACCTCCTATCCCCATCATACCCGAGAGGAAACCCGTGAAGACGCCGGCAGATAAAAGGGTGGCTGTTTTTAAACCGCCCTTTGGAGCGAAAGCCAGTACGGGTAAACGGCTCCTTGCCAGAAGCAGAAGGCACACCAAGAGGAGAAACCCTCCAAAAGCCCTTTTCAGCCCCCACTCCGGCAGGGAATGGACAAATCTGGCTCCCAGGCCCGCGGTGGAAGTGGCGGCAGCCGCCAGAAGCATAGCTGCCCCAAAGTCCACATGTCCCCTCTGGGCATAGGACAGGGCTCCAGCCAGTCCGGTAAACACCAGGGCCACCAGGCTAGTGCCGTGGGCTTTATGCTGGTTCAATTTCAGCCAGCTTACCATCAGGGGGATCATGACGACCCCGCCCCCCAGGCCCACCAGACCGCCGAAGAGGCCGGCGGCCAAACCTATAGAGAAGGTCTGAAAAAATATCCTTAATTTTCCTTTATCCATCCGTCCTTTCCCAGGGCACCAGCTCCACCGACCCCCATAGGGCCATCTTCTCCTCCGCTATGATAAGGGCCCCCAAAACTCCAGGAACCCGGGCAGCCCAAAGGGCGGCCTTTTCCACGTCTTCTGGTTTCTGTACCAGATTGCCCGCAGCGGTGGCCACCGCGTCCGCCAGAGCGGCAGAAGGGGCCAGGATTACGGCAGCGTCTGCTCGACCCAGGCTGAGGGAGTGACCCACTGTACCCGAGGAGGTGCACACCCCTAGTGGGCATAACCTCGGTTGGATCTTTATGGCCAGGCGATTGCTTAGGGGGGAAGATCCTGCATGCACACCTATAAAACAGGGACGGCGGCTGTTCAGGTAGATATCCCCGCCGTTTTCTATATATATTTCTCCCGAGGTCCCCATCAGATCCCTGGCCACCAGCTCGGCCATGGCCCCTGCCACCGCTGCCATAGGCCCCACCCCCGCCGTCCGGGCAGCCCTTCCCATGATCCGGACTATTTCCGGGGCCTCATCCCCCACAGGTATGGGGGTTAAAGCGTGCAAAAAATCCGGATGCCCCGCGATATATTTTTCCAGCTGTCTGCGGTAAACCCTTATGGAATTGCGGGTTATATGGGGCCATTCAGGGCGGTGATGCTCCTGGGGGAGCCCCACATAGAGGTCCGTCTCCTTATAGGCTGCCCTGAAATATATAAAATCTTCCCTACCGCAGAGCCTCCTGTAAGTCCTCCTCTGGTACACCTGTCTCCCCTTCCCGGCCCTCAATCCACAGGTGCCAGACTGTTGGAGGCGGCCACCACCCCCATGGCTTTGTAGGGGCACACCTTTACGCATATAAGACAGGCCACACACCTGTTTTCATCGAATTTGACCTCCATGGAGGGCCGTTCCAGATAAAGTGCACCTGTAGGACATACCCCTATACAGGCCCCGCAGTGGGTACACGCCTCCTCATCCCGAAAAACCGCCTGGCTCAAGGGCTGAATAGACACCCCCAGACTCTGCAAGTACTCCAAACCCCTGGCATATTGGGTAGGATCCCCCTGGATCTCCAGTACCATAGTCCCTTCTTTTTGAATATTTATGTTGGCCTTGAGTATATTGACCACCAGGTCGTACTTTTTTATTAGATTGTAAATAATGGGTCTATCCACCACCTGGGCGGGAAAACGCAGGATCACCCTTTGCAGTATCACTTTTCTCCCTCCTCTTCCCCGGCCTTTTCCTGGAGCCCCTTTAAGGGAGGAGTCTCCCCTATAGAAGGCAGAAGCTCCACAGGTTTGCCCAGAAGAAACCGACCAGAGGTTATCCAATCTTTCAGAGTTAAGGCTATCTCCCTGGCCCGGGGGTAGCTGGAGAGGGGGGCAGTGGGTATCTCCTTTCCCTCTATTTTGATGATGCCTGACTTCAGCTGGGCATAGGTCACGTACCCCAATACCCGGGAATTACCCTGGGGATAGTCTTCTCCATAGTCTATCACGGGGGCGTACAGCTCCTCATCCCCCCGGGAAGCCCAGTACATTATCTCCTCGTTCAATATGGGTATGGGCAAGCCCAAGCCCACCGCCAGGGAAGCTCCGTAGCCTATATAGGAAACTCCCACCAACCAGCGGGGATGCATTTTCTTGAGATCCCCTATAACCGCCACTGTCCCTCCGGAAAAGAGCTTGCCCCCGTCCGGCAGCTCCTTGAGGGTGGGGCAGTGCTGGGTCCCTTGCCACACCACGTAGCCCACCCCTCCCCCTAAAAATATCCTCGTACCTATGCCCACAGTGCGCAAATACGGGTCTTTGAGCAGGGGGCTCAACTGTCCGGAGGTGGAATAGGTGGCATTGCCCAGGCGGGGCTTTAACACCCCCATGTAGGTATAGATGGTGCGATTGGTGGTGTTCACCGCCACGCTGTAATTCTGATAGGCATTGCGGGGGTTGAAGAGCACTGCCTGATTTATGTCATCTAAAGTGATGACGGTCCTTATCTCCTTGCGGGGATAGCAATCGGTGCCATACCCTATAGCCCTGAGGGTTACAGGCTTCCTGGCCACCAGATCGTGGATCACATGGCCTCCTCCGTAAGAAAAGGCCCCTGGATGGATACTGTTCAGGGGGTCGTCTTCGGGAAGCTGGGTGGCGCCCAGAAAAGCATCCACCGCAGCAAATCCCGCATACCCGGGGACGTTATTGAGCCATACCTTGTACATCTTTATCCGGGGTCTGGCATGTCCAAAATTGAAATAGGCCCCCGAGGAGCACATGGTGCCAAAGGTGCCGGTGGTCACCACGTCTACCCGGGCCGCGGCCTCCTTTAATCCTTTTTCCCGGACAAGGGCGATGGCTTCCTCTGCTGTCAAGACCACCACTTTGCCCTTCTTAATTTTTTCGTTGATCTCCTCCCAGGTCCTTTCCATTTTCGGGCCTCCTCCCCGCACCAATAAAAGAAAACCTCTTCCTTCCCAAGAAGAGGTGAGAGATTTCCCGCCTCTTGAGCGCAGCTTAATTAATAGATGCCATGCCCTGGCCCGGGTGTCAAGGAAAAATTGAGGATTCAGTGACTTGCCACCAGATCGCAAGAGATCATACCCTCAAAGCATTCCCAGCAGAGGTAACGGCCACAAGCGGAGCAGATGCACATCAGGTAAGGATGGGAGGCCAAGCATTCATAACAGTATCCGGCATCGCAATGGGCGCACAGCACCCCCTTGACGTTTTTCCTTTTGCATTCGTCGCATACAGGTATCCGCATGGATCGCACCCCTTTCCCTTTTAATATTAAAACTAAAAGGCAGCAACAACAGGGACCTTTCTATTACAAAAAGTATAAAAAAAGTAAAAAAACCTCTAAAGGGAGTCGGCGGTTCAGTCTCTCTGCTGGCGGTTTAAAATACACCTGATATCCCTCTCCACCGGAAGATGGAGGGACTTGCACAGCTCTATCAAGCGGGAGACAGTTCTTTCTCCCAAATAGGCTTCCAGCTCCCTCAGCTCCAGATTGCTGGTGACCACTGTGGGCAGTTCATGGAGCAGGCGATAATTCAAAAGGGAGTATATTTTCTGCTGGGTCCATTCGGAATAGGCATGGGCTCCCAGGTCGTCCAGGACGAGCACCGGTACCTGCCGGGCAGTGTCAAGGATCTCCAGCTCTGTCTGGCCTTCTCCCGGGCGATCATAAGTGGCCTTTATGGCGTCCAAAAGATCGGGCACCACGGCGAAGAGCACCTGATGTCCCGCCTCTATCAGGGAGTTGGTTATGGCAGCGGCCAGAAAAGTCTTACCGCTGCCCACCGGTCCGAAGATGAAAAGCCCTCGCCCCCGCTTTCCCTCCTTGCAGTTATCAACAAAGCGCTGGGCTTCCTCCAAACATAGCCGGGCGCACTCATAGTAACTCCGGCCTGTCAGTTCGTCTTTTAAATTTTTAGAATAATACTCCAGATTAAAAGCAGCGAAGGTACAGCGTCGGAGGTGGGGCGCCAGGTTGGCCGCTCTCAACCGGTTCTGCCAAGCTCTCTGCAACGCACAGCGGCATCGGTAGGCCTTGCCCTCCTTGAGAATTATTCCCCGATCCTCGCAAAGGGGACACCGGTAAGCACCTTCTTCCTCAGAAGGGGGTATTATCTTTATATTTCTAAAATCAGGAAGGCGAATTTTCTCCACTACCCCCTATTCCCCTCAGTTTTCCTGGTTGATATCCGCATCCAGCCGGTATAGATCCCGATACTTGTCCTTGGGAGGAGATGGAGAAGGGGTTGGTCTTTTCCTCGCCCGTCTCCTCTCATCGTAGGCCAGGGCCTCTTCCAGGGTTTTAATGTTATTTCGCCGCCAATCCCTGAGTATGGAGTCTATGTAACGGAAGTTGAGGACCCCCCTCAGGGCTGCCCGTTTCAGGGCTTCTTGGATCAGCTCCCCGGGTATACCCTCTTCCTGCCAGACCCTCAGCTGCTCGTTTTCTAAGGGAGAAAGGGGACGCCCGAATTCCTTTTCAAACAGGCAATAGAGTTCCTGGGAATCCCTTTCCCCTTGGGGTAGGGAGGGAACTTCCCCCAAGGCCATCTCTATGAGGCGCTCCCAAAGGGGGGTAAATGAAAAGCTGTTTTGCCATTTTCTCAGGCTGGGATGAAAATAGGGCTCCACTGTCAGAAATTTTTTCTCTATGAGGGAAGCCAGCCGGTTTTTCACCTCTTCCGTATCCAGGCCCATATAAAGGCTTATCTTTTCCGGTGCAGGGAAGCGCTCCTGCTCTATCTGTCGCCAGTGTAAAAGATGAATGATAACCATCATCTCCGTCTCGGTCAACCCCAGGCGGGTGTAAAATTTCAATAACAGATCCGGGATCACCAGGCATCCGGAATCCAGCAGGCTGGTAACCAATAACTGGTAAGGCTGCCTCCATTCCATTATCGGCAACCCCCTCCTTCAGGTTAGGTCTAATTATATCATCGGCAGGGGGGGGATGCCAAATTCGGTTTCGGCCCCTAAAAGGGCATCTTGGTAATTCTCCCCCACAAACTGTTCCCCTCTCCGGCCCAGAGATAAATCTTCACCGGAAAGGGGTAGTTGTTTTTGAACCTCAGATCTGCTCTACCCCATTCCACGGTAGCGTCGTCCTCATGAGAGGCGTAATCCACATCTCCCTCTATATGGGTATGCCTCTCGATTATCTCCAGCCCTGCCTCCCTGGCCACTTGGAACAGCACGGTGGCGGTCCGGCACACCCCGTTACCCACCTCCCAGCTGCCCTTGAGCCCCACCCTTGGTATATAACCCTTCTCCCCTGTCCCGGGGCCTGTGGCCCGGTTAAAGGAGAAAACCTGTCCCGGGGCCAATACAGTCCCGTTTATCTGGTGGGCGGCCAGACGGACGGACATTATACGTATTATTATACATTTGTTCCTGGAGCCAGGAGTATCGGGAAAATATATTGCCTTTTCTGCCAATACCTCTTCGGCGGCGTTTTGGGAGGTCTGCCGGAACGCCTCCATTGCCATATTGGCCGCCTTTCTGGAAATTTCGCGGATCTCCCCTTCGTCCACGGAAGAAATGGAAAAGGGGCTCGCCCCGGCTACGGCGGGAAAGGTATCCGCAGGTCTATACCAGAATACGTGCCAAGAAAGGAGCTGACAGAAGTCCCTCAGGGGCACCCATACCCTGGCCTCCCTCAACACCGAGGGGACAGACATCTCCCAAACTTCTCCTCTCAGATTTACATAGGGCAACCCCGGATAGACCCATATTTTTTTCCCTGCCAAGCGATCTCCACTGACCCCTCTTTGGCCCTATAGTTTATCTCCTCTTCCTCTATGCCCATGCCTGTCAACAGGGGGCGAAGGGGAACATAAAGTTTTCCTTTTTCCAGAAAAGGCACCCCCTCCATGGTAAAGAAGACCACCCCCTCGGCCCCCGGAGAGGACGCAACCCCGTAGCAGCCCATCCCAGGGAAAAAATATATGCACCTTTGGGGGGAAGCGCCATGGGCCGGCTTAAATATAAACAAAATTGCTAAATAAAGGAAATATAAAAAGGATCCCTCGCTTCAGGGACATCTTCACCCTCCCCCAGAAGGAAATCTTTTGGTTATAAAGAATTTAATTTTCAGGAGGTGAAATCATGGCCATAAAATTACCCCCTTTTATGGAAGTCCTGGCCCAGAGGGATGAGGAATTTTACCAGGCTGTAGCCAGAGTTTTGGAGTTGGCCCACGGTCCTGGAGCCCTGGATCCCAAAACCAAAACCCTCATCAGCTTGGCCCTGGATGCCTGCGTAGGTTCGGAGCGGGGAGTTCAAGTTCTCTCCCAGAGGGCCAGGGAGCTGGGCGCCACCGACCAAGAGATCAACGAAGTGATGCGCCTGGTATATGCCGTGGTGGGATCCAAGCCCATAATTATGGGGAACCTAGCCTTCCCCTCTAAAGGGTAGGAGGGCGTGAATCTTCTTGGGCTTTTTCTTTATTATACAATTATATAATGTAAAAGGAGATTTTTTCCTAAAAGTTTTCAGGAGGAAAAAGATGAAGACCATCGCCCTCATAGGCCCCAGCGGAACCGGCAAAAGCCATAGAGCTCAAGTCATAGCCAAAGAGTGGGGAGCAGAAGCCATAATCGACGATGGCCTTTTAATCCAGGGCAGCCGCATTTTGGCCGGCATATCCGCCAAGGAACAGCCCACCAGGGTGGGGGCCATCAGGGCTGCCCTATTCAACCATCCTGCCCATGCCCAGGAGGTCAAAGAAAAGATAAAGGAGCTAGCCCCTCGCCGGCTCCTCATATTGGGAACTTCTAGAGAGATGGTACAAAAAATAGCAGCCCGCTTGGAGCTGCCCGAACCTTCGGAGTATATAGAAATAGAAAAAGTGGCCTCCCCCAGGGAAATAGCCCAGGCCAAGAGGATCCGAGCCCAACTGGGGAAACACGTCATACCCGTGCCCACGGTGGAGGTGAAGCCCCGATTCAATCTCCCCTTCGTGGAACCCTTAAGGGCCCTTTTCCACCGGCAACCCTCCGGGAGGAGAAAGGTCCACTGGGTAGACCAGACTGCCGTGAGGCCCACCTTCAGCTATCTGGGGCGATTTTGTATCGACCCTCGGGTGGTGGCCAGCATAGCCTCTTACCTGGCCCGGAGCCATAGGATAGAAACCCATAGATGTCAAGCGGAAAACAGGGATGGCAGCCTGATCCTGGATCTGGAGGTGAGCGTCCCCCACGGCGAGCCCTGGCTTCCCCTCCTGCGATCACTCCAGAGGAAGCTGAAGAACACTTTGGCCTATATGACGGCTCTGGAAATACAGGCGATAAACGTCCACGTGGTGGGAATATGTCTTCCCCCGAGGAAGGCCGAAAAGAAATAGATTACTTGACCGCCGCTTCCTTCAAAGAGAGCTTGCGATCCACGAATCTCTCCATCCTATTCAAGGCTTCCATGAGTTCTGACAGGGAAGTGGCATAGGAGCAGCGGATAAAGCCTTCTCCACAATCCCCAAAGGCAGATCCAGGTACCACCGCCACCTTTTCCTCTTTGAGGAGCTCTTCGGCAAACTGGAGGGAAGTCATGCCGGTTATCTCAATGGAGGGAAAGACATAAAAGGCACCCTGGGGTTCCAAGCACTTCAGCCCCATACCCTGCAGCCGGCTCACCACCAAGCGCCGCCGCCGATCGTATTCTTCCTTCATCTTCTCCATTTCGGGCCCGCCGTTTCTTATGGCCTCCAGAGCCGCCATCTGGCTCATTATGGGGGCACAGAGGATGGTGTACTGGTGGATCTTCACCATGGCAGCCATTATTTCCGGATGGGCTGCCACATAACCCACCCTCCAGCCGGTCATGGCGAAGGCTTTGGAAAAACCGCTCACCAAGATGGTCCTCTCCTGCATACCTGGAAGGCTGGCAAAGGATCGGGGTGGTCCGTCATAGCGCAGTTCCGCATAGATCTCATCGCTGAGCACCAGCAGGTTATATTTCTTCACCAGGAGGGCTATATCTTCCATATCCTCGTCGGATAGGACCATCCCGGTGGGATTATTGGGGTAACACAAGATTAAAAGCTTGGTGCGGGGAGTTATATGTTTTTCCAAATCTTCAGCCGTAAGGCGAAAACCTTTTTCCCAAGATGTGGGAATGATTACCGGCACTCCTCCCGCCAGCCGGGTGAGGGGCTTGTAGGAAACATAATTGGGTTCGGGTATGAGGACCTCGTCTCCCGGCTCCAACACCGTTCTCAAGGCCAAATCCACTGCTTCGCTGGCCCCTATAGTTATGAGGATCTGATGTTGGTAATCGTACTCCAGACCAAACCGCTCCTTTAGATAACGGGCCACCTCCCTCCTCAGCTCCGGAAGACCCCAGTTAGAAGTGTACATGGTGTATCCCTGTTCCAGGGAGCGGATGCAGGCCTCCCGGATGTGCCAGGGGGTCACAAAATCCGGTTCCCCCACCCCTAAGGAGATAACCCCTTTGGTGTTGGCCACCAGATCGAAAAAGCACCTGATGCCCGAAGGGGGGAGGCTTTTAACCCGGGAGCTGATAAAACGCTGGGGTTCAAACCCGCAGCTTATGGTCATGGCTGTAACACCTGCCTTTTATCTGATCCTTGTTCCTCGAAAAACACGATTCCGCTATCTTTATATTTCTTAAGGATAAAATGGGTTACTGTGCTCTGGACCTGCTCCAGGGGGGCCAGTTTATGAGCTACAAAATTGGCCACCTCCTTAAGGCTTTTCCCCACCACCAAGACGGCGAAATCATAGGTGCCTGACAGGAGAAAGAGGGATTTCACCTCAGGATAACTGCAAATGCGGCGGGCCAGGTGATCGTATCCCACGTCCTGCTCGGGTGTAGCTTTGACTTCTATCAGGGCCGCCACCTCCTCTACCCCTGCCTTCTCCCAGTCGATCAGGGTGGAGTAGCTGAGGATGATCCTCTCTTCCTCCATCTCCTCCATTGCTCTGCTCACCTCTTGAACAGGGAGACCCAACATTACGGCGATCTCCTTGGGGCTTATCCTGCTGTTATGCTCCAGCAATTCCAAAATTTTCTTTTTCATCTTCAACGACCCCCAATAAGCTGAAAAACCTCTCTTCCCTTGAAAAGGGACGAGAGGTCGCTCCCGCGGTACCACCCTTTTTGGCCCATCCCTGGCGGATAGGCCCACCTCTTGGGCCTCTAACGGGGCCAGCGTCCAGTCTTCGGGTTTCCCCTTCCGGCGGCAGCTCCAGGGCGGCCTTCGACAGGGGTGCTGCTGGGCTTCCACCCTCCCCAGCTCGCTGGGTTAGCACTTTCCTGCCTACTCTCCCCTTCATAGCCTTTAGCTTATCCGGCTTTTATTCAATTTTTTTATTTTTAATGTAATTATCCGGGGAAGTCAACCTTCCCGCTTCAGCTTTCTGGCCAAATAGGTGGGATTGGCCAGTTCTTCTGCTTTTACCCGCCTCAACCTTATTCCCTCCTGGCGGCAGTAGAATTCCTGACGCCAGTCTTTAAGGGGGGGGATTCCAGCTCAAAACCCAGCCTCAACCTGGGCAGGTAAAAAGAGATCCTCCCCACCCGGGTGGGGTAGCCGGCTATGATCTCTTCTCCGAGATAGGCCTGGACCAGCGCCACCTTCAGGGCCTCCAGGGAAGCCTCGAAACCCCTGCGCGTCCCCTCTTCCCCGGATTCTTCTGGAAGCGGGAGGTCTGGTTCTGCCGGAACCCCTTCTGGGTTTTCACCTGATGAGGGGGCTTGGAGTTCAGCTTCACCTTGCTTTAAACTGCCCAGATAAAGCTCTATCCCCTCTTCTATAACGGCTTCCAGATGCTCGGGGAAACTTCCGAAACTCGCCAAAACACTTTTATCCGGTATCCTCTGGGCGATCAACTGCTTCAGCAGGGGTTTTAGGTACTCTTCGCCCTTTCTTTCCAGGATCACCATCAGGAGATCCCCTAATTCTGCCACTGTTTCCAGACACCGCCGCTTGTTTTCCTGGAAAGACTCTTCCCCCGCCCTTCCCAGTTCTATTACCTCTTCGATGAGCCTATCCACCCGCTCCAGGATGTCTTTTTCCAGTCGGGAATTGGACAATTTCAACCCACCTCCTGGCAGCTCTTCCTCCCTTCAGTATATGCATCCTGGCTGCCCAGGAGAACTTCCTTCACTTTGGGACGGGGAAAGAGGCCCGCCTCCCGTACTATGGTGGGTATTATCTCTTCCCACATGACCGTCATTATATGGATGCCTGCTATGCCCTCTACTTTCTTTAAATGCTCTATCATCTCTATGGAGAGGGATATGCCCTCTTCCTCAGGATAGGAAGTCCTCTCCATGCGGAGGACCACCTCTTCAGGCACCCTCATTCCGGGGACAGAGGTCTGCAAGTATCTGGCGCTCTTGGCCGATTTCAGGGGCATCACCCCGGCGATTATATAGGCCCTCTTGTGGATCTGCCGCTCCCTCACCAGATCCATGAAAAGATCGAAATATTCTTTATCAAAAACACACTGGGTCTGGATGAACTGGGCTCCTGCCTCCACCTTTTTTTCCAGACGCTCTACCTCCTGATTCAAAGAACCCATAAAGGGATTGGTGACCGCTCCTATAAAAAACCTGGGTTCCTGCCCCTTTATCTCTTCGCCGCAAGCGAATCGCTTTTCATCCCGCATTTTTTTGGCGATGCGGATAAGCCCTACGACATCCACGTCCTTTACCATGGTGGCGGTGGGATGATTGCCCACAGAGGGGTGATCACCGGTGAGGCAGAGGAGATTCTTTATGCCCAAACTGTAGGCTCCCAAAAGGTCACTCTGAAGCCCGATGATGTTCCTGTCTCTGACCGTCATCTGGATTATAGGCTCGCTTCCTGCCCTCAGCACATGGACAGCTGCGGCTATGCTGGAAAGGCGCACCACCGCTTTATGGTTATCGGTGAGATTGATGGCATCCACAAAGTCCTTCAACATCAGGGTCTTTTCCACAAGCCGCTCAGGGCAGGCATGTTTAGGAGGGCCTATTTCGCCGCATACGACAAAATGACCGCTGTCCAGAAGCCGCTTCAGTTTGCTCTCCGTCTTCATCCCCCTATTTCCTTTCCCTAATTATTTTGAATTAATCCTGCCGTTACATTGATTAACATCATAACGGCAGGAAGGGCTGGTGTCAATAGGTATTACCCCTGGGAGGGCCCCTTTAACTTGGCTTCCAGTTCTTCGATTCTCCTTTCCAAGGCTGCCAGTTCGTTTTTGGTAACCAGCCCTAGCTCTCCCCTCAGCCGCTCCACCTCTCCTCTTATCGTTTTTTTAAGCTTTTCCTGTTCTTGTTTGCCCCGCTCCACCAGCTGCTCTACAAATTTTTTTAGCTCCTCCTGTTTAAACTCTCCTCGTTTTATCAATTCCTTACCTATCTCTTCCGCCTTTTCCTTGGTTATAAACAGGGCTCCCAACCCCGCCAGGTATAGCTTGCGTGCAAAATCCAGCATATCCTTATCCCCCTTTTTTGGCCTTCTGGGTTGTATTATATCATAAAGTCTAATTTTTCTCTCACATCTAAGGGCAATTCCGTGTTAAAATCCCAGTATAAAGAGGAGGTGCAGCCCTTATACCCATGTGGGATCCTGCTCAATCGGTATCCCAACCCCATCCCCAGCGCTGGGCAATCCTGGCCGCAGTGATGGGGATAACCCTTTTAGGACCTGTGGACAGCAGCGTCGTAAATGTGGCCCTGCCCACCATCGCCTCGGTATTCCGAGCTGATTTGGGCTCGGCAGCCTGGATTTCCATAATCTATCTTCTGATCCTGGGGAGCTCTATACTCACCTACGGCCGCTTGGGGGACATATACGGTTTCCGCAGGATTTTTTTAACCGGGGTCTCTATATTCACCCTGGCTTCCCTTCTATGCTCCTTGTCCTTTAACCTGTGGTTCCTCATAGGCTTCCGGGCCCTGCAGGCCCTGGGAGCAGGGATGTTCATGTCTGTGGGACCTGCCATTATAACTCAACTATTCCCATCCCAGGAACGGGGTAAGGCTTTAGGGTTTAATGCCACGGCAGTGGCCTTGGGGTTAGCCCTGGGCCCCCCTCTGGGGGGTTCCTATTACAATCGCTGGGCTGGCGGTCCATTTTTTGGATAAACCTGCCCATAGGTATTCTCGGTTACGGGATCTGCAGCCGCATCCTGCCGGAGGGGCACCAGCCTGTAAAGCAAACCTTCGACTTATGGGGAGCCCTGCTGGCCTTTTTTACCCTGGGCTCGGCCATCTTGGCCAGCAATCGGGCTGCCCAGATGGGGAAGGCCGATGGATGGGTCTTCGCTCTGGTCATATCTTTTCTGGCAGGGCTGTGCCTTTTCATATTCCAGGAGCGCAGGGTCGCTGAGCCCATGCTGGATATAACTTTATTCAAAAACCCCATTTTTTCTGCCGCCAATCTGGCTGCTTTGCTCAATTACGCCGCCCAGAACGCTATGATATTCCTATTGCCCTTTTATCTACAGGGGGTACTGGGTTGTCCTCCTTCTCAGGTAGGCCTTTTGCTGACCGCCTCCCCGCTGGTAACCCTCTTGGTGGCCCCCGCAAGCGGAGCCCTTTCCGATCGTTGGGGCACCCGCTGGCTGGCCTTCAGCGGTCAGACGTTGATATCCATTACCCTTTTTTCCCTGCTATGGCTGAGTCCCCAAACCGAGCCCAGGGAGATGATCTGGAGGCTATGTGTTTTCGGCCTTGGGTCTGGACTTTTTCAGTCCCCCAATAACAGCGCAGTGATGGGCAGCGTCCCGCCCCACCGTTTGGGCATAGGTTCAGGGGTTCTGGCGACCGTCCGCAACCTGGGGATGGTCACAGGGGTGGCGGTGAGCAGCAGCATCTTTACCTGGCAAAAAAATCTCCAGCTGGCCCTCTTGGGCCCTTCCCAGGGGCTACAGGCCGATATGGTGGGATTAAAAGCAGCTTTTATGGCTGCCGCCTTGCTGGCCTCTTTAGGGACCTTAGCCTCCCTGGGGCGTTCAGATATATGGCATAAAAATAGATCAGCCTTATATTCAGGGGTGAGGGATATGAACAATTATGGCGATTTTTTGTTGGTGATGGGGGCTATATGCCCGGCCTCCGAGAGCTTGACGGACCTGATAAAGGCCCGTTGGACCTGGCTGGGGCAGCCCCGGCCCCATCCCCAGGAAGAGAAGCTCCGCCAGAGGGCCATTGTATTTATAAGCGCGGCCATAGCTGCCCTCCTGGCCACCTTCGCTTCCGTAGACGTGTTTGGCCTGCTGGGGCTGGAGGCTCTGGCCGGCCTCAGGGCCTCTTTACCATGGCTTTACACTTTGCTGAACATGATATGCGTGGCTCTGCTGGCCAGCTTGGGGGCCCCCCTCTTACACGAAGTCCTCTCCATCTTGATAGAATTCAGGCGGAACATCTGCCTCCGCAACCAGATGATCCAGTGGCAGCTTCTGGAGTCCGATCCCTCCAAGGACAGGTAGCAGGCCCGCTCCAGCTCCGACCCTTGTAATGCCGGAGGAAGCGTGGTAGAATTAGTAGTAGTAGCAGCAGCAGTAGCAGTAGCAGTAGTAGTAGGAAGAAGAAGAAGAAGAATTAGGTGGTAGAATTATTAGGGACGGGATGTAGCTCAGCTTGGCTAGAGCACCTGCTTTGGGAGCAGGGGGTCGCAGGTTCAAATCCTGTCATCCCGACCACGGGCCAACGTAGCTCAGCTGGCAGAGCAACTGACTTGTAATCAGTGGGTCGGGGGTTCGAGTCCCCCCGTTGGCTCCAGTAAAATCGAGCCCCCCTGGGGAGGGCAACATTTCCCAGGGGCTTTTTTACTCAACCTTGCTGCAACCACAAAAGAAGACCACCGGCAACCCGGTGGGTTTCCAAGCAAGGGGCTTCTATACCGTGGAAATAAGATCTGGCCGCACCCGGGTGGGTTTTAAAATTGTCTCTTTAGGGGGAAAAGAAGAGGTGCTGGCCCACGGTGTTGCCCGAAAGGATGGGCTTTGCCCTGGAAGAAATCAAAGAGGCCCTTTCAAGCCCCCAGCCTTTCTGTCTCCTTATAGACGAGATCGGCAAGATGGAGCTCTTCCACCCGGAGTTTCAACAGGTGGTGGAAGCCGCCTTAAATTCCGCCCTGCCGGTGGCGGCCACTGTCATGGCCCAAGCCCACCCCTGGGTGGATAGGATCAAGAACCGGGCGGACGCGGAAGTCATCCCCGTAACCCCTGAGAATCGGGATAGGCTGCCCCAGGAGCTTTATCATAGGGTAATGGCTTTACTGGACCATCATACTGCTCAATTCTAAGATTATCTCCGCCATCAAATGGGGTCGATGTTTTAAAAAGAATTTCTGGCATTCGATCTGTAAAGCCCTGTCTAAAAGACCTTCTGTTAATTTTTCCTTTAATTTCAATAGCCTGGCGGTATGCCTGCCGGAAAAAATCTGATTGACCGATAGGGGTTCTATGTTAAAAGAGACGAGGGCTTTTTCCACCTTTTCTCTGAACTCTTCCATGGTATGGGCCGAAATCGCCTGTCCCTGTCCTCCCAGCCATCGGATCAATTTGTCCAGATAAAGTTTATCCTCGGTGGAAACCAGCTTCTCCGGGACCAGCGTCCCCTTTCTCTTTATTATGTCCTCTAAAATCCATAGTATCCGGTTAAGGGCGTCTTCTTTATACTCCGGGGCCATCTCCCCGATGGCCTTCCTGTATTTATGGTTTAGCTTTTCAGCCATTTCCTGCAACTCCCCTTCCTGCCATATCCCAAAATCGCCCAGGTCCATGGCTGCCCCTATAAAACCGTTGGAATGGATAGAAAACATGATCTTTTTTCCCTCCCCCTTATCCTGCAGAGCGCAAAGGGAGGCTATCCTGGCTGTATAGGCGTCCAGCTTGAGCCAAGGCACAGAGATGATGGGATCCGGAGATCTGGTGATGTCGCCGCAATGGGGCGCCACGTAGACCTTCTTAGAAGGAGGAGCAAAGACGTGAAAGTAAAACTCCTTCCAGGCTCGGGTCTTTTCCCAAAACTCCGCCTCTGAACGGGCGGCAAAAGCCAAGTTTCTGCTATCCTTTATTTCTTCATAAGGAATAGGGCAAGCGAGACCCATAGTCCAGGGCTTCTTCCAAACTGGGGCGTCTGCGATGAAAATCTATGCCCTCATCGGCCAGACGGGAGCACCGGGCCAGGATCAGGCGACAATATCTGCCCTCGAAGACGTGGAAGCAGGGGTGTTCTTTTTTTAAAGGCATCTCTTTCAGAAGCTCTTCTTCAGGTCCCATATAGGCTCCCCAAGGGGTTTCCTTTACCGGCATACCCATTTAACCTCCTTTTCATAAGATTTTACCCGGATCCCAGGGGGATTTCCATAGGGATTATGGAAAAGGGATTTCCGGGGAATAATATAGGAATAATATAACAATTTTTTATATAAAGCATAAAGGAAAGGGGCTATAAAAAAAGAAACTGATAAGGAAGGAGGAGTGATGGCATGTATACCTTGGGTTTAGATGTGGGTTCCACCTCCACCAAAGGGGTGCTGTATGACGGGGAGAAAATCGTAGCCCATGTGATAATCCCCACAGGATGGAGCCCCAAGGAGGCGGCCCGGGAAGCCCTAGAGAGGCTGTGGGAAAGGGCCCAGATAGACGAGGAAAGGGTCGTGTATAAAGTGGGGACAGGATATGGCCGCCTTTCCCTGAAGGATATGGTGGACCTGGCCGTCACCGAAATCACCTGCCACGCCCGCGGCATCTTCCACCTGGTGAGGGAGGCCTGCACTGTGATAGATATCGGAGGCCAGGATACCAAGGTGATCACCATCAACCAATCGGGGCTGGTGGTGGATTTTGTAATGAACGACAAGTGCGCCGCAGGAACGGGCCGATTTTTAGAGGTGATGGCCCACGCCCTGGGGCTGGACATCACCGATTTCAGCCGTATGGGGTTGGGAGCGGAACCGGTAGAGATAAACAGCATGTGCACCGTATTTGCTGAAAGCGAGGTCATAAGCCTTTTGGCTTCGGGCACTCCCAGGGAAAACATCATCGCGGGACTGCACCGCTCCATCGCCAAGAGGATCAAGGGGATGCTGAAAGGCCTCCCCCAAGGAAAAATCGTGTTCACCGGAGGTGGGGCCAAAAACGAGGGCCTGAGGCGGGCCCTGGGAGCGGAGCTCGGCAGGCCCCTATGGGTTCCGGAAGAGCCCCGGATTACCGGTGCCCTGGGAGCGGCCCTTATAGCCTGGGAAAGGGCCCGGGGAATGGAGGAGGCGAGGAGGGGTAGGGTTGGAGAAGGAGGACAGGGAAGGCCTGATCAGGCTGCTACAGCAAGAAGCTGATCTGGCGGTGGGATGTACCGAGGCGGTCATGGTGGCCTTGGGAGCGGCCAAAATAAAAGAAGTGTTGGGGGGCCTCCCCCAATATATGGAAATTTCCGTAAGCCCAGCAGTGTGGAAAAGCGGCCGCAGGGTCGGGCTTCCCGGAACCAAGGAAAAGGGCTTAAACATGGCAGCAGCCCTAGGGCTCTTCGCTCCGTTGGAGAAAGGGCAGCAGCTGCTGGGCCATCTGGAGCCCCAGGCCCTGGAGAGGGCCAAAGGGATGGTGGAAAGGGGAACCATCAAGACCAACGTGCTATTAAACAAAGAAGGCCTGTACGTGAGCATATGGGCCTGGGCCGGCGCCGACGAGGCCAAGGTGGAGATGGAGCACAGCCATACCCGTTTCAGCAAGGTATGGAAAAACGAAAAGCTCATCTTCCGGGAAAACAGGGATCATCCAGACATATCCTCCCTTCTGGCTTGGGATCTGATGGAGCTTTGGGACAAGGTGCTGGCCCTTCCGGTTTACAGGATAACCTTTCTCCGGGATAAAGCCTTGGTTATGTGGGAATTCGTGAGGGATATAGCCGGGGGTAAGGTGGAACCCCTATCCCCTTTAACCCGATTTTTCCTCCAGGAGATGGGGGAAAGTTTCGCAGAAAAAGTGGTTCCTTTAACCGGGATGGCCGTGGCCGAGAGGATGGCCGGAGCCCCCTATCCGGTGCTTACCAGCGCCGGAAGCGGCAACCAAGGGATATTGATATCCCTCCCCCTGCTGCTGTGGGAAAAGGAGTGGGAGGAGTCTCCGGGTCGTCTCTCCCAAGCCTTGGCCTTGGCCCATTTCACCAACATGTATCTTCGGGCCCACTTCGGCAAAACTTCCACCCTCTGCGGGGTAGTGCTCTCCGGAGCGAGCTTGGCTGCGGCCGTATGCTGGCTGCTGGGCGGCAGCCGAAGGCATATGCTCCACGGCGTTCAGATGTTTCTGGGCAACTCCAGCTGTCTCCTCTGCGACGGGGCTAAAGAGGCCTGCTCCCTGAAGGTGGCCCTGGCAGCCCATACGGCTATAATAATAGGCAAAATGGCCTTTCAAGGCTTGAAACCCGAGCCAGAAGCGGGGATAATAGGAGACACCCTCCAGGAAACCCTTTCCCTGATGAAAAAGATCATGGAAATAGGCATGGAGGAAATAGACTTTTACCTGGGAAAGATCAACTATCTTAAAGGGGGGAGCTACTGACCCATTCCCCTGCTTTCCCCCGGGCTGGGGAAAATCCTTCCAGCAGCTCCTCTAAGGTGGAACAGGTGACCTGCCGGTACTGAATGCCGGCGCTATTCAGCAAGTAGGCAGGCCCCTTATCTTTTATATTTTCCCTTGAAAAGACCAGATCAACCCCTTTATCCACCATTATCCACCACAGCAGCTTGGCCAGCTTCATCCCCCTGCCCTTCTCTTCGTGGCGATAAGGGTTGACAGCGATGCTCTTTTCTAATATCCCTCCCCTTTCCCTCTCTATTTTTTAAAAAGGCCAGATAGGGAGCCCCTCCAAAGTGATCCGACAAGGTGCCCTTCAGATCCTCCAGGGGGGCTACCACCAACAGGTATTCCCTCTCCTCCGGCTCATAGTGGATGGTAACCCTTTCTATCTGGAGAACGGCTTCCTTAATGGCCCTCTCCAGTTCTTCAGTTATGGCATGGGCCTCTTTGAACCCAGGACACCGGAGGATTACCTCCGCCGTCAAGAAAATCACGCTACCGACGCTGCGGGCCCTCAGATCTTTAATCTTCACCACCCGGGGATGGGCTGAGATTATCTCCCTTATCTTTTCTAAGGCGGAAAAATCTATAGAGGCGTCCAGCAATCCTTTGAGGGCATCCCTTATGATACTCCCCCCTGCCCGCAATAAAAAGAGCACCACTATGACTGTGGCTATCTTTTCTACAAAAAGGTAACCCTGTTGGGCAGCTATCAGGCTCAGCCATACTATAAAAGCTGAAAGGGAGTCGGCTTGAAGATGGAGGGCATCAGCCTTTAAAGCAGGGGAATTCATCTCCTCGCCTTTTTTCTTTTCGTACCAGAAAGAAGCAAAAATCATTCCGATTATGAGGGCCAGACCCCCTATAGCCAGGGGGAGATGGGCCAGCTCCCTTTCCCTGCCCCTTCCTTTAGAACCTCCCAGGCAGCCCCGAAGACTATCAGGGAGATGAAAAGGGCGGCCAGGTTTTCCGCTTTATAAAGACCCCAGGGGAATTCTTTATTAATTCTTTATTTTTTAATCTGGCTACCCTTATGCCCATCCAGGTAACGGCGCTGGCCGCCAGATCCACCAAAGCGTGGAGAGTTTCTGCCCAGAGGACGGTGCTCCCGGTCAAAAAAGCCAGCCCGGCTTTACCTAAAGTGGGCCCCACATTCACAAGTACCGAGTAGAAGGCTATCCTCTGGGCCTTTTGTAATTCGGCCACTGAAATCTCCTCCTTGCGTTTAAAATTTACCGCTACAAAATTCGTCCTAAACTTTTAAAATGAAAAAGAAAGGCAACAAAAAAG
>Ga0129303_100008_pt1 | contig 27459 bp, 32 predicted proteins | sample ElbSprsedimmetaG_FD_94490 | JGI IMG/M metagenome (GOLD analysis project Ga0129303, IMG submission 94490) | Hot spring sediment bacterial and archeal communities from California, USA to study Microbial Dark Matter (Phase II) - Elbow Spring... | ecosystem: Environmental > Aquatic > Thermal springs... | reverse complement strand
TTTTTAAAAAAATCGCTGTGGGCAGCCACGTGGGCCACCACCAGTTTGTTTTCCAAAGGGGAATTGCTCTCCAAGAGAAAAGCCAGGCAGGGATTAGAAAAAAACACCAGCTCGTAGATTTTGCCCAGCCTCAGGGAATGATATAACTTAATCCGGTGGTAATCCTGTCCAAAACTCCAGTGGAAAAAACGTTTCCCCGCCCCCATGGCTCCCAGGGAGCACATGGTTTCCAGTGAACAGCAAGTAAAGTGCAGGGGATAAAAATCCAGGCCTTCTAGCCTGGATACCTCCAGCACCTCCCTGATGATGCTTTCCAGTTCCCTTAGCTTTCCCAAGGATCATCTCTCCCCATGGCTCTGAATATTTCCCGTAAAACCTCGTATACCCCTTCCCTGTCTTTTATGGCCAGGGACAGGAGCCGGGGATCCGACAGCCGCCTCAGAAAAGACAAAAAGGTGGTGGACTGATAATAAGGATTGGTCAATTCCACGTAGGCGAGGAGGTTCAGTCGGCCCAGAAGGCGGGGCAATATCTCCAGGCAGACCTCGTTATCGCTCAGGAGGTCATCCCCGTCGGTCAAATGAACAAGGTAAATTTTAGGGTTGTTCCGGGAACAACGGCTTTCCAAAATCTTAAGGGCCAGCTGGTAGGCAGAAGAGCAGCGGGTGCCCCCGCTCTCCCCCTTGGTGAAAAATTCTTTTTCGCTCACCTCCTGGGCTCTGATATGATGGGAAATATAGACCACCTCCAAGGGGTGATAAATCCTGCCTAGGAGGCGCAGGAGCCAGAAAAAAAGCTGCGGGCCAGATATTTCTCCTGAACCCCCATGCTTCCCGAAGTGTCTATGAGGGCGAAGACCACCGCCCTTTCTTGAGGAGAAGGGAGCTCTTCCCAGGTCTTAAAGCGCAGGTTTTCCTTCCTCAGTTTTTCCACCCCCCCTTTTGCCCCAAAGGGCATCTTCCTTGAGGTGGGTCAAAAGGCTAAGCCTCTTATCTAAATTGGCCCACAGGCCTTTAGGGCCCACCCCCTTGAACTCCTCCCTCTGACCCTGCCCCTGATTTTCCCGATCCCTTTTCTGAAAGCATGTCTTAACCAGTTCTTCCCAAACTATCTCCTCCACCTGGTCCAGGGTGATCTCTCCTTCGTAATAGTCATCCCCCTCCTGATCTCCGGCGCCCTTACCCCAGGGGGATCCCCCTGGAAGGGGCTCCCGGAAGAGGATCTTGCCCAAGGGGGTGTCCCCCGGGCCCTGGCCTACCCGCTCTTCCAGGGAGGCCTCGTAAACCAGAGCAAAACCCTTAAAACTCCTCAAGGGAAAACGGAAGACCACCTTCCCCTTTTCCAGGATAAAGCCTTCTTCTGTGAGGATGTGGGGCAAGTTATCCCTAATGGCCTCCTTTATCTTCCTCCTGTAACGCTCCTCTTGGAAGTAACCGCAGGTGGAGAAACTCTCTTCGAAGAGCAAGCTGTAGGTAGACATCTGGACACCCCTCTTTAATAACCCAGGGCGCTGGCGTATTTTAAAAGTTCTCCGGCGCAGTGATGGCAGTAGCCCCGCCGGGAGATAAGGTACTCAACAAGGCCTCTGATCTCAGGAGAGGGGGAATTGGGCAGTTGGGACTGGCCGAAAAGCAGCTTCAGCCTGTCCCTAAGGGTTAAAAATAGCCTCTTTTCTATGGCCTCCCTTAAACGGGGATGGGAAGATGGGAACGGTACTCGAAAGCTTTCCCCTGCCTTAAATAATAATTAAGGAGAAAACTTCAGGTATATCTCTTCCCGGAAAGCTTTCCTGGAAATCTCCGTAACCCCTATCTCCTCTTCCAAAGAGCGCATAAAGCCCTCGTCAGGGGGTATATCCTTCCCCGTCAGAGGGTCCCTCCGGTTGTTACCGTGGAGATAGGCCTCCACCTGGTCCAGGTAGGCCTGAAACAGGGTCTGGGCCAGTTCTCCGTGGGAAGGGAGCAGAGCCTGGCGCAGCTCCCTTTCAGCAAACGCGTCATACTCTTCCTTAGCCCAGTACACAAAATTCAGAAAGCGCTCTTTGGTCTCCCCGCTCCACCCCGGCTCTTCTTCTATGCCCTCTTTGAGGGCCTTGAGCACCTCCAGGGGGGTAAGGCAGGGCTGGGGGAATAAAACCAGGGCTCTGGAAAGGCGGTTCAGAACAAAACGGGGATCTACCCCTTCCATACCCTCCTCGGGGAATTCTTTTCGCAGCTCCCGGAGATCCTCCTGGGTGTACCCTTCGATTTCCTTCCCCATTGTAGAGCTTCATCTTCTGACGGAGGTCCAACGGCTTCTTTTTGGACTCCTTTAAACGGGAGAGGACAGAAAATATAGCTGCCGCTTTCAGGGCGAAAGGAGCCAGATGGACCTCCATCTCGCTCTCCCTTATGAGCTTCTCGTAGATCTTCACTTCTTCGTCCACCCTCAAGTTGTACGGTACTGGTATAACCATGATGCGGGAGCGGAGGGCCTCATTTCTGGGGTTGCTTATGAATTCCCGGTATTCAGCTGGATTGGTATGGGCTATCACCACCTCATCGGCGGAGATGAGGGCAAAGCGCCCCACCTTGAAATTGCCCTCCTGGGAAAGGCTCAAAAGGTGGTATAAAAAGCGCTCGTCGCACTTCAGCATCTCCTGGAATTCCATCAATCCCCGGTTGGCTATATTCAGCTCCCCGTCAAAGCGATAGGCCCGGGGATCTGATTCTGAGCCGTACTCCATCCATTATGGTGGTCAGATCCACGCTGCCCGTAAGCTCGGCTATGTCCTGGGATTTGGGATCTGAGGGGCTGAAGGTGCCTATGCCCATCCTCTTCTTCTCTGAAATTATTATCCTCTCCATCCTCACCTCCTCAATCTTTCCTTTATATTTCTCCTCCACCATAAGCTGACAACAGGGGCATAGATTCCCCTCTATATGGATGCCATACTTTTCCTTGAATTTTGGTCTGAGGGATTCGGGTATCAAATGGAGAGGTTCCTCGTGCATGGGGCACCCCTTTATGCCGTAAAGGGCCCCTTCTTCTGTCCGGCTGTATCGCTCCAAGCCCCGCTTGAGCAGGTTCACAATGGTGGACTTGCCTCCCCCCCACCGGACCCATGAGGAGCAGGATCCTTTTCCTCACGTCCAATTTCCTGGCAGCGGTGTGGAAATATTCTTCCACCAGCTTGACCAGGGTCTCCTCCAGACCGAACAGGTGTTCGGTAAAAAATTTATACCTTATTTGTCTCTCCTTCTTCCACCCCGGCAGCCATTATCATGTCGTAAATCCTGGCATGGGACAGGCGGGCTATATGGGGTTTTCTTATCACCATTTCCAGGTATTCTGTAAAGGTACCCTCCCAAAAGAGCTCCCTGTCTTCCTGGGTATATTTCTGAATCTCGTCTAAAATTTCCACCGCCAGACCCCTCCATTTATCTAACAATATTGCCCTATTTGACGTATTATATATGAAGCTCGCCCTGAAAAAAGTAAGGAAGGGAAAGAAGGAGAATCAAAGGATGAAGCCGAATTGATAACCCTGAAGATTTTACAAAGGGGTGAGGCCTAAGGAAGAAGATGCAACAGAAGGTCGAGATACAGAGTCCAAATGAAAATAAGGAGGGCATCCTCCATGATTTTAGGAGAACATTTTCATTTAACTGAAGAAGGGCTCCTGGTCTTCGCTCCGGGAGTGGTGGCTCCGCCTGAACCCGACGTGAGGCGGCTGAAGGACGCCCTGGAGGTCCTCTACTCCCAGGTTTCCCCCAGCGACCAACCCCTGTACTACATGTACCGGGGAGTGTGTCTGGAAAAGGATAAAGAGATTTTTGAAAAGTATGGGATCCGTTACGATATCACCGTAATCTTGGCCGGCACCATAGGAGGGGAATATATAAAAACCGTGGGCCATTTCCATCCCCTCAAGTCCGGCAGTGAGGAGAGTTATACCGAATATTATGAAGTCCTGGAAGGGGAGGCCCTTTACCTGCTGCAGAAAAACGATAGGAGGGGAGAAGCCGAAGAAGTCATAGCTGTAGAAGCTAAAAAAGGGGATAAGGTTTTCATCCCCCCCAATTATGGCCACGTCACCATAAATCCGGGAAACCGGCCTTTGGTCATGGCAAACCTGGTGGAGAGCACCTTCAAGTCCCTCTATGAGCCCTTCCGGCAAAAACGGGGTGCTGCTTATTATTACATCCAAAATCCCGACGGCAAGGGGGACTTTGTCAAAAACCCCAACTATCAAAACTCGGTAGCCCTGAAGCTGGTGGCCGCTCCTGCCTTGAGCCAACCTTTAGCAGTGGTAAAGGGTAGGAGCCTCTATGAGGCCTTCCTGGCGGATCCCGAAGCCTTAGCCAAACTCCTAAAGTAAAAGCCCGGGACACCGGGCTTTTTATCTGCCTTCCTGTTCCTTTAACACCCTTTTGAGGACTTTACCCGTGGTGGAACGGGGTAGGTCCTCCACAAAGGCGAAGTAGCGGGGTATTTTATAAGGGGCCAGGCGTCCTCTTAAAAACTCCCGCAGTTCCTGGCAGGAAACCTGCTGGCCCGACCTTAAGATTATATAGGCCTTTATCTCTTCCCCCCTCAGGGGATCTCCGACACCTATAACCGCCGCTTCTGCCACCGCAGGATGGGCCATCAGGGCCTCCTCCACCTCCCGGGGATACACATTAAAGCCTCCGGTTATGATCAGGTCCTTCTTACGGTCCACTATATAGATATAGCCTTCCTCGTCTTTACGGGCCAGATCTCCGGTGTAGAGCCAGCCGTCCCGCAAGGTTTCGGCCGTCTCCTCTGGCCGGTTATAGTAGCCCGCCATGACATTGGGCCCCTTTATGATCAGCTCCCCCACTTCCTCCAGGGGCACCTCCTGGCCTTTCTCATCCACTATCCTGACCTCTATCCCCGGCAAAGGGAAGCCCACAGATCCCGGCTTTCTCTTGCCGTAAAGGGGGTTGAGGCACACCACCGGGGAAGCCTCGGTAAGGCCATAACCCTCCACCAACGGGACCCTGAATTTCTCCTCAAAGGCTTGCCCCACCCTGGGATCCAAAGGGGCGCCTCCAGAAATGGCGAATTTCAACGCTTTAAATTCCCTGAGGTCTCCCAGCCTCACCAGGACCGTAAACATGGCCGGAACACCGCAGAATACGGTTATGCCTCTATAAGTCAGGATATCCAGAATTTCTTTGGGTTGAAAGCTCTCCTTTATGGTGATGGTGCTGCCCAGATATATGGGCAAGAGCACGCTGGTGGTCCAAGCAAAGCTGTGGAACATGGGGAGGACTGAAAGGAAATCGTTGTCAGGGCCGAATTGGGAAACCTCATGGAGGGCCTTTACGTTGGCCAAAAAGTTTTTATGGCTCAACATAGCCCCCTTGGGCAGCCCCGTGGTGCCCGAAGTGTAAAGAAAGGCGCAAATATCCTCCTCCCGGGCCTCCACCGGACGGGCAGATGGCAGGCTCCGGGCCCGAGCCCGGCTCTCCTCACCTAAAAGCACAACCCCCTTGAGGCCTGAAAGGAGAGGGAAAGACGGGTCCAGATTTAACTTTTTATAGAGCTGCTGGTGGATGACGATAAAACTGCAGCCCGCGTCTTTTAATATATAGGCTATCTCCGGCAGGGTGAGCATGAAATTTAAAGGGACAGCTATGCCCCCGGCCCGAAGGCATCCCAGATAGCTGAGGATAAAATCCGGGCAGTTGAAAGAGATTATGGCCACCCTTTCGCCCGGCTCCAGGCCCTTATCCTGGAAAAGCCGGGCATAACCCTCGATCAGATCTGCTGCCTCCTGATAGGAAATTTCCTCTTCCCTATAGCGCAGAGCAGGATGGCGTATGGAGTCTTTATGTTTTTGCGGCAGTTGCCATAAGAGCATTGTCGCCCCTCCTTAAAAGTGAATAAGGGCCCTTTAAATTTCTATTGCCCCAGATATAAAAAATTCCCGCTGGCCGTCTCTTTTCCTGCCAGCGGGAAGGGCTTTTCCCTCAATCTATTTTGAAAAATTCCTCTTTGGGTACCCCACAGACAGGGCAACGCCAGGTATCGGGTAGGGCCTCAAAGCAGGTGCCCGGAGATATGTTTTGGGTGCTATCCCCCTGGAAGGGTCGTAGATGTACCCGCATACAGAACACTGGTAACGCGAACCTCTTTCCGACATATACAATTCCCCCTTTAAGTTATCTGCCTCCCTGCCACCCCATGGCCAGGTAAACCCAGAGGGCTGCCATGAACAGGGCCGGGAGGAGGTTGCCCACTTTGATTTTAAAGCGGCTGTCCAGCAAATTTAGGCCTATGGCCAAGATGAGCAGGCCTCCAGTGGCCGTCATCTCCCTTATAACCCCTTCGTTCAAAAGGGGGCTCAATTTGCCGGCAGCCAAAGCGATGCTGCCCTGGTACAAAAATACCGGTATGGCGGAAAAGGCCACACCCCAACCCAAGCTGGAGGCCAAAATCATGGAGGTAACCCCATCCAGAAGGGACTTGACCAGCAAGGTGGTGTGCTGGCCGGTAAGCCCGCTCTCCAGGGAACCCATGATGGCCATGGCCCCCACACAGAAGATGAGGCTGGCGGAGACAAAACCCCTGGCGAAATCCTTATCCCCCTGGCCCCAGGAGTTCTCCAGGGCCTGCCCCCACCTGTTCAGATGATCTTCGATTTTTAAAAGCTCCCCTATAAATCCACCGCTCACCAGGCTCAAGGCCACTATCAGTATCCTTTGGGCCTCAAAAGCCATCTTCAGGCCTATAAGGATGACCGTGAGGGTTACCCCCTGGAGCACGGTGGACTTTATGTTTTCGGGCAGCCCCCTTTTCAGGAGGCTGCCCACTGTGGCCCCCAGTATTATGGTGCAGGCGTTGACCGTAGTGCCCAGAAGCACCATATCTACATCTACTTTATAATCTCTTCCACTTCTTCATACCCTTTAGCCTTCAGGATATTCTTTTTAGCCTTCCTGTAGCCTTTCTGATAGAGTTCCTCCTCGTCAGGAGCCAGCTCCTTCAGCAGGCGCAAAAATTCTCCAGCGTGGACCCTCTCCTCGTCAGCTATATCCTTCAGCACCGCTTTGGCCAGCTCATTATCGGTGGACTCTGCCAACTGGGTGTAGAGCTGGACTGCCTCGTACTCGGCAGCTATCATAAAGCGTATACACCTTACCAGCTCTTCGTGGGTGAGCTTGCGCTCCGCCTTCATCACCACAAAGGGGTTGCTGAACTCGGGCATTTCACTTCCTCCTCGGAATAAACTTTTTTGTTCAATAATAGCATTTATTACCCATAACCGCAAGGGATGGGCTGAAAATAAAAAACCCTGTTGATCTTTTTCAAGGCCTGGAGATCGGCCAGGGGATCGCCTTCTAATTCCACAAAGCAGGCTGATTTCCCTTCTTCTATAGTGCCCAGATCCTTTAAACCCAAACAGGCAGCCCCCAGGGAAGTGGCGGCCTTTAATATAGAGAGATTGTCCAGACCCGCTTCCTTAAAATAGTTCACCTCCTCCCCGTAGCTGCGCCCGTGATAGACGCCTGGGGCTCCCGCATCGGTCCCCAAAACCATCCTCACCCCTATTCTATGGGCCTTATACATGTTCCCAAGCTGGGACTCGCAAGTCCTCTTGATTATGTCCTTCTGATGGGGGCTGTATTCTTCTGCCTTGCGCACCTTAAGACGATTTATAACCGCAGCCACCGTGGGGCACCAGTAAACCCCCTGCTCGGCCATGCGGGAAAGGAGCTCCTCCGTGGCGAAATAGCCGTGCTCTATGCTGTCTACCCCCGCATCCAGGGCCATCTCGAGGGCCTGGGGCCCATTGGCGTGGACCATTACCTTTAACCCCAGAGCATGGGCCCTTCTTACCAGCCAGCTCAGTTCCTCCAAAGAAAACTGTACAGGCCCCACCTCCCCATAGCGGCGGAAGGTTATGAGCCCCGAGAGGACTATCTTTACCTGGTCACATCCCCCAGCAGCCTGATCTTTTAAAAGATCCTCCCATTCCTCCCTCCGCTCCAGCCCCGGGCCCAGAAAAGTGCCGTAGTAACCCTTCCTCCTCAAGGCTCTTCCAGTGGCCACCACCACAGGGCCCACCGCTTGACCGGCAGCCACCCACTTTTTCGCCTCCAAGTTCCAGTTCAGGCCGTCGCTCCCGTCCCTTATGGCCACCACTCCCGCCTTGAGGGTATCCCACAGCTCCTGGGTTATGACCCTCCACATGTCCTGGGGGGGATACCATCTCTCTATGGACTGCTTGAAATCCTTTCCGTCAAGGGACAGGTGGACATGGGCGTCAACTAATCCTGGCATTAAAGTGCCCTCCAGTTTTAGTAGAGGACAAGGGCCGGGTTCATAAACCTCCAGGGGCAAAATCCCCTTTATTTTACCATTCCTTATCAAGAGGACCCTGTCCTCCACAAGCCCCTCCCCTTTTCCGTCCCAAAGGCGGGGGGCCACGACGTCCAAGGGAAGTCCCGGGAGCCAAAAGAAAGATCTCCATAATGATCACCTGATTATGTCCAGCAGCTTCTCCTTCTGGGGATCTCTGCCTTCCCTCAAATGGGCTATGGTGGTGGGGACATGGATGTCGGGATAAAGGGCTTCTGCGGGATCCAGTTCAGCAGCCGGGCGGGTAAATTTTTTATGGGCCACGGTATAAATCAACCGGGAGTGGGGCAGAGGGAAGGTCAGCACATCCCCTATAAAAGAAGGGGTTCCCCCTGTAGGTTCCCCTATAAGGCGGCATAATCCGTTATCCCGCAACATGGTGGCCACCCAAACCCCGGCGGAGAAAGTGGCTGGACCGATGAGGACGTAGAGCTGTCCCCGGAATATGAGGTCAGGGGAAGGGGGCCGAGGTGTTCGGCGCTTTCCCTTGTAGAGCCGGGAAAAAAGCCGGGCCAAGCTTATGGCTATCTCCGCCCCATCCCCCCGCTGGAGCCTCACCTGGGGGGCATATCTCGTCTCTGCCCGATAGTCCCTTATCTCTTCAGGAGGTAGATATTTTAAAAAGGCGTCCACCACATTGGAGTCTCCTCCCTCGTTCCTCCTCAGATCCAGGGCTATGTACCTTATCCCCTCTTCCTTCACCTCCAGGAAAAATCTGTCCACCTCCAGCCTATATTCGGGGGTATTTTGGCAGAGGTTCAAGGTGAAGAAGCCCAAGGAGCGCTCAGGTGAAATTTCATAGCTGAAGGCGGGCAGTTTTTCCTCCAAAGGCTTATCCTGCCAGGTCACGGTGTAGAGCTTTTCATCTTTTTCCCAAGAAATCTTCAAGGGAACCCCTTCCTTCTCCTCCTTTAGCCCCAATGCCTGGAAGAAAAATTGGGTGCTGAGGTATTTGGCTCCCCTGTGCCTCAAAAAATAAGCATTGTCATGGGGAAGGAAGGATTTCAGGGAGCCCAGGAGGCTCTGGGGTTCCCGTCCTCCCAAGGAGAGGACTTGAGCTCCGGGCCTAACCCCTTCCCAGCTGCTCAAGCTCACCCCCAACCCGTCGCTCACCCAGGTGAGCTTGAAGGGCAGATGCCGGGTAGAAATGGGGGGATGGACGAAGGTATGTCCCTCCCCCAGAGGCACCAACAAGCTGTTGACCAACACAAAGTATTCCTCCAGGGAAAGGGCTCCTTCCACCTTCACCCCGCGCCAGATCTCCTCCAACTCAGAACGCTTTTCCTCCCCCTCCAGTAGAGGGTGGATTTCCCACAGCTGTTTTTTTATAAATTCCAGTTCCTCTTCTATTTCTCCCCGGCTGAGGCTTCGGGGGTATCCAGCTCCAATACTTCCACCTCCTGCAGGATTATCAGCCCCTTCTTTACCATGGCCCTGACCAGGGGCAAAACTTCCCTTATCTTGTCTTCTGCCTCCACCACCTCTATAACCACAGGCAGATCTATGGAAAATTTAGGTATTTTGCTGGTGCGCAGGCCCCCGTGGGGACCGTATCCCTCCACCCCTTTATAAACCGTAGCCCCGGCTAAACCCGCTTCCTGAAATTTCACCAGAAGGGCATGGTAAAGGGGAACCCCTTCCCATTTTTCCCCTTCCCTTGTGTAGATCTTCAGCTTTAGGTGCTTCATAGCCTGACCCCCTATCCCTTTCCCTCCAGTGTAACACAAGCTGGGACCCCAGTGAACACCTCCAGGTAAAGCAAGAGGGGGAGGTGGTACCTCCCCCTCTCGGAAGATCCCTTTAACTGGCCTGTGCCTTTTCCTTCTGGGCCAGGTAGGCCACCACCGCTATGATGATGCCCGCTATCACTAAAGTCCAGGTAGTGCCGGCCCCCTTGGCCGCGATGCCACCGATCCAAGGAGACAGGATTACTATCACGCCTAAAATGACGTTGACCCACTCGATCCAAGCAGCAGGATTAGAGAAGGCCCAAGCGGAGAGAACTATCAGAAGGATCCCCACTATCCGGACTAACCAGCTACCAGAAGAAATATCGCTAAAGCCTAAAATCCATGGAGATAAGAAGATGAGGACACCCAAAATCAAGTTGACCCGATCCTGCCACAAGCGCTTCATCCCGTTCACCTCCTTCTAGGAAGATTTTAACTTTGATAATTTATTATAACTCCTGGACCTGGGTAAAACAAACCAAAAAGGGGGCAAATATAATTGTCAAACCCTGTATCTGTCAATTATAGACACCAAGAAAAGATCTACTCCATCATTTCTAGGGATTGGACTGTTTTTCTCCTTGGTAGACCCTTCTTGAAGGTTTATAATTATAAGGTAAACCTCAGAGAGGGGGATAGAGATGATAAAGCTGGCCATAGTGGGCTACGGCAACGTGGGGTATCACGCCTTGAAGGCTGCCCTCAGGGCTCCCGATATGGAGGTGGTGGCGGTGGTTCGCCGCAATCCCTCTCCCCATCAGGGTATTCCCCCTTCCATCCCGGTAATCCCCAAGCTGGAAAACATGCCAGTGGACGTGGCCCTTCTGACCTTGCCATCCCGCCAGGTGCCGGAAAAGGCGGAGGCGCTGCTGCAACAGGGTATCTCCACGGTGGATTCCTTTGACATCCACGAAGAGATACCCCGTCTAAGGTCGCATCTGGATGGGCTGGCAAGAACCCAGGGCAAGGTGGCCATAATAGGGGCAGGCTGGGACCCGGGCACCGACTCGGTGATAAGGGTCTTGATGGAGGCCATGGCTCCCTGGGGCCTCACCTTCACCAATTTTGGCCCGGGCATCAGCATGGGCCACAGCGTGGCGGTACGCAGCCTCCCCGGGGTGAGGAGGGCTCTCTCCTATACTCTGCCCCTGGGCTTTGGCCGCCACCGCCGGCTGGTATATGTGGAGAAAGAAGAGGGAGCGGACGAGGAGTCCATAAGGGAGGCAATCCTGAAGGATCCCTATTTCCGCCACGACCCCACTGAAGTGATATTTGTGCCCAGCACGGCCCCCTACGAAGATTACGGCCACGGGGTGTGCATCGAAAGGAAGGGGACCTCTGGGGAAACGGCCAACCAGAGATTTTCCTTCAGCATGGCTGTACATAACCCCTCCCTTACCGGGCAGATTATGGTGGCCGCTGCCCGGGCAGCGGTGAGGCAAAGGCCAGGGGCCTACACCTTGCCCGAGATACCCCCCGTGGACCTCCTTCCCGGGGAAAGGGGAGAGATCATCCAGCGCTTAGTTTAAACAATCTTTCTCCGGGCAAACACCAGATATCCGGTGTGGGCGGTCATCCGGTCTTCAGGCCTGAATCTTTCGGCATTGGTTTTGTAATAACGATGGAATATCTCCACCACTTCCTCGTCTTCATAATGCCCCTGCAACGCCCTCAACAGCTCCTGCACCTGATTGGCGGTGGGCAAAAAAAAGGCCACCGGTGCCCCGCGTCGCAGGACCTGGGCCAGGGGTTGAAGGATCTCCGGGGGATCCCTTAAATCTATAAAGGCGGCATCAAAGGGACCCCCCTCAATCCCTTCCCCTGCATCTTTGTGCACAAACTCTACCCAGGGGGAGTAGCCGGCCTTCTCCACGTTCTCCTGGGCCAGAAGATGGAACTCCTCTACCCTCTCGTAGGTGATGACCCTGCCTCCAGGAGCCACAGCCCATGCCAGGGCTATGGTCATGGCCCCACTCCCCGTCCCAGCTTCAAATACCAGGTCCCCGTCCTTCAACCCCAGCTTTAGCAGGATAAAACCTGCGTCTTTGGGATATACGATCTGGGTGCGGCGTTTAACCCTCATCATGAGATCCTCCAGGGTGGGGCGCAGGACCCTGAAGGGCCTCCCTGTACTGGAATGGAGCACCACCCCGTAAGGGGCTTCCTTCAGTTCCTCTAGAGATATAACGCCGTGATGGCTGCCGTGATGGCCATGGCTTTCGGGCTTTAGGGTCAACAGCAGGGAAGTCCCGTCGGGAAATTTCAGCAGTACAGGGCCTAAAGGCATCAGCCTACCTCCTCTATGTAAAGGGCGATATCCAGGGCCTTCACCGAATGGGTGAGGGCTCCAAGGGATATAAAGTCCACCCCGGTCGCCGCCACTTTCTCTATATTTTCTTCTGTTATACCCCCGGAAGCTTCTAACAAGGCCCTTCCCCGGGCCATCTGGACCGCCTGAGCCATCTCTTCCAAGGACATATTGTCCAGCATTATAATATCCGCCCCCGCCTCCAGAGCCTCTTGGAGTTCCTCCAGGTTTTTCACCTCCACTTCTATCTTCAGAAACGGGGGGGCTCCTGCCCTGGCCCTCCTCACCGCCTCGGCCACGCTCCCCACCGCGGCTATATGGTTGTCCTTGATCAGGATGCCGTCAAAAAGGCCCAGACGGTGATTGGCACCTCCGCCCACCCTGACCGCATATTTCTCCAGGTATCTCAGCCCGGGGGTGGTCTTCCTGGTGTCCAGAAGTCGAACCGGATATCCCTTTATCAGCTGGATCATTCTGGAGGTCCGGGTGGCGATTCCCGAAAGGTGCTGGAGAAAATTCAGGGCCACCCGCTCTCCGGCCAAAATGGCCCTCAAGGGACCTCCCACCTGGGCCAAGATGGTTCCTGCCTCCACCCCTTGCCCCTCCTGGCATAAAGGGGAGAAGCAGACCCTCGGATCCAGAAGGGAGAAAACCCTGGCGGCCACCGGCAGCCCTGCTATAACCCCCGGCTCTTTAGCCATGATAACCCCTTTACCCTTCTCCCCCTCGGGGATCAGGAGCTGGGTGGTTATGTCCCCGGGTCCCATATCTTCCTGAAGGGCGTTTAAGATTAGCTCATCCCATTGCCACAGGAGCATTTTTACTGCACCTGCCTTTTGAAAATCAGATGCCGCTGCCACCTTTCTTCTGTTTGGGGGTAATCGGAACGCCAGTGGGCCCCCCGGGATTCGGTCCTGATCAGCGCCCCTTCGGCTATCAGCCAGGCCACCTGCAGCATATTCTTAAACTCCATGGCCTCTACAGCGGGGCTATGGTATAGGAGCTTTTGGCTGTATTTTTCCAACTCCCCCAAGGCCAATTCCAGGCCCTCCCGGCAACGGCATAGGGACACGTGGGCCTGCATCAATGCCCGCAGTTCTCCCCTCAAGCCTTCCCAATCCACAGAAGGGGAGGGCAGCAGGCCTTCCCCCTTGGCCTTTTTCTCTGCCCTGATGAAGGCTTGTTCCAGCAAAGCCCTGTTCTGCCAGGCGTGTTCCACCGCCCGGGAACTGAAGACCAGACCTTCCAAGAGGGAATTGGAAGCCAGGCGGTTGGCCCCATGAACCCCTGTGCAGGCCACTTCTCCGCAGGCGTACAGGCCCTTCAAGGAAGTCTCGCCCCAGTACCCCGTCTTCACTCCCCCCATAAAGTAGTGTACGGCAGGGGCTACAGGAATCAGATCCCGGGCCAAATCCAACCCGTAGAACTTCAGCCTCCGGCTTATGGTGGGAAATCTCCGGTGAACCCATTCCTCTTCCAAATGTCTTAAAGTTAAAAACACCTTATCGCTCCCCGTCTTTTGCATCTCCTGGTATATGGACCGGGCCACCACGTCCCGGGGGGCCAATTCCCCCAAGGGATGATATGCGGACATAAACCTTTCACCCTTACTGTTGACCAGCCAGGCCCCCTCTCCCCGCACCGCTTCGGATATATTGAAGGGAGGGGCACCCTTCAGGGCCAGCACAGTGGGGTGGAACTGGACGAATTCCATATCCATAACCTCCACCCCTGCCCTGTAAGCCGCGGCGATGCCGTCCCCTGTGGCTATCTCAGGGGTGGTGGTGGAAAGGTATACCTGTCCCCCTCCCCCTGTGGCCAGAACTGTTACCGGAGCCTTGATAACCTTCAGCTTGCCTGCATGGTGAACCAGGGCCCCCCAACAAACATCCCTGTCCACCAGTATGTCCACCAAAAAATGGTCCTCCAGAACCTGGATGTGGGGATGGGATCCCACCACCTTAGTAAGAACCCTCTGGATTTCCTGGCCGGTGGCATCTCCACCAGCGTGCAGCACCCGCTTGCGGCTGTGTCCCCCTTCGGAGGTGAGGTGCCACTGGCTGTCAACCTTATCGAAATTCACCCCCAGGCGGGCCAACTCCTCAATCCTCTCCCTGCCCTCGGTCACCAGGATTTCCACCGCCACAGGATCGCAAAGACCTGCTCCTGCCTCCAGGGTATCCCTATAATGGCAAAAGGGGTCATCGTCGGGACCCACTGCAGCTGCTATACCCCCTTGGGCGTGGACAGTGGTGGTATCCTCTATACCCCTTTTGGTGATCAGGATTATGTCCCGCCAATGACGGCCGGCCTTATGGGCAGCCCAAAGCCCAGCTATGCCGCTTCCTATGATCAGGAACTCGGTCTCCACCATTTCTAATTCTGAAAGGTTAAAGTTGACCAGATATCTATTGGACATAAAGAGCGTCCCCTTTGTTTTCTAAGTTTTGTATAAATTTGTTTTGTATAAATTTATAACCGCAGCATCCTCTCCACCGCCCTCCGGGCCCTTTCCCGCACGGAGGGGGGCACCTGAACCCGGGGTTCTAGAGTTAAAAGGGATTTATAGCACTTCTCCAGAGTTATCTTTTTCATATCTGGACATTCCAGACGGGGAGAAGCCAGATAGAACTTGGCTTCGGGATATACCTTAGCCAGATGGTGCAGTATACCCTTTTCTGTAGCCACGATAAATTCTCCAGCTCCTGATTCCCTTACGTATTTAACCATGCCGGAAGTGCTGGCCACCTTGTCGGCCAGCTCCACCACCGAAGGCTTGCACTCGGGATGGACCAAGACCTTGGCCCGGGGGTGAAGCTCCTTCAGCCTCAGGATATCCTCCGCTTCCACTCCTTCGTGAACAGGACAGTATCCCGGCCAGAGGAATATCGCCCTCTGGGGATAGAAGCCCTTCACGTAGGCACCCAGATTGCGGTCGGGAAGGAAAAGCACCGCCGCCTCCTCGGGCAGCTTCCCCACCACTTCCACGGCATTGGCCGAGGTGCAGCAAATATAGCTTTCCCCTTTCACCGCCGCGCTGGTATTGACGTAACACACCACCAGGGGATGTCCCAGGGCCTCCCTGCGGAGCCTCACTTCCTCCGGGGTGGCCATATCCGCCAGAGGACAGCCGGCCTCCAGGTCAGGCAACACCACCCTTTTTTCTGGAGACAGAAGGGCAGCGGTCTCCGCCATGAAGTGTACCCCGCAAAATACTATAACCCCAACCGGTAGCGAAGCTGCCCTACGGGATAGCTCCAGGGAGTCGCCGATGTAATCGGCCACCTCCTGGATCTCTCTCCTCTGGTAGTAGTGGGCCAGGATAACCGCTCCCTTTTCCTCTTTAAGCTTCGATATGGCCTCCTGCAGCTCTTTTATCTCCTTGTCCATAAATATCGCCCCGATGCCATTGGAGAGTTGTTTACATTTTAAGAAAGGGAAAAGGGCGTGTCAAGGAAAAAGCCTTACGTTTCAAGGCCCCCTTTAACCCAGACCACCTCCATGGGAAGACCCGCCGGATCCCTTTTCCCCCCTTCCGGGGGAAAAGTGCGCCATACTTCCGGGGAGAAGCCCGCCCTTAAGGCCAAAGCAGCCGCTGTGACCAGCAACAGGGAATCCAGACAATCCCGCCTTCTCCCCCGCCACTCCTCAGAGGAAAGAATCAGTTCAGCCTCAGGGCAGAAACCCTTTACCACCTCCAGGCGCTCTTCATACCCCAAAGGATGCCGCTTGCTGTAGCGGGCGGATCTGCCCGCCAGCCCTTTAAATACCACCTCGGGATGGGACTCCCTGACAACCCCCAATGCCTCCCGGTGGCTCAGGAGGAATTCGTTCACTTCTTTTATTTTAGGAGAAAGGTTCCAGGCCTGACGGGAGAGGGCCTTGCCCAGGATCTGCCGGTTTATACTGCAGGCTTCTCGGTAAGAAGAAGCGTACAGGGATTCCCTACAGGGGGGAGAGAAAATGCTGGCCGATCGGGGAAAGCCCAAAAACTTCCTAGCCTGCCTGTCGCATTTCCTCTCCGGAGCTCCTTTCCAGGGCAGACCTATAGGTATATCCACCAAGATCACCAGGGCCTTGCGGCGGTAAAATTCCCAGGCTTCCTGGAAACGGCTCCAGAATCCCATCTCAACCCCTGTTTCTCCCCAGGCAGCCGTGATCCAGCCACCCCTAGCCCCGTCCATGCCCACCACCATCCTCTTCTCCCCCTCGTGAAAGGTGGTCTAAAACCAGAAACAAGGGCTTTCCGCCAACGCTAAAGAAAAAGCCCCCGGAGTTCTGGAATACCTGGGATAGACCAGAAACCGGGCGGCCTGCGGTTACCTCCTCCCACCTCTGAAGGGGTGGGCTTCCTCTTTCATTGAGGGAAGCTTACGCTGGTTGCTTCCCAATATCCGCACAGCGGCCTCCCTCTCCGGAGGCTTGAGTTCGGGCCGGTCCAGCCCTACTACCTGATCAGGGCTCAGGCCAAGCCCCTCTCTCAAAATGACAAGTGCGGCGTTCACGTCCCTGTCGCACTTCCAGCCGCAGTCGCACTCAATTGTCCTGTCCGACAGAGAGAGTCGGTGCTTCTTCCCGCAGGCGAAGCACTTACCGGTGGTGACCCTCTCCTTACTTACGGGAATAGCCGTCTCAAGGCTGGCCCTCAACCTTGACTTCAATCCGCCTATCCCCGAAGAGGGGACCCGCTTGCCGAAAAGCGCCGCCCCTCTCTTTACACACTAACAATCCAAGCAAGGATGCCCGCCTTTCATCCCACCCTCAAAAAGGTGGGCTTTCCCGGCGGGAGATCGTAAAAGATTACCCTTAGCCCAGCATTGTTTTACGGTTTTGAAAAAGTGGGAATAGATCTTTCCGAGGGAATATACCTCCTAGGGGTATATTCCCTTCTGGGGAGAAATGATTACCTTTTGGGAATTTCCGTCCCAGTCCACTTTATAGCCCAGGGCCTCAGCCACATACCGAGCAGGCAGGAAGGTGCGGCCGTTTTTGATCACCGGCACCGTGTCCATTATCACCACCTTGCTGTGATGTCGCCACACTTCCCAAAGCCAAGCGTCAAAAGCCTCTTCCCACTTCCTATGGGTTTCCTCCACCTCCTCCGGAGAGCCGAAAGAAGGCTTCACCCCCATGAGTTCGCACACTTCTCGTAAAAGGGCTTCGAGCTCTTTTATTTCCCGGGACGTGGGTTCTCGCCCCTCCTTCTCTATGGGCTCTACCACTTTTTGTATGCGTTGAGCCAGAGAGAGGAGCTGGCCGAGAACCTCCGCATCATCCCCCTCTATTTTCCATATTCCTGGCTCATTTAATACTAGAGCTACCCCCACTGTGTCCTTATAAAGATAAATCAGCGAGTTCTCCGATATCCAGAACACGTTTTCCTTGGGGACCCCCAGGGCATAAGCCAGATACCTCACCGGAACCAAAGTGCGGTGGTTTTCATCAATATAAGGGGCCACGTCCATGGGTTCCACCCGGCCGTCCACCCAGTAAACGCTCTTGCCTATCTGGAACTGGACTTCTAAACTGGCTGCTCCCGCCGGGACAGGGATCCCCATGAGCAAAAGCAGCAAAACTAAGCCGAACACCGTTAACCTTTTTAACAAAAAATCCCCTCCTTACTTTTTGTATTCCCAGGAAAAGAATTCTCCTCCCGGACTGAAATTCCTGCCATCTTGCTGGGAGAAAAACAGCCTCAATACCGCTGGGAAAGGCCTTCCTTGGGCCAAGGGATCGGATCCTAGGCCTCTTCTCGCCCCTTTTTAAAAAACTACCCTTCAGGAGAAGCCTTTGCTGCAGGGGGGAAATCCGCCCCCAAGATAGGCCCCCTTGACAATCCCCCCTTAATCCCTGCTTAGAACCTGTCGGTTTATGTTGCAAGCTTCTCCGCCGGAGCCAAAATCAATTTTATGGGGGCGTGATCAGAACCTTCCACCTGGCTCAATATCTCGGCCCCCAACAACCTGTCCCTCAATTCGCTGGATATAACAAAGTAATCCACCCTCCAGCCTATATTCCTCTCCCTGGCCTTAAACCTGTAGGTGCACCAGGTATAGTGCCCCCCCTGGGGGACAAAGACCCGAAAGGTATCTATGTAGCCCAGGTTTAAAAAATCTGGTCATCCATTTTCTCTCTTCCCAGGTAAAACCGGCATTCTTTTCGTTATCTTTGGGCCTGGCTATATCTATCTCCTGATGGGCCACATTGAAATCTCCCCCGATGATTACAGGTTTTTTGACCCTCAATTCCTGGACAAAGTCCAAGAAGGCCTGGTTGAAACGGAGCTTGTAATCCAACCTCGCTAGACCCCGCTGGGCGTTGGGGAAATAGACATTGATGAGATAAAAAGTAAGGGTATTCGAAGGCCTGAACCCGCCCTTCCAAGTCAAATTTGGGAAGGCCCAAACCGTAAATAAAAATAAGAAAGCGGCTTATATTTCAAAAGGGCCAAAGTGCCGCTGTAGCCTCCTCGGGAGGAGGGATTGAGATAGACTTCATAGCCCTCATCCCTTAATTCCTGGGGCACCTCTTTGGTCTTTATCTCCTGAAAACAGTAGGCGTCTGCCCTTTCCCTCTCTATAAACTCCAGCAGGCCTTTTTTAAAGCAGAACGGAGACCATTCACATTCCAGGATATAAAAACCGAAGGTTCGTCCACCTCCATCCCCTCCTACTCAGGGCTCTCCAGATCTATAAGGTGGTTTTCCAATATTTGATCGCGATTGAAGTCCTCCAGGCCCAAATAGAACTCCGCCACCTTTATAAGGGCCTCTTGTCTCAAGGTGCCCACTATCTGGGTGCCCAGCACCTTAACCCCCCTCCGCTCGGCCTCCAACCTGATGAGCTCGTATACCCTGTAGATGGGAGTCCTTTCCACGTCGAACATGTCCATGGAAACCGCCACCTTCTGCCTTTGGGTAAAACGCAAACCTATGGCCCTCACAGTGGAGAACCCACCGGAAGGCCCCCTCACCGCCTTCGCTATCCTTTTGGCCAGATCCAGGTCATCGCTGTCCAGGATGACATTTACCGCCACCAGAGCTATGGGATCTGCAGTGACGATGGTGGCTCCGGCTGTAGGATGGAGGGTAGGACCTCCTAGATCCGGAGCCCTCTCCGGTGGAAGGACGGCCTCCTTCAACCCCTCGAACTGCCCCCTCCGAATATAGTCAAAATTTTTTCTCTCAGGAGTGCGGGCTAGCTCACCTGAAAAATATACGGGCACCTTATAGCGCTGGTAAATCTCTTCCCCTATGCGCCGGGCCAGCTGCTTCACCTCTTCCAGGGTTATATTCCGCAGGGGAGCCAGGGAAACCACATCCAGAGCCCCTATACGGGGATGGGCCCCCTGATGCTGATTTAAGTCTATGAGCTCGTAAGCTTTACCCGCCATGGCCAGAAGAGCTTCCTTGAGGGGATCTGGCTTACCTACCAGCTCCACCACCGTGCGGTTGAAGTCGGGATCCGGATGATATGTTATGAGTTTTACCCCTGGAATCCCCTTCAAAGGGGCCACCACGGCTTCCACCACTTCCAGGCGTCGGCCTTCGCTGAAATTGGGCGCAGAGTGTATGTACTGGGCCACATTACCCCTCCTCGATTATCTTCTTCATACATTCCGGAATATCCAGGCCAGGGCAGTGATGAGCACCAGGAAAAGCAAAACGGGCAGCAGGTATCGGTAAATAAAGGGGGGCCACAAAAAATAGGCTATTATAAAGGCCAGCAGGAACAAGATGATCACTTCCCGCACAGTCCTACCTCCACCTTTCATGGGAATATCCATTCTATCCCGTCAGCTCCTCTTTAAAGCTCTCAGCTGTTGATGATAGAGCTCCCTTAATTTTGTGAAGAAATTTATATATTCCGGGGTGCGGTAATCCGGGTAGGTCCAGGGGAAGCACCTGTATTCCCCCTTGCTGTAGTAAAGGGTGACCTCGCCGTAGATTCCCTTGCCCAAATATATCCTATGATAGAAATTTTTAGTAGAAAATAGCACCACCTTGGCTGAATCTATATATCCTGGGTCCAGATTGACAGCTCTCCTGCCGTCTCGGGAAAACTTTTCTTCTAGGGAATTTGTAAACAGCTTCCATAAACAGGAATCCTCCGGTGACTTTAAATCCCGGAAGCCTAAAAAATATTTCTTCAAATCTCCGCCCATTTCTTGAAAATAATAATCAGTAAAACTAAAGGGAAAAGGTCCTGCCTCCAGGTCCACTTCCCCCCAATGTTCTTCCAGGCACCTTTGGGCCCGTATGCGCACTGCTTCTTCCCGGTAGAGGAGACCGCAGAAAATTTTCACCGGCAGAACTTCCCTTATTTTGCCCATTTTCCTCCACAGGGATTTTCAATACCACCTCCTTCTTTTTCCATTAATCCTCTGCTTGCCGGCCATCCCCGGGATGGCTAAGACGAGGCCATGGCTTTAAGCCAGTTCCTAAAATGCCTGAAGCTTACCTTTCCGGATGGAAAAAAGCCTAGATGAAGCCTTGGCCCCAAGCGATGTCCCCATCGGATCCCTCCGGGTTCTGAAGGTGTAAAAACCGCTAAAATAGAGCCTGTCCTCTTCAAGATGAACTCAAGGGGGACAACGGCGGGAAAGGCCTGCCGCGCCCTTTCATAGGAGCTCGCCTTTTTCTTTCCGGGAAGTCCGCTGGCGAACCGCCACGGCAAGCACTTTTTAGGAAGCCGGACTCAGTACGTAAACCTGGGCAAAGGCGGAGGCCAGCCGGGCAAACTTTTCCGCGTCTGCCTCTGTACCCGCCACCCCAGCCCCGTAATGCATGGGTATAGCGTGGAGGGGTCGGATGAGCTTGACCGCTTCCGCCGCCTCCTCTGCATCCATGACATATACCCCGCTGACCGGAAGTAAAGCTATATCCACTTTGCCCAAAGCATCCATCTCAGGGATAAGGTCGGTATCCCCTGCATGGTAGATCCTCTTGCCCGCCAGCTGTATGAGATATCCCACTCCTCCGTAATCTCTGGGATGGAACCTCTGGCGGTCGGGCTTGGTGTTGTAGGCCGGAACCACCTCGATTTTTATGCCCTTCTCCTCTACCTTTTCGCTGGCCTTTACCTCCCTTACTGTACCCAGACCCCGCAGCTTTGAGGCAGCATTGTGAGGAGCCAAGATGACGGTGTCAGGGGAAGATAGGATCTTCACAGAAGCTGGATCACAGTGATCAAAATGGTCATGGGTTATCAAAATCAAATCCGCCTTTTCCGAAACCCCTTTTACTTTATAAGGGTCTACGGCCACCACTTTACCTTCTCCTTTGAATAAAAAGCCGTCATGCCCCAACCAAGCGATTTCCACACCTTCTATGGCTATCCCCATATTCTCACCCTTTCTTCAGGCAGAAGTATAAGGAACTCTTGGGCCCATCTGCCCCATCCGCCCTCTGTCAATTTCTCCGCGGAGGGAAATTTTCCTGCTCCGGTAAGGTTATCTCCAAACCCGGAGGGCTTTATTTACTTTTTTATATAGGAGTCAGTTACCCCCTTGTCTTTTATAGTCCGCCACTCTATCTTTATATTCTCCGTCGATATGATAGTACTTCATCTTGGTTTTCTACCCCCTTGATTAATTTTTCACACCAGCCAAAAGCCAAAAACTAGAAATCAGCCAGCCCACCGACCCCAAAGGTTCTGCGCTATCAGGGGTCGATGGCACTTACGGACATCAAGCCGTAACCCAAACTTGTTTTGGCTCCAACGCCCTGCGCGGAGAAGGCATAGTCTAGCCATTTAACCACCTTATTCAGTGGCTCCTCCCCGCTGGCTTCTCTTACTTCTTCCTTTACACCCACATAGAAAGCCCAGGAACGCCCCTCCACTGCTCCAAAGAAGACCGGCACCGGATGGTAGTAATCTCCCGGAGGGAATTTTCCGCCTTCCTGGTAATACGGCGCATAGTGCGAATTGAGCACGTCCTCCACAACCGTAGGCGGTTCCAGAGGGTACCCATCGAAAAAGCGGACGGTTCCCTGCTTTTCCTCCCGGCCGAACACCAAGCAAAACAGAGAGTCGGCAAGCGCCACCCCTTCTTTGCCTCCAAACTCCTTCCAGATCACGGCGCTGCGCACCGCTCCTTTAAAGGCGCTCGCCGGCACGTAGGGAAAACCGTAAAGGGGATGGAGAGTAAGGAAAACTTCGTAAACCGACTCCGCTCCCAAGCCCACTACCAACCGTCCTTTCAAGTGAGCCACTATTCTTCTGAACTCAAGCCCGGAGCTTTCGATCGTCTGCCTGCGGCGTTTGTCCAGCAATTCGAAGAACGACCGGTTAGGAATAAGGGACGGGCCAAAAGCTACCTTCTTGTCAGGCAAGGAAAACCGGAAAACCTCTTTCTCCCTATCGTAGCCTACCCCTTTTTCTAGGAAGAGGCCGAAATTTTCAATCGCTTGGCCCTTGAGAAGTTCCTTAGTCCGACTCGGTAGGGAAGTCTCCTTGGGTAAAAGCAGCCCTGTCCCCCTGCCCGCCGTTTCCTTCTGAACTTCAGGGGCAGCTCCTCTCCCTCCGGTGCTTTCTCTCTCCCCCCTGCGCGGCAACTTTTTCCCTCCGACCAGAACTCTCACTACCTGCCCATTTCTGTCCCGTTCCACTTCACACTCTAGGCCGTCGTGCTCCGGACCCACCACGAAATGAGAAGGTAAGGACATCTTCTTGCCTGAGTCAAAGGTCAAAAACCCGCTGAAATTACCCTTTTTGTTCTTTTGCACGCTGAGCTTAGCCTTTTCCGGCACCTTTACTCACCACCACATAAAGCATCGGCAAAGCGCGTGAGCCAGCGCGAAAACGCCAGAACTTCTTCTGTCACCGCGCGGTAGTCCGCCAGCTCCAGGGAAATCACCTGCTTTACCAGTGGTTCGCCCTGTCTTATCAGCTTGCGGGTTTGCAACCACCTCTCTATATGCTGGCGGATTAACCTATATGTTTCGTCCTTCTCCGCCTTGGCGCTGACAAAAGCCAGAGCAGCTCCGAGCCCGTTGGTCTTGATGAGGCTCGGCAACTTACGGACATGAGACCGGTAGTTTTCTTTACGGCTTCCCTCTTCAGCGCAGGCGTAGGCGAAACGCGCCCTTCCGCCCTCGATCCCGCTTAACGCCATCTCTTAATCCCCCCATATCCGCGATCCGGCGGTCGGAGTTCTTTGCGACCTGGCACAGGAGCTTGTCTTACGGCGGCTCGGCGAGCTGGCCGGGCTGGCGGCAGGCCTTCAGGCGGTACGGGATAGACAATTAAGAAAGGAGTAAGGGTCTTCGGCAATCAAACTGCCAATCGAGAAGTTGCTGGCCCGGATGGACAAACAGCTAGGGGCGGAGCCAAGGCCATGTAACTTTGGCTCAAGGAAAGCGTCATTAGAAGAGGAGGTACGAAAATGCAACATTTGATCTATTTCCTCGTGGGGATTCCTGCGGGGATTATCGGTGGGCTTTTGGGGACTGGCGGCTGTGTGCTCATGATGCCGGTGATCCGCTTCGGCTTTCACTTTGACCCAGCAGTGGCCGTGGGTACCACGCTTACGGCAGTGGTTTTTTACGGCTGGTTCCGGCGCCTATCAGCACTTCAAGATGAAAAACGTGGACGGCGATACGGCAGTGCTGGTGGGCTACAGCGGTGTCTTGGGAGTCATACTGGGGAGTATCGTTTTCGGCTACCTGAAACCTTACGAGCACCTCATTGACCTTATCGTGGGGGTGGCCTTCCTCCTGCCTTCGGTGCGGATGCTTTACGAGGGGCTTGTCCTAGCGCCGCGGCAGGCGCGGCTTGCAGGGGCTGGCGGGCAAGGTGCTGCAGTGGGTGCTACGGCTCCCAAGATGCCCGGTTCGCCGGTGAGTAAGAGCGTCCTCGGCTCGATAATCGGTTTTCTGACAGGAATCATCGGTCTTGCCGGTGGCTACGCGCTGGTGCCGGCATTTCTTTACGTCCTGCGCGGCCCGATGAAGCTGGCCGTCGGCACCAGTATGGCTTCTTTCACCTGGATGGCGCTGGTCGGGGCCACCTTTAAGCTTTACCAGCACGTGGTAGACGTGCCGACAGCCATTTGCCTTGGTATCGGCGCCGTGATCGGAGCGCTTTACGGGGCCAGACTGGTGGCCCGGGTGAAGACGGCGACTTTGAAGGCGCTTTTCGGAGCGATCTTTATTTACGTAGCAGCCAAGTACATCTTGATTTACTTCGGCATCGCCATTTGGGCTGCAGAAGGATAAACAGGTATTCAGTGGCTATGCTGCTGAAGGTACCGTTAAGAATTTTGTGTAAGCCCGTAGGGAACCTCTGGAATCGTGACACATTTAGACCTTCATCATCCAGATGAGTCCGTATAATTGTGTGGAGTTTTTGTTATGGCTCAATACCAGATTGGCGTAGATTCCAAGCTTTTGCATCAGCTTTTTTAGGGAATTCTCAGGATGCGGGAGTGGCCAAACTGCTGGAATCCGTATTGAACCAAGTGCTGGAAGTCCAGGCTACAGAACAACTGAGGGCGGAACCCTACGAACGGACGGAAAATCGCCAAGGTTATCGTAACGGCTCATATCCCCACCAGTTGACGACCCGCGCCCCAGATTCGCGGTGGGAAGTTCTCGACAGAGTTGTTTGCCCGTTACCAAGCTATGTTGGATGCCCCGGATATGGATACAGCACGGCTGCTCCTAAACCAGACGATTATATTTTATAGCCTCCATCAGCCAGACAAAACGGTTCAGACGTGAAAACTTGAGCTTAAAGCGGTGATCAGTAAACATCTTTCTCAATGTATCGACTAAAGGGTGATATGCTGGACGGCAACACCCCGTTCTCTTGGCCACTGCGGAACATTTGGCTCGGCATGGTGAACTGGTCCTTTCGGATTGCATCCGTGAAGAGTCGAGCCCTATTAGCCGAGCAACACTCGCACGCCGGATCAGAACCTGGCGTTTGCCTAATCCGAAAAAGAAATCTTTCTCCCGATCCAGGGCTTTATCGCACTTACGTTCACAAGCGCCTATAGAGGCCTACCGCTGGGATGAGCAGCATTCGGGTTTTATGCATTTATACACTTACAGACGATTTTACAGGATCGGTCTCCTCCTGCTTTTTCAAGAAAAGTTTAATCAATGAAGGTGTGACGAGTGTAGAAGTGATCACCACAATCAGAGCTGCACTAAACAAATCGTTGTTAATAATGCCGCGCTCAATCCCGATCATGGCAATAATCAACCCCACTTCACCACGGGCAACCATTCCGGAACCTATCACAAACGAGCTTTTCGCACTAAACTTGGCGGCTTTTGCCCCCAACGCACAACCAAAACAATTTACTAAGTATAGCCACCACGGCTAACAGTATGCTAAACAAAATAATTTCTGGATTGATCTCTCTGAAGTTGGCGTTTAGACCAATATTGGCAAAGAAGAGAGGGACAAAAAAAGGATAACTGAAGGTTTCAACCTTGTGGCTCATCTCTCCCCGATGGGGGGTTAGACTTAACATTAACCCGGCCACATAGGAGCCCACAATACCTGCCACACCAAACACTTCTCCCATGTAGGCAAACAGTAAAGCTGTAATCACCGCAAAAGCTAACAATGTTTGAGAAACTTGAAACCGTTGAAAAAGTTTAAGCAACATTGGCAAAACAAATAGCCAATCAATGCAGCAATTATAAGGAAAAAGGCGATTTTTATAATCAGAAAGACCAAATAACCAATTCCGCCAGTTCCAGCTGATTCACCCACCGTTAAACCCAATACAGCAGACAAAACAATAACCCCTAAGATATCATCTTAAGATAAAACGGCAACCCCAAGAATCGTTGTCCCTTCTCTGGACTTTAGTTTACCCATTTCGCGTAACGTTTGAACAGAGATACCTATACTAGTGGCAACTAATAGAACACCAACATACATGGCAACCGTTGTTTCAAAGCCGAATAACATGGATAGCCCCATTCCTCCAAGGAAGGGTAAGGCAACACCGCCAATACCTACTGTGATTGCTGCAAACGCATTTTTCTTAAATTCCTGCACATTAGTTTCTAAGCCGGCTAGAAAAATTAAGAGAATAATCCCAATTTCTGCCAACTTACTAATTAACGAGTTAGGGTGAATAATGTTTAAGAGCGTGGGACCTAGTATAATCCCTACCAGTAACTTTCCAAGTACAGAAGGTTGTCCAATTTTGGTGCTTAGATGCCCCATCAGTTTCACGGCAAATAAAATGAGCGCCAGTTCAAAAAGAAAATAAAAACCGCTTGCTTCTTCAACTAAGTTGACGATTGATTCCCATAAATGTTAAGGAAAACATTAACGTCGGTATTGTCAGGGTGAAAATCATCAGTGAAAATGTCAGTATGAGCAGGGAGTTGGTCACTTTGTCTTGGACTAATTACCACGAGCTATGCGGCCTTTCTCCTGAACCTAAGCGAGCGGCAGGTCTATAGGCTTAAGGCCAAGCTGCGGGAACACGGCCCTGCTGCCCTGGCCCACGGAAACCGCGGCCGTAAGCCAGCTCATGCCATCCCGGATGAGATCCGCCAGCTGGTAGTGCAACTCGCTCAAACTAAATACGGGGGGTGTAACCATTCTTTCCTCAGCGAGTTGCTCTACGAACATGAAGGCATCTCCTTAAGCCCTTCCTCTGTTGCCCGTATCCTCAAAGCTGCAGGAATCCCCAGCCCTAAAAAGCACCGGCCGCTTAAAATCCACCGCACCAGACCCCGCAAACCACAACCAGGCCTCCTCGTCCACATCGACGGCAGCCACCACGATTGGCTGGAAGGGCGGGGTCCTAAGCTCGTCTTGCTCCTGGCCGTCGACGACGCCACAGGACAATTGCTCTCCGCCCTCTTCTGGCTAGCCGAAGACTTCGAGGGCTATAGACGCCTCCTCTACAATTTGGTCACTCAGCACGGCATCCCCGTGGCTATCTACTCAGACCGCCATACCCTTTTCTTCTCCCCTAAAGATAAAAGAGGGCTCGCTCAGCCTCCAGGAACAGCTCTCGGGACACCAGCGCCCATTAACCCAAATCGGACGTATCCTGAATGAGCTGGGCATCCAG
>Ga0129303_100007_pt1 | contig 27521 bp, 28 predicted proteins | sample ElbSprsedimmetaG_FD_94490 | JGI IMG/M metagenome (GOLD analysis project Ga0129303, IMG submission 94490) | Hot spring sediment bacterial and archeal communities from California, USA to study Microbial Dark Matter (Phase II) - Elbow Spring... | ecosystem: Environmental > Aquatic > Thermal springs... | reverse complement strand
CCAGCGGAGGTGATGCCCCGGGGATGAATGCCGCCGTAAGGGCTGTGGTGAGGCAGGCTTTGGCTTTGAATGTACAGGTGCTGGGTATCGCCAGGGGATATGCGGGTTTAATTCAGGGAGATTTTCGCCATATGACATCGGGTTCTGTGGCTGACATCATCCACCGGGGCGGCACCGTCCTCCTGACTGCCCGATGTCCCGAGTTTGAGTCCCAGGCGGGACAGAAGGTTGCCGCCCTGGAAAATCTATATAGAGAGGGGATAGAAGGCCTTATAGTAATTGGAGGGGAGGGCACTCTAAAGGGTGCCCTCTCTCTGGCTCATAAAGGATTTCCTGTGGTGGGGGTTCCTGCTACCATAGATAACGACATCTGGGGTACCGATTACAGCATCGGCTTCGACACCGCGGTAAATACCGCAGTGGAAGCCATAGCCCGCATAAGGGATACGGCCACCTCCCACGAGCGGGTCTTCATCATAGAAGTCATGGGGCGCCACACCGGCCATACAGCCCTGGCAGCAGGCATCGCTGCCGGTGCCGAGTCCATCCTCGTCCCGGAATTTCCCATAGATTACCGTGAGGTAGCGGAGAGGATCGAGCGGGGGCGACGTCGGAGCAAATTGCACAGCATAATCGTGGTGGCAGAGGGGGTGGGGAAAATAGAGGAAGTGGCCCGGGAGATCAGGGACCGGACCAGGTTGGAGAGCCGGATAACCATCTTGGGTCATATCCAGAGGGGAGAAGCCCCCACTGCCTTCGACTGCCTTCTGGCCAGCAGGTTGGGATCCCAGGCGGTTAAACTCCTGGTGGAAGGCAAAAAGGGCGTAATGGTGGGGGTGGAGGGGAAGGGGTTGGTTGTCAGAAATCTGGAGGAGGTTTTGAGCAGGAAAAAGTTGATAGATCCGGAATTATATAAACTGGCCCAGGTATTAGCATTATAGCCGAAAGGGGGAAAGGATATGAGGCGTACCAAGATAGTCTGCACCATAGGCCCTGCCAGCTCCAGCCTGGAGACGATAAAGGCCATGATCCAGGCGGGAATGGACATCGCCCGTTTCAATTTTTCCCATGGAACCCATGAAGAGCACGGCCAGAGGATGGCTTTGGTGAGACAGGCGGCAGAAGAGCTGGGCAAACGGATGCCCCTGATGCTGGATAACAAGGGCCCGGAGATAAGGCTGGGAGAGGTGGAGGGAAAGGTGCTCCTGGAAAAGGATAAAGAAGTGATCCTCACCACCGAGCCGGTGGTGGGGAATGCCCTCCGCCTACCGGTAAACTTTGAAGGCTTGCCCCAGGATGTGAGGCCCGGGGATAGCATCCTCCTGGACGATGGCCTTATAGAACTGGAGGTTTTGGAGACCACCACCACGGAGATACGCTGCCGCATAAAAAATGGAGGGGTTGTTTCCAGCCACAAAGGGGTCAACGTGCCTGGAGTGGAGCTGGGCCTTCCCCCTTTGACGGATCAGGATATAGAAGACCTGGAGTTCGGGTTAAAACAGGGTATAGATTTTTGGGCCCTTTCCTTTGTGAGGACAGCCAACGACATATTGGCTGCCCGAGAGGAGCTGGAAAAGAGGGGGGCCCATTCCCAAGTGTTCATAATCGCCAAGATAGAGACCCGGGCAGCGGTAAACAATCTGGAAGACATTTTGGCGGTCTCCGACGGCATAATGGTGGCCAGGGGGGATCTGGGGGTGGAGATACCGGTGGAAGAGGTGCCCTTGGTTCAAAAAAGGATTATCCAGGCCTGCAACCGATTGGGAAAGCCTGTGATCACCGCCACCCAGATGTTGGAATCCATGATCCAGCACCCCAGGCCCACCCGGGCTGAAGCCGCTGACGTGGCCAATGCCATCTTCGACGGTACCGACGCCATAATGCTTTCGGGGGAGACGGCTGCAGGCAAATACCCGGTGGAGTCGGTGGCCACCATGGCCCGGATCGCCCGGAGGGCAGAGGAGGAACTGCTCTATACAGAAATTTTGCGCCGGAGGAACTTAGCGGGCCAAGCCTCCCCCACCGAGGCCATCAGCTTTGCCAGCTGCACTATAGCCCATGAATTGAAGGCTTCGGCCATCATCACCCCCACCGTTTCTGGGGCCACGGCCCGAAGGGTGGCCCAATACCGTCCCTCAGCCCCCATAATAGCGGTAAGCCCCAATGAAAAGGTTTTAAATCACCTCTGCCTGGTATGGGGGGTTCAGCCCTTTAAAATAGAACCTGCCCAGGGTATAGACGAAATGATAAGCTCTGCCCTGGCCACCGCCCTCTTCTCCGGCATAGTAAAGGAAGGGGACTTGGTGGTTATAACCGCTGGCATCCCGGGCGTTCCCGGGGCCACCAGCCTGGTGAAGGTGCACGTGATGGGGGAGGTGCTGGCCAGAGGACGGGGCATAGGCAGGGGAGTGGTGACCGGAAGGGCCAGGATAATAAACACCCCTGAAGACCTGCTAAAAGTAGAAGAAGGCGATATCCTCATAGCCAGGGAAACGGATGACACCTTCCTGCCCGCCTTCCAGAAGGCAGCAGCGGTGATAACCGAAGAAGGGGGGTTGGGTTCCCATGCCGCCTCAGCCGGGTTCAACCTCTGCCTCCCGGTGATAATAGAGGCCCGGGGCATCAGGGGTAAAGTTATAGAGGGGATGGTCATCACCCTGGATATATCCCACGGCCTGATCTACAAAGGGGAGACCAGGGTGCTGTGATAGGGTGTATAACTATGGCCCCGTCGATAAACCGGGCTATCTGGGGTCCGGGAGGGATCTTTGGTCCTTCGGGCAGGGAAGCCGGTACCCCCCCTATGCTCAGCCTGCAGGGCCTTAGGTTCAGCGCCAGGATGGCGGCCTTTTTTTCTCCCTCCATACCGGCGTGAACACTTCCATATATAGAGCCCAGGACTAATATGTGGCCCGAAGCCTTTACCGTGGCTCCTGGATGGATGTTTCCTAAAATTACCACATGCCCTGGATGGATGAGCTCCTGTCCATTGCGCAGGTTCCCTTCCCGGAACAGCACCGGCAGCTCCAGCTCGGCTATGGTGGTGCTGACAGGGCTCTCCCTTACCCCTTTTTCAGCAGGAGATCCAGGGGAAGCATCCCCCTGTTCCCCTTGATAAGGGGCAAGACCATATGTCCGGCATATACATTCCAGCTCTTCTATCTTTTTCCTCTCCATGGGCAGGTTGGGGGACAGGGTAAAGGAAGCCCCGGAGAAAAAATCTTTGGCCGAAGCCAACCTGTCTTCCAGTTTTTTCTTGAGCTCTTCAAAATCCCTGCGGGCGTCCAGGAGAATCACCAGCCCTTTTCTGGTGCCCTTTATAATTATGCCGTCTCCGCGCACCCTCAGGCCCTCCAGTCTTTGATCTACTACAAGATTCGCCTTAAAAGGCTATTTTCCTGCCCCACACCTTATCCTACTTTTCCTCAGAAAAATCCCATAAAAGAAAACAGGGAGGGAAAGGAGAAAATGAAATGGTTTGTAGGGGCGTTTATCTTTTTTCTGAGCATCCTGCTCCTTTTGGCCATAGGCTCTTCTAAGCCTGGAGAAGAGGCGTTCCATCCGGTAAAGGTGGGCCTGCTGGGGCAGGGGGAAGAGGGGTCGCTACCCTATGAGGGGGTTTTAAGGGAAGAGGGTTTCCCCTGGGCCAGGTTAGGGGAGGAAGTGCTGAGGGGGAGTAGGGTAGAGGATCTGGTGGCCCTCTATCCCACTCTGATTTTACCCGAGGGGCAGGCCCTTTCAGAAGAGTCCTTTTCCTTGTTAAAGGATTACGTAGAAAAGGGGGGACAGCTTTTATGGATCTATGACGCCGGCCTCCACTGCGAAAGGGGAAAAAAGTTTTTGGCCGAGATGGCCGGGGCGGTCCTAGAGGGGGAAGGCCGTCCCCATGAGGGGTACTGGCGGTTCCTCTCGCCAGAGGCCCCCCTTCTCTGGGGGATTACCCCAGGAAAAACCGACGAAGAGTGGTATGTCACCAGCTATGGATATGGGCGTTTAAAGTACCGCCATCTGCCGATCAGGGCGGAAGGCGCTGAGGTGGTGGCTGACGAGGGCCAGGGCTGTCCTGTTATCCTTGTCAAAAGCTACCCCAGAGGGGGGAAGGTCTTTTACATAAATGCACCTCTGGGGTTTTACAAATACATGTCCGATGACCTGCCCTTCCGTTCAGTTCTGAGGACCTTTTTAATCAAGGTTGCCCGTCTCCCCAAGGTGGTGAATACTCCTCAGGGGAAGGGCTGTTTGGTGTTCAACCTCCATGTGGACAGCAATGCCCACATCAGGCCCCTGGGGGCCATGCCCAGGGAGGGGATTTTCCGCAGGGGATTGGAATATTCCATCCATATCACCGCTGGTCCTGATATTTACAGGCCCGGGGACGGGTGCGGCTTCGACGCCGAGGGGAAGGGGCGGCCCTGGGTGGAGCTATTACAAAAGTATGGGGCCATCGGTTCCCATGGAGGGTGGATTCACAACTATTTCGCTGAGTACCTGGAAGTGTTTCCCCGGGAACAGGTCTGGTATTATCTGGCGCGTAATCGGGAGGCCCTTTCCTCCATAACAGGTAAACCGGTTTTGGAATACAGCGCGCCGGTAGGGCATCATCCCCCCTTTGTAAACCGTTGGCTGGAAGAACATGGAATAGTGGCCTACTATAGCCCAGGGCATACGGGTTCAAGCCCCACCCGCAGTTTCCTGCAAGGCCAACAGATCAGCGGGAGGCTGTGGTCTTTCCCGGTAACCCCTTACAGGGAGTATGCCTGTTTGGAAGAGCTGATGGCGGCGCGGGTGCCCCTGGAGGAGATAAAGGCCTGGTATGGAAACCTGATGGGCTTCATAGAAAAAGAAAGGGTGGCCCGCCTGATATATACCCATCCCAATGCCGGTAGATACGCCTTGGAAGCCTTGAAGTACCTGTCAGAGCGTATGGATAAGGGGAGAAGGCAGGGGAGGCTTCTGGCCTGGTCCATGAGCCGGGTGGCAGATTTTTTAAGCCGTCACGAAAAGACAGAGATGGAATTCAGACGCTCTTCCTCCATGTGGAGGATAAATCTAAAGAACCCGGAGGGCTTGCGGGATATAACCGTGGCCCTTTATGTGGGAGATCATCCCTGTAGGGTGCTGGGGAGCCATTTAAAGTACGTCCGGGAAGGGGAATGGCTTTATGTGACGGTCACCGGAGCAGAGGCGGAAAAGGAGATAGTGGTAAAGATCCTCTCTCCCCGTTTCCGTTGACATAAGGGAGTATTGGGGTTATCATGCAAGGGAGAAAGGGGAAAGCGAGGAGAAGCTTATGCCTAGACCACCCAAAAGGCGGCGGGTAAGCTTTGTGCCAACTTTTACTTATTTTAAGCCGGCAGCTGTGCCCCTGAGCCAGCTGGAAGAAGTGGTGCTGGCCGTGGAAGAGCTGGAGGCCATAAGGCTGAGGGATCTCGAGGGGTTGGAACAGGAGGAGTGTGCCGAGAGGATGGGGGTATCACGCCCCACTTTTTTCCGGATCCTCAGCGCCGCCCGGAGCAAGGTAGCCGACGCCTTGATCCACGGCAAGGCCATCCGGGTGGAAGGGGGTATATACCACTTCGAAGGCGTCCCCCTTTTCTGTCCGGCTTGCGGCTATCGGTGGTTGGGCCAGGAGGAGGGGGGGTGTTGTCCCCGCTGTGGCAGCCCCGATACCTCCCCCTTCCCGGGCAAGGGGCACTGTTGGCGCCATGGATGGCGGGGAGGGGGAGGATAAATCGTCTTTTTTTGCTTTTTTCCTCGGGGTTTTCCGGCTCACTCTACACCGGCTGCCCTTTGTATGATTCGATGGAGTTTCTCAGGGGTAACAGAGGGGCAGCCGGCATTTATCCGGGGGAGGCGCAAAGGGTTGGTGTGCCGGTGGACCGCCCCTTCTTCTATGGTGAAAACCAGCCTGTATCCTGCCTCTCTGGCCGCCTCTATGGCAGGGGGGGAGGCCACTCCATAGGGCAAGGCCAGGGCGTAAACGGGGTGGTGCAGGTTTCTTTCCATCTCCCTGCGGGAGCGCAGAAGGTCTAGGAATACCATCTCTTTGAACTCCTCCCGGGTTTGTCCCTGCAAAGGCCCAGCCAGCATGGGTCCCCTCTGCCCATTGGCCAGGATGCCGTAGCGGTGAAGATCATGGATATGGGATTGGGTGATTACCCCCTTCTCCTCCATTTCCCTGGCCTGGGCCCAGGTATAATGGGATATAAGATAGGGTTTCTGCCCCATGAAGGCGGTTATGGCAAAGGACACCCCCGGCATGTTTCTCTTTTTCATCTCGGGGAAGGTATAACGATACACGCTCTCATAGCCGTCGTCAAAGGTTATCAGCACCGCATTGGGAGGGACGGCTCTTTCTCCTTGTAAAAAACCATAGAGATCTTCCAGGCTGATGGCCGTGTAGCCTTCCCTTTGAAGCATGTCCAAATGGGCTGAAAATCTTTGGGGGGAAATGATCACACCCGATTTTTCCTGGGGATCCAGGTGGTGATACATCAAGACCACCACCTTATCCCTGTAAAACACCCTAGGGGGATGGTGTTCTAGCCGAGAGGGCTCTGAGGGATCCCCGGTTATGGTCCCTGAAGACCCGGGGGCCGGCTTGTGGTTGCTGTAAAGGCAAAAAAGTTATCCCCCCAATGAGGAGGGATAAAAGGGAGGCCAGCAGGAGGAAAGCCATCTTTTTCACCATCATCTTGACCTCCCGTGATTTTTCGATCTCCAGTTATTTTAACACGTAAAACCCGGGAAGAGGAAGGCAAAACTTTTTTAACATAGTTAGACCTGCAAATCCCTTGTAAAGGGCCTTTCTTTTTGTTAAAATATAAAGGCGAGCCGAAGTGGCGGAACTGGCAGACGCGGCGGACTCAAAATCCGCTGGGGTTCACCCCCCGTGTGGGTTCGACTCCCACCTTCGGCACCATCAAAACGGGATAGCCCCCTGACAGTTAAAAAAGAACGTCAGGGGGTTCTTATTATTAATACAGGCCCTAGGGGCTTAGCCTTGGCTGCGGGCCAAGATTCTTATAGAATTTTTTCCATAAATCTTCCAGGGTGAGGGAAGGATTTCTTCAGTTTTAAAAGAGTGTCCGCGTTGTTCCCTTCAACTTAAGGCGTTAAAATAGTATAGAGTACAGGACGAAGAAGGTGAACCATGGCCAGAGAAAAGCTCCTCCTGATAGACGCCAACAGCATAATCCACCGAGCCTTTCACGCCCTGCCCCCCTTACAGACCAGCACGGGTATTCAGACCAACGCGGTCTTCGGTTTTGCCAACATGCTCCAGAAAGCCTTGGCCACTGTAGATCCTCAGTATGTGGTGGTGGCCTTTGACCACAGCAAGGTGAGCTTCCGCACCGGCCTTTATCAGGATTATAAGGGAACCCGGCCGGAGACGGCTCCAGAACTCAGACCCCAGTTCGCTTTGGTAAAGGAACTGGTGGCAGCTTGGGGATTTCCCCTTTACGAAAAAGAGGGCTATGAAGCCGACGACATCATAGGGACGCTGGCCAAAAAGGGAAAAGAGGCGGGCCCGGAAGTCCTTATCCTCACCGGTGACCGGGATGCCCTCCAGCTGGTGGAAGAAGGGGTCAAGGTCCTATTGATGCGGCGGGGTACAACTGAAACAGAAACGTACGATCTTAGGGCGGTAGAGGAAAGATATGGAATTAAGCCCCATCAGTTGATCGATGTCAAAGCCCTTATGGGGGACCCCTCCGACAACATCCCCGGCGTGCCGGGGATAGGAGAAAAGACAGCCCTGCAGCTGATACGTCAGTATGGCAGCGTAGAAGAAGTGCTGGCCCATCTGGAAGAGATAAAGAACAAAAAAATAAGGGAGAACTTGAAGGCATACCGGGATCAGGTATTGCTGGCCAAAAAGCTGGCTACCATCCAGAGGGATGTTCCAGTGGAACTGGAGTGGGAAAAGGCCCGGAGGTGTTCCCCCGATTATGGGGCCATCCTGAAGCTTTATAAGCAGCTGGAATTCAACAGCCTGATAAAGGAGATATTGAAAGAGATGGGGGAGAAGCACCAGCCGCCCCCCCAGCTGACCAAAACCCGGATAGAAATACCCCCAGTTACTAAGTTGGGATTACAGGAATTAGAAACCCTGGTTGAAGAACTGAAAGGAACCGAGGTGGTTTTATCCTTTGCTTGGGAAACCCCCAACTACCTAGAGGCTCCCCCTTTGGGGGTGGGCCTATCCTGGGAAAAGGGGGCTGGGGCCTGGTTGGGTTCCCGGGGAGAAGGAAGGATCCTGGCGGAAAAGCTCCAACCCCTTCTCACCGCGGAGCCGTTATATCACGATGCCAAAGCCGCCATGGTATCCTTGCGGCAGGCCGGGGCTCAGGTGGGAGATCCCGGGGGAGATACCATGATAGCTGGTTATCTCCTCAACCCCACCGCCTCCAGCTATGATCTGCCCCAGCTGTGCCTGACCCACCTGGATTGGGCCCTGGTGGAAGAGGGGGATCTGCACCGGGATTTGGGCCAAAAGGCCAGCGCCATCCGCTTTTTACACCAGAATTTGCTGACCAAATTGCAGCTGGCGGGAATGGAGAGGCTTTACCGGGAAGTGGAACTGCCCTTAACCCGGGTTCTGGGGGAAATGGAAATATACGGCGTAACGGTGGACCTGGAAACCTTGGAAGCTATAGGGAAAGAGCTGGAAAGCCAAATCGAAACCCTGAGCGAAGAGATCTACCAACTGGCTGGGGAGCGGTTTAACATAAATTCTCCCCGCCAGCTGGCGGTGGTGCTTTTTGAAAAGCTGGGTCTGCCGCCCCTCAAAAAGACTAAAACAGGTTTTTCCACCGATAGCGAAGTTTTGGAAGAGCTGGCGGAAAAACACCCCATTGCAGTGAAACTGCTGGAATACAGGCAGCTGGCCAAGCTGAAGTCCACCTACGTGGAGGGGATTAAGGCCCTGGTGAACCCCTCGACCCGGACCCTGCATACCACTTTCAATCAGACCGTGACCGCCACCGGTAGGCTTTCCAGCAGCGAGCCCAACCTCCAGAATATACCCATACGTTTAGAGGTGGGCCGCCAGCTGAGGAAGATATTTATCCCCCGGAGCCCGGATAGGGTTCTGCTCTCCGGGGACTACTCCCAGATAGAGCTGAGGATCCTGGCCCACCTCTCTCAGGACGAGGGCCTGATCCGGTCGTTCATGGAGGGGGAAGATATCCACACCCGAACGGCGGCCGAGGTCTTCGGCGTACCCCTGGAAGAGGTGACCCCCCTCCTCCGTCGGCGGGCCAAAGCAGTAAATTTCGGTATAATCTACGGCATCAGCGATTTCGGTCTGAGCAGGGAGCTGGGTATCAGCCGGAGCGAAGCCCACGAATATGTAGAACGCTATTTCCAGCGTTACCCCAAGGTCAAAGAGTATCTGGACAGGGTGGTGAATCAAGCCCGCCTGGACGGATACGTCACCACCATCCTGGGCAGGAGGCGTTATATCCCGGAACTCTTCAGCCCCAACTATAACGTGCGCAGTTTCGGGGAGAGGGTGGCCATGAACACCCCCATCCAGGGGAGCGCTGCTGACATAATAAAGGTGGCCATGGTAAAGCTCTTCAAGCGCCTGGAAAAGGAGTTCCCTGAAGCCAAACTGATCCTTCAAGTCCACGATGAGCTGATCCTGGACGTGCCCCAGAAAATATTGCTGCCCGTGGCCGAGGTGGTAAAGGGAGAGATGGAAGGGGCGGTGAAGTTGCGGGTTCCCCTCAAGGTGGAATTGAAATGGGGACCCAATTGGTACGATATGCAACCTTTAGAGGAGATATGAAATATACCGGAACTGCCGGAAGTGGAGACCATCAGGAGGAGTTTATACCATTTAAAGGGAAAACGTATAGCTAAGGTCGAATTGTTCACCCCTGAAGTGGTGGCTTATCCCCTGCCGGAAAGGTTTTGCCCCCTACTCACGGGCAGGGGAATTTTAGATCTGCACCGGCGGGGCAAAAGCCTGATTTTCCAGCTGGAAGGCCAGATCCTTCTGGTGTTCCGTTTTGGTATGACAGGCAAATTGTTGCTCCGGCATTCTTACCTGCTCCCGCCCCACACCCATGTGGTTTTCAGTCTAGAAGACGGGCATTTCCTCATGTGGCAAGACGTGAGGCGTTTCGGAAGGCTGTATGGAGGCAGAAGGGAGGAAGTGTGGGAGAGGTCTGGCCTGAAAGACCTGAGCCCGGAACCCTTGGAAGCCAACTTTACCCTGGAATTTTTAGAGGCCGTGACCCGGGCAAGAAAACGTCCCATAAAGTCCCTTTTGCTGGATTAGCGCCTGGTGAGCGGGGGGGCAACATCTATGCCGATGAAGCCCTCCACAGGGCTGGAATCCATCCGTTGCGGCCTGCCTCTAGCCTGAACCGGGAAGAGCTGGCCCGGCTTCATGGATCCCTCAGGGAGGTGCTGCTCCAGGGCATAGACCACAGGGGGACCACCTTTCGGGATTATGTGGACGGTCAGGGCAGGGAAGGGGGGAACCAGGACTACCTTAAGGTTTACGGAAGGGGGGGACAGCCCTGTTTCCGGTGTGGTCATGCGCTGTTTAAAATAAAAATAGCCGGCAGGACTGCCGTATTCTGTCCCGAATGTCAAAAATAAAATAAAAGGGATGGGGAAGATGCTGGTTATAGGTCTCACCGGAGGTATAGCCAGCGGTAAGAGTACGGTGGCGGGCTTTCTAAAGGAATGGGGGGCGCGGGTAATAGATACAGACCAAATAGCCAGGGAAGTGGTCCTTCCCAGCCAGCCGGCTTATCACGATATGGTGTGCGCCTTTGGGAAGGGCATACTGGCGCCTGACGGGCATATAGACCGGCGGGCTTTAGGCAGGATAGTATTTAAGGACCCTTCTGCCAGAAAGCTTTTAAACGCCATCACCCATCCCCGCATAAAGGAGAGGGTAATACAGGAGCTGGAGCGGCTTAAAAGGGAAGATCCCCAGTGCATAGTGGTGATCGAGGCCCCCCTTTTGATAGAAGCGGGGTTTCAAGACCTGGTGGATCTTATTTGGGTGGTCACGGCTCCTCCTGAGACACGCCTCAGGCGTCTTCTGGCTAGAAGCAATTTGACCCTGGAAGAGGCCCAAAATCGGATGGGGGCCCAGATGGAAGATGGGGAAAGGTTGCCCTATGCCCATAGGGTGATTTTCACCGGCACCAGCCTGGAAGCTACCCGGGCCGCGGTATGGGAGGCATGGCAGAGCCTCAAGCGTTTCCGGGGGTAAGCGTTGAGAAGTGAGGTATAGAGGTTTGCGGATAAAGCTCTTTTGGTGGTTGATCCTGCTGATTTTTTTATGGTCAGTGCCTAAGGTGGCCCGATTTCTATATCCCCTTCCCTACCGGGATTTGATCTTAGAATGTTCTACCCGGGAAGGGATCGATCCCCTGTTGGTGGCAGCGGTAATCAGGGTGGAGAGCAGATTCTACCCCCGAGCCCGTTCTTCCCAGGGGGCTTGCGGTCTTATGCAGCTCATGCCCGAGACAGCCCAGATGGCAGCGCGTAAACTGGGCCTGCCTTATGAGCCGGAAAAGCTCTACGATCCAGAATACAACCTCCGTCTGGGCACATGGTATCTTTCCTCTCTGCTGGAGGAATTCGGAGAACTGCCCCCAGCCCTGGCTGCCTATAATGGGGGCAAGGGGCATGTAAGAAACTGGCTGGATCGGGGTCTGTGGGACGGCAAAACCTTAGAAAAGATACCCTTCCCTGAGACCAGGGAATTTACCCGGCAGGTGCTCAGGGACTACCGGATCTATAAAATTCTATATTCCCGGGAAATAGATGAAAGAGGTATTTCGCCGTGAGGATCGAATAGATTTATAAAAATCACACGACTATGGCAAAGGAGAGAGGAATCATGGCGGATATTATGGACACCTTATCCAAAGTAAGGAAGTTCGTCCTTTCTGAAGAGAGGAGGTTCCATTCGGCCCAACATGAAGAGATAGCCAGCGGTGCCACGACAGATATATACTTCGTCCGGACCTATGAAATCTTAAAACATTTGGGCAAGGCGGACACCCCAGTGGTGGCGGAAATATTTCCCCGCAAGCCGGGGATACTGTGCGGAGTGGTGGAAGTCCTGGAACTCTTAAAGGACAGGGAGGTAAAGATATGGGGCCTTCCTGAAGGTTCGGATTTCAGTCCCAAAGAAGTGGTGATGAGGATAGAAGGTCCCTACAGCCAGTTCGGCCTATATGAAACTGCCATTCTGGGTATGCTGGCCAGCGCCAGCGGTTGGGCCACCGCTGCTCGGGAGATAAAAGAAGCAGCGGGAGATAAGCCCTTCATATGTTTCGGCGCCCGGCACGTTCACCCTGCAGTGGCCCCGGTCATGGAGAGGGCAGCCATAATAGGGGGGGCCAGCGGGGCCAGCTGCATACTGGCTGCCAAGCTGGTGGGACAGGAGCCCCAGGGCACCATGCCCCATGCCCTTATCCTCATCGTGGGGGATACGGTGGAAACCGCCCTGGCCTACCATCGCCTCATGCCCCCAGAAGCCCCCAGGACCGTCCTGGTGGACACCTTTAAGGACGAAGCGGAGGAATCCCTGCGGGTTGCAGAGGCTTTAGGGCCGGCCCTGCAGGCGGTGCGCTTGGACACCCCCGGGGAGAGGGGAGGAGTGACCCCGGCTCTGGTAAAAGAGGTGCGCCACCGTCTGGATTTGGCTGGATTTAACCATGTAAAGATCTTCGTTTCCGGAGGCCTTTACCCCGAAAAGATAAGGGAATTAAAAGAGGCCGGAGCCGACGCCTTTGGGGTGGGCAGCTACATTTCAGGAGCCCCTCCTATAGATATGACCCTGGATCTAAAGGTGGTGGAAGGGCGTCCCCTGGCCAAACGGGGCCGCCTCCCCGGTATTATCCCCAATCCTCGCCTGCAGCGCCTTAAGTGATTCCCCGGGTGGATCTCTCTACCCTATTTTTTTCCCCACAGCAGCAGGGCTTCCCGCAAAATTTTGGCCGCCAAGAGGGAAGTTATATCTCCCCTGTCGCTAGGGGGAGAAACTTCCACCAGATCCAGGGCCACCACAGGAAAATCTTTCAGCAGGTACAAGGCCTCCAGGATTTCCTGGGAGGTGGCCCCTCCTGGCTCTGGAGCCCCGGTACCCGGGGCAAAGGCAGGATCCACCACGTCTATGTCCAGAGTGAGATATAAGGGGCGCTCCTTAAGGCGCTCCAGGCATTTTTCCAAACCAGGCAGGAGGGGTCCTAAAAAGAGGTTGGTCTTTTGGGCCGCATCCAGCTCTTCCCGAGCTAGAGATCTTATCCCCACTTGATATAAATTTTCGAATCCTATTTCCTCACCTATAAGGTTCATAACCGTGGCATGGGAGAACTTTTCCCCTTCGTATTCCTTCCGCAGATCAGCATGGGCATCCATCTGGACCACCGCCAGGTCAGGATGGCACTTCCTCGCTGTCCTTACCAGGGGATAGGTGATCAGATGTTCTCCGCCCAGGGAAACAACAAACTTGCCTTCCCTCAAGAACATTTCCGCCGCGGCCTCTATCTTCTGCAGGTTGACCTCTATCCGTCCCGGGACCAGGGCCAAGTCTCCCACGTCCCGTAGGGGGACGTCCCTCAGATCCCGGTGCAATCGGGGGCTGTACTCTTCCAGCCCTTGAGAAGCCACCCTTATCCACAAAGGGGCCCAGCGGGTCCCCGGCTTATGGCTGGTGGTCACGTCCAGGGGTATGCCCATAAGTATATTGGGGGCCGTCTGATGGCCTTCTATGCCCATAAAGCTTGAATTTTTTATGAAAATATCCACAAGGTCATCTCCCCTATCCTTCATTCAGGAATTCTTTTATAAAGGGAGGGAGGTTAAAGGCTCCCCGGTGGATGGCAGGGGTGTAGAAACGGGTAGGAACCCTGGATTGCCCGTGGTTTACCTCCAAAGGGTCGTGCTTCTTGCTGCCCAAGGTGAAGCTCCACCATCCCCCTGGATAGGTGGGCACTGTAGTCAGATAAAGCCGGGTTATGGGGAATATGGTCCTCAGCTCCTTGTGTATCTTCTTGAGGAGCTCCTGGGCAAAGAGGGGGGATCCGGTCTGGGATACAAATATCCCCTCAGGGGCCAGGGCTTTAAAAACGTTCCGGTAAAATTCAGGGCTGAACAGGCCTGCGGCAGGTCCTATGGGGTCGGTGGAATCCACTATGATCACGTCGAAGGCTTCTTCCTGTTCGGCCACATAACTTATCCCATCGGCGAAGACGATTTTCACCCGGGGATCCTTTAGCCCGGAAGATAATTCCGGCAGATGCTCCAGGGCGTTGACCACCACCCTTTCGTCTATTTCCACCAGGACAGCTTCTTTCACCTGGGGATATTTTACCACTTCTCGGATGGAGCCCCCGTCTCCCCCTCCTATAACCAGAATCCTCTGGGGAAAGGGGTGGGTGTGGAGGGGGACGTGGACTATCATCTCGTGATAAAAATATTCGTCCCCCAGGGTGGTCTGCACCGTCTCATCCAGGATGAGGGCCTTTCCGTAAACTTCGGTTTCCACGATGGCCAGACTCTGATAGCTGGTTTTCTCCTGATGGATCACCTTCTTCAGTTTTAAACCCAGGACCAATCCCGGGGTCTCCAATTCGGTAAACCATATGCCTTCCATTCCCAAGGCGCTTCCCTCCCTAAAAGATTTAAATAATACCCAGTACGGCTTGGGCTATGCCCACCACATGATGCTCTACGGCCAATATCTGATTTAAAATCTCCATGTGGATCGCTGAGACTTCCAAAACCGCCTGATCGCCTTGGCGGATTCTCTGGCAGTGGGAAAAACGCAACCTCTTCTCCAGCTTCAGGATTTCCGGGTGATCCCGGATTACCTCTGCTGCCAATCTTTTGTTTTCGGTGGCAAAGGCCTTGATGGCCCTGAGGTAATTTTTCTCTACCCGGCTGAACACACTCTTGAGGTCTTCTTCCTCTTCCGGAGTAAATTCTTTCCCCCTGTGCTCCAGCTTTTTGTACTGGTAGGCGACGGTGACCAGGGCATCCCCTATGTGTTCCAAATCGCTGGCTATATATAAGAGCTTAAAAAGATAGAGCAGCTCTTCTTCCTCCATAGCCCCTCGCTGGAGCTGGCTTAAATATCTCACCAGGGCTTGATATATATGGTCGAGGGTGGTATCCACCTGTTCCATCTTTTCAATGAAATGGGTTTCCCTCTGGGCCAGGGGCTGAAAAAGGCGGGGGAACATTTTTTCTTGGATAATAGAGGCCATCCTCAGGGTTTCCTTACGGGCGTTTTCCAGGGCTAGAGAGGGCACCTCCAAGGCTTCCGGATCCAAATATTTGGTTACTCCCTCCTCTTCGGGCCTGTCGGGCAGGATTTTTACCATCAATTTTCCCACCCAGGGGGTAAGGGGTAAAAATATCGCCATGTTGATAACGTTAAACAGGGTATGGGCATTTGCTACCTGGCGGGAAATATCGCTGGAGGTGAACTGGATCCAATGGGCATAGGGGGTCAAAAAAGGCAGGAATATCAATACCCCTCCCAGCTTAAAGAAGAAATGGGCCAGGGCTACCCTTTTAGCCTCCCGAGAGAAGCCCAAGCTGGATATCAGGGCGGTGGCGGTGGTGCCCAGGTTAGCTCCCAGCACCATGGCCAGGGCAGCCGTAAGGGGGATAAGCCCTTGGGAGGCCAGGTTCATGGCCAGCACCACCGTAGCGGCGCTGGCCTGGACTATGGCGGTGAAGAGGGCGGACACCACCGTCATGAGTCCCGGGTGTTGGATAAGGGGGATGAAATGGCTGGTTACCTGGGGGAGGTTTTTTAGAGGAGCAGTGGCACCTGCCATTACGCTGGCGCCGTAGAGGATAAAGCCCATCCCTATTAAAGCCTGCCCCACATAATGCCAGCGCAGCCTTTGGGCCAAAAGGTATGGGAAGAGACCCATCACCACCAGCCATAAAGCATAGTCGCTTATGTTAAAAGCCACCAACTGGGGAGTCAGGGTGGAGCCTATGGCGGCCCCCAGGACCACATTGAGGGCCTGCCCCATGCTCATCAGCCCGGTGCTGACAAAACCCACCAACAGGACGGTGGTGACGGTGCTGCTCTGTAAAAACAGGGTAACTATCAACCCCGCCAGCATGCCGCTTATGGGATGCCGGGTGACAGAGCCCAGGAATTGTTTTATCTGCCTGGCCCCAGCCCTCTGCAGGCCCTTGCTTATCATCTCTATTCCCAAAAGAAAAAGGGCCAGACCTCCAGCCATTCCCGTGAGGAGCGCAAAGGTCAAGCTACAAACCTCCCTTTAGCCATTCGGGCAGATCAAAGGAAGGGTCTTTAGGACGGCTTTTAAAGGCTCTGCGTTCCCCTGTCTCCCTGAAGATCACCATTTCCGCTATGTTGACGGCCCGATCCGCTATGCGTTCCAGGTACCTGGCCACCAACATCAAGTAGTAGGCTTGATCCACATATTCGGGTCCCCGTTTCATATACTGGATCAGTTCCTGATGGAGGTTTTTATAGAGGTTATCCACCGCCTCATCGGCATAGAATACTTCTTGGGCTGCTTCCTGATCCCGGTTTACCAGGGCTTCTAGGCTTTTTTTGAGCATGGCTTGGGCCATCTGGGCCATTTTAGGTATATCCACCGGGGGTTTAAAATAGGGGCCCAGCCGGGATAGATTGATGGCCACTTCGGCTATGTTTACCGCGTAGTCGCCTATCCTTTCCAGTTCTTTGCTCACCCTTAGGAGGGTGGCCAGGGTTTTGAGATCTTCCCGGGAAGGTTGCTGGAGGGATATGAGGTCCAAGATGGCTGTCTCCAGGTCATAGTCCCAGTTATCCACCACATCGTCCCTTTTGATCACCTCTTGGGCCAGGCTAGGATCCTGGGATTTTAGAGCCCGCAGGGCCAAATCCACTTGGTTCCCTACAAAATCCCCCATTTTCAGCAACTGCCTTTCCAATTCTAAAAGGGCCTGCTCATAGGCATTTAAAATCCGGGCCATAGCCCTCCCCCTCCTCGTTTCTCTCTGTGTCTCTATGTATTCTATATTATACACGCTAAACCCCGCTGGAGGGCTATAGAGGTTTCCCTTTCAAATATCTTTCTTCTATGAAGTCCGCCAAAAGAGACATATCGTCCCAGGAAAAGCGGGGAACAGGCAGCGGAGGGGCCTCGCCCACAACTGCTATCAGCTCTTCGGGCGGGCTGACGGAAGGGGCCTGCCTGCCGGGCAAAAAAACTTCTATTTTGGGATATTTTTCCCTTTTGTAGCCCTCGGTAATGATGAGGTCTACTGGCGAGAGGATCCTCTTTATCACTTCTTCCAGCTGCAGCTCGGCCTCCACCTTTTCTATAAGGGCCACCTTATAGGGGGAAGATATGAGGACCACGTCAGCCCCAGCCCGGGCGTGTAGCCAGGAATCCTTTCCGGGGTGATCTATTTCAAAATCGTGGGCGTCATGTTTTATGGTGGCCACTTTGTACCCCCGGCATTTCAGCTCAGGTACCAGCCTGGTTATAAGGTTGGTTTTACCAGAATTAGAAGGTCCCACCACAGAAATTATGGGAGGTTTATCCATATGTTTTTTCCCCTTCAGCCATTTTTTGGGCCTTTTTTAGATCTTCAGGGGTATTTATATTAAAGAAAATTTTTTCGAAATCCCAATGGCGATCCAGGGTTTCCACTTTTAAAAAAAAGACCTTCAAGTAGGGGAAAATCTCTTCCACCTTTATTCCCCCAGGGGTTCGGATCAAAAACGATTCCACCACCGGCAGGCACCCTTTGGTATACACGGCGTGGAGGGGCTGGAGCCTATCTCTGAAAGAAGGGATTAGGGCCTCGAAACCCCTGGACCTTTCCAGCAGGTAAAGGACAAACTCCTGATCTAAAAAGGGCATGTCGCAGGCCACTAAAAAATTATACCAGGTGGAGGAGTGGAAGAGGCCGGAGTGGATGCCGCTCAAGGGGCCCTTCCCGGGAACGAGGTCCGGTATCACCTTTACCCTCATATCTTTGTAGATTTCCACCTGGTTGCTGACGATCAAGATCTCTTGAAAGATCTCCCGCAGAACCCCGATTATATGCCCTATAAGGGGCCGCCCCTTTAGGGGCAGCAGAGCTTTGTTCTGCCCCATGCGGGTGCTCCTGCCCCCGGCCAAGACAATGGCAGTGGCCTCTTTCACGGCCGGCTCTCCAGGGAAAGCTCGGGCGATGGTGGCGTGAGCTGCCATCTTTCCGAGAAGGATATAAAAGCCTCGGCAGCGGGGCTCAAGGGTTGATTCCTCCTCACCAGATAGAGATCCCTCTTAAGGTTGACCCCTTCCAGGGGCACCACCGCCAGCCGGCCCAGCTTGGCGCTTTTTTCTGGGGCCCATTTGGTGACGAAGGAGATGCCCAATCCCGCTTCTACGGCGCTGATGATGGCTTCGGTGCTGCCCAGTTCCATGATTATCTGGTGGGGATCCAGGTGGAAACCCGCCTTCTGTAGCCGCTCCTCCAAGACCCTCCTGGTGCCGGATCCCGCCTCCCTCCAGATAAGGGGTTGGCCTTTCAGGTCTTCCACCGTTGCCCATCCCTTGAGGGCTAGGGGATGATGGGGAGGGGTTATGAGGACCAGTTCGTCCTCCACCAGCCGGCTGTAGTTCAGGCTCTTCTTCCTCCCCCTAACCCCCACCACCCCCAGGTCTATTTCGCCCCCTTGCAGTTTCCGTATGACCTCGTGGGAGTCGGTGATCTCCACCACCACCTCCACCTGGGGGTGTTCGGAACGGAAGGCCCCTATCAGCCGAGGCAGTATATACTGTCCAGGGGTGGTGCTGGCTCCTAAGATCAATTTGCCCTTCACCAGCCTTAACAACTCCGCCAGCTCCTTCTGGGCCTGCTCCAGGTGGCGGATAATGGCCTTGGCATGGCGATAGCAGATCTCTCCGGCGGCCGTGAGTCTGACTTCCCTTCCCCGACGCTCCAGAAGCCGGAGCCCATAGAACTCCTCCAGGGCCCGCAGTTGCTTGCTCACCCCTGGCTGGGTGAGATAGAGGGACTCGGCAGCGGCGGAGAGGGTGCCCTTTTCCACTGTGGTTACAAAGGTCAGGAGGTAATTCACATTCATGGCCATCCACCCTTCGGGATTTATTATACAATATTGTTATAGTCATCTATTTTGGGACTGCTATAACTCAAAATCATAATCGACTTGCGAGATAAATATACCGCAAATTTTGTCTTAGCGTCAAGAGTTTTGTCCATGGGATGCCCGCGGAAAAACCCGCTTTTGGAAAGGCGGGAGGTCCTTGACATGGGTAGGGGAAAGGTACTATAATAAATTTGCATGCGCGGCGGTGGCGGAACTGGCAGACGCGTACGTTTGAGGGGCGTATGGGGTAACCCGTGTGGGTTCAAGTCCCACCCGCCGCACCAGAGGGCAGAGGGAGAAGGTATCCTTCTCCCTTTTATTATTTTTAGAAAGCGTATAAAAGGGCTGCCATAAGGGCACAGTTCTATTAAAGAGGCTTTAGATCGAGGAGGGATCAGGATGGCTTTAGAGGGATGGGAGGAATGGTAAGGAAACCCTGTCCCAGGCTGTCAATGTGGGCAATATGCTGGGATTGGGAGAAGAGGAGATCCGTTCTATAGCCTGCCGTTTAGGGGATTTCCTGGCTCAAAATGTTAATCCCACCCACGGGGAGCACAGGGTGCTGAAGGAGTTATGGCAGGTGGCCGATTCCAGGGAAAAGGAGATGCTGGCGGGTCTGGTGACCAAATTGGTAAGCAATGGCAGAAGATAAACTAAAAGGGAAGCTTTAGCTCCCCTTCTAGATCTCCTTTATGGCGTTGACGGGACAGGATTCCATGGCTTCTTTTACACAGCTTTCCAGTTCAGCGGGCACCTCTTCTACCTTGGCGTGGGAAAGACCCTGGCCATTCCAATCGAAAACCTCGGGGCACAGATCGATACAGACTCCGCAGGCGATGCAGAGATCCTGATCCACTTTTACCTTCATGTTTTAACCTCCTCGAAGAATTTTTTATTATTATACCCCCCGAAAGATATCACACCAGGGAATTGCTTTCTCTGGTCCGGGGAGTTTTTACCCAAGTCTGGGGCTGACGGTTCAACACCTTGAGGATGGAGGCAGCGGTAAAGGGAAATGGGAGGAAGAAGCTTGAAACAGGTAAGGTGAGGAGCTGAAGGGCCCCCTCCAAGCGTTTCCATAACCCGACCGGCTCCATTAAAGGGCTGAAGTGCATATAGGCATAGAAGGTAAAGGCGAAATATACCAGGATCAGGTAATACAGCTTCTGCCGCAGGCCTATAGGCAGAATAGAGGTATCCAGGTAGCCGTTTAGGCTCAGGAAAAGGAAAAATATGGGTACAAACACGGCGCATTGGTACAGAAGCCATTCTCCCTGTCCCTTCCAGTGGAGGTTTTTGAGGATGGGTCCCAATTTCTCCCAAGAATACTGGTAGGCAAAGCGGAATTTTTCGCACACCTGTAGATGTCCGCTGCCCCAGCGCAACCTCTGCCGGAAATAGGCCCGGTACGTGGCCGGGGTCTGTTCTGTGCTATAGTAAGGAAAATATTCGGCCCAAACTCCGGTCTCTAAATAGGCCCTCACCCCCAATTCCAGATCTTCGGTGAGGGATTTATGGTCATATCCCCTTATCTTTTCTATCAGAGTTCGGGATATGAAGAGGTTGGTCCCCCCAACAAAGGGGAGCTTTTTCATGAGCACGGGCAAATAGATCTCGTGGGACAAGGCTTGATAGATGGCGGCGATTTTACATATGGGCCCCAATTTATAGAAATTCCTTACCTGGAACACGGGTCCCTGCCATATCCGTTCCCGCGGATCCTGAAGCCATGACCAGGCAATGTACAACAGAACGTCCTTCTCAGGATGGCTTTCCGCATCATAGAAGCCACAGATGGTGGTCCGGGGATCCACGAACTCTAGGCCGTAGTTCAAGGCCCGACCTTTGGTGGAAGGCACCCAATGGCCTTTTTTTCTAATGCCCCGGTACCGGCCGTCGAAATCGTAGGGGACAGTACAGTGTTTCAACTGGGGGACCCCTTTTCTTTTCCGAAACTCCTTTATTTTGCTCTCCACCACTTCCATAGTGGTGGGTCCCTGGTGATCTCCCGCATCTTTAGCCAGAGCCTCTTTCTCATCGGTGATCACCAGGATCTCGTAGCGCTCTTTGGGGTAGTTTAAAGAGGCCAGGTGCTCAATAGTGTTGGCGATAACTTCGGCTTCATTTCTGGCCGGCACCAAGATGCTGAAGAAGGGCAGTTCCGATTTTTTTTCCCGGGCCAGGGAAATAACCTTATCCCTGGTCAAGTTTAGCCTTTTCCTTTTTCTCCAGTAAAATCGATAGGAATAGGCCATCCAGAAAAAATACCTGACGAACAGGCAGAAGAAAAATATATAAAAGCTCACCGCCAGCAGGTATAACGCCTGGCCTGCGTTTATGATTTCCCAGTCCACGGTTATCTTCTCCCCCTCAGGGCAGTCTACAGTCCATTTATGGTTTTGGCTGAAAACCATTATACCATTTGCGATCCCCTTTAACCAGCATAAACCTGTTGTCTTTCTCTTATTTAGTCCCCTTCCCTGCCCCTATATTCCCCGGAATATTGACAGGGGCCTCTAAATCGTATATAATGCTAATTGCAATCGGGCGGAAATAGCTCAGCGGTAGAGCACCACCTTGCCAAGGTGGGGGTCGCGGGTTCAAATCCCGTTTTCCGCTCCATATAGGGCGCGGTGGCGAAGAGGCTAACGCTGCGGTCTGCAAAACCGCGATTCGCCGGTTCGAATCCGGCCCGCGCCTCCAGGGAAGGGGAAGGCTGGCAGCCTTCCCCGACTTTTTAATTTTTATAAATAATACCTGGGTCCAGAAGTTGACATGTTCGTAGGTTATTGTTAGTATAGAGATAACACAAATAGCTTAGAGAAATGGGGGGGCCAGCCTTGGGCAATAGCTGTTGGATGCCCATTGAGGTGCTGGTGAGGGGGGAAGGGTGGGTATCCTATCTGGAGGTGGATTCGGCAAGAGGGGGAAGGGCTTGTGTCCGCTTAAAAAATTGTGACGAGGTGAGAAGGGAGGTTCCCTGGGAAGGCAATCTATATGTCCTTCTCACCTGCCGGGCCATGACCGCGGCCCTTTCCAGCTTGGGTAAAGGGCAGGGATGTCTTGATATGCAGATAGATTACTCCCACCCGATAAGGGAGGAAGGCGAAGTGGTGGGAACTGCCACTGTCATATACTGCGGCGAGAGGGTGGCGGTACTGGGGGCTAAAGTGAATATCTCAGGACAGACTGTGGCCTGGGCTGGGGGTATTTACTACGAGACATAGACCTTGAAGAGCGGGATTTATATGTGCTATAATTAGAATACCTTGCGAGAGTGGCGGAACAGGCAGACGCCCGGGACTTAAAATCCCGTGGGCCTCCGGGCCCGTGCGGGTTCGACTCCCGCCTCTCGCACCATGGGTTTAGCCTCCTCAAGAACCTCGTGGTTCTGAGGAGGCTGTTTTTATGGGTAAAATGGGTAAATAAAAACCCCCTGAAAATGGCCAGATAGTTTTCTGGTTCTTTCATCTTTTGTGGCTGGTCTTAAGGCTCCAGGTCGTCCCGGCCGGGGTCTTTCGCCCCGGCTTTTTACGGCGGCCCCGGGGTCAGGTCCGGGGCTGTGAGGGTTAGGTCAGCTCGGTCTTGAGCCAGCTTGAGCCCGCTTTAGGTGGGGTTGAGGCGGTGAGGTCTCGGGTTCCAGGAAATTTTCTCCCCGGCGATGCTGCTGAGGTTGTAAAGGCCCCACCGCTAATCTACGGCAAAGTCCCCCATTCCAGGCCAGGGACCATTATGTCCTGGGGAAGGAGCCTCTGTTTTAGGGCCAGAGATATGGGGCTGAAGAGTTTCTCGATCAGCTCAGTTATGGAAGGTAGGGGCAATCCCCAATTTTCCTGGGCAATTATCAAAAGGCTCAGCACCATCAACACCGAGAAGGCCGCCAGTTCCCTGTAGAGGCGCCTTTTTATCAACCTGGGCACCTCTACGGCCATTACCAGGCCCATGCCCAGGAGGGCCAGGATCACACCGGGAGACATATTTTCCCCCTCCTCCCTTGTTGTGGGCTTAGGCTTTTGAGGTGCATATTCACTTCCTGGTAATCCAGGGATCCAGGAAGGGCGGCTCGCCGCTCATGCCCTTCCTCTGGATGATCCCTTTGGCTTCCACCTTCACTTCTACCTCAGGTATTATTTCCCGCCACTGTTTTTTTATTTTTTTCCATTCTTTAGGGGAGGTGCGGCGCAGGAGCTCCCCGAACCCGAAGGGATCGCACCTTAGCTCCTGGGCCTTCGCCACTGCAGCCCTTACCTCTGAAGAGATGGCCTCGCCCATGAGCTTTTCCAGTTCTTCTTTGATCTGGGGGTCACATACGTCTATAGGGCCTTCTGCTTCGGTGATATTGCCTACGGCTTCGATCTTGATTTCCACGGTGTACTTGTTATCTTTCACGTCCAGCTCGGTTTTTCCCCGGCTGCGGCTTATGTCCAAGCTCACCAGAGCGGAAGTGGGGGGATGGCGGAGCACCAGCTGTCTCCCCCCTTTACTTTGTTTAAAACCCATAAAAGCCCCCGGGTTTCCCTCTCATCCAGACATCCCACCATGCGGAACTTCTGGAAGAGGGCGGTTCCCTTCAGCTTCAGCTTCACCTCGGGTCCCTGCTCCCTTTCAGCCCCTTCTATTGGGGGGCTGCTTTTTTCCGGTTCAGCCATGACCAGGGCAGCGAAGGGGTCCTGCCCCTCTGAGGTAAGCATTTCTAGAAAAAGATATAAAGGGACCTGGGGAAACCTGTAAGTTAGGTGTTGCCACCCAGAGATTTCGTCTATCCTCATGGCGGGGAGAGGTGCCTGGGTATTGGGTATGGATAGGAGCCGGGCCGGATCTTCAGGGGTAACATATATGTTGACCAGGCCGGGGCGCATATCCACACATCGCTTGAGAAAGTCCACGGCATCGGTGAGGCCTTCCCGGGCCATATTTTCGCTGAAAATGATGGAGCGGCAGTGGGCCAGGAACGGTTCCCGGGATACTTCCAGGGACATGCCGGCGCACAGCTTCGCAGAAGGTGGCTCCTTTGCCTTCAAAGTTGCCGAAGGGCTTGCTCTCTATGCTGGCTCCAGGGGTCACCATACCCCTAAGGCCCCCTCCTATGACCCGGGGGTTGGGGATCTGCCCTATTACCCGGATATCCCCCTGGGGGGTTTTATCCACTGCCAGGGCCAGGATGTATCCCCTTTCCTCCACCTCCCGGAGATCCCAGCAGGCTGGCAGGCCCAGGAGCAGGAAGAGGCAGAGGGTGAAGAGAAGGCGCTTCATTTCATTTCCTCCCTGGTCTTTTTTTACTTCCCGGTCGGGGTGCCAGCCCTGGGACTTGCCGCCGGCGGTTAAAAGGGCTCAGTTCTGCCGGCCGCTCCTCCATAGCCCATATGGGTAGGCGGATGAAGGCATCCTTCCAATTTCCCGGGTGGAAGGGGGTCAGCCCTGCCAGATAGGGCAGGCCAAAGGTGCGGAGGGTGGCCAGGTGGATGACTATGGCCAGCACCCCGGCAGTTATGCCGAAAAGCCCCAGAACCCCCCAAAAAGGAGTATGGGAAAGCGGAGCACCCGGATGGAGGTGGCCAGGGCAAAGGAGGGAGATATAAAGGAAGTGATGCCGGTCATGGCCACCACTATGACCATCTGGGGAGAAACTATGCCCGCAGTCACCGCCGCCTCCCCTATGACCAGGGCCCCCACTATGCTCACCGCTTGACCCACCGCTCTGGGCAGGCGCACCCCCGCCTCCCTCAGTATCTCAAAAGAAACCTCCATCAGGAGGGCCTCCACTATATTGGGGAAGGGCACCGCTTCGCTGGAGCTGGCTATGTCGAGGAGTAGCCGCAGGGGTATCATCTCCTGATGATAGCTCACTATGGCTACATAGACCCCGGGAAGCAGGAGAGATACCGCCAGGGCTCCCCATCTCATGAGCCGGATGAAGCTGGAAAGGAAGGTGTGATGGTAGAAGTCCTCGGAGCTCTGCACGTGGGAGATCAACTCCCCGGGTACTATCAGGGCGAAGGGGGTGTTCTCGGTAAAAATGGCCACCCGCCCTTCTAACAGACCCCCTATAACCCGGTCGGGCCTTTCGGTGGCCAGTATCTGGGGGAAGGGGGACAGGGGGTCGTCCCGGATAAGCTCTTCCAGGTAGTTGGATTCCAGGATGGCGTCCATATCTATACGCTGGAGCCTCTTCCTGACCTCCTCCACCAGCTGGGGAGAGGCCAGACCTTTTATATAAGCCACAATTATTTTCGCTTGATTGACCCGGCCTAAGATAAATCTTTCTAAAGCCAGATTGGGGGTTTTGAGGCCCCGGCGGAGTAGGCTTATGGTGGTATCCAGGCACTCGGTAAACCCTTCCTGGGGTCCCTGGATCACCGCCTCGGTCATGGGCTCTTCCGGCGTCCGGCTTTTGTAACCCACGATCTTCAGGGCTGCTCCCTGCCGTTCCCCTTGGATCAGGAGGCAGGCTGCCCCCTGTAAGATTTGATCCAGCAGCTGGTGCATATCGGTGCACTGCTTCACATTGTCCAGTGGTATCAGGCAGCATATTATGTCCTTCAGGAGGCTTCCCCTGGAGGGGGGAAGCCTCCTGGGGTTGTACATCAGGGGTTTGATCAAGTTTTTTCGTTGAGGAGGCTTTTATCCACCATCCCCTCCAGGAAGAGCACGGCTGCCTCCACATCCAGGGAGCCTATGATAAAGCGCCTCACCACCAGGTCAGGGGCTTCCCCCAGGATTTTTTTGACCCTTTCCACGTTTTCATCCAGGGAGGGGGAGAAGGGGAGGTTCGCCAGTTCCTTTTGGGTAAAGTAAACGGGCCGGGGGTAAGGGGATTCTTCTTTTTGGCCCTTTCGGGCCAGATCCACCAGGCTCAGGAGTTTCATAAAGGGCTTTTTCCACATGGGAAATCCTCCCTATCTGGGTTTGAACCCCTTTAAATGGGCTACAAGGAGAAGAATCAGGGTTAAAAAGAAATTTATCGATAAGGTGCTCAGGGGGAAGACCTCTTCGGAAAATTTAAAGAGGTCCACTATGCTCTTCCAATTGTACCGGGCCAGGGCCATGAGCAGGATCATGGAAGGGATGATGATGGGGCGGAAATCCATCAAATTGCACCATTGGGATAGACATAGGACCCCAGCGAAGAAGAAGGCGGTTATTTTGAGCAGCATGGCCGCCACCCAGAAGACCATGAAGAGGGCGTCCTGCCGCTCTATTATGGGCAGGGAAGTTATCTTTATCAGGCGGGCCAGGGAGAAGGTGGGGAACAGACAGGAGGCGGTTTCAGTAGCCCCGGCTATACCTACGCACCACACAGTGACCAGCTCCAAGTTTAGAAATAAGATCAAGAGGCTGTAAAAGCTGGCGGGCAATACCTTTTCTTTTTCTTTTATGTAGGGATAGAGGACCAGGACGACGGCGGTTTCGCAAAACCATCCCCAGGGGGTATAACCCCCAAAAACACTGGTCCCCAGCCATTTTCTAAAATAGGCATAAATCGGGACAAGCTTATATCCTTAAGGGAAAGAAGGGCTATCAGGATGAGCAAAAACAGGGGAGCTATAATAATCAGGGAATTGACCCTGCATATCACTTCTAAATCCTCCGTAGGAGGAGTAGACCGCCAGGAAGCCTAAGATCAATATGAACACGATGGAGGGGGTGCGGGGCATATAGGCGGAGCCCATCAGAGTGGCGAATTCCTGGAGCACGTAATAGCTCACATAAAAGAAATAAAAGCAATAGAGGAGCCCCACTATTTTGCCCAAAGGCCATCCCAGGATGTCGGGTGCGTATTGGATCAGGGTTTTATGGGGGAAGCGCTGGGCCAAGCTGGTGACGGCCCAGACGTTGACCATCCCCCTAACAGGGCCAGGATAACGGATATCCAGGCGTCCTGACGGGCGAATTTTGTGGTGATGGAGGGGACGAAGAGAAGAGCTGTTCCCAGCACTATACTTACCTGATAGATCATGGCCTGATGGACGGAGATCTGGATCTTCCCTCTCATGGCGTTCCCTCAGTCCCCTTTCCTACTTCTGACCCAGATCCCTCTGGGTTATGCAAAAGGCCTCCGCTTTAAAGCGGAGGCCTTTCAAAGGGACTACTGCTTTTTGCCTTGGGCCCGGGCAAATACCCTGTACTGGGGTTCCTGGCTTTCCAGATAGCCTATTACAATATCGTCAAGTTGGTTTACATAACCGCTAAACTGGGCTTTGGCGTTTTGGTCCTGCGTTTCCAAGGCATAGGTCTTCAAGTCCGCCAGAACCCCTTCCAGGTTGGCGAGGGCCTAGTGCATCTTGTTTCCCACGGTCATAAAGAGCCCCCCTTAAGCAGTTCAGTCCCTGTCCGCTTTATATTTTGGCCCGAGGAGCAGATTATATGTTGGGAATTTTTTCCTTGAAGGGAAACATGT
>Ga0129303_100006_pt1 | contig 28009 bp, 33 predicted proteins | sample ElbSprsedimmetaG_FD_94490 | JGI IMG/M metagenome (GOLD analysis project Ga0129303, IMG submission 94490) | Hot spring sediment bacterial and archeal communities from California, USA to study Microbial Dark Matter (Phase II) - Elbow Spring... | ecosystem: Environmental > Aquatic > Thermal springs... | reverse complement strand
GGTCATAGGTAACCGGGACCAACGGCAAGACCACAGTGGCCAATCTCCTGGCCAGGATTTTGCGAGCTGCTGGCCTAAAGGTGGTGCATAACCAGGAAGGGACCAATCTCCCGGCGGGCCTGGCCTCCACCCTTGTCAGCCAAAAAGGGGATTGGGCCCTGTTGGAAGTGGACGAGGGCACTCTGAAAACTCTAGCCAGGTTCTATCCCTCTATAGATATGGTGCTGATCACCAATCTAGCCCGGGATCAGACGGATCGCTATCCAGAGTTGAGCGGCCTGGCCGAAGAGATAAAGGACTCCCTGGACAATCCCCAAACCCGAGTTTATTTTAAATAGGGACGATCCTTACCTGGCCCTGGATAGGCCAGCACAAACCCCTGGTACGCTTCTTCGGCCTGGAGGGGGAGGGAACAGAGGAGGGAATCTCCCCCCTGCCCTTCCTGCGGTCACCCCCTGCTCTTCACCCACCGCCATTATAGCCATCTGGGAAGCTATTCCTGCCCCTCGTGCTCTTTTGCCCATCCCCTCTGTTCCTATCGGGCCAAGATGGAAGATGGTCCCTATGGCGGCCTTAAAATAAAATCGGTCCACCCCCAGGGCCAGCTGGTCCTGGAGAGCCCCATCCCAGGGATCTACAACGCCTACAACATCCTGGCAGCCGTCAACGCCGCATTGGAGCTGGGCATTACCCCTGGCCCCATCATCAAGGCTGTGGCCAGTTTCCTCCCCCGAGAAGGCAGAAGGGAGACCTTTTATTACCAGGATAAAACTGTAACCATTGTCCTGGTAAAAAATCCTGACAGCTTTAACGTAGCCCTTAAAAGCCTCATTCCCCAGAGGGGCCGGGCCCGGTATATAATGGCCCTCAACGACCTCCCTGCCGACGGGCGAGATATTTCCTGGATATGGGAGGCAGATTTGGATCCCCTTATGCATAGGGCCATTCCGCCCGTGATATGTAGTGGGCTCCGGGGAGGGGAGGTTGCCCTGTATCTCAAGTACTGCGGATTAAAGGAGGAGGATATCACCCTAGTCCCTTTAGGAAAGGGGTTAGATCTGCTCCTTTCCCCTTCTTATCCCGGGGGAAGAAAGCTACATCATATGCAATTATACTGGGCTCAAAAAGTTAAGGCGTCTTCTGCTGGAAAGGGGAGCGGTTCATGGAATTATACCTGGCCCATCTCTTCCCAGAACTGCAGGCCTGTAATGGGGATAAAGGCAATATCCTTATCTTGCAGAAAGGGGCCCAATGGAGAAATATAGAGGTAAAAGTGGAAACCCTATCCTGGGATCAGCCTCCCAGGAGATTGACAGGCCACGACCTCATTTTCTGGGGAAGCAGCCTTCAACTGGTTATCCCCCTTCTGGAGAATCTCCTTTTCTCCTGGGCTCCCTCCTTAAAGGAAGCGGTGGAAAAAAATAAAGCCCTTATAGCCATAGGCACTGCTTACCAGCTTCTGGGGGAATCCTATTATACCCCTCAAGGAGAAGAACGCCCAGGCATAGGGGGCTTTAAGGCCCATACTGTACCAGGACCTCGTCGGCTGGTGGGGCCCATAGCGGTAAAGGTTCCGGGCCTGGATCCCCCTCTGCCGGTGGTGGGCTTTGAAAATCACCAGGGATGGACCTATCTCAAGGGAAGCCCTCCTTTGGGGGAGGTCATTTACGGCCATGGGAATAACTCCCAGGACAAAACCGAAGGGGCCCGCCATGGCAAGGCATGGGGAACTTACCTCCACGGGCCCCTTTTGAGCAAAAATCCCCACTTGGCCGATTTCCTGCTGAAACAGGCTCTGGAAGAGAAATATCCGGGATTAGAGCTTTCTCCCCTGGATGACAAACTGGAACTGGAGATAAACCGGAATATCTTCCGACGGTTCCTTCCCCGAGGGCACCGGTAACTTCATAAAGACCCGGCCAGCCTATCTATGAGCCGGAAAAGCGAGGCCGCTGCCTCGGCCCTGGTGAGGGGTTGGGCTGGCCTTAAGGTGCCGTCGGGATAGCCGGAGACAAGGCCGGTTTTGGCCGCCCGGAACACTTCCTGCCGGGCCCAGGGGGGGATGGATTCCTGGTCAGAGAAGTTCAAGACCGTCTCCCCCTGGAGATTCAGCTTTGAGGCTATGCGTCCCAGGATCACCGCCATCTCCAACCGGGTTACCGGCTGTTCCGCCCTGAAGGCTACCCCTCCGTTACGGGGATAGCCCTTGATCAGCCCCATTTGATAACAAGCTGCTGCCGCCCCCCTAGCCCAGGCGGGTATCTCCCCGCTATCTCTAAAGGGAGCGGCTTCCCCCGGTGGGAGGTTTAAGACCCGCTGGAGAAGGGAGGCCACCTCCGCCCGGGTCAGGATTTTCTCGGGTTTAAAGGTTCCATCGGGATAGCCCGATACCATACCCTTCCTGGCCATCCTCTCCACTGCCGGTTCAGCCCAATGGCCCTCCATATCCTTAAAGTAAGGCTTAGGGACGGGGTTGACCATGGCCCGGGCCTCCTTGTTCCCCAACCTCACTTTTATCTCTAGATTTTTGGTGGGCTGCAAGAGGGTCAGGGCCCTCCTATTCGCTTCCCATTTGATGCCCTCACCTTTGATGCCCTCACCCCTGATTTCCCACTGATAAAGGGAAGGATCCACCTCCAGAGGCCCCAATTTATCCCAGGCCTTCACGTTGAACACCTGCTCTTCCCCCGGGGAAAGGTGCACTTCAACGGGGCTTATCTCCAACCCCTCCACCTCTTCCACCACTATAACTTTGGCCCTGGCCTGGGCTTCCCCCTTGGCTGCTATTATCTCCACTTCCCCTGGACCCTGGGACTTAAAGCTTCCTGGAGAAAGGAAAGACCCCTTCCCCGAGGCGCTCCAGGAGACTTCCTGGGGATCTAGCGAAAGGGGGTTATAGTACTCGTCCTGGGCTTTTAATTTAAAGTCTATCCGGGTTCCAAGGAAAACCCTCACCTCAGAAGGGATTATGTAGAGATATTTCAGCCGTCCAGGAGGAGCTGTATTGAAAAAGGCCAAGCTGTTGGCCGTCGGCCGCTCCTTTCCGTCTGAAGGCCGGTTCAGAACGGTTAAATGAAAGTCCCCCGGCAGCCTGCCCGCCAATACAGAAGAACCTCCTCCGTCCAGGTTCAAGGCGGTTACCACCCCCCGGGACTGGAGGTACTGGGCCAGTTCGTAAAGGGTCATGCCCTGGCTATATGAAGGCTGGCGGCCGTCCACCACCACCACTTCCAGGGTCCCGTCCCGCCGCAGACCTATGGCAGTGCGGGGATGGCGGAGGCTCACCAGGGGATCCGGACTGCCTGGAGGCAGCGCCATCTTCCCCTCCTGGAGTATCAGCTCACGCCCCCCGATGGCCTCCACCACCTGGTTCCACTGGGGATCGGTGAACCCCAAAGATATCTCCACCCATTCCCCCACCTGGAGCTGTTCCAGGAATTTCTGGGCTTCTCCGTGTCCCGACAGCACCGCTCCCCCCCGGGGGATGGAAGCATTCCCCTGGCCTGAGATCTTCTCCCGCACCTTTCCTTTATAGATGCGGCCTGCCCTCAAGGGGAAGTCCATGCCTTCCAGCACCACCTCAGTTCCGTAGGGGTTGGTCTGGGTGCTGCCCCCGAAGGCCGGGGTATAGAGGATCAGCATGTTTTCCCCCCTCTCCCGGTTTATATGGGAAAGGGGGTAGCTCCTATCCCCACAAGTAACCCTCCCTTCCAGGAGGGGGTAACCGAAGATCACCTTCCGGTCCGAAGTGATCCCCATGGCCGGGAACCCCTGGGGGCTTATTAAAATCTCCCCGCCCCTTATCTGGAGCCCTATGGGCAAGTAAGGGGGGCAGGTGCTGTAAAAATCTCCATTGGCCGCAGCCACCGCCCGCTTCCCTTCTGCCGCTTTCCTCTGGGCTGCCTGGCTGGGCCTTTCCAGCCCCCGGTACAGGTTATCGCCTCCCAGCACCGTTTCCATCAGGGTATAAGGGTCCTGGAGGTTTATGGTCAAAATGCTCAGGGCGTGCTGCCGATCCCCAGTCCTCACCCGGTAGGCAGAATAGGTTATGCCTGTGGATAGGGGGATATTTTCCTTGTCCACCACGATTTCCCAGGAAAAGGCCTCCACCGGGAGGCAGAAGAGGAAGAAGAGGATCAGGAAGAGTCCCGTCAGCCTTTTTCCGCAAGCCCTCATGTCTATACCTCCTCAAGCTTTGACCAGCACAGGGGTGAAATCCACATAATCGGCGGCCACCAGATGAAACTCTATACCCCAATGGTTTCCCACCAGGGCCTTCACCTGGTCGGGCCCGTGCAGGTGCCCGTAATAGCATTTTTTTACCCCGTATCCCTCCATCAAGTCTATAAATCCGCTCTTATTCCCCGGAAGGGCCGGCGGATAGTGCATCATCACCAGGATGGGTTCCTCCTGTCTGATCTTCAGGAGGGATTCCAGGGCCATCTCCAGGCGCAGGAGTTCCCGGCGGTAAACCTTACCATCCGCTTCTTCCTGAAACTGGGGATGTCCGGGCAGAATCCATCCCCTGGTACCGCAGACCGCCACCCCTTCCAGGATTTCCGGCTGGAGGAACTTTATATTCCCATCTATAAAGCCCGCCATTTTCATCTTGCGCTCCGTGGCCCACCAGTAGTCGTGATTGCCCTTGAGGATCCTCTTCTTTCCGGGCAGTGACTTGAGCAATTTAAAGTGGGGCTCCGCTTCCTCCAAACGCATGGCCCAGCTTATGTCTCCTAGGACAAAGACCGTATCTTCGGGGTCCACCACCCGGCACCAGTTTTCCACGATTTTCTCCTCATGATTCTCCCACTGGGGACCGAACACGGACATGTCCCGGCCCAGATGGAGATCGGCTATGGCGTAAAGGGCCAATTTACATCCCGCCACCCTTGAGGATTTCTATTTTATCCACCAGGGTTTGGGCCACCTCCTGGGTAGAAGCCCTGCCCCCCAGATCAGGGGTGAGGACCCTTCCCTCTTCCAGGAGCATCCATACAGCCTTCTCCACCATTTGGGCAGCTTCCGCTAAACCCAGGTGTTCCAGCAGCATGGCTCCTGAAAGGACGGTGGCCAGGGGATTGGCCCTGTTTTTCCCGGCAATATCGGGAGCGCTGCCGTGGACCGGTTCAAAAATGGCCGCTCCCTCACCTATATTGGCCCCAGGGGCCAGACCCAGACCCCCCACCAGCCCAGCGCACAGATCCGAAAGGATATCGCCGTAGAGGTTGGGCAATACCAGCACCTGATATTCCTGGGGCCTCATGACCAGCTGCATGGCCAGGTTGTCCACGATCTTATCGTCAGCCTGGACATCGGGATATTCCCGGGCCACCTCGTAAAAGGTGCGCAGGAAAAGGCCGTCCGTCAGCTTCATTATGTTGGCTTTATGCCCCGCCGTCACCCGGCGGCGCCCCTTTCTCCGGGCGTATTCAAAGGCGGCTCTGGCTATGCGGGCTGAGGCTCTGCGGGTGATTATTTTTATGCTCTCTGCCGCCTCTTCTCCCACCATGTGCTCTATGCCTGCATACAAGTCCTCGGTGTTCTCCCTGAAGATGACCAGATCCACCCCCTGATGGAGGGCGGGGGCATTGGGATAAGTGCGGAAAGGCCTTACATTGGCGTATAGGTCCAGCTCCTGGCGCAGGGCCACGTTTATACTCCTGAATCCCGTGCCCACCGGGGTGGTTATGGGGCCTTTCAGGGCTACCCGGTTTTCCCTGATGGACTCCAGGGTATCGGGGGGAAGGAGTTCACCGCATTCTTTTAAAGCGGCCTCCCCCGCCTTCTTGATCTCCCATTCTATAGGGGCACCAGTGGCTTCCAGGACTCTTCGGGCAGCGGAGGTAACCTCTGGACCAATACCGTCTCCGGGGATCAAGGTGACTCTAAAGGGCAATTGCTTTCCCCCTCTCTGCGGTTTTCCTAGAAGATTATAGCCTTTTCCCTGAAGGGGGACAAGGAATAAGGCCCCTTGATGCCGTCCGGTTCAAGTAAAACATCAAGGGAATAACGATGTGCTCTATAAAGTAAAAAGGGCCTTTAGAGACGGCCTGATCAACCCCCATCTGGACATCCCCTTACGGCAAGGGCAATCCAAAGGCCCCAATCCCCTGCTGTACCACCGGCTGCCCTCCTCGCCCTCCATGCCCCCCAGGTTTTCCGCCTCCTATCCTAAACCTCGGCCAGAAGGGGGACACATACTTCCCGGCTTATCCGGGGGCAAAAAGGGCCCCTATCTCCCCGAGGAGATACCTTTAAATGGGACCCGGGAGCTGGGCCTGATGATAAAGAAACTGGCCTCCGCTCTCTCCCGCCATAAGAAGAAAAAGGGCCAGGGAAAGTTCCTGGTGGACGTGCGGTCCAGCATCAGGGCCAGCCTGAGCTCTGGAGGTAAAATTTTCAAGCTAGGATGGAGGGGAAGGAAAGTCAGGGCAGGTAGGGTACTGTTGTTGCTGGACACCTCCGCTTCCATGATGCCCAGCGCCACCCTGTTGTTGCAGGTTTTGCACGCCCTGAAGGAGCAGCTGCCCCAGTTGGAAGTTTTCATTTTCGGCACGGAAATAAACCGCGCCACCCCCTATTTGCCCTTACCCTTCGAAGATCTTCTGGAAGCCTTACGGCACCTTCCCCAGTGGAACTATGGCGGCACTGAGCTCCGTACCCCTTTAAGACAGCTGCAGCAGGAATACGGCCATCTCCTTAATTCCCGCACCACCATGCTCCTCCTCAGCGACTGTCTGTTCTTCGAAAAGGGTCTGGCTGCGCCCCTTTTACAGGACATCCGCAAAAAAGTAAAAAAGGCCTATCTCTTAAACCCCGATCCCAGGGCCAAAGACCCCAGCCTTGTCTACTACCAAAATTGTATAGAGAGCTTTGCCCAGGCTGTGGATAAAATATGGTTTACCGAAGATGTGGAAGAGATGGTGGAGAGCTTGCGGCACGTCCTGATTTAATCAACCCTTTTCAGGACCACTATGGGGGTCTGCTCATCCTCGTTGCCGAAGGGATTGGCCTTAAGGGCTTTCTCAACCGCAGGGATCAAGCGCAAATTGGTGATGGCCAGGATATCCACGCAGCCCATGTCGTTCACGTCCGCTATGGCGGCATCCACGCCAGTGGCGCCCTTAATGGATCTCACCACTTCTTCCGGCTTCTTGGGGCCCAAAATTATGTGCCTTTCATAGGGATACATGGTGCCGGCAATGTCGTCGATTTGAGCCAGCTCCCTGCCTGCCACTATATAAAACCAGCCCCTTTTCCTGAGAAGCTTTCCCACCGCTGCTGCCGCACACCCGGCCAGTATCCGGGGCACCCCCACCTCCTCTATGGCCAGCTGCATGGCTGGAGGAGTAGCCAAACTGCCGTCCTTCCCGGGAAACCTGGACAGGAAACGGGCCAGCCATCCCGGACGAATCTTTTCCGGCAGGATGGCCCTCCCCTGGCTTATGGCCACCACCGTCTCCGCCAGGCAGATAACATCCCCCGAAACCGCTATACCCTCGGTGTATTTCTGGGCTATTTCAACTATATCCTCCCCTTCCCTGATGACGTGGGTGCGGACGGGAAGGGGGGCGAAGGATATGGGCCCGGAGGCTGGCGAACGTAAAGGCAAGGAGACAGGCTTATTCAACAACTCCACCCTCCTTAAAGTGCTCTTTTATGGCTGTCAAGGTGGCCAGTGCCACCTTTTGATGGAAATAGGGGTTGCGCAGCATACCCTCCTCCACCCAGTTGGTAATGGTGGCTGGCTCCAGCCGCAGGGCCGTCAAGTTGCCCAGTCCAGCCAGCTCAGCATCGGGAGCCATTTCCCGGAAAGGCGTTTTCACCTTGCGGATGATTCTCTCAAGAACCCTCTGGGCCAGTTCCCGGTTTCCCGGAGATCGGGGGTTATACAAGACCCGGGTTCCCCTTACCGCCGGATCGTTATCTCCATAATAGTGCAAGCTCAGAAAGCAGACGGCTTCTCGGGTTACAGCGCTCCTCTTCTCCCAAGGAGGGTTTTCCTCTGGCCCCCTGGTCCATTCTACCCGGGCCCCCAAATTTTCTAGGATTTTGGCAAAGGCCATGGCAGTGCGCCAAGCCATGTCCCTTTCCCACAGATTTACCGGCCCCCGCCACCCGCCGTCTCCTCCTCCATGGCCGGGATCCAGCACTATTATTTTGTCCCTGTAGAAGCGCTGCAGGGGATAGCGGGGAAATTTCAACACCAACCTGAAGGGCAGGCCCGGATGCTCCTCTCCCACCGCCTCCACCGGCTCTTCCAGCTCTATCTGGAACACCACCTTCTCCCCCTGCAGGAAGGCTTCTGTCCTCTTTATGATGCCGTCTTCTGGTTCCAGGGGTCCGAGGAACATATTGGCAAGGGCCTGAACTTCTAGCCTGGCCAGTCCCGGCTGGGGACAGGAGAAGTTCCATTTAAAGGGAGAAAGGGACTCCACCACCAGGAGGCTGAATTCCCCTCCGGGGGAGATCCTGACGTTATAGTTGGTAAGCCGAGGTATGAGGGCTTGCAAAGGGGTTCCACCCCTAAGGCAAGTCTATTATAATTTTATTCATTTCCTCTAGGCTATTATATCCTTTCCAGCTTCAGGATGGCAATAATCTTGCATTTTATTCCCTCCGGTACTAAGATTATAGCGGAGGCGATCTCTATGCTTATAGGTCTGGACATGGGGGATACCCATACCGATGCGGTGCTCATAGAGGGAGGCAAGGTCATCCGGCACCGCAAATCCCTCACCGACAGGGAAGATCCCTTGGAAACCATAAGAAAAGCCTTAGAGGAGCTCTTGTCCTCCTGCCCTGCTGAGGAGATCCAGAGGATCAACTTGAGCACCACCCTCTGCACCAACGCGGTGGCGACGGGCCAAGTTTCTCCGGTGGGGCTCTTGTTGGAACCTGGCCCTGGGTTAAACCCGGGGCTTTTTGCCTGCGGCCAGAAAAATTTTTTCCTCCAGGGGTATGTGGATCACCGGGGCAAATCGGTATTTCCCCCCAACCGGGGGGAAATAGAGGAGGCGGACAGGGAACTCCAGAGGGCTGGCATAAAGCACTTGGCCATAGTGGGCAAGTTCTCCCCCAGAAACCCCGAACATGAACTGTTCATCCGGCAGTGTCTATCTCCCCATTACGAATTCATAACCTTGGGCCATCGGGTTTCCGGGAAGCTCAATTTCCCCCGCCGTATCTACACTGCTTATCTAAACAGTGCTGTCTACTCCACTTATTCGGTTTTTGCCCAAGCCATGGAAAGGTTTATAGAGGAGAAGGGCTGGAAAGGTCCTGTTTACGTTCTCAAGGCCGATGGGGGCACCCTCTCCCTGAGTCCTTCCCGCTCTTTGCCGGTGGAGACCATACTCTCGGGACCTTCGGCCAGCATCATGGGGGCCCTGGCCCTAACCCCGGTTGTGGACGATGCCCTGATCCTGGACATAGGAGGGACCACCACAGATGTGGCCTTTCTGGCCGAGGGCATACCCCTGCTGGAGCCCCAGGGTATCACCTTGGGGGGCTATCCCACCCTGGTGAGGGCTCTACTGAGTTACCCCTTGCCCATAGGGGGAGACAGCCAGATAAAGATCGAGGGAAACAGGCTGCTGATAGGGCCCCTACGGCTGGGTCCCTGCCGGGCCCTGGGCGGCCCTTGCCCCACCCCCACCGATGCCCTGATATACCTGAACCGTCTGGAATTGGGGGATAAGGCAGAGGCCAAAAAGGCCATACAGGAGCTGGCCCATCACCTGGGCCTGTCCCCGGAAAAAACCGCCACCACCATATTGAGGGAGATGGCCAGTTTTATAGCCGAGAAGGCCTGGCGGCTCCTGGAAAAAATTAATAGCCGGCCGGTATACACTATAAAAGAGCTGCTCCTGCCCAGGATTCTAAAACCCAAGAAGGTGATAGCCATAGGCGGGCCGGCCTTTTACCTACAAAGGGAACTGGAAGAAGCCCTGGGGCTCCCGGTGGAGGTTCCTTCCCTAGCCCCGGTGGCCAACGCCATAGGAGCTGCCCTGAGCCAGCCCACCGCCGAACTCACCCTGCTGGCCGATACGGCCCTGGGGGTGCTCACGGTGCCTGAAGAGGGGTTAAAGGAGAAGATCCCTTCCAGCTTCACCTTGGAGCAGGCCAAAGAGAGGGCCCTAAGCCTTTTAAGGCAAAGGCTTTCCCGCTTGGCCCCCCAAAGCCAAGGGGCGGAACTGGAAGTGGTGGAAGCCCAATCCTTTAATATGGTGGAAGGTTTCTACACAATAGGAAGGAACATAAGGGTTAAGGTGCAGGTAAAACCCAAAATCACGCCTCTAAGGGGAGAATCAAATGGAAAGGCTATATAAAGCCAAAAACCGTCTAGGGTTGGTCTTCTTTCCCGCCTTTGACTGGGCCATAAGCCCCACCCATCCGGAACGGGAAGAGAGGCTCCTTTATACCCAAGACCAGATTCTGGAGGAAGGTCTTAAGGATATAGAGGGGATAGAGGAGTACCGGGCCTATCTGGCTCCAGACAATGAGGTGGAGCGGGTGCACATATGCGTGCCGGATGTTAGATCCCGGGTCACCGAAGCCCATCTGGTGGCCGCAGGAGGAGCCATAGTGGCGGGCCGAAAGGTGTTGGAGGGGGAGGTGGACAAAGCCTTCGCCCTTGTGCGACCTCCGGGACACCATGCCTTCCGTATAGTCCATGGAGCCAGGGGTTTCTGTACTATAAACAACGAGGCCATAATGATAGAGCATCTGCGCCGGCACTATAAAATAAAAAAAGTGGCCATAGTAGATACCGACTGTCACCATGGCGATGGCACCCAGGACATCTACTGGCACGACAAGGACACCCTGTATATATCCATACATCAGGACGGCCGCACCCTTTACCCGGGTACAGGCTTTTTGGAAGAGTTCGGCGGCCCCAACGCCTACGGCTATAACTTGAACCTTCCCCTGCCCCCGGAGACGGGGGAAGAGGGGTTCCTCTACGCCCTGGAAAACTTCGTTCTGCCTGTGCTAGAGGACTTTAAACCCGATCTGATAGTGAATTCCGCCGGACAGGACAATCATTACAGCGATCCCATAACCAACATGCGCTTTTCTGCTCAGGGCTATGCCCGCCTCAATGACCGCCTCAATCCCCATATAGCGGTTTTGGAAGGAGGGTATTCCATAGAAGGAGCCCTTCCCTACGTCAACGTGGGCATCATCCTGGCCCTAGCGGGATTGGACTACTCCTTTGTCCGGGAGCCGGACTACAGCCCGGAAAAGGTCTCCCAGTCTCCCCGCATCACCGACTATATAGCCCGGCTGTGCGAAGAAACCCTCCAGGCTTGGCAGAAGCGGGAAGAATTGCGGGCCCGGCACTTCCAGGGAAAGGATCGGGTAACCCGTCGCCGCCGTATCTATTACGATACCGAGGGCCTGATGGAGTACCAGCAGGAGACCACCTTGATTTGCGAGGAGTGCGCCGGACTCAGCTGGATCGACTCCCACACCGACAGGGGCAGCCATATCCTGGCCATATTCATACCCAGGGACGCCTGTGCTCGGTGCCAAAAGGAGGGACACGCCCTTTTCGAACAGACGGAAACGACTTTTTACCGGGATGGTATATATCTGCAGGACAGGGTGGAAGACGTGCTGCTGAAAAAATGAGTTCAAAAGGCCCCCTTTAAATGCTCTATATACATAGGGCGCTCCTGGCGATCCAGCCTTACGGCCAGAACATCAAAGCGGCAGGGCCTATTCTGCCATCCCCTTTGCTGTAGAAAATAAAGGGCCAAGCGCCGCAGGCGTTCCCTTTTGCGGCGGTCTACAGATCCCTGGGGTGGACCAAAGACCAGGGAGGTGACGGAACGCACCTCCACAAAGACCACCTCCTGCCCGTCCAGGGCCACCACGTCCAGCTCCCCCCAGGGGCACCGGAAATTGCGGGCTATGATCTTATAACCCTGTGTTTCTAAAAAAGAGGCAGCGGCTTCTTCCGCTTTCCTTCCCCGCCGCTGCCTTACCCCTTTCAAACCCATCTTCCCCCTTCTTTAGGGCATGAATAGGGTTTCCCCTGCTTTGAAGGCATAGTTGGTTAGGGGCGTAGGATAGATGCCCAGGAAAAAGAGGATACCCAACACCAGGAGCATGGCCACCTCCATACCCCTACTCACCTGCAGGGCTCCCTTTTGAGGGGCGGGATTTCCCGTGTACATGGCTTTCACTATCTGCAGATAGTAATACACAGAAACAGCGCTCATCAGCAGGCCCAGCAGGGCCAACCATAGGTAGCTGTAATCTCGGGCCACCACCGAGGAGAAGAGATAGAGTTTGCCCGGAAAACCTGCCAGGGGCGGTATACCCGCTAGAGAGGCTACGGAAAAGAGCATCACCGCCGCCACCAGGGGAGCCCTTCGGGCTAATCCGGCATAGTCCTTTATTTCGTCGCTCCTGTCGTTGTTGTAAAACGCGGTGGCCGCCATAAAGGCTCCCATATTGGCGAATACGTAGATCATGGCGTAATAGAGGATGGCCCCTATTCCCAGAAGGGAAGCGGACACTATGCCCAACAGGAGGTAACCCCCTTGAGCCACGCTGGAGTAGGCCAGCAGCCGTTTCACGTTCTTCTGGGGTATGGCCACCAGGTTCCCCAGCACCATGGAGAGGACAGAGAGGACCGTAACCAGGGGCAACCATAAGAAGGCTTGATTGTCAAATCCCAGGAACAGGATCCGGATCAGGGCAGCAAAGGCTGCTGCTTTGGAGCCTACGGAGAGGAAGGCGGTTATAGGGGTAGGGGCACCTTCATAGACATCTGGCGCCCACATGTGGAAGGGCACAGCGGTTACCTTAAAGGAGAACCCAGCTATAACGAAGATCAGCCCCAGCAAAAGGGCGAAATCGGCCTGGCCGGAAGATATCCTCTTCCCTATTTCCCTGAGGACCGTGGAGCCGCAGGTGCCGTAGATCAGGCTGAAGCCATACAGCAATATGGCGGAAGACAGGGCCCCCAGGAGCAGGTATTTGATTCCCGCCTCTGCCGACTTGGGGTCATCAAGCCTGTAGGCTACCAGGATATAAAAGGTGATGGCCATCAGTTCCAGACCCAGATAGAGGGTTATGAGCTCTCCGGAAGTGGCCAGCACCATCATACCCAGGGTGGCGAAAACCAGGAGGGCATAATATTCGCCCTGGTTGAAGCCCATCTTGGCCACATAGTCGAAGGAGCATATTGTGGCCAAGAAGGCTGCGGTGAGGAACAGGGACTTAAAATAGATGCTGTAGAGATCGATGGTATACCCTGGCAATACTGTTCCGGCTGCCCCCCGGGTACACCAGGCCAGGGCCAATAAGGCCAACAACCCTGCTGCGGTGAGATAAGCTATCCCCTGCCTCTCCCTCTTAGGCACCAGGAGTCCCCAGGCCAGCAACATAAGCCCTAGGGCAGCGGTGGCTATCTCCATGTATAAGAGACCGAAATTCACCATTAGAAGATACCCCCTATAGCCTTGGCAGCCTTGATTTTAGCCACGATCGGGGCTACGCTGGCATCTATCATATTGATCTGCAGCGAAGGCAAGAGGCCGAAGAATATCAAGGTGAAGCCCAACACCACTATGGGCACCATCTCTACCCCTCTTACGTCGGACAGCCCTTCCCACTCAGGGAGGGGAGGTCCGAAGAAAACGTTCTTGACAATCCTCAGCACATAGACAGCCGTTATGACAATACCGGAGATGGCCAAGATGGCCACGGTCCTGAAGGCCAGGGATCCCCCCAACATGAGGTCCTCCCGGCCGAAAGCCCCGAGAAATATGAGGAACTCCGCCACAAAGTTGTTAAGCCCCGGCAACCCCAGGGAAGCCAAACCCGCCAGGAGGAAGCCAGCTGCCACCCGGGGCATCTGATGGGCCAATCCCCCCAACCTGGCCAATTCCCGGGTATGGGTCCGCTGGTACACGTTGCCCACCAGGGCGAAGAAGAGGGCGGTCATCACCCCATGGGCGAACATCTGGGCCACGGCGCCGTCCAAGCTCAGGGTGTTGAGGGCAGCCACCCCCAGCAGCACATAGCCCATATGGCTGACGCTGCTGTAACCTATGACGAACTTCAAGTCCCTCTGCACCATGGCCACCATGGCTCCATAGATAACGTTGACCAAAGAGAGGAGGGCTATGAAGGGAGCCCAGTAGTGGGCTGCTTCCGGGAAAAACCAGAGGGCTACCCGGATAAGGCCGTACCCCCCCAGCTTCATTATAACCCCTGCCAAAAGCATACTGATGGCGGTGGGTGCAGCCACGTGACCGTCAGGGGCCCACAGGTGTAAAGGCCACATGGGAACCAGCACGCCGAAACCTATGAGCATGAGGAAGAAGACTATCTTCTGAAAGCCCACGTCGAAATTTACCTGGGACAGGGAATAGAGATCGAAGGTGAAATATCCCAAGGCCTTAGCTCCGTATATGGCGGTGGCTATTATGGCCACCAGGAGAAAAGCGCTGCCCACCACATGGTACAAGGTGAGCTTCATGGCCCCATACTCTTTCCTGGTGCTGCCCCAGATGATTATGAGCAGATAAGAGGGGATAACCGCCATGTCGAAGAAAAGGTAGAAGAAAAACAGATCCCGGGTCATGAACACGCCGAAAATCCCTGCCACCAGCATCAACAGGAAGATGAAGAATTCCTTAACCCTTCTCTGTATGTCCCAGGAGGCAAAGACCGCGGTGAAGCCCACCAGGGCAGTCAAGAGCACCAGGGGAAGGCTTATACCGTCAACTCCCAGGGAATACTTTATCCCCCACTCCGGTAGCCAAGAGATCTCCTCGCAGAACTGCAGCCCCCCTTGGCTGCTGTCGTAAAGGAAATATATGGCTACAGAGAGGACTAAGGAAACCAGGGTAGCCAGGGCAGACACTATCTTTATGGTGAGCTCCTCCCTTTCTGGTATAAAGAGGAGGATGAGGAGCCCCGCCACCGGTGCCAGCAGTATAGCCGACAATACAGGAAAGCTCATCGGATCATCCCTCCCATACCTGCCATCCACAGGGCTATGACCACCACTGCGGTAAAGAATACCAGGGCATAAGTCTGGAGATTACCCGTCTGCAGGTAACGTAGTTTTTGTCCCGAAGCGCGGGTGACGTCCCCCACGCCGTCCCACAGGCCGTCCACCACATGGCGGTCATGCCAGTGGAAGGCTTCGGCCAGACCCCAAAATATCCGCCGGTAAATCCATAGATAAAATTCATCGATATAAAACTTGTTCCACAGTAGGTTATAGGCCCACCGGTAACTCTCCTTGAGCCGCTCGGGCAAGTCGCTGGGTCTGCCGTAGAGCCACCAGGCCAGGGCTATGCCCGCCAAGGCCACCAGGGTGGAGAGGGCCATTACCATGTAATCCGGTTCCACTTCATGGGGGGCAGCATAATAGACGAAGGTGCTGAATCCCCGGGCGGTGAAGGGGGTACCCACAAAGCCAGCAAATATAGAGAGCAGGGCCAAGATGCCCAGGGGAATGGTCATCACCGGAGGAGATTCGTGGCCGTGGAGACCTGCCCGCCGTTCGCCGAAAAAGGTTATAAAGATCAGCCGGAACATGTAGAAGGCGGTGAGGAAGGCCACCAGGGTACCCAAGATGTAAAGCCCCAGAAAGCCGTTGTGATAAGCAGCGGCCAAAATCTCGTCCTTGCTCCAGAAGCCGGCGAAGGGCGGGATACCTGCCAGGGCCAGGGCCCCTATTATGAAGGTCACCGTCGTGACCTTCATATCTTTGTATAGGCCGCCCATACGGAATATGTCCTGCTCGTGGAGGGCATGGATCACGCTACCTGCAGCCAGAAAGAGGAGGGCCTTGAAAAAGGCGTGGGTGGTGAGGTGGAATATGCCAGCGGTCATGCTGCCCACCCCCATGGCCATCACCATATAGCCCAGCTGGCTGATGGTGGAGTAGGCCAGTATCCTCTTTATATCCCTCTGGGCTATGGCGATGGTGGCTGCAAAGATAGCAGTAAAACCTCCCACATAGGCCACCACCAGCATTACGTTGGGCAGGGAAGCGAAGAGCACATAGGCCCTGGCCAGCAAGTACACACCTGCTGCCACCATGGTGGCCGCGTGGATGAGGGCGCTGACCGGAGTGGGACCTTCCATGGCGTCCGGCAACCATACGTGGAGGGGAAACTGGGCGGACTTTCCGATGGGGCCGGTGAAGACCAGGAGGGCCGCCACGGTCAAGAGGCCTACATTATGGTACGCAGGGATGGCCGCAGCCAGCTCCCGGAAATTGAAGGTGTGGAAAATTATAAACAGGAAGAAGAAACCCAACAGGAAACCGAAGTCGGCCAGACGATTTACGACGAAGGCCTTAAAGCCCGCTCTGGCCGCCTCCGCCCGGTGATACCAGAAACCGATGAGCAGGTAGGAGCAGAGCCCCACCAGCTCCCAGAAAAAGTAGATCATAAAATAGTTGTTGGCCAGGACCAATCCCAGCATGGAAGCGCCGAATAGGGAGAGATAGGCGAAAAACACGGAGAAACCCGGATCGTCTTCCATATAACCTATGGAATAGATCTCCACCAAAAAGGCCACCAGGGTTACCACCAGGAGCATTACGGCGCTCAAAGGGTCTATCAGGAGCCCCGCTTCTATCTTTAGAAGCTGGGGTATCTGCAGCCAAACGGTGCTGTATTCTACGGGATTATCCATAGTGATGCCATGGGCTATTACTTCCCACAATACACCCAAAGATATCACCAAGCTGACGCCTATGGCCAAAATGGCCGTCAGGGCGCTCAACCCCCTGGCCTTCCTGGTGATAAACGCTATAAAGGGAAAGGCCAGGGCCGGCAGAAGGGGTATGAGCCAGGCTTTGGGTATCCAATATAGATTAGCCACCTGTTCTTTCACCTGCCTTTACCATTTCAGCCAATTTAGATCTTCAATATTGGTATCCAGACGGCGCCTGTAAATGTTGATCACCAGGGCCAGACCCACAGCCACCTCAGCTGCAGCCACGAGTATGATGAACAGGGCGAAGACCTGACCCACCACCTGGGAGGGCTGCAAGAAACGATTGAAGGCCACCAGGTTGATGTTCACCGCATTGAGCATGAGCTCGATACCCATGAGGATGGCTATGGCGTTCCTCTTCCCCAGGGCGCCCAGGAGCCCTATACAGAAGAGTAGGGCGCTGAGGGCCACATAATGGTTCAAGGTGATCATGGAGCGCTCCGCCTCCTTCCTCGGACAATCAGTACTGCCCCCACGATGGCGGACAGCAGCAGTATGGCCGCCACTTCAAAGGCAATCACGTATTCCCCCAAAAAATTCCGGGCCAGGGAGACTAGGGGTTCCTCCGGCGGCGGAGCCAGATAACCCAGCCAAAGCTGCCTGCCTACAGCCACGGCCACCAGGGCGAAGAGAACCAGGGATACCACTAGGGCCGGAAGAAAATGTATGCTGTATAGGTTGCTGAGCCTTATATCCCCGCGCCTGACCAGCATCACTGCGAAGACTATGAGCACCGCTATGGCTCCGGCGTAGATCAAAAGCTGCACTGCAGCCAGGAACTCCGCATGGAGAAGTATATACAGCCCTGCCACCCCCACGAAGGTGAGGAACAAGTATAGGGCGCTGTGGACTATATTCTTCAGGAGGACCACAGCCAGAGCCGAACCTATTACCAGGGCTGCCAGCAGCCAGAAAAACACCGCCTGGGAATCAGGCACCTCCTTTCACCTCCTCCGCAGCCAGAAGGTCTACCTCGGTGTCCTCGTGGCGATAGCAAGCCCTCTCAAAATCGGGCACCCAGTAAAGAGCCCCTTTAGGGCAGCTCTCCACGCACAGGCCGCAGTAAATACACCGCCCCACAGTTATCCTGTAGGCCTTCAGCTGGCGTTTGTTCTGCTCGTCCTTGACCGTCTCTATGTGGATGACGTTATTGGGGCAGGAAGTGGCGCACAGGCCGCAGGCGATGCACTTCTCCTTGTCCAGCTGGAGAAAACCCCGGCTATAGGAGGGGAGCCTGGGCCGCCTTTCAGGATATTCTTCTGTAATGGCCTTGCCCCACAAAAAATTCCAAGTAACGCTCAGTCCCTTTAAAAGCCCTTTACCGAACATCCCTTACCACACTCCCAGGGTTATATACTGGTAGAGCTTAAGCCCTATACCGGTGAGAAGGATATTGACCAGAGCCAAAGGCAGCAGCACCTTCCAGTTAAAATCTAAAAAGTGGTCTATCCTGATCCGAGGGAAGGTCCAGCGGGTCCACATAAAGACAAAGATGAGGATATACACCTTTATGAGAAACCACAGCCAGGAGGGCAGCCAGGGCCCGTGCCATCCTCCCAGGAAAAGGGTGACCCCTAAGCAGGAGACGGCCACCAGATTGGCATATTCCGCCAGATAAAAAAGGGCGAAACGCATGCCGGTGTACTCGATAAAGGGTCCGGCTATGATCTCCTGCTCCCCTTCCACCAGGTCGAAGGGGGCTCGGTTGACTTCGGCGGTGGCAGCGATAAAGTAGATCAAAAAGCCCAGGGGCTGTAACAGTATAAACCAGTAGTTTTCTTGTGCGGCCACTATCTGGGAAGTTTTGAGGGAACCGGCTATCATCACCACCCCCAGGATGGAAAAGGCCAGAGGCACCTCATAGCTAACTATCTGGGCCACGGCCCTCATGCTGCCCAACAGGGCGTATTTATTGTTGGAGGACCAGCCGCCCATGAGTATGGCCAGGGTGGTGGTGGAAGCCACTGCCAGGAAATAGAATACCCCTATATTAAGATCCACAGGGATCATGTTCTTGCCAAAGGGGATCACAGCAAAGACCATTATGGCCGGCACCAGTATAATTATGGGGGCCAGCCGGAAGACCCAGTGATCCGCCTTTTCGGGTATTATGTCCTCCTTACCCAGGAGCTTCAGGGCGTCAGCCACCGGTTGGAGTATACCCCTGGGACCCACCCGGTTGGGTCCTAGGCGCTGCTGGATATAGGCGCTTACCTTCCTCTCGAGGTATATCAGGAATATACAGTTCAAGAAGATAAAGGTCAGCACTCCTATGAGATAGAGGCAACCCATCACCAGAGTCTGAACCCACTGGGGGGACCCGCTCACCCATCCGGCCACCAGGGCTGCCAAATCGGTAAATATATGCTCCATCCCTTCACCTACCTTCTCGTGACTTTTAACGGTCCACTTCACCCATGACGAAATCTATGGAAGCTATAATGACCACCAGATCCTGGATAATGGCCCCTTCCGCCAATTTGGGCATGATGCCCAGGTTGACAAAGGAAGGGCTGTGGATGTGGAGACGGTAAGGCTTATTGCCCCCGTCGCTCACCAGATAGAAGCCCAGGATGCCCTTAGAACTCTCTATCTGGTGATATACCTCCCCTTTGGGCAGTTTTATAGCCCGGGGCACCTTGGCCTGAACCGGCCCTTCAGGGATCTGGGCCATGGCCTGGCGGATTATGCGGGCGCTCTGCTCTATCTCCAGGAGTCGGATCACAAAGCGATCGTAAGCATCTCCGTTGGGAAGGGTGGGGATATCGAATTCAAAGCGGGGGTAAATACCGTAGGGCTTGGCCTTACGCAGATCGAAGGCCAGACCACAGGCCCGCAGGTTGGGCCCTGTCACGCCATAGGCCAGGGCTGTCTCAAGATCCAGTTTGCCTACCCCTTTGCACCGGCCTATGAAGATCTCATTGCCCACGATGAGCCCCTTCACCTCTTCGATCATCTCCGGGAGGGAGTCCAAGAACCTCTCCAGCGCAGGGAAAAATTTGGGCGGCACATCAGAGGCTACTCCCCCTATCCGCATATAGGCGGGCAACATGCGGGCCCCTGAGGCCATCTCGAAGAGATCCAGGATCTTCTCCCTTTCCCGAAAGGGAGGGAACCAGGCAGTCCAGCCCGCCACATCCAGGGAGAAGGAGGCGATCATCACCATGTGGCTGGCCATCCGGGATAGCTCCGCCATGATGATCCTGAGGTGCTCTGCCCTTTCCGGAACCTCTATCTCCATCATTTTCTCCACCGCTTGGACGTAGCCCAGATTGTTGAGCATGGCGGAGAGGTAATCCAGCCGATCGGTATAGGGGATTATCTGAGGATAAGTGCGATCTTCCGCCAGCTTTTCAATACCCCTATGGAGATAGCCCACCACGTTCTCCAGCTTGACCACCTTTTCTCCATCCAGGGTAAGCACCGCCCGGTAAACTCCGTGGGTGCTGGGGTGCTGAGGACCCATATTCAGCATTATGGTATCTGCAGCTAGCTCTTCCAGATCGAACCTAAAGCCCAGGGCCATCCTTATTCACCCCCTCCTGCCGATTTTAACTGGAAGTCCTTGCGGAGAGGATGCCCGGAGAAATCGTCGGGACAGAGTATCCGCTTCAAGTTGGGATGGCCGGTGAATATCACACCCATGAGGTCATACACTTCCCTTTCCTGGACATTGGCCGCAGGCCACCGATCTGCCAGGGAAGGTACTTCAGGGCGATCCCTGTCCACCTTCACCTTTATCCGGATCTCCTCCGCTTCTGGCACCTTCATAAGGTGATACACCACTTCTATAGCACCCTGATCTATATAATCCACCGCGGTGAGACAGTTCAGCAGGTTGAATCCGTGCTTATCCCTGAGCTCCTGGACCACCTGGGGCAGGAGGGTTGCCGGAACCCCGACGGTTTCCACCCAGGGATCCTCCAGGGGTTCTATCTCCGGAAAAACCTCTTTCAATTTATCCGTCAATTCTCCCATATCATCTCACCGCCACTTTAGGATTTATAACCTTTCTCCTCAAGGCCAGAAGGCCGTTTATAAGGGCTTCTGGCCTGGGGGGACATCCGGGCACATACACGTCCACCGGAACGATAGTATCCACTCCGGGGACCACGTTGTAGGAATCTGCGAAGGGGCCGCCGGCTATGGCACAGCTTCCCATGGCCAAGACCCACTTGGGCTCAGGCATCTGCTCGTAGAGGCGTCTGAGCAGGGGGGCCATCTTGTAGGTCACGGTGCCGGCCACAATCATGAGATCCGCGTGGCGGGGAGAAGCCCGGAACACCTCATAACCGAAGCGGGCCACATCGTACCTGGCGCTGGCGGTGGCCATCATCTCGATGGCGCAACAGGCCAATCCAAAAGTCAGGGGCCAGAAGGAATGGGCCCGGGCGTAGTTCAAAGCCCTTTCCACTGTGGTTAGGATTATATTCCGGGGAATTTCCGGCTCCGGCGGGCGCAACCTCTCTAAAGCCACTTCAATCCCTCCTCTTTCCAGGCATACCACAGGCCCAAAGCCAGAATGCCTATAAAGATCATCATTTCCACAAAGGCCAGGAACCCCAGCTCCTGGAAGCCCACGGCCCAGGGGTAGAGAAATATAGTCTCCACGTCGAAGAGCAGGAAGACCAGGGCATAGAGGAAATAGCGGGCCTTGAACTGGACCCAGGTGGGCCCTATAGTCTCCAGACCGCACTCATAGGTGGCCCTTTTATCCCCCTTAGGTTCGGGTTTGGGCCGTACCAGCCAATTGACCACGATGGAACCAACGGCCGTACCCACAGCTCCGAGCAAAAAAATACCTATGATGGCATACTGCTGGAGCACCCTTTACCCCCTCCCTCCTTTTGATTTTTAATACTATTCGAGATAGTCCACAAAAATTCCTCCTTATTATGAATTATGAAAATATTTTAGACCTTGGCTTTGAAGCTCTGCCTGTGGAGGGGACAGGGGCCCAATTCTTTCAAGGCCTTTTTGTGCTCGGGAGTGGGATATCCCTTGTTCTGGGCAAAATTGTAACCGGGGAAAAGATGGTGATAGATTTCCATCAACCTATCCCTGGCCACTTTGGCCAGGATAGAGGCGGCGGCGATGGAGGCGCACTGCCTGTCCCCGTCCACGATGGCCGTTTGGGGAAAGGGCAACCCGGGCAGATCCAGACCATCGATCAGGACGTGGTCTGGTTTGAGGGGTAGGGCCATCAAGGCCCGCCACATGGCCCAGCGGGTGGCCACCACTATATTCAGGCGATCTATTTCGGCCACCGAAGCCCAGCCTATAGCCCAGGCCAGACTCCTGGCTTTGATGATCTGGGCCAATTCCTGTCTCTGGAGGGGAGTCAATTCTTTGGAATCCTTAAGGCCGGGGATGAAGAGCCCCTGGGGTAAAATGACCGCAGCCGCGGTCACCGGACCAGCCAAAGGCCCGCGTCCCGCCTCGTCCACCCCCGCTATATGTAAAAGACCCCGCTTCCAGAAGCCTTCCTCCCAGCAATAGAGGTTTTCCATACCGGCACCCCCTTATACCTGATAAAAAATAAAGGCCTCACCGGGGCGCCTCTAGGGTGAAGCGCCCCAGCCGGCCTGCTCTGAAATCCCTCACGAGGGTAACCGCTGCCCTCTCCTGATCTATCTCACCGCCCGGGAGCAAGAAACCCCGGCGGCGCCCGATGTTCTTTAAAAGGTCGTTCTTCAACTCTTCCGGGGAAAGCCCATAGTAGATCATCAGGCTTTCCGGATCCCTCTGCACCAGGAATTCTCCTATCCACCCAGCTATCTCCTCCAAGGGCAAGCTGCCTTCGGGAATGCATCCTATGGCCCCCAACCTCAAGGCCGTCTCCTTTTCCCGCCAGGTGGACCATAACACTCCGGGGGTGTCCAGGAGCTGCAGGTCCCCCCCTAACCGGATCCACTGGGGACCCCGGGTGATGCCCGGGCGGTCTCCAACCCGGGCCGTGGCTCTGCCCAGTAGCCGGTTCAGGAGGGAGGATTTACCCACGTTGGGTATACCCATGACCATCAGTCTGGCTGGCCGGGGCCGCAGGCCCTTCTCCAAAAATTTTTTTCTCTTTTTCTGGAAGAGAACGGCCAGCCGCTGGAAGAGGGACCTCATCCCTTCCCCTGTCCTGGCGTTTACCGCCACCGCCTCCAGCCCCCGACTTCTGAATTCCTCCAGCCAGCGTTCTGTCTCCCGGGGATCGGCCAGGTCCGCTCGGGTGAGCACCAGGATCCTGTCCCGGGACCCCAAAAGGCTTTCCAATTCCGGATAGCGGCTGGTGACGGGCAGGCGAGCATCGGCCACCTCCAGCACCACGTCCACCAGCTTGAGATAAGATCGCAGCTTTTTTAGCATCCAGCTATCAGCCCTATTTTATAAGGCCTATACGATGGGGGGGCCAGAAGATGAAAACCGCCTTCCCTATGATGAGCTTTTCGTCCAGCGTGCCCCATTCCCGGCTGTCGGCGCTGTTGTTGCGGTTATCCCCCATCACGAAGTACTTTCCCGGCGGCACCCTTATGGGCCCGAAATCCTGGTAGACCACCCCTGGAGGAAGGAAGCTTAGGGGCGGTTGGGGCTGGCCGTTTATATACAGCACATTGTCCCTGGCCTCTATCACGTCCCCTCCCACCGCCACTATGCGTTTAATATAATCCCGGCGGATATCCAGAGGATAGTGGAAGACCACCACGTCTCCCCTTTGGGGTGGGGAGAAGCAGTAGGCCAGGCGGTTTACGATAATCCTATCCCCTGGGCGCAGGGTGGGTTCCATGGAAGGGGAGGGTATATAAAAAGGGGTGAAGACGAAATTGCGTATGAAGAGGGCCAGGGCAACTGCTATTATGACTGAAATTAAGGTATCCCTCAGCTCTGAAACTTCCCTCTTGGTTACGCCATCCCTTCCTTCCTCCAAAAGATTCCCCTCCTACGGCCTATATCTCCCTTTTTTCTTTAATGCGGGCCGCCTTACCCCTTCTTTCCCTGAGGTAGTAAAGCTTAGCCCTTCTGACCTTTCCTCTCCGCAACACCTCTATCTTTTCCAGCCGGGGAGAATGGAGGGGAAAGATCCTCTCCACCCCTACTCCGTAGGACACCCTGCGGACGGTAAAGGTCTCGTTTATACCCCTGCCCCGCCGGGCGATTACGGTGCCCTCAAAGGCCTGTACCCTCTCCCGATCCCCCTCTATGACTTTGAAATATACCCGGACCTGATCTCCGGGTCGAAAATCAGGAAGATCTTGGCGCATGTATTCTTTCTCTATTTCTTCTATTATCCTCATATGCATTCGGCCTCCCTTCTAAAAGCCACCCTATTATAGCACAAGTGATTTCCCCTCCACAACGCTATCCCGGCTTCCCCTCCCTGATTATTTCCTCCAGCAGGGCCTCATCTTCAGGGGTCAGCTGGGCCTTTCGCAGCAGATCGGGACGGCGCTGCCAAGTCCTCCTCAAGGCCTCCCGCCTTCTCCACCGCCTTATCTCCTCGTGGTTGCCAGAAAGGAGGACTTCCGGCACCTTAAGCCCCCGGAAATCCCGGGGACGGGTGTACTGGGGGTATTCCAGCAGCCCCATGGTAAAGGAATCTTCCCAGGCGCCCTGGGGATCCCCCAATACTCCTGGCAGGAGCCGGGCCACAGCATCGATTATGACCATGGCGGGAAGTTCCCCGCCAGTCAAAACATAATCCCCTATGGATATTTCCCTGGTGGCCAAGAACTGCCGCACCCGCTCATCTACCCCTTCGTAATGGCCGCAGATCAGTATCAGGCGGGGATAGGTGGCCAGTTCCTTGGCCATCTCCTGGTTAAAGACCTCCCCCTGGGGGGTCAGCAGTATTATGGGAGGACGGGATTCCCCCTCCTCCAAGAGGGCTTCCACCGCCAGGAATATGGGTTCTGGTCTCATGATCATCCCCGGTCCTCCCCCAAAGGGGTAATCGTCCACCCGGCGGTGTTTATCCTGGGAATAATCCCTTATATCCACCAGATGGACGGTAAGGACCCCCGCCTCTATGGCCCTCTTTATGATGCTGGTGCTCAGAAAACAGGTGAACATCTCGGGAAATATGGTGAGCACATCTATCCGCAACCGCCCATCACCTACTCCAGTAAACCTGGGGGCAGGATCACCTCTATACGGCGCCTGGCCACGTCTATCAGGGGGAGCAGCTCCTTCCGGGCGGGCAGGAGTATCTCTTTGCCCTCGGGGGAAGTTACCACATAGACGTCGTGGGCCCTGGTCCTTAGCACCTCCGTGAGGATACCCAGGTACTCGCCCTCGACAGTATAGACCAGACAGCCTATAAGCTGGAATATGTAATAGTGATCCTCCGGGAGGGGTTCCACCTCCCAAGGCTCTACTTGGAGGAGACACCCTCTTAAGGCCAAGGCCTCTTCCCGGCCCTGTATTTCCTTGAACTTGACGAGCAAAAGGGGACCATGGGGGCGGGCCTTTTCTATGGTGACCGCCCGCTCCCCCTGGCCCTGATCGATAAAAAGCCTTATGCCTGGCCGAAAACGTTGGGGAAAATCCGTCAAGGGTTCCACCTTAACTTCCCCCCGTATCCCATGGGCGGTGCGGATTTTCCCCACCGTCACCCTCTTCAGCATGGTGCCTCAAAGCTACTGGATTATCTCCACCACCACCCTCTTGCCTTCGTGGGCTGCCGCTGCCTTTACCAGGGTGCGTATGGCCCGGGCTATGCGCCCCTGCTTGCCTATAACTTTGCCCATGTCTTCCTGAGCCACCTTTAGCTCCAGGATAACCGACTTTTCCCCTTCCACCTGGTTCACCGTTACCTGATCGGGATTGTCCACCAATGCCTGGGCTAGGGTGAGTAACAGCTCTTTCAAACCCATCTCCTCCCTACTTGGCCTCCTTGTTGGCGATGAACTTCTGCCATACGCCTGTTTTTTTCAACAGCGCCCTCACCGTCTCCGAAGGCTGGGCCCCTGTCTTCAGCCAATACAGGGCCCTCTCCTCGTCCACCTGGATTTCAGCCGGCTGTTTCACCGGATTGTAATAGCCTATCTCTTCGATTACCTTTCCATTCCTGGGTGAACGGGAATCGGCGATGACCACCCGATAGAAGGGGTTGTTTTTGGCCCCCATCCTCTTGAGCCTTATTTTCGTCGCCATTAAACCTTATCACCTCCCCCTTTATATCCAAGGAAAGGGCAGCTCCTTCATCTTCTTTTTCTTGCCCTTCCCTTCCGTCAACACCTGCAGCAGCTTTTTGGTTTCTTCAAACTGCCGGAGAAGGCGGTTTACGTCCTGGATGCGGGTCCCGCTGCCTGCAGCTATCCTCTTCTTGCGGCTGCTGTTTATAATGGCGGGATTGCGCCTCTCCTCCGGGGTCATGGACTGAATTATGGCCTCCATGCGCACCACTTCTTTGGGGTCCACCTCAACCCCTTTGAGCTCCTTTATAGGACCTAAGCCGGGGAGGAGGTGTAAAAGCTCCTCCAGGGGGCCCATCTTCTTCATCTGCTTTAGCTGCTCCAGGAAATCCTCCAAGGTGAAATCCCTCTGCTGTATCTTCTTGTGCCACTCTTTTGCCTTCTCCAGCTCCACATGTTCCTGGGCCTTCTCGATCAGGGTAAGCACATCCCCCATTCCCAGTATGCGGGAGGCCAGGCGATCGGGATGAAAGATTTCTATGTTCCCTATTTTCTCCCCGGTGCCCATGAACTTAATGGGGCATCCGGTTACAGCCAGCACCGATAAGGCCGCCCCTCCCCGGGCATCCCCGTCCATCTTGGTGAGGACCACCCCGGTGAGGCCCAGATCAGCATGGAAGCGCTGGGCCACCTCCACCGCGTCTTGACCGGTCATGGCGTCCACCACCAGAAGGATCTCTTGGGGCTGAATCTCCTCCTTTATGGCCTTCAGTTCCTCCATGAGGGGGACATCGATATGGAGCCTTCCGGCTGTATCTATGATCACCGGATTGGGCGGGAAGGGGAGGTTTTGTTCCAGAGACCTACGGCATATCTCCACCGGATCCTGGCTTTCCCAGGAGAATACAGGCACCCCTATCTGTTCCCCCAAAACCTGCAATTGCTTCACCGCTGCGGGCCTATAGACGTCTGCGGCCACCAGGAGGGGTCTTTTTCCCTGTTTTTTCCATAGAGCGGCCAGTTTGGCAGCGGTGGTGGTCTTGCCCGAGCCCTGCAGCCCCACCATCATTACCACGGTGGGAGGCTGGGGAGCCCAGTTTATCCCCCTTTCCCCCCCGCCCATAAGCCGGGTCAGCTCCTCGTGGACTATCTTCACCACCTGCTGGGCCGGCGTCAGGCTCTCCAGGATCTCCTGGCCCACTGCCCTCTCCCTTATCCTGTTGACCAGATCCTTCACTACCCTGAAATTTACATCAGCCTCCAGGAGGGCCACGCGGATATCCTTTAGGGCTCCATCCACATCCTCCGGGGTCAACCTGCCCTTAGAACGGAGCTTTTTAAATATCCCCTGGATCCTCTCGCTTAAAAGGGAAAGCACCGGCTTTCGCTCCCTTCTCCCCAAGGGGAAGGCACGGCTCCAGGAGGGAGACCAGTATGGCCTCCAGGGCCTTGAGCTCCGCCACCTTCCCCTGGGCAAAATACCTCTCCAGATGCCCCAGGGCAGCCCGCAATTTTTCCTGTAAATCCAGTTCCCGTTTGAGGCAGCCTATGCGGGACTCATACCTCTCCAGGGCCCTTATGGCCCTCTGCAGGCTGTCATGAATGGCCTGACGGCTGACCCCCTCTTCTTCCGCTATTTCCCCCAGAGAAAGATCATGGTGATAGCGCAACTCCACCCAGTAACGCTGCTTGGGGGTCAAAAGTTGGCCGTAGATATCATAAAGGCGGGCCACCCGGACCAGCTCTGCCAGCATAACATCACCGTACCAGCATTATAGGTAAAGGCGATAAGCCTGTCAAGGAGAAAACTTTTACACCTTCAAATTGCGGCGCAGCAACTCCGGGTTGTATTGTTCCCCCACCTCTTTAAGGTAGTAACAGTTGACCGGCTTCAGCTCCCCTGTGAGTTCGTATATAAGGGGTACGCCGGTGGGGATCTCAACCCTGGGAATCTCCTCATCGGATATATGGCTCAAATGCTTCACCAGGGCCCTCAGGCTGTTGCCGTGGACGGCCACAATGACCTCCTCCCTCTCCTGCAGAACGGGAACCATGACCTCCTGCCAATACACCAACACCCTCTGGAGGGTATCCTCCAGGGATTCGCTGGAGGGTAGGAGTTCCGGAGG
>Ga0129303_100005_pt1 | contig 28118 bp, 31 predicted proteins | sample ElbSprsedimmetaG_FD_94490 | JGI IMG/M metagenome (GOLD analysis project Ga0129303, IMG submission 94490) | Hot spring sediment bacterial and archeal communities from California, USA to study Microbial Dark Matter (Phase II) - Elbow Spring... | ecosystem: Environmental > Aquatic > Thermal springs... | reverse complement strand
TCGCTCTTCTACCTGGGGATCTTTACCGGTCACTCTCTTTTGCCCCTGATACTTTCTTCTCTTTTTAAGGAAAACTCCTTTATGGATTTATCCAATTTATCCAGTTATTTTTCCTTTGTGGCTTCTTTTATGCTGTTTCTAGGAATTATATTCCAGATACCTGTTCTAATATTGTTCCTTTCTTCTCTGGGGTGTCTATCCCCGGAAATGCTCTCCCAGAGGAGAAGGCAGGTGTGGCTGGCCGCTTTCCTAGGAACCTCTCTTCTGGCTCCCAGCTCGGAAGCGGTGGCCCAACTGGCCCTCTTCCTCCCTGCTGTATCCCTCTATGAAGCCAGCATATGGCTATCCCGGGGTCTCTCCTGCCGCTGGGGAACAGGAGCTATAGCCATCATATATAAGAAAATTTTGCGTAGCAATATAATATAAAAAAGGGGGAATGGGAAAATGGTAACCCGCAGGGATTTCCTCCGCTCTGGCCTGTCTTTTTGGGGAAGGAGGGAAAAATTTTCCCTGGAAGAAGCGCTTCCCGAAGATTTACCCCTGGATAAAGCCATAATGAACGAAGAGCTCTGCACCGTAGGGAGCGACCATATAGTGGTAACCTGGGTTACACCCCAACCTGGCCCCACCTGCCTCTGGTGGAGGATCCATCCCTATTAAGATGGATAGGATGGTGCTGGGAAAAGATGGGATTTACCACTGGGCCAAGATAGAAAACCTCTCCCCGGAAAGCCTTTATTGCTGTCAGGTGGAAACCAGGGGGGTGAAGGGCCCCTTGACCTGCGTGAAGACCCTGCCCCGGCCTGAAGGGCAGCTGCTATTCGCCTTCGGAGTGGTCAGCGATACCCATTTGGCGATGGATACCAGCGCCGGGGATCCCAACGAGACCTACCTGGGCAAGCTCCTGGAAGACGCCCTGCCCCTGCTCCAGAAGGCCTTGGAAGATATCCATGAATGGAAAGCAAAGGCGGTTTTCTTTACCGGGGATCTGACCGAGTCCAGCGGAGAAAAGGAGTACCGGATCCTGGCCGGCCTCCTTTCATCATCCTGTTTGCCCTGGTATGCCTGCCCGGGCAATCACGACAAGTATCAACAGAGGACTGGAGGGATAGGGGAAGAGGGGTTCCGCCGCTTCCTGAGACAGGATACTCCATACCATGCCCTTTTCCTCCAGGGGTATCTGTTCATCCTGCTGGATTCAGCCCAAAAGGATAACGATTGGGGATTTATAGATCCGGAACAGCTGGATTGGCTGAAGAAGCTGCTGGAGGAAAATCGCCAGGTTCCCACATTTATATTTCTCCATCACCCTGTAAACGGACCGGACATATGGTTCGGAGCCCGGAACTTTTTCGAGCTTCAGAAAATCATCCAGAGGGCTTCCAATGTTCAGGCAGTCTTCTGCGGCCACATGCACCGGAACGCCATCACCACCAACCGCTGGCTGGGCGGGTCCAGGCCCTATATAGAAGTGTCCGCTACAGTCCAGTTTCCCTGCGGCTACGGGCTGGTAAGGGTATACGAAGGGGGATTTGAATACGGCTCGCATGAAATAAGCCGCCTGGATCTTTCGGAAAAATCCAGGCGCAAGGTCGCCCTGGGGCTGGGTTCCCTCTACAGCCAGTATGCCTTCGGCAGCCTCGCCGATCGTTCCCTCTCTTATTTAAGTGACAGAAAAAAACTGGTTCAGCCGGAAATCTATTCTTTGAGCTTTTCGGTGGATTCCGGCAGCCTGGAGCACCTGTACACCCAAATCCAGCAGTGGGGAGGGGCCAGCATAGAACCAGCCACCGGCAAAGGGAGCTACAGGCTCATCCTGGGGCGCTTCCCCTGCCTCAAAGAGGCCAAGCGCTTTCAACGTCGCTTGGCACGCCTGCTCAAAAGGCCGGTGGAGATAATCGGGGAGAAGCCCGGAAATTCAAGATAGCTGCTCCTGGAGTTTTTTCAAAGCCTTCTTCTCTATCCTGGACACGTAGGAACGGGATATCCCCATGCTCTCGGCTATGTCCCTCTGGGTCCGCTCCTGGCCCTGGAAAAGGCCAAAACGCCAGGCCAGGACCTTCCTCTCCCGGGGAGTAAGGGCAGCGATCTTCTCCAAAATCCTCTCGGTTTCATAAGAGTTCTGCACTATTTCTTCTATGTCCTCCTCTGAACCCAAGACGTCCAACAGGATTATCTCATTGCCCTCCTTATCCACCCCTATGGGATCGTAGAGGGAAACCTCTCCCCGGGTCTTCTTCAAGGCCCGCAGGTGCATAAGTATCTCGTTTTCAATGCACTTGGCCGCATAGGTGGCCAGCTTGGTCCCTTTACTGCTGTCATAGGTATTTATGGCCTTTATCAGGCCTATTATACCTATGGATATGAGCTCTTCCGTATCTTCTCCCGTGTTTTCAAATTTTTTGGTTATGTGGGCCACCAGGCGTAAATTATGTTCTATAAGTATATCTCTGGCTTTCTTATCCCCCTTCTGCCACCTCTCCAGGTATTTTTTTCTTCTGCCTCGCTCAGGGGCTGAGGAAAGGCATTGCCGCTGATATAAGATAACAGCAGGGCTATCCCCTTGGCCACCGAAAGGGCTATCCAGGCCAAAAAGCTTCCCATAAAAGTTAAACCTCCCCCAAGGTTGCGGTCCCTAATAGTATATGGAGGAGGCCTTTCCATCAGTGCCTGTCCTTATCAGGTCCTGGGTTTTCCCCGGAAAGTGAGAAACAGGGGAAGGAAAAGGGGCATAAAATAGACTAGGCTCTGGTAGGAGGGGTGAAAGGTGATTTTGGCCTTGGCTTTGGGGGGGAGGGGGTATAAAAGGCGCTGCCCATCTGGGGGTACTCCAAGTTTTGGAAGAAAACCGCGTCCGCCCTTCCATAATAATGGGCACCAGCTCCGGATCCATAGCTGCCACCCTTTACGGATCCGGATATCTCTACTCCCTTGAGCAGTTCTCTTCCCTCTTGCCCTGGGATCAGATCTTAAAGTGGGAAAAATTAACTAGATTTACCGGGCTTCCCCTGGGATTGCTTAAAAGCAATGCGGTGGAAAGGCTTCTCAAAAAGATTTTGGGTGACAAAAAGCTTTCCCAGTTAAAACCCCTTATCGGGGTGGTGGCCACGGATCTGGCTACAGGAGAAACGGTGGTATACGCCTCCTGGGAACCCCTGGGAAAACTGCCGCCCCAAGTGGTGGCAGGGGGAGATCAGCCTGCCTGGCAGGCGGTAAGGGCCAGCATCTCGGTACCAGGGCTCTTTGTCCCCTATCAAATAGGCCATCGATGGCTGGGGGATGGAGGGGTTACAGATAATGTGCCCGCCCACCTATGCCGTCTATGGGGAGCGGAGAGGGTAATAGCGGTGGATCTGGGATGTCCCTCAAAACCTAAAAATTTTCGCCATCTGGCGGAAGTCCTGTGGCAGTGCTACGAGATTGCCAGCAGGAGGAATGTGGCTTTCGCTCACGAATATGCCGATCTGGTCCTGAGGCCCATTAAAAGACCGGTGAGTTCATGGGATTTTTCCGCTTTTTCCGAGATGGTTCAGGCAGGCCGGGAGGAGGCCCAAAACCAGCTGGAAAATATAAAAAAATTGATCCAAGGCAAAGCCGGCTAGATACGCCTGTGAAATCTTTCCGCAGCCCTTTTTACTTTCTGAACGTATTCCTGGGTTTCCCTATATGGGGGTATCCCGCCATAGCGGCACACCGCCCCTGGACCCGCATTGTAGGCGGCCAGGGCCAGGTCTAAAGATCCGAACCGGAGCCAAAGATCTTTAAAGTAGCAGACCCCGGCCTCCAGATTTTCCTCGGGTTCAAAGGGGTCTTTTACCCCCAAACTCCAGGCCGTTTCTGGCATGAGCTGCATCAGCCCCATGGCCCCGGCAGGAGAAACCGCTTTGGGATCGAAACCCGATTCCACCTCCGCCATGGCAGCCAGGAGGTTGTAAGGCAAACCATGGCGGGAAGCCACCCTATCTATGAGGGCCTCCACAGGAACCTTACTGGGAGGGCGCCCCTAAACCCCGCACGAAGTTTGGCAGCGGGGATAAAAAGCCCCCTCCTTTCGAGGGGGGATATCCAGCAACCTCCACAACAACATTAAGAAAGGGTAAAACCCGGGAGAGGAGCGGGAAGGCTCCACCGCCCTTATCTGAATCCATTGGGAAAGCACCCGGGCCAGCTGGCTTATGGACATGGGCTTTAGCCCCCTATGGGTTACTCTTAAAAATTATTATTCGGATCTATAGAGAAAAGCTTTAGCTACGGCACCACCCGGATCCGACCTTCTCCCGGGAGCACTTCTCCCACCACCCGGGCCACCCTTACCCCTTTTTCTTCCAGCAGGCAGAGAAGATCTTCCACCTTCTCCGGGGCCACGGAGATCAGCAGGCCTCCAGAGGTCTGGGGATCAAAAAGTACGTCCTGAAGTTCCTGCGGGACACCAGAGTCTATCTCCACCGCCTCTCCGCAGAAACGGCGGTTATTGTAAGCCCCTCCAGGAACCAGCCCCATGGAGGCGTACTCCAGTACTTCAGGCAAAAGGGGTAGATTCCCTGCCCTGATCAATAGATCCACCCGGCTCCCCCTGGCCAGTTCCAGAGCGTGACCCATAAGGCCAAAGCCGGTGATATCGGTGCAGGCATGGGCCCCCACCTCCACCATGGCCTCTGCGGCTGCCCGGTTTAAGGTGACCATCCAGCTCATGGCTGCTTTTTCCGCTTCCGGAGAGGCCATCTCTGCTTTGACCGCAGTGGCTATAATCCCCGTGCCCAAGGGCTTGGTGAGGACCAGTTTATCCCCGGGCCGGGCATTGCTGTTGGTCTTCACCTGCTGGGGATGGACTATACCCGCCACGGAAAGCCCGTACTTGGGCTCCATATCGTCCACGCTGTGCCCGCCCACCAGAACAGCTCCTGCCTCCAGAACCTTCTCCACCCCACCCCGCAAGATTTCCTCTAAAATGCTCAGGTGCAGCTTTTTGGGAGGAAAGCACACTATATTCAGGGCGGCTATGGGCCGTCCCCCCATGGCGTACACGTCGCTTAAGGAGTTGGCGGCGGCGATCTGGCCGAACATATAGGGGTCGTCCACTATAGGGGTGAAAAAGTCCAGGGTCAAGATCAGGGCTATATCATCCGTCAGCTTATAAACAGCAGCGTCGTCGCTGGTCTCCACCCCCACCAGGAGGTTGGGATCCCGCATAGGAGGCAGCTTGCTCAAGAGTTCGCTCAGGGTCCCCGGACCCAGCTTGGCAGCTCACCCGGCAGCGGCGGCCATCTGAGTGAGCTTGACTTTATCTATGGTCAAGGGTTCATGATCTCTTTCTTGAGCCATATTCCTTCCCCCCTTTCAAGCTCCCCTTATTTTAGCACGAAGGGGGAAGATTATGTATAACTATTTGTTATGGTTTGGATCCGTAGAGCTGCTGCGCCTGCCGGTGTTCTTCCCAGAAAGAGCTGAAATGGTGGGATCCGTCAGGCCTGGCCACAAAAAATAAAAAGGGAACCGAAGGAGGGGCGAAGGCCGCCTCCAGAGAGGCCCGTCCGGGATTGCAGATGGGAGCAGGGGGAAGCCCCCGCACCCTATAAGTATTAACAAGTATTAAAAGGAGAAGGGATATCCAAATCCCTATAGGAGAGTACAGGTTTGGGGGAAGGCAAAAGGTATTCCACGGTGGCACAGGATTGAAGGGGCATTCCCTGCCGTAAACGGTTTAAAAATACCGCAGCCACCAGGGGCCTTTCCTCGTCCAGCTTGGCCTCTCTTTCCACTATGGAGGCCAGGATCACCATCTCCCTGGGGCTGAGCCCTGCCCGGCAAGGCCCGGAGGCCGCCATATCCTGATATATTTCATGGAAACGTCGCAACATGAGGAGAACTATGTCCTGCCCTCCCATATCCGGGGTTATCTTAGTAAGTATCTGGAAAAAGAAATCCCTGGAGCCTCTCGGGTCCGGAAACCCCTTCATCTATAAAATCCCTTATCTGGGGAAACCCGCCGAAGTCAAAGCGGGAAACAGCTTCTATAAACTCCTCTTGCCTCAAAAGGCCCTTTTTCTCTAAAAGGGCTGCCACCTGCCGGACAGTGCTCCCCTCGGGAATGGTGATGTCCACCGCCCTATTGCTTCCTCGGGATAATAACCCCACTATTTCCCCCAGGGAGAGGCCGGGGCAGATGGAGTAAGGCCCTGCCCCGAGCTGCCCCTCCTTTCCCCTGAACCTGACGTAAAGCTTGAAGGCCGAGGCGCTCTTTACCAGCCCCTGTCTTTTTAGCTCTGAGGCTATGGCAGCGGTGCTGGCCCCGGGAGATATGTTGACCACTTTAGGGGTGGAATCGGCTGGAGGCGGGATTAGAAGCTCGAAAAAAGCCACCGAGGTCATGGCAGCCACCAGAGCTGCCAGGATAAGGGCTACAGCCCTCATCTCCCGGATAAACCTTTTGCCGGCATTTCCAGCCATTTATTCTTTTTTCCCCCTGCTTATAAAAGGAAAAGCCCGCTCCAGCGGGCTCCTTCTTTTCTACTCCTCTAAATTTTCCAGCCTTTCCTCCCAGGCCTGCACTACCCGTTCCCACTCTTCCTCGTCTTCTATCTCCCTCAGCACCTCGTTGCCCTCTTCGTCCACATCGATTTTAAGCACTATGGCCTCGTCGGGTTCGCTCTCTTCCCCCACCGGCAGGAGCACGGCGTACTCGTCCTCGTCCACGCTCAGGATATCCACCACCAGAAACTCGTGTTCCTTTCCTTCCTCATCGGTGAGGATAATGGTATTCTCCTGTTGAGACATTTTTTTCACTCCCTTTATAAAAAAGCTAGACCTAGCATACCCCATCCCTTCGGCTCCGGTCAAGGTATCCCTGTAAAATAACTGCGGCCGCCACCTTATCCACTGTTCTGCGCCTGCGGGCCCGGGAGAGATCTGCTTCCAAGAGCACCCGCTCCGCCACCTTGGTGGTATACCTTTCATCAAAAAACACAACGGGCAGATTCAACGAGGAAGAGAGCTTTTCCCCCCATTCCAGGATTTCTTTGGCCTCTTCCCCATAGCTCCCGTCGGTCCTGCGGGGTAAACCCACCACTATCTGGGTAACGTTGTAGGCCTTCACTATTTTCTTTATCTCTTCCACATCTTTTTCCCAATTCTGACGCTTTATGACGGTCAGGGCTTGCGCCCTCCACCCCAGGGGGTCGCTGATGGCCACCCCGATGGTATTTTTGCCCACATCCAGACCTAGAATCCGGCGCTCAGGCATCTTGCCCCTGAACTTCCCGCAACTTTTTCTCCCAGTAAGCCACCCTTTCTTCCAGACGGCTGAGAATCCGCTGATCTTCGGCGGTAAAAAAACCGCTTTCCACCTTGGCCTTTACCTTTTCTATATGCTGCTTCATGGTGTCCAGTCCCCGCTGATAGAGATCTAGGGCATAAGCTGCCCGTCCCCTCTCGTGGGCCCATCCCTTCTGCCAGTCCCTTATGGCTGCCTTCAACAGATCGAAGAATTTATCCCCTTCGGAAAAGAGGTTCACCGCCACTTCTATATCCCCAAAGGCCATGCTATTCCCCCTCAGCCCAGATAATTTTGGAGCAGCTCCGCCAGGATCTCATCCCTCTCCAGCTTGCGGATGAGGTTGCGGGCCCCCTTATGGTTGGTAATATAGGCGGGATCGCCGGAGAGGAGATAGCCCACTAGCTGGTTTATAGGGTCATAACCCCTCTCCCTCAGAGCAGCCTGAACTTCCTCCAAAACCTGCCTTACCCCCATCTTCTCCTCTTGGGCCACCTTGAAGGTCATGGTTTCTTCCATATCTCGAGACATGCCCTCACGCTCCTTGTTTGCTTTCCCCCAGCATCCGGGTTACCATCTGTAGGCCGTGCTCCAGCGCTTGAGGTAACCTGTGGGGATCCCTGCCTCCTGCCTGGGCCATTTCCGGCCTCCCCCCACCACCTCCTCTGCAGATTTTGGCCACTTCCTGGATTATCCTGCCCGCATGGAGTCCCCTGGCCACCAGATCCTTGGTAACCATGGCCACCAAAAGCGCTTTATCCCCCTTGCGGGCCCCCAGGATCACCACCCCTGAGCCCAGGGCATCCCTTACCTTATCAGCCCAGCTCCTCAAGGCATCCCCATCTGGGGCTTCCACCACGGCAGCCACCACCCTGGCTCCGCCCACCTCCCGGGCCTGGGCTACGAGTTCCTGGACAGAAGCGCGGGCCAGCCTATCCCGCAGCTTCTCCAGTTCCCTCTCCAGCTCCTTCTGCCTCTCCAGGATCTGCTCCAACCTGGTCAGCACTTCTTCTGGGGAACTTTTCAGGAGCTTGGCTATGGCGGCCAGCTTTTCCCTTTCCTGATCCACCACCTCCAGGGCCCTTTCCCCGGTCACCGCTTCTATCCGCCTCAGACCCGCACCAACGCTGCTCTCCCCGATTATCCGGAAGAGGCCCACCTCAGCGGTGGAATTCAGATGGGTCCCTCCGCACAGCTCTAGGCTGTAATCCCCTATCTTTACTACCCGGACCACTTCCCCGTATTTTTCTCCAAAGAGGGCCACCGCCCCCATGGCCTGGGCCTCTTTAAAAGAGGTCTGCAGAACCTCAACGGGCAGGTTAGCTAGGATCTGACGGTTTACCTCCCTTTCCACCGCCCTCAACTCCTCTTCCGTGAGGGGGGCGAAATGGGTAAAATCGAAGCGCAACCTGTCAGGGGCCACCAGGGAGCCGGCCTGACGCACATGCTCCCCCAGGATCCTTTTGAGGGCCCGGTGCAGAAGGTGGGTGGCGGTGTGATTGCGGGCAATGGCAAGGCGCCGCTGTTTACCAACTTTCACCTTGACTTTTTGCCCCACCTTCAGCTCGCCCCGCCTTATCTCCACCATATGGATTATGCGGTCATCAGGCAATTTCTGGGTATCAGCTATAAAGGCTTCACCGGTGTCCCAGAGGAGAACTCCCTGATCCCCCACTTGACCGCCCCCTTCAGGATAACAGGGGGTGCGGTCCAGGAGCACCTGTACCCGGCTGCCTTCCCCGGCCTTTTCCAGCCTCTCCTCCCCCTCCAAAAGGGCCACGACCGTGGCCTCCCCTTCCAGATTTTCATAGCCGATAAACTGGGTGGGCTGGGTTCCTGCCAGTTTAGCTGCCAGGGCAGGAGAAAAGGGATAGATCCGGGCCCCCTCTTGGGCCGCTCTGGCCCTTTCCCTCTGCTGCTCCAGAGCCCGGGCAAAGCCCTCCCGGTCTACCCTAAAACCCTTCTCCGCAGCTATCTCCTCGGTGAGGTCCAGGGGAAAACCGTAGGTATCGTAGAGCAGGAAAGCCTTCTCCCCCGGAATCGTATCTTCTCCCCTCTTTTCCAGCTCCTCCAGGAGCCCGCTTAAAAGCTTAAGGCCTTCGCTGAGGGTTTCCTGGAAGCGCTCCTCCTCCTGGCGGATCACGGCGGCTATATATCCCTTTTGCTCCTCCACCTCCGGATAGGCTTCTCCCATGATGGCCGCCACCTTTTCCACCAGGGAATAGAGATAGGGGCCCTCGATGCCCAAAACCCTCCCCAACCTGGCACCTCGGCGCAGGATCCTCCTTAAAACGTAGCCCCGGCCCTCGTTGCTGGGCAACACCCCATCGGCTATGAGGAAAGTGCAGGCCCGGGAATGATCTGCGATCACCCGGAAGGGGAATCCCTCCGCTCCAGGGGAATAGGTGCGGCCGCTGAGCTTTTCCACCGCCTGGATCAAAGGCCAGATCAGGTCGGTTTCAAAATTGCTGTCCACCCCCTGCATCACCGAGGCTATGCGCTCTAGTCCCATCCCGGTATCCACGCTGGGGCGGGGAAGGGGGGTCAGCAGGCCAGTTTCATCCCGGTTGTACTGCATGAAGACCAGGTTCCATACCTCCAGCCAGCGGTCACAATCGCACTCCCCCAGGGCGCACCCGGGGCCACAGGCGAACTTCTCGCCCCGGTCGTATATAATCTCGGTGCAGGGACCGCAGGGACCGGTCTCCCCCATGGACCAGAAATTGTCTTTTTCCCCCAGGCGGACTATCCGATGGGCGGGAAAACGGATATCTTGCCTCCATATATTGTAAGAATCTTCGTCTTCCCTATAGACTGTAACCCATAGCCTTTCTGCCGGTACCTGCAAGTTATCCACCAAGAACTCCCAGGCATAAGCTATGGCTTCCCTTTTGAAATAATCACCAAAGGAGAAATTTCCTAACATCTCAAAAAAGGTTAAATGCCGGGCCGTGCGCCCCACCATCTCTAAATCATTATGCTTCCCCCCGGCCCGCAAGCACTTCTGAACTGTAACCGCCCTCTTGTAGGGCCTTTCTTCCAAGCCCAGGAACACATTTTTGAACTGCACCATACCTGCATTGGTGAACAGAAGGGTGGGATCTCCCACGGGCACCAGAGAGGAACTGGGCACCACTGTATGGTCCCTCTCGGCGAAGTAGCGCACGAAACGCTGGCGTATCTCCTTCCCGGTCAAACACTTCACTCCCTTACAAAAGTAAACCTCGCCCCCGCCCCGGGGCGGTGAACGAGGTACGTCCGGCCAGGTTTTCCTTCATTATACTGAAAGAGCCCTTCCCTTGTCAACAAAAGCTCAACCGCTGCCCACCAGGCGCTCCCAAAAGAATTTCAGCAGCTTCCAGCCCATGGCGGCTATGGGCACAGCCAAAAGGAGCCCCCATAGGCCCGCCACTTCCCCTCCAGCCAGGAGCAAGAAGATCACCACCAGGGGGTGCAGCCCCACCCTGTCGCCTAAAATTTTGGGTCCCAACCAGATACACTCCAGCTGCTGCACCGCGAGCAAAATCACCAGGGCCAGCATGGCTTTCCTCTTGCCCTCCAGCAGGGTGAAGGCCAGCAGGGGTATGGCCCCCAAAACCGGCCCGAAGTAGGGAATGAGGTCGGTCAGCCCCACTATGATGCCCAAAATCACCGCGTATTGAGACCCTATGAGGAACAGGCCCACGCCGGTTAAAAGGCCCACCAGGAGGGATACCAGCACGTCCCCGTAAAGGAAACTGACCAAAATTTTTTCCATTTCCATCCATAAGCCTATAAAATTTTCCCTTATCCCTGAAGGCAGGATCCTGGCAGCCCACCTGCCTATCTCCTCGCTATCCCGCAGAAAATAATAGGCCAGGAAAGGGGCCAACAGGAGGAGGGGGAGATCGGCCATGAAGGCCAGCAGGTGATCCAGGAAGCTCCTGGCTGCCTGCTGGGTAGCCCCGCTGACCCTTAGCAGGGTTTCATCTAAAAAACTCCTGAAGGCCAGGGGCAAAACCGCCTGATGGTAGCGGTGATGGAATCCCTGGATGATTCCCTCCACTTCTGCGGTAAAAAAGGGGAGCTGGCTTAAAAAATAATTCAATTCTCGTAAAAGCCGTGGGAGGACCAAGAGAAAAAAGGCAGGACCAGGATGCCCAGGCCCAGATAGCAGATCCAAAGGGTCTGGTTCCGGCTGCAGCCCTTTTTCTCCAACCATTTCACCGCCGGCCAGAGGAAATAAGCCAGTATACCTCCTGCCAGGAAGGGCAAAAGGGCCCCCCGAACCCGGTAAAGAAAAAACAAGGTCGCGGCCAGGAAAAGGCCGCCGACCAGGAAACGGAGGCGCTTGCTTTTGATCATGGAACTATCTTTCCCTTATCTGATGGTGGAGAATCCCTATTTTCTGTTTTCGCCTTTTTGCCCCTTCTCCTGGAAGGGCTTCCCCCTCCCCCTGAAGGGGGGTGTACCAGAGGAGGGCTCCTAGGAGACCCAGAAAGGCTCCTGCTATGAATCCTCTCCAGAAATTGGTTGCCATGGGCCTCTACCCTTCCAGAGCTATGAGGCTTCCGTCTTCGGAAACATTGAAGATCTGGTGTTTTTCGTTAAACTCCACGCAACAATCCCAGCAGTAGTACTGATTATTGCCTATCTTGCCTATGGCTTTGCTGCCACAACGGGGACAACGCCTCATCATTTTCCCTCACCCCTTTTCTAAAATTGAGTAATTCCTCCAGGGAAATTTCCCTTAAAGGTACTTGTTGGCGTCCATGAATAAGGTCATCTATAATTCCTTCAGAAACCTCAAGGGAGGTGATATCTCCGGTAGAGGGATCTACAATAAAATCTTCCAGGCTATGGCCTTGGCCCCAGAGGCTACAACCTTTTACCTCTCTCCAGCTCTTTAACCCAGAGGGAGGATCCCCAGAGGGAGGGCTTTCCTGGATCTCAAACCCCGCCGGATCCCTCCACGCTAAGGACTTAAAGGGAACGGCTCCCTCCAGCTCGCCCTCCAGGATCAGGGCCTCCACTTTGCCGGTATGGGGATCGAAGAGCAGGTCCACAATCCGGCCTGCTTCCCTACCTCCTCCCGGGTACCAGACCGGCAACCCCAGAATCTCTCTTCCCTTCAAATGCAGAAACCCTCCAGAAACGAGTTCTAGGGTTATTATAACCGGCAGGCCATCCTGCCATACTCGGATTCATAACCTTCAATTATTCCTCCACCCACCACCCACTCTCCCTGGTAGTACACCACCGACTGGCCTGGAGCCATGGCTCCGGGAAAATCCGCAAACTCCACCCGGGCCCGCCCCCCACCTAAATTATACCAAAAAGCAGCCGTCTCTTTACCCCGGTATCTCACCTTGGCGGTGATCTCTGCCGAAGGAGGAGGCTCTTCCCACAATATATAGTTGTTTTCCCGGGAGAAGAGTACCCTCATCTTTTTTAAATCCCCTTCCTCCCCCACTATGAGGGCGTTGCGCTGCACGTCCCACCCCAGGACAAAATAGGGTTTCCCTGAGCCCAGGCCCAATCCGCGGCGCTGCCCTACGGTGTAAAAGGGGAGGCCCTGGTGGTAACCCAGGAGGCGGCCCCTCACATCCAGTATGGGTCCGGGCTTTATCCTGTCTCCGGCCCTCTCTCTTAGAAATCGTCGGTAATCTCCTCTGATAAAGCATATATCCTGGGATTCCCTTGCCTGGGCTCCGGGAAGTCCCCACCTTTGGGCCATTTCCCTCACTTTCCCCTTGGTGTACCCCCCCAGGGGGAATAATATGTGCCTCAGCTGCTCCTGCTTGAGGCCGTAGAGGAAGTAACTCTGATCCTTGGCCTTATCCCTGCCCTTGGCCAGAAGGTAACGCCGCCTCCCCTCATGGTAGAGGCAGCGGGCATAATGACCTGTAGCCAGAAAGGGGAAGCCCAATTCCTGGGCCCTCTCCAGGAGAAAGCCAAACCTTATCTTTAAATTGCAGATAACGCAGGGGTTGGGGGTCTCCCCTTTAAGATAGCTTTCCAGGAAATAGGAGACCACCACCTTCTCAAAGAGCTCCTTTATGTCGTAGACGTAAAGGGGTATCTGGAGGTGGCGGGCTGCCTTCTGGGCCGCTTCCTGGATTTTATAGTCCCCGTGCACCAAAACCGCCCCTGCCACCTCAAAGCCCTGCTGTAAAAGCAGGGCAGCGGCAGTGGAGCTGTCCACCCCGCCGCTTAAGGCCACCATGGCTCTCCTGGAAGAAACCGCCACCTTAGCCTCCTAAATGGCCTTTTGGTAAGAAGGGGAGAGCTGCCTCAGGCGGAAAACCGCCTCAGGCAGGACTTCCAATACGTAGTCTATATCCTCTTCGGTATTGTCCCGGCCCAGGGTGAGCCTGAGGGATCCGTGGGCCAATTCCGGAGGAAGGCCCAAGGCCAGGAGCACGTGGGAAGGCCCTGCTTCCCCAGTGCTGCAGGCGGAACCGCTGGAGGCCGCTACCCCCTTACAGTCCAACTCCACCAGGAGGGACTCCCCCTCCACGTGGGCAAAGCAGAAGCTAGCGTGATTGGGTATCCTCTTCTCGCGGTGTCCGGTGAGCACCAGGTCCTCAATCCGCCCCAACACGCCTTTTACCAGTTTATCCCTTAAGGCCTGCAAGCGGGGCATCTCCTTATCCATTTCCTGTAAGGCCAGTTCTGCTGCCCGGCCCATCCCCACTATGCCCGGCACATTTTCCGTGCCCGGCCTTATCCCCCGCTCCTGACCTCCCCCGAAGAGGAGGGGATGGAGATCCACCCCCTTCCGCACATACAGAGCCCCTACCCCTTTAGGACCGTAGATTTTATGGGCCGAGAGGCTGAGGAGGTCCACCGACAGTTTTTCTACATTTATGGGGATTTTGCCCGCGGCCTGTACCGCGTCGGTATGAAAAATGATCCCCCTCTCTCGGGCCAGCCTGCCAATCTCTTCTATGGGCTGGATCGTGCCTATCTCGTTGTTGACGTACATGACGCTCACCAGTATGGTGTCTTTTCTGAGGGCCCGAGACAGCTGCTCCACCTCCACCAAGCCCTCAGGGGTCACCGGCAGATAGGTAACCTCAAAGCCCTGGCCTTCTAAATATTTCAAGGGCTGGAGTACCGCCTGGTGCTCTATGGAGGAAGTGATGATGTGCCTTCCCCTCTCCCGGTGGGCCCAGGCTACCCCCAGGAGGGCCAAATTATCCGCCTCGGTTCCCCCGCTGGTAAATATTATCTCCTCAGGCTGGGCTCCTATAAGCCTGGCCACCTTGGACCTGGCCTCTTCCACCGCCCTCCTGGCCTCCCTACCCCAGCTGTATAATACCGAAGAGGGATTGCCAAAGGCCGTGGGACCCAGGAAGGGCTCCATGGCTTCCCTGACTTCCGGGCGCACCGGTGTGGTGGCGCTATGGTCTAGATATATCCTCCTTATGGGGTTCACCCTCTTCCCTCGAGGATTTTTGCTTCAACCTGCTCACCATATCCTCTAAAGTGAAGCTGTCCAGGATATCCTTTATGGCCAGCTCGATCTTCTTCCAGATTTCCCGGGCTACACAAAAATCAGCCTGCTGGCAGGGAGCCCCTTCCCAGAGGCATTCCACCGGGTGCAGGGGGCCTTCCAACAGGCGGATTATCTCCCCCAGGGTTATATCCCTGGGGGATCGGCTCAGAAGATAGCCCCCTTGAGGCCCTTTTACCCCCTTCACCAAGCCCCCCCGCCTTAAGAGGAACAGCAATTGCTCCAGATAGCTGGAGGGTATATCCTCCTTCTCGGAGATGCGCCTTAAAGGGATAGGTCCCTGGCCATAGTGTTGGGCCAAGAATATCATGGCCCTCAGGCCGTATCTTCCCCTGGTGGACAGCTTCATCTTTTCACCCCGATACAGAAAATATCATACCTTTTTAGTAAGGTATTTGTCAATATAAAAAACCCGGAGGGTTTCCGGGTTTTTACGCTACTTGGGCAGGTGCTCCAGGATCCTGTCCATGATCTCCATGAGGGGCCCGTTATACAGGGCCATCTCCCCCCTGTCGCAGGCCGCTGCCAGCAGGGGATCCACCGGCAACACTCCCAGGAGGGGAATACCCGCCTCTTCGGCCACCTCCTCCGCCTGGCTGGGACCGTAGGGGAAAAGGTTGCGGCCGCAATGGGGACAGGTTATATAGCTCATGTTCTCCACCAGGCCCAGCACCTTGACCCCCATGAGGGAAGCCATCTTCATGGCCTTTTTCACCACCATCTGCACCAGCTCCTGGGGGGAGCTGACCAGGATAAGGCCGTCCACCGGCAGAGATTGGAGAACGGTCAGAGGGGCATCGGCAGTACCGGGCGGCAGGTCCACCAGGAGATAATCCAGCTTGCCCCATATGACGTCTGTCCAGAACTGCTGGATAGCCCCGCTTATCAGAGGACCTCTCCACACCACCGGGTCGTTCTCATGGGGAAGGAGAAGGTTCAAGGACATGATCCTGATCCCTTCTGGTGTCTGGGGAGGGATCAGGCCCTGGCCTATATTCTCAGGCGGCTGTCTCAGGCTGAACATCTTGGGTATGCTGGGCCCCGTTATATCCGCATCCATTATCCCTACATTATAGCCCTTCCTCTGGAGGGCTACAGCCAGCAAGGCGGTGAGGGAAGATTTGCCCACCCCACCCTTTCCGCTCATGACGCCTATCACATGCTTTATCTCGCTGAGCTCGTGGGGAGGAATGCGGGTGCTCTCCTTGGCCCTGCAGGAACCGGCCTGTTGACAGTTTTGGCAGCTCTTATGCTCCATAAGTTTTTCACCCCGAATCCGATTATAGCGTAAAATTGACCAATGTTCAATAAAAAATTATGCCATTTTTAACTTTACCCTGGCCATGATAAAATAAAATCAACGGAAAAGGCAGGTGAAGCCCATGGACCTGTTCGAAGCCGCCAGCCAGGCCCGCAGGTTACAGCAGGCCCCCCTGGCCACCCGCATGCGACCCCGAACCCTGGAGGAGCTGGTGGGCCAGGAAAAAATCTTAGGTCCCGGGACCCCCCTGCGCCTGGCCATAGAACGGGACTGCCTGAGCTCCCTTATCCTATGGGGACCTCCAGGAACAGGAAAAACCACCTTGGCCCAGATCATAGCCCGCCGAACCCGCTCCCATTTCGAGACTTTAAATGGGATGCTGGATGGGGTAAACGAGATAAAAAGGGTCATCAATTCGGCCAAAGAACGGGAAAAATTTTATCAACAGAAAACCGTCCTTTTTGTGGATGAAATCCATCGCTGGGCCAAAAACGTCCAGGATGCCCTCCTGCCCTGGGTGGAAGAGGGGCTGATCATCCTGATAGGGGCTACGGTGGAAAATCCCATGTTCACCATCAATCCCGCCCTGCGCTCCCGTTCCCGCATAGTCCGCCTGGAGCCCCTGGCGCCCCAAGATATCTTGATCCTGCTGCAGCGGGCCCTGAAGGACAAGGAACGGGGGTTAGGGCAACTGGAGATACAGGCGGAAGAGGGGGCGCTGGAATACTTGGCCCATGCCGCTGGAGGGGACGCCCGGGTAGCCCTCAACACCCTAGAGTTCGCAGCCCTCATAAGTGCTCCTGAGGGAGGAGGGCCCATAACCCTCACCAAAGAGGTTCTGGCCCAAGCCCTCCAGCAAAGGCCCCTTAGCTATGATAAAGAAGAGGAGCACTACAACTGCGTCTCCGCCTGGATAAAGAGCATGAGGGGGTCGGATCCCGACGCGGCCCTCTACTGGCTGGCCCGTATGCTGAAAGCAGGGGAGGATCCTCTCTATCTGGCACGCAGGCTCATGGTGCACGCGGCTGAAGATGTGGGCCTGGCAGACCCCCAGGCCCTGCTGGTGGCTGCGGCGGCAGCCCTGGGGGTAGAAAGGGTGGGACTGCCGGAAGGCCGGCTCCTTCTGGCCCAGGCCACCCTGTATATAGCCCTGGCCCCCAAGAGCAATTCGGTTATAGCCTCCATAGAGGCGGCCATGGCCGCGGTGGAAAGGGAGGGCACCCCACCTGTCCCTGCCCATCTGCGGGACGCCAGCTATCCAGGGGCCAAAGCCCTGGGACACGGCCAAGGGTACAAGTATCCCCACCAGTACCCCCGCGGTTGGGTGGAGCAGGATTACCTGCCCGCCAGCTTGAAAGGGAAAGAGTTCTACCGGCCCAAGGAAGAGGGGGAAGAAGCCAGATTAAAAGCCGCCTGGCAAGAACGTACCAGGCGGCAGGGCTGAGCTCATAGATACCTTTCTATTACCTGGGCCAGGCGATCTTTGGTCTGATACCCTATGAGCTGGGCCACCTTTTCCCCCTGTTTGAACAGGATCACCGTGGGTATGCTCATTATATTGTACCTCTCGGCTATGGAAGGATGATCGTCCACATTCAGCTTGGCCACTTTAACCTTACCCTCATACTCCTGGGCTATGCTATCCACCACCGGGGCGAACATGCGGCAGGGACCGCACCAGGCGGCCCAGAAATCCACCAGCACCAAACCCGGATCCTGCAGAACCTCCCTAGAAAAATTTTCTTCGGTGAGCTCGATGATAGAAGCCATAATTTTCCTCCTTGTTTGCTTTAATAATTATTTGTAACTATTATAACAGACCTCTGGCCGATTTTTCCACTTTTTTAAAAAACCATAACAAAATTTTATCTAAGTTTTATCCAAAATACCCTTCAAGGCGGCATAGGCCAAAAATAATCCCGCAGTGGCCGGCACGAAGATCATGCTGCCCACCGCTCCAGGGGAGGGGAGATCCTGGGGAAGTTCCAGGGAATAGACCACCTGGATGCGGGGTTCTATCCCCATCTGTCTCAGACGCCTCTTTATCTCTCGGGCCAGGGGGCAGCCCTTTACCTCCTGGAGGGAACCCAGCCGCACGCAGGTGGGGTCCAGCCTTCTGCCCATGCCCATGCTGCTGGCCATGGCCAGGTCCCTTTCTCGGGCCATGAGGATCAAATCCACCTTGGCTTCTATTTCGTCCACGGCATCTATTAAAAAGTCCAGCCTTTGGGGGACAAGCTCTCTTTTTTCCCGAGAATATCTCTCCTGACAGGGCACCACCTCCAGGGCGGGATTTATATCACGGCAGCGCTGGGCCAGCACCTCCACCTTGGGCCTTCCCTGGGTGCTGCGGAGGGCGGGCAGCTGCCGGTTTATGTCCGGGGAAGAGACCACATCGGGGTCCATCAAGAAGAGAAACCCTACGCCTGATCGGGCTAGGGCTTCCACCGCGAAAGATCCCACGCCTCCGGTGCCTATGACTGCCACCCGGGCCTGGGCCAGCTTATGTAAATTTTCTTCTCCCAGAAGATGGCGGCTGCGGCTCCAGATGTCCATGGCCAAAACAAAACCCCGCGGTGCCGTGTGCCCCGTGTGTTCAATGAACCCGGTCCTCCAGGTGGGTGCCCTCCCGAGCGCTTCCCGCTTCCCCGATACCAGGGCCTGCAGTCCACGCCCGGAGTTAGGCTCCCTTTCTATAGGTGTTGGCTCAGAACCTCACAGGGATCACGGGCACCGCAGGGTGTCCTCTGTTCTCTTGTTTTCCTCGCATCTTCATTTTAACACAGGCATAACGATTCTGCAAGATGCCTTGAAATTACAGGGCCTGTTTTTTGTTCTCCCTGGGACTGTAGATCTTTATGTGCAGCTCCTCCAGCTGATGGGCAGAAACCGCTGCCGGTGCTCCGGTGAGCAGGCAGGTGCCGCTCTGGGTCTTGGGAAAGGCTATGCAGTCCCTTATGGTCTGCCGCCCGGCCATCAACATGACCAGCCTATCCAAACCCAGGGCTATGCCGCCATGGGGAGGGGTGCCGTATTCAAAGGCTTCCAGCAGGAAGCCGAACTTGTCCTCCACCTCCTCCGGGGGCAGGCCCAGGAGCTGAAAAATTTTCTCCTGGATATCCCGGCGGTGAATACGGATGCTGCCTCCCCCCAGCTCCACGCCGTTCAGCACCAGATCATAGGAGAGGGCCCTGACCTTCAGGGGATCCTTATCCAGGAGGGGCCAATCCTCTTCCCTGGGCATGGTGAAGGGGTGGTGGACGGAGGTGAGGCGCCTTTCCCCAGGATCATATTCCAGCAGGGGGAAATCCAATACCCAAAGGAAGGACCAAGGGGGGGAATCCCCCAGACAGTGAAGGCGTCCCAATTCCTCCCTGAGGGCGCCCAGGACCGCAGCAGCCACCTCCTCCTTATCGGCCACCATGATGAGGAGATCCCCCTGCTTGGCGCCGGTTTTGGCCTGCAGCCGCTCTATCCCTTCCGGAGTGAAAAATTTGGCTATGGGAGAGCGGACCCCCTCAGGGGTAAAGGCCATCCAGGCCAGTCCTTGAGCGCCCAGGCTTACCGCCCTCTGGGTCAATTCCTCCAGTTCCTTGCGGGAATAGGAAGCCCCTCTAGGGAGGCAGAAAGCCCTCACCACACCCCCTTCTTCCACGGTGCGGGTGAAAACCTTAAATCCCGCACCCTTCACCTCGGAGGATATATCCTGGATCTCCAGGGCAAAACGCAGATCGGGCCTGTCGGTGCCGTAACGGGCCATGGCCTCGGCAAAGGTAAGGCGGGGAAAGGGAAGGGATATCCCCTGTCCCAGGATCCTCTTGAATAGATAGGCGACCAACTCCTCCACCAGGGCCAAGATCTCTTCCCGGGAGGCAAAGGACATTTCCAGATCCAACTGGGTAAACTCCGGCTGGCGATCGGCCCTCAGATCTTCATCCCGGAAGCAGCGGGCTATCTGAAAGTAACGCTCTACCCCCGCCACCATGAGTATCTGTTTGAACAGCTGAGGGGATTGGGGTAAAGCGAAGAAGCTGCCCGGCTGGAGGCGGCTGGGCACCAGGAAATCCCTGGCCCCCTCCGGGGTGCTCCGGGTAAGGATGGGGGTCTCCACCTCCCAAAACCCCTTTTCCCGCAGGAAGTCCCTGATGGCAGCGGTCACCTCATGCCGGAGCTCCAGGATTTTTTGCATCTCCGGGCGGCGCAGATCCAAATACCGGTATTTCAGGCGCAAGGCCTCCTCTACCTGGAGATTGTCTTCAATGGGAAAGGGAGGGGTTTTGGAGCGGTTGAGGAGGCGCATTTCCCGCACCTCCACCTCCACTTCTCCGGTGGCCAGCTTGGGGTTCACGGTTCCCGGGGGCCGAGGCCTTACCAACCCCCTGACCGCCACCACATACTCGGAGCGCAGTTTCTCCGCCTTGAGGAAGGCCCCGGGTTCCTGGGGATGGCACACCACCTGCACCACGCCGGTCCTGTCCCGTAGATCTATGAATATGAGCCCCCCGTGGTCCCTCCGGCGGTGCACCCAGCCCATGAGGATAACCTCTTGGCCCACGTGCTCGGCTCTCAGTTCTCCACAGCCATGGCTGCGCCGCCACTCCTTCAGGCTATCCAGATCCATCAATTATCCCCCTCTTCTGCCTTCAAGATGTGCTCCTCTATCCTGTCATAGGGTATTGTTTCTTGAACTCCCGAGGCCAAATCCCTCACCACCGCCATGCCTTGGGACATCTCCTCTTCTCCCAGGATGACCACCTTCCGGGCCGGATAGCGGTTGGCGTATTTCATCTGGGCCTTCAAGCTGCGATCCAGATAGTCCCTATCAGCCTTCAGCCCGGCCGCACGCAATCTTTTAAGCAGGGTTACCGCCTTATCCTTGAGGAGGCTGCTGGTCTGGACCACCAGGACGTCCAGCACCAAATCCCGGGAAGGCACACCCCCTTGAGCCTCCAGGGCCAGCAACACCCGCTCCAACCCCAGGGCAAAACCTATGCCCGGGATGGGCTTGCCCCCCAAAAGCTCCACCAGGCCGTCATAACGCCCTCCTCCTCCTATGGCGCTCTGGGCCCCTATCTCCTCCACCACCAGCTCGAAGGCAGTCCTGGTGTAATAATCCAGCCCCCGCACCAGGCGGGGTTCCAGCACAAAATCTATGCCCAGGAGCCCCAGATAGCCCTGGACCTGGTGGAAGTGTTCCCGGCATTCAGGGCAGAGGGAAGAGGTGATGGTGGGGGCCGAAGCCACTACCTGCTGGCAGGACTCCTCCTTGCAGTCGAAAATCCGCAAGGGATTGCGCTCCAGCCTAGCCCTGCAGGTGGGGCAGAGGCGTTCCCGCAACGGGATTAAATACGAAAGCAGCCTTTCCCTGTGCTCCCCCCGGCAGAGGGGACAGCCCACGCTGTTTAAAAGCAGGCGGAAGCGTTTTAAACCCACGGCCTCTAAAAAGGCCACGGCTAGATCTATCACCTCGGCATCCAGGGAGGGATCGGGGGAACCGAAGGCCTCCACCCCAAACTGGTGGAACTGCCGGAGCCTCCCCGCCTGGGGGCGGCCGTAACGGAACATGGGGCCCAGGTAGAACAGCTTGACGGGAAGCCCCTTGGCCTCCAGGTGGTGCTCCAGAAAGGCCCTGGCCACCGGAGCCGTGCCCTCGGGGCGCAGGGTGAGGCTCCGGCCGCTGCGGTCCTTAAAGGTATACATTTCCTTTTCCACGATGTCGGTGGTATCCCCCACCCCTCTATCGAAGAGTTCCGTATGCTCGAAGATGGGGGTCCGGATCTCCCTGTAGCCGTACTGCCAGCTCAGGAGCCGGGCCTTTTCTTCTATAAAGTACCATTTGCCCACCTCTTCAGGCAAGACGTCCTCTGTACCTCGGGGTCGGCTAATCAAGTTCCACTCCTCCATCTTTTAAAAAGGGGTTGGTTTCCTTTTCATGTCTCAGGGTGGAAGCCGGACCATGGCCGGGATAGACTTTCAGCCGATCCGGCAGGGGCATTATCTTCTCCTTGATGGACCGCAACAGCTGCTCCCTTGAACCTCCAGGAAAATCGGTCCTGCCTATGGAGCCGGCAAAGAGGGTATCCCCCGTGAATATAACCTCCTCCCCCACCAGGCAGATGGATCCAGGGGTGTGCCCCGGCGTGTGCAGCACTTTAAATTTCAAGGTGCCCACCGAGATAACGTCCCCTTCTTCCAGAAGCCCATCGGCAGGGGATATCTCCTTATCCTTTAATCCCAGAAAAAGGGAGAGGTTCTTCTCCGGGTCGGAGAGGTAGGGGGCATCCTCCCTGTGGATCAGCACAGGAGCCCCTGTGGCCTCTTTAACCGCTTTATTGGCGCCTATATGGTCGATGTGCCCGTGGGTGTTGACTATATAGACGATCTTGAGCCCCTCTTTCTCCACTTCAGCCAATATCTCCTCCGGCTCGTCTCCGGGATCGATTATGAGGCCCTCCCGAGTCTGGGGGCATCCCACTACATAGCATTTGGTCCATACATAACCTACAGGTTTGACCTTCAAGATCATAAGCTCCACTCCTCAAAACAGTTTTCGGCTGTCCAGCAGGAGGGTCACCGGGCTCTGGTTCTCTATGCGCACCAGCATGTTGGCCTGAAATTCTCCTGTGGCCACCTGGATCCCCTGCTCTTTTAAAAACAAAATAAAAAGGTCGTAAAGTTCCTTGGCCTGCTCAGGGGGGGCTGCCTGGGTGAAGCTGGGCCTCCGCCCCTGACGGCAGTCCCCATAGAGGGTGAACTGGGAGACCACCAGGGCCTGCCCCCCCACATCCTTCAGGGAGAGGTTCATCTTGCCCTGGGCATCAGAGAAGATGCGGAGGTGGGCGATTTTTTCTGCAAGGTAACGGGCATCTTCCAGGGAATCCTCCCGGCCCACCCCCAAAAATACCAGCAGGCCAGGGCCTATGGAGGCGACTTCCTGTCCCCCCACCAGCACTCTGGCTTCCTTTACCCTCTGGACTACCGCCCTGATGCCATCACCCTCTTTATCCAGGGATAACCCTCTTTACCTCCAGCACGTCCTTTACCTTCTTTATCCTTTCCATTATATGGTTTAGGTGTTGCAGGCTGTTGATTTCTATTTTTAGGTCTATAACGGCCTGGAAATTTTTAGTAGCACGGGCGTGGACGGCATTTATTATGGTCTTGGTATCGGCCACGGCCGCAATGATATCCATGGCCAGGCGGGGACGATCTAAGGCCAGGGCCTCTATGTGGACCTGGTAGGTGCTCTCCCCTTCGCCGTTCCAGGCCACCTCTATGAGCCTCTCCTTCTCCTGGGCTTCTAGATGCTTCACGTTGGGGCAATCGGCCCGGTGCACGCTTATCCCCCTACCCCGGGTGATGTAGCCCACGATGGGGTCACCGGGCAGGGGGTTGCAGCAGTGGGCCAGCCGCACCTCCAGATCCTCCACCCCCTTCACCAGGATTCCAGCAGTGGGCTTCTTTTTCTTGGGTTTGGCCGGAATAATGGGGGTTTCAGGTAAAACTTCCTCCCCTTTGAGCCGGGTCAGGACTTGGTGGGAGGTTATGAGCCCCTCTCCCAGGGCTATATAAAGCTCCTCCACGCCGCCGGTGAGGTTGAGCTTTTTAGCCACTTCCTGGAGCAAGGCGGGTTTTAGCACCTTTTCGGGATCCCATCCCTGTTTCTGGCATTCCCTCTCCAGCAAGGCCTTGCCCAGGGCTAAATTCTGTTCCCTCTCCTCTTTCCGGAACCATTGCCTTATGCGGTTGCGGGCGTGGGAGGTCTTGACGATTTTCAACCAGTCCCTGCTGGGATGGCTGCCTTTGGTGGTGAGGATCTCCACAATATCGCCGGTCTGAAGCTTATAATCCAAGGGCACAAGCCGGCCGTTCACCTTGGCTCCGGTACAGGTGTGTCCTATCTCCGTGTGGATGCGGTAGGCGAAATCTATAGGAACTGACCCGGCGGGCAGCTCCACCACGTCCCCTTTAGGGGTGAATACATAAACCCTGTCGGAGAAGAGGTCTATCTTCAGGGTCTCCATGAATTCCTTGGGATCGCGCAGCTCCCTCTGCCAGTCCAGGAGCTGTCTCAGCCAGGTCAGCTTTTTTTCAAATTCAGGATCAGAAGGAGAGGTGCCTTCTTTATAAAGCCAGTGGGCAGCTATACCGTACTCGGCGGTACGGTGCATCTCCCAGGTGCGGATCTGGATCTCGAAGGGATCCCCATTGGGCCCTATAACAGTGGTATGGAGGGACTGATACATGTTGGGCTTGGGCATGGCTATATAGTCTTTGAATCTTCCAGGAATAGGTTTCCAGAGGGTATGCACCAGGCCCAGAACAGCGTAGCAATCCTTTACGCTGTCCACTATTATGCGGATGGCAATGAGGTCGTAGATCTCATTTAAACTGCGCCCCTGCTTCTTCATTTTGTTATAAATGCTGTAAAAATGCTTGGGCCTGCCCTGGATATCGGCCTTTATCCCGCTCTCCTCCAGCTTCTCTTTGATAATATCTATCACCTGCTGGATGTAGGCCTCCCTCTCCTGGCGTTTCATCTTGATATGCTGGACCAATTCATAATAGCTCTCCGGCTCCAGGTACCGTAGAGCCAGATCTTCCAATTGCCACTTCAGGTGGAAGATCCCCAGGCGATGGGCCAAAGGGGCATAGATCTCTATGGTCTCCTTGGCTATCTCCTTCTGTTTCTCCAGGGGATGGTATTTCAAAGTGCGCATATTATGGAGCCTATCGGCCAGCTTAATGAGGATAACCCTGATGTCCTGGGCCATGGCCAGAAACATCTTCCTGAGGGTTTCCGCCTGTTGTTCTTCCTTGGTCCGGCACTCCAGGCGACCCAACTTGGTGACCCCATCCACCAGGAGGGCTATTTCTTCTCCGAATTCTTCCTTAATATCCTCCAAAGTTACCCCCGTGTCCTCCACCACGTCGTGGAGAAGGGCAGCTGCCAGGGTAACCATATCCAGCTGCAGTTCCGCCAGGATAAAGGCCACATTTAGAGGATGGACGATGTAATCTTCCCCTGATTTTCTCTTTTGCCCCTGGTGGGCCTTCAGGGCGAACTGGTAGGCCCGATCCAGCAGGGAAATATCTCCCTGATAATAGGTGCGTACCTGCTGCTTTAGGGTTTCCAGATCCATATCTTCACCCCCTTCCCTTGAGGATTTGCCATAGATATCTAAACAGGGAAAACTCCCATTCCATTTGCTGGTATCGGCGGGAAAGCTCCAAGGTGGGCTGACCAGCTCCTCCTTTGAGGGCCACAATCAGCCTTTCTCCCTGGGATTTCACCCGTATTAACCCCAATTCTTCAAAAACAGCCAGGTGCCATCGTAGATGATACCCCTTATTGTTAAATATGTAAAGACTCCTTCCCCGGTCAGTTTTGGCCTCTAAAAAGCGGTAGAGCTCCATCAATCTCCTCTTTGGATCCATAATCTTCGGTTTTCCTTGGGGTGTTCTTATGTAAATCTGGGGTAAGGATCCCGACTGGGGAGGAAGGGCCAGTTCTATCTCCTCAAAGCTGGAAGGCAGGTAATCGAAAACCACAACGCTGCTGGGAAAAAACCAAGGGGGCCTGTCCCTAACCGCCAGAAGCAAGGGGGTATTCCCCAAAAGGCTCTCCTCTCTCAAAAGAAGGCCCTGGGCCCCGTCCAAGGTATCCGTCGCCACCTTCACTTTGGGAAAGCGCTCCTTTAGCCATTGGGCCCTGTAGGCCAGCTGCTCCCTCTTTTTAACATACAGCAGTATCGCTTCCCCTCTAGATAGAAGATGCTTAAGCAGGGAAAAGAGATCCTGAAAGGTCCCCTCCAGAGGCAAGGTCCTGTTCCTATCGTTGAGATAAGGGGAAGGATGGGAAGTCTCCGTCCCTTGGGACCAGAAAGGGTGGCAGGAGAGGATCTTTTCCCTTCCCGCAGGGGGGAGTTCGCCCTCCCTTACCCAAGGGCCCAGGGGGATTAGGGGGGGACCAGAACCCTGAATCCTCTTGAGCCCGTTATAGCTCTGACATATCCCCAGGGCAGTGGCGAAAAGGCATATGGGGGGTATCTCTTTTAATAAAAATGCCGGCAGTATTTCCGGGTGAATCCTATCCCCCTGGACCAGATTGATGCTCTCAGGCGAATAGGGGCGGAGCCCCTCCACCAGGAGCTTTAAACCGCTCCGGCCTCCTTCCTGTTCCAGCCGGAAGAGGAGGTCCAGCCTCTTTCCCGGGGAGACGCCCTTGAGGAGTTCCTCATCAGAGCCTATGGCCTGAACCCTTTTCCCTTCACCCTGGATTTTTATTAGAAATTTAGAGCCGGAGCCCAGGAAAGCGACGTCCACCACCTGTCCCCCTCGGTAGAGAAAAAGGGGAGGCGGATTGCCCTCACCGAAGGGCCCTATAGCTTGAATTTCCTCATAGAGCCTTTCGTCCAGGTGGGACAGCAGCACTTCCGCTTCCACCCACAAAGGTGGAGAAACTTTGGACTTAACCTGTTCTGCCACCGCCTCTTCAAAGGCCTGGGCGAAATCTTCCAGCCGGGAAGGGCTCAATTCCACCCCTCCAGCCTGGGCATGCCCGCCGAATTTCAAAAGGGTGGAGCCACAACGGCGAAAGGCTTCCTGGAGGTCCACCCCTTTAAAGCTGCGGGCCGAACCCCGAAGCCTGTCCTCCCAAGGGGAAAGGAGCACCACTGGGACCTTGAAGCGGTCGGCCAGCTTGGCCGCTGCTATACCGGTGACCCCCGGGTGCCACTGGCTGGAGGCCAGTACCAGGCTGTGGGGATAGCGGGAAAAGGCTTCCCCGGCCAGGGCCTCCGCTTCCCTCAAGACCTTATCTGCCCACAGGCGCCTTTCCCGGTTCTGCTGTTCCACGTATCGGGCCAGTTCCCGGGCCCTCTGGAGGCAGGGAGTTAAAAGCAGTTCCAGGGCCGGAGAGGAATCCCCCAGGCGGCCGCAGGCGTTCAGGCGGGGAGCCAAGAGGAAAGCCACATCTTGCGGAAGGCAGATGGTTCCCCCTATCCCCGTGGCTTCCATCAGGGCACACAAACCCGGCCTTTGGCTGCGGGATAGAGCCTTTAAACCCAGCTTGGCCAAGATCCGATTCTCCCCTATCAAGGGCACGGAATCGGCTATGGTGGCCAAGGCCACCAGGTCCAGCCACCTTTCCCCTTCCTCCAGGTGGAAGTAGCGGGCCAGGGCAGAGGCCAGCTTGTAGGCTATGCCCGCCCCGCATAGGGGGGAAAGGCCCTCCTTCAGGAGGGGATTTATGATGGCCCGGGCTGGGGGCAGCTGGCCCTGGGGCTGGTGATGATCGGTGATGATGACATCTATACCTAGATCCCGGGCCAGGGCCACCTCCTGGACAGAGGTGATGCCGCAATCCACCGTGAGCAACAAAGAGCACCCCAATTGGCGGGCTCGGTAAACCCCCTTTCCCTTAAGGCCATAGCCGTCCTCCAGCCTATCGGGCAAGAAGAATTCCACCTCCAAGCCCAGCTCCTGCAGGACCTCCCCGGCTATGGCCGCAGCTGCCAGCCCGTCCACGTCATAATCCCCGTGTATCAAAACCTTTTCCCTGCGTTTTACCGCCTGGATGAGACGCTCCAGGGCCTCCGCCATGCCCGGCCATTCTTCCGGAGAGGAAAGGTCCTCCCGCCGGGGATAGAGGAAGGCTCTGGCCCTCTCGGGGTTGTCCAGGTTTCGGTTTATCAATACCTGGGCTGTCACGGGGTGGATACCCAGGCTTCGGGACAACTGCCTCCTCAAATCCCAGTTTATGGGAAAAACCAGCCATTCTTTCAATTTATTCTTCGCCCTCCGCGGAAGGAGGTATTTCCGGAGCATACCCTTTCTTTAAGGTCTGGATTTCCTGTTGCAACCTGGATATCTCCGAAGCCTGTCTCCTCTCCCTGGCCAATCCCAACAAAAACATGGTGACGGCCCCCAGGACCGCCGAACCCAGGATTATCAGGACCAGGGATATATCCAGCTTCCAGAAAAAAACTGGACCCCTACGGGAGAGGCATTCTGAAGGGCAAAGATGGCCACCAGCAGGGCAAAAACCAGGGCCAGAAGTATGTAAAACTGCATGGAGACCCCCTTTT
>Ga0129303_100004_pt1 | contig 31694 bp, 34 predicted proteins | sample ElbSprsedimmetaG_FD_94490 | JGI IMG/M metagenome (GOLD analysis project Ga0129303, IMG submission 94490) | Hot spring sediment bacterial and archeal communities from California, USA to study Microbial Dark Matter (Phase II) - Elbow Spring... | ecosystem: Environmental > Aquatic > Thermal springs... | reverse complement strand
GGCGCTCCAGGTGATCGGAAAAGGGGCCGTCGTAGTTGAGACTGGGCATGGTCTGCAGCCGCCGGTCGGCGTTTATCAAGCCCTCCAGGGGTGAAGGGGTGGCTTGGACGGGTAGGGATATACGGGCTATGGTTTTTAAGGGTTGGGGCATCTGGGTGCCGTAAAAGGAACTCCAGCGGATGCCCTTCTGGGCCACCTGGGATTCGGTTTGGCGGAGATCCCCCGCCAGTTTTTTCATCTCCTCCCGTAGCCGGCCCAATTGTTCCCTCTCTTCAGGGGTTAGATCCTGTCCCCGGGCCAGTTTCTGGGCCAGATAGTGGGCGTAATCGCTGGTCTTGGCCAAAAACTTGCTGGTATTAAGGGGCTTCATCTGGGGCATGGGCGGCTGGCTCAAGGAGAGCTGAGCAGCAGCGGCCTTGTTCCAGGCCTCGGTGAGGTGCACTGCCTGCTGTCGGGGAGAGCTGCTGGCCAAGGCCTTTCCCAAATGCACATGGCTCTGTTCCACTGAGCTGAGGAGGTTGTAGAAATCCCGGTGGCCGCTGGCCTCCACGGCGTTGGCCAGGGCCATGCGGTTAGCCCTTTCCCACAGGCCATAGATCAAGGCCAGCACTAAGGCTAGCCCCAGAACCAGAGTGATGGTCTTTTTTCTAATTTCCAAGGCACACCCTCCTTCCTGGTCTAGCGGGCGAAAACGTGGTTGCCTATCTGGGTCAGGATGGTGCGGGTCCACACCCAAGGGCTCACGGGCTTATAGGGATTCCAGAAGAAGAGGGCGCCGTAGCTGGGACCCCAACCGTTCAGAGCGTCTATGGCGGCCATGGTGGGGGTGGACAGGTCGGTCACCTGCCATATATGCCCGTTGCTCACGCTTTCGAAAGCCCAGGGTTCATAGATCACGGCGCTTATGGTGGAAGGAAATAGGGGGCTGCGGACCCGGTTTAATACCACCGCTCCCACCGCCACTTGACCCTCATAGGGCTCGGATCCCGCTTCTGCTGCGATGAGGCGGGCCAGAAGGTTTACCTCGTCCCCCAGGGCTACCGGAACCCCTGCCTGCACGGGCAAGGATCTATGGGCCACCTTCTCCTGGTAGACACCCCAAGTTATTCCCATGATGGCCAGACAAACCAGCAGGGCCATAAATAGGCGTCTGCGAGCCATTTTGCACGCTCCCCTTGTTTTTTAATTAGTTTTGTTTTTCCGGGTATTATGCAAAAAGGCACCCTGGTGGTGCCTTCTTACGGATTTAAGCGGGAGAAGGGTCTGGATCCCTTGACCGAAGGGGAGTTTTCTTCCCCCGGCCTTTCTTTGGCGGCCATGAGGAGATTCATAATGCTGTGCACCAGGGCGGGATTCTTCCCCAGGCCGCCCAGCAGTTCAGCTATCTTTTTATCCTCCCCGGGTCCGGATACTGCCCGGAGGACTTCCTGCAGGAGATTTCCTCCCTCGTATGGGGAACGGCCTGAGATCATGCCGAGAATTTCCCATAGATCCAGCAGGGCGATCAATCCTGCCACTTCTCTGAGTTCCAGCTGGCCCTGGCGTTCGGATAGGACTTTTAATACCAACTCCTTTAGATCCCCAGCCATATCCTCTACTCCTTTCCCTGCTAATATATGCGGGCTTTAGCCTTAGGGCACCAAAATTATCTTGTTTGCATATTTTTAACTATAAAGGATATAAAAGGAGGGAAAGAATGGAGGAGCATCTGGTGGATCCCAACTTTTTGGCCGTCATCCAGAGCCTCAAGCCCTATATGCCTGAACGGGCCCTCCAGTGCACCGAGATAGTGGAAACCCTCCTGCAGCTTCTGTCCACCGAGGAAGCCCGGGTGGTAAGGCAAAAATTCCAGAGCTTGAGGCAGGAGTATAAGGCCCAGAAGAAAAAGAAATCGCTAGAGGGGGATTGAAAGGATGGTTCTCAGGGGCGGGACCCCTACAGGCTTTTCTTGATCTTGATACTCCTGCTCCTCAGTACCGGCAGTTTCCCCGGTCCTGACCCTGAGAAAAAGCTTTTCAGCAAAATTTTAAGCGGAGCCGGGGGGAACTGCCGGGTGCAGCGGGAGGGTGGAGGGGGGCGTGCACCAAGGTGAGGCTGTTGAGGATGATCTCTTCCTCCCAGACCAGATGGCCGCCGGAAAACCGGCGGCGTCTCATTTCTACCCGGGGTATATAAGCGGATATTTCGTGGGGGTGGTCGTAGCTCAGAAGCCGGATCAACTTTATCGAAGCTCTGTTTACCCTCAGCTCTGCCACGTCCTTGTTCATGGAAACCATTCACCTCAATTAACATTATATGTAAAAAAGAAAAACAGTTTTCAGGAGGAACCAGCCTCAGAAATGGAGAATAATTGACGGAGTTTTTAAAAGGGGGAAGGGGTTTGCGGGGAAAATCTAGGATATGGTTGGCAATCATGCTTTTGGCCTTGGGAGCGGCTGCTTATATCTCCATACAGCGGATTCGGATGGAGGCTGCCCTCAAAGAGGTGGCTGTGGCGGTAGACTTCTGTCAAGTGCAGAAGATGGCCTCCTGGGAAGGGGTTTCCCTGGAGGAGGTTTTAGAAAGGTTGCGCGGGGCCGGAGCCAACTGTGTCCTCTTTAAGGAGCAGACCTGTGAAGATCTGGAACAGGAAGTGGGGATATTATCTGGCCCCGAGGTCTTGCCCTATGTATCTTCCCCCCAGGAAGCTGAACCGGGATATACCTATATCTTGGTGAAAGATCCTCAGCTCTTCTCCCGTATAAAGGGGCAGTTGGAAGTCAAGGTGCCCGGAACCCGGGAAATTTCGGCTAAAGGGGGATTCCTCCTGAAGGTGCCCCTGTCCCCCCGGGACCTAAAAGAGGTGGGCTTGGGTTTTCCCCAAAGGGAAATGGACTTGGCCTGCCAGAAGGGTTTTCTCCTGCTGCCCCAGATCAGGGCCTGGTATAAGGTTTCTCCTGCCTCTCTGGAGACGGTATTCAACCCCCTGGAGGTTTACCAGCAGGATATGGCCGCCCTGATCTTTTACGACAAATTTATCCCTGGATATCCCGATAAACTGAGCTTGCTGGCTGGAGAGCTGAAGAGGCTGGACGTGCCTCTAGGCATAATAGAATTTTTTCCCCAGAAGGGCCTCGCCCAAGCGGTAAGATGGCTTGAGGGCCGGGCGGTGAGGATCCACAGTATTGGGGAAGGGGAAGTGACCAAACTCTCCCCCAGGGAGGCTCTAGAACGTTTGGAATTGGCCGCCAGGGAGAGGAATATGGGGATTTTAATAGTCCGCTTCAACCTGCATGCCGACAGTCCCCATTGGCTGGGCAGCAGCGCCTCTTTTTTAGAGGATTTAAACAAATTGCTCCAGGCCGACGGGCTCAGGCTGGGAAAGCCCAGCGCCTTTCCCCCTTTCCCCTTTTACCGAGGCCTGGTGCTGCTGGTGGGGCTGGGGGTGATAGCCGGAGGCCTGGCCCTCTTGGATAAGATGGGACTATCCCGGATAGGGTGGATCCTGGGCCTTTTAGCCCTCCTCTTCTGGTCCTACAGCCTGGCATCCTGCCATCACCTTGATTGGTCCCGCAAGCTCATGGCTTTGGGGGCAGCGGTGATTTTCCCCTCTTTAGCCCTAATGTCAGTCCTCTCGCCCAACCCCCGGAGCCTCCTTCAGTCCATAGGGGGGCTTCTAAAGGCCACCGGCATATCCCTTTTGGGGGGGCTTTTCATAGCTTCCCTTTTGGCAGGCAATTTCTTTTTCCTCAAACTGGATCGATTCATGGGGGTCAAGATAGCCTTCGTTTTGCCCTTGCTCCTCTTCGGGCTGGCGGCTGTTTTCCGGGCCGAGGGGGAGAGGGGTTGGGAGGTTATAAAAAGATGGGGTTGCCGTCCCCTCACTTTAAACCATGTACTGATAGCTGTCCTTCTGGGGACGGTGTTCTTTCTATATCTCAACAGAAGCGGCAATGAAAGCATAGGTCTGCTGCCCCTTGAGGGGGCCATGCGTTCCTGGCTGGGAAACCTCCTGCTGGCCCGGCCCCGCACCAAGGAGTTTCTAATCGGTTACCCCTTCCTGCTGCTTTCCCTGCGGTTGGGTTACCAGCACAAATACCTGATTCTATGGATGCTGGGCCTGATAGGTCAGATCTCCCTGGTGAATACCTTCTGCCACCTGCATATACCCCTGACCATTTCCCTCCTGAGGAGTTTCAACGGCCTATGGTTGGGGCTGCTCCTGGGGTGCCTTCTCTTGAAGGTGGTGGAAAGGCTATACTTAAAGAAAGGGGAACCGAGGTGAATCTGGTCATTTCCGGCTATTACGGCTTTAAGAACCTGGGGGACGAAGCAGTGCTTTTGAGCACCATACAGGCCCTGAGGGAGTCCCTACCGGGAGCCCGGATAACGGTGCTGTCCCACGACCCGGGGCATACTGCCCAGGCTTATGGGGTGGAGGCGGTCAACCGCTGGAACATAAGGGAGGTTTTCAGGGCGTTGAGGGACTCCCAGATGCTTTTGAGCGGAGGGGGCAGCCTTTTTCAGGACATCACCAGCCGGCGCAATCTCTACTATTATCTGGGCATTGTCCAGATGGCCAGGTGTTTAAGAGTTCCGGTGGCTGTCTATGCCCAGGGAATAGGCCCTCTCCTGCGGCTAAGCAGCCGCTGGATAACCGCTAGGGTGCTGAACCAGGTTCAGCTGATAACCGTGAGGGATGGGGATTCGGAAAGGTTGCTCCGGGATATAGGGGTGAACCGCCCTCCCATCCACGTTACTGCGGATCCGGTCCTGGGGCTAAATCCCGAGGAGATGGATCTCACTCCGGGGTTGGATCTGGCCCGGAGGATGGGGATTCAGGGGAAGGTTCTGGCCTTTTCGGTGAGGTTCTGGCCGGGAGCTGAAGCCCTTTGGGAAGCCCTAGCTTTTTTAGGAGATAAATGGCAAAAAGAGGGGGGACAGGTGGTGTTTATCCCCTTCCATTTCCCCCTGGATGTGGAGGCTTCCCGGGAGGTGGCCAGGAGGATGACCGAGGCCCCGGTGATCATCGAAGAGGAATTGGACGTGTTCACCTTGATGGGCCTTTTAAAAACCGCTACCCTGCTCATGGGTATGCGGCTGCACGCCCTGATCTTTGCCGCGGTCATGGAGGTGCCTTTCCTGGGCTTGGCTTACGATCCCAAAGTGCAAGCTTTTGCCCAGAGGGCAGAGCAGCCCTGCCTGGATTTGAAAAATTTTTCCCCCAGCGATCTGGTGGAAAAAGGGGAGTTTTTTTGGGCCTGCCGAGAAGAACACCGCCTAAAGCTTAAAGCCGCTTTGCCAGCTTTGCGGGACAAGGCCCGGGAAAATGCCTGCCTGGTGGCTGATTTTTTGCAAAGGTGTTGGAAAAATCGGTAGGAATAGGGGATTAAATGGCGAATAACCCTAATAGTCTATATAGGGAAGGTTGTAAGATGGATTGGAAGGAGATCCAGGAGGTACTTCCCCACAGATATCCCTTTCTGCTGGTGGACCGCATTTTGGAGCTGCAGCCAGGGCAGAGGGCTGTGGGCGTGAAAAGTGTCAGCGGCAATGAGTGGTATTTTGCCGGCCATTTTCCCCATTATCCGGTGATGCCGGGAGTTCTGATAGTGGAAGCCCTGGCTCAAGTGGGGGCGGTGGCCCTCTTGAGTTTGCCGGAAAACCGGGGCAAATTGGCCCTCTTTGCTGGGCTGGATAGGGTGAGGTTCAGGAGGCAGGTCGTGCCGGGTGAGGTTTTGAGGCTGGAGGCCGAGATTATAAAAATAAAAGGGCAGTTGGGCAAAGCCCAAGGTAGAGCGTGGGTGGGAGAGGAATTGGCTGCTGAAGGGGAACTCCTCTTCGCTTTGGGAGACAAAATTTAACCGGACAGGAAAGACGGGGAGGGTAATATGGGAGCTTTTTTGATGGCTGCAGGCATGGCGGCGGGAATGGGGTTTATCTTGACCCCTTTGTGCCGCCTCCTGGCCTTCCGCATAGGGGCAGTGGACAGTCCTGAGGCCAGGAAGATCCATCAGTCCCCCATGCCCCGGCTGGGAGGGTTGGCCATTTACTTGGGTTTTTCTTTGGCCTTTTGGTTTCTGGCTAAGGGCAGCCCCTCCTTATGGGGACTATGGCTGGGAGGCACGTTGATCTTCCTGGTGGGCCTGGTGGACGATATAAAAAATCTCCACCCCCTGGCCAAATTGATGGGACAAGTCTTGGCTGCTCTGGTGGCGGTGGCCTGGGGCGTGAAAGTGGAGTTTCTCACCAACCCCTTCGATGGCCTTTTTATTCTGGGAAATCTGGCCATCCCTGTCACCTTGTTTTGGATAGTGGGCATCACCAATGCTTTGAACGTCATAGACGGGTTGGATGGCCTGGCAGCGGGCACGGCTGCCATTGCTGGCGTAACCATAGGCATAATAGCTGCCTTGAGGGGAGAGGTTCTGGTGGCCGGGTTGGCCCTGTCTTTAGCTGCCAGTTGTCTGGGCTTTCTCCCCTATAACTTTCACCCTGCCCGGATTTTTATGGGAGATTGCGGATCCATGTTTTTGGGTTATAACCTGGCTGTTCTGGCCATATTGGGCCTCACCAAAGGGGCCACTGTGGTTTCCCTCTTTATACCCATCGTGGTGCTAGGGCTGCCCATCATGGACACCCTCATGGCCATATTCAGGCGTTTCCTCAACAAGCGCCCCATATTTTCCCCTGACAGGGGGCATATCCACCATAAGCTTCTGGATCAGGGGCTGGATCAGAGGCAGGCGGTGGGCATTATGTACCTGGTAAACGCCTGTCTGGGGGGAAACGCCATAATCTTGAGCCGCCTGACCACTGCCCAGGGCACCTGGTTGCTGGTGGGTCTAGGGCTGTTGGGCCTTTTCGCCTGTGAAAGATTGGGGCTTTTGGGCAAGGATCTGTTAAGGCGGGTCAAAGCCCGCTGCCGTTCTACCCTGCACTTTTTTTAGGGGGGATATAATTGCGCCTGACAGCCATCTGGGCAGCCGTCTTATACATAGGGCTTTATCTCTCCTGTTGGGCCTTTCCAGCTGAAGCCGGAAAAATTGGGGATCCGGTGGTAAGCAGGAGCTATCTGGAAAAGGTGGCAGGGGAGCGACTCCTGCCCCTCCAGAGGGAGGTAAAGGAGCTGGAAAGGGAGATTGCCCTCCTGGAGGGGAAACTTAAAGCCAAAGGTTATTAAATCTGAAAAGGGGCTAAAAGCCCCTTTTACATTATTTTATCCCCTTCGGGGGAGAATAATGTCAAAAGAAAAGCACGGCTAAAAGGGGGATACGGTTGGATCTGCTGTGGGAAGCCCTTTTGGTTTTGGGTTTTGTGGTGGGCGGCATGGCCTTGATCTATTATCTCCATAAAAGGGAATTGCTCTAGGGGGTAACGGAGTGAAATTCTTAGAAATATTTTTCCAAACCCTTCTGGCTTTCACCGCCATCTTGATATATACCCGGATATTGGGCAAGCAACAGGTGGGGCAGCTCACTTTTTTCGAATATATCAACGGTATAACCTTCGGAAGCATAGCTGCGGTTATGGCTACTGATCTGGACTCGGACAGCACCCTGATCCATTTTTACAGGGCTGACCCTTTTCGCTTTCTTCACCTGGCTGGCCAGCTACGTGGTCATGTTGAGTCGGCCCGCGAGAAAACTGCTGGCCGGAGAGCCCACCATAGTCATCCATAACGGCAAAATTTTAGAGGGAAACATGAAAAAGATGCGGTATAATTTTAGATGAACTGAACATGCAGCTGCGGCAGAAAAACGTGTTCGACATAGCTGATGTGGAGTATGCCATTCTGGAGCCCAATGGGGATCTCGGCATACTTTTGAAATCCCAGAAGAGGCCTTTAACTCCGGCTGATTTGCAGATACCCACTTCCTATGAGGGGATACCCATGGAGCTGGTTATGGATGGTGAAATAATATTCCAGAATCTACAGCAGGCGGGCTTAGATGAAAACTGGCTTATGCAGCAGCTCCAGGCCCAAGGGGTGACGGATATAACCCAGGTGGATTACGCGGTGCTCCGGAGCGACGGCTCCCTCTATGTGAACTGCAAGCGCGACGATTTGACCTGCCCCATCGATGTTACCGACGATCCCCAGGCTCCAGGGAGCAAAAATCAAGGGGGATGATCTATGACCATCAAGTTCGGCACCGACGGCTGGAGGGCTGTCATAGCTGATGAATTCACCTTCAGCAATGTCCGCCGGGTAACCCAGGCCATCGCCAATTATCTCTCCACTCCGGGGAAAATCGTGGTGGGTTATGACAACCGCTTTTTAGCCCCTGAATTTGCCCGAACAGCAGCGGAGGTGATGGCGGCCAACGGTTTCCAGATCCATCTGTCTGTTGAGGCCGTCCCCACGCCGGTGGTGGCTTGGGGGGTGAGGGAGCTCAGGGCTTTGGGAGCCATAATGCTCACTGCCAGCCATAACCCTCCCCACTATGCAGGGCTGAAATTTATCCCTCACTATGCAGGGCCCGCCCTTCCTGACGTGACCTCTGCTATAGAAGAGGAGATTTCCCGGGTTCAAGGGGTGGTTCCTTTAGAATCCCTCCGAGGGGAGATAAAGGCCTGGCAGCCCAGGCGTGACTACCTGGATTACTTGAAGTCTTTGATAGATTTTTCCGCCTTAAGGAGCTGCCCCCTAAAAGCTGTGGTGGATCCCCTCTATGGGGCGGGGATAGGTTATGTGGAGGAATTTCTCCAGGAAGCGGGATGGCGGGTGAAGGCCATCCATAACTGGCGCGACCCCCTGTTTGGCGGCTCCCTACCCGATCCCAGCGCCAGGGGGTTGCAGGGGCTTTCCCAGGAGGTGAAGGCCACTGGCTCCCACTTGGGATTGGCTTTGGACGGGGATGCCGACAGGTTTGGGGTGGTGGATGCTGACGGCACCTATTTTACCGCCAACCAAGTTTTACGCCTGCTTCTGGAATACTTGGTGGAAAAACGGGGGTTCAGGGGGCCCGTGGCCCGGACAGTGGCCACCACCCATGGCCTGGACAGGATAGCCTCCCAATGGGGCTTTGAAGTTATCGAAACGCCGGTGGGCTTTAAATACATCGGACAGGCCCTACGGGAAAAGGGCTGTATCCTGGGGGGAGAAGAGAGCGGGGGCTTGAGCATCAAGGGACATGTGCCAGAGAAGGACGGGATACTGGCCTGTCTCCTGGTGGCGGAGATGCGGGCAGTTGAGGGAGAAGACCTCAAAGGGATCCTGGGCCGCTTGGAGGAAAAATACGGCCCCCTGGATAGCCGGCGTTTTGATCTGCAGCTTTCCCCCGCCCAGAAGGCCAGGGTGCTGGAGAAGCTGGCCAGGTGGGAGCCTTCTGCCATAGGGGGATTAGCGGTGGAAGGGAAGATTACCATAGACGGGGTAAAATTTTTGCTCCAAGGGGGAAGCTGGTGCCTGCTGCGGCCCTCGGGCACTGAACCGGTGGTGCGCCTGTACATAGAAGCCCCGGAAAGCCAGGTCCTGGAAAGGATAAGACAAGCCCTCATGGGTGAACTGGGGCTTTAAAGCTCCCTTTTGATTCGGGACAGAGCCCAAGGAGTGGGCACCCCCCACCGGATTTCATAGTATGGTGGTGGGGGGTGAAAGCCGTGGATTATCGGGCAGTAAAGATCTTGGCAGCTGCCATAGGGGTGCTGCTGTGGTTTTACTGCAGTTACTGCAGGCAGGAGAGATCCCGGGAAACCCTAGGGCTCCTTCTGGTGCTGGATCCTGAAGCTGCTCCCTACTTAGAAGGGCTGGTGAGGTGGTTCTATATCTATTGTTTCTGGCGGGAGCTTCCCGCCCAGCTGGCGTTGAGCTCTGCCCGTCCTTTCCCCATGCTGGACAGCTTGAGGAGGGAATATCCCTGGGGAGGGGAAGTTGGGGCAGCTGTTCTGGACCTGGAGGGGGCAAGGGATTTCAAAACTTCCTGGAGAATTTTAAAATCCACTCTAAGAAGAAATTATGGCTGAAAGTTACAGGTCCTGGTTTTGCTGGGTAGGGCATGTTTACAGGGTTAAAGGGGAAGGCGGCCAAGAGGTGGGGCTCACCCATAATCCCGGCCTGGACTGGACCTTTTGGAAAAGAAGGGGAAAAAGGGAGATGCTCCTCCTCTTCCCTGCCCTTCCCCTTTCCCTGGCCTATTTTATTTTTCAGGAGTTGAAGGATAAGGGGGAGTTTTCCCTGCCTCCAGGGGTAAAGCTTCCGTTGGAATGGAGGGGGGGCCAGCAGGCGGCTGCCCCGCTTCCCTTTTCTCCCCTGGAACCCTCCCAGGTGCGGCGGCAGATTTCCGGTAGGATTCTCTTCTTGGAAGAGGTCCAAAAGGCCCTGATGGAGAGCAGGGCTGTGGGCGCCCCTTTAGAGGATGTCCTCCACTGGCTTTACCTCCAGGGGGAAATAGATTTCCGTCCGGGAGTGGGCTATGACTCCCAGGGCCGGCCTATTTGTTATCGCTGCGGCCAGAACAGCTCCATAGTTCTGGGGGAGTGCGGGGCTTGCGGCTTTGTCTGCCCTTCCTGCGAAAGCTGCCTCAGCCTCGGCCCTTCCCGAGGATGTCGGCCCCTCTACATCTTTCCTGCCCTGGAGGGGCTGACCCCCAGGGAGGAAGAGCTCTGCCTTCCCCAGCTGAACTTTGCCCTTACCCCAGCCCAGGAGGACGCTTACGGGGAAGCCAAGGAATTCGTTTCCCAGGGTAAGGAAGGGGAATGCCTCCTATGGGCAGCCTGCGGGGCCGGCAAGACAGAAGTGGCCTATGGCGCTATAGCCGAAGCCCTGAAGCAGGGCAAAAAGGTGCTTTACGCTTGCCCCCGGAGGGAAGTGGTGAAGGAGATGGAGGGGAGGATGGCCTCTGCCTGGCCCGGTCTTAAGGTGGTGGCCCTCTATGGAGGAAGCCCTCAGAAGTTCCGGGAAGGGGATCTGATCCTGGCCACTGCCCATCAGGCCCTTCGATTTTATCAGAAATTCCACCTGGTGGTGCTGGATGAGGCCGACGCCTTTCCCCTTTCCGCCGACCCCATGCTCCATTACGCCTTGAGGCGGGCCAGAAAGCCCGGGGGACAGATCCTGTGGCTTACCGCCACTCCTTCAGAAGAGATGCGCCATATGGTGAGAAGGAATTCCCTCAAGGTCATATACCTGCCTGCCCGGCCCCACGGCCATCCCCTGCCCGTGCCGGAGTTCATAATCCCCTTCTGGGGAGGGAGGTTGGGGGAGGGGTCCATCCCCTCAGCCGTACTCCGGTGTCTGAAAGAGGCGGAGCTGGCGGGGGCTCAGGTGATGATCTTCGTCCCCTCGGTGGCCCAGGTTTCTTGTATGGAAAGGTGGTTTTTAGCCCAGATCCCCTCGGGCTTTTGGGGCAACCCCTGGGTCAGGGGATGCCATGCCGGGCACCCTGATAGGGAGGAGGTCATCGGGGCTTTCCGGGAGCGGCGCTTCTTTGCCCTCATCACCACCACCCTCCTGGAAAGGGGCGTCACCATCCCCCATGTGTACATCCTGGTGCTCTTCGCCCATGAGGAAAAAATTTTCGACACCAATACCCTGGTACAGATAGCGGGAAGGGCAGGCAGGCATAGGGATTATCCTCAAGGCAAGGTCTGGTTTTATGGATACAAAGTTACTCCGTCCATGGCCGAAGCCCAGGGGCAGATCAGGGAGTTCAACCGCTTGGCCCGCCAGAGGGGATACCTCAAATGAAAGGGATCTTTTCCTGGCTCTTCCCTTCCCCTCCCAGCTGTCCCTTCTGCGGCAGAAGCAGGGGAAATTTCTTCTGCTGTGACTGCTGCTGGGAAGAGCTGAGCTCCTGGCGTCGGGATCTTCACCCCTGCTCCCTCTGCGGCCGCCTCCTCCCCCTGGGGGAGGGGAAGCTGTGCCCCTTTTGTGAAAAGGCCCCTCCTCCTTTTATAGCCAGGGCCGCAGGCCCTTACCGGGGGCTTTTAAAGGAGCTCATCTGGGAGTTCAAGTACAGGGGACGGCGATCTTTGGCCTTCCCCTTGAGCCAGCTTCTGGGGCAGGTCCTTTTCCGGGATTTAAAAGGCTATCGCCCTGACCTTCTGGTTCCAGTGCCCTTGAGTTCTCAGCGCCTTAAGGTCAGGAGCTTTAACCAAGCGGAACTGCTGGCTTCCAGCCTGGCCCTATCCCTGGGGCTGCCCGTAGAACCCCTGCTGCTGAGGGTTAAGGATACCCCGCCCCTGGTGGATTTATCCCCCCGGACCCGAAAGCAGTTGGTCCAGGGAGCCTTCCGGGTGGAGGGAAAAAGGCGGCTTGAGGGCAGGAAAATCCTGTTGATAGACGACGTGTTCACCACCGGAGCCACTGTGGGGGCTTGCGCTGAAGCCCTGCTTCTGTCCGGGGCCGCCGAGGTGATCGTGCTCACCCTGGCCACAGGCATAATAAACAGTCCCCCTTCCTTTCTGTAAAAATCCAGGCTTTTCGACAGGTTTTTTGGCTATCCCCAGGTTCGTCCACAACAGGAAGCCAGAAATATCAGCTTATTAACAGATTTATTCACTCTATCCACAGGATATTTCCCCTTTTTGCCTTTTTCTTCGACATGAGGATATTTTAAAAGATGACAAAAGAATTGTTTGACACCGGTGCCCCTTTGTGCTAGAATATTAGTATTGACGGGTATTACCAGGCCCTCAGGCAAGTAATTTTCAGGTAGGAGGAATGCTGGTTCATGTTGGGAAAGGTCAAATGGTTCAGTGCGGAGAAGGGTTATGGGTTTTTGGAGAGGGAGGATGGAGGTGCGGACGTTTTCGTGTATTACACGGCCATTAAGGGCGAGGGCTTCAAGACCTTGGCCGAGGGCCAAAGGGTGGAATTCGACATAGTGGAAGGGCCTCGTGGTCCTCAGGCAGCCGATGTGGTGAAGCTGTAGGAAATAAGGCCCCGGTGTGAACCGGGGCCTCATTGACAAATAGCTGGCTAGAAAGGAGCGTGACAGAGGGCATGGAGGTAACTGTAAGGGGAAGGAACGTAACCGTAACCGAAAATTTAAAGGGTTATACTGAAAAGCGCTTGAGGAAGATCGAACGCCTTCTGGAAAAGGTTAAGAAAGCCACTGTGAATTTTTCCGCCAACAGGGGTACCTACGTGGTGGAAGTGACCATACCCCTGGAGGGGTTTATCCTCAGGGGCGAAGAGGAGGCTCAGGATTTATACAGCGCTGTGGATCTAGTGGTGGAAAAGCTGGAAAAACAGATAGAAAAACATAAGACCAGGCTAGCCCGGAGGTTAAAAGAGGGGTCCATCAGGGAAAAGCCCCTGCTGGAGGAGATTAAAGAGGCCGAACCCCGGGTTATAAAAATAAAGCGGTTCGCCTTAAAACCCATGTCTGTAGAAGAGGCAATACTCCAGATGAATCTCCTGGGGCATAGCTTCTTTGTGTTCACCAATGCGGACACAGAGGAGATAAACGTCCTTTACAGGCGCCGGGATGGCAATTACGGTTTAATAGAGCCGGAATAAAGACAAGCCCCTTTTACCAGAGGACCCGGGAGGGTCCTCTTTTATTGGGCTCCTCGCCTTTTTGGAGGTAAAGGGCGAGTAAGTATAGAAAATCTTAATAAAATCTTGCAGAGATAACCTCAGGGGAAGAAAAGTGAGGGTTTTGCAGGAGATAGAGAAAAAATCCAAGATCGAGCGTTACGAAGGCATAATCCGTCAGGTGAGGGACGTCCTGGGAGCCAAGGTCTTTCTCGACAAGGAGGGGAAAATAAGCGAGATCCACATTCTCTCTTCCCCTGCCCGCAACCCCAAACAGATCGTGAGGGACGTGGTCTCGGCCCTGCTGATCCAAGCCGGGGTGGACGTGGACCATAAGAAGATAAGCGTGGTCCAGATAGAGGAAGGGGAAGAAGGGGAGACGGTATTTCCGAACGCCCCTTTGAACTCCGCCAGCTTGAACTATTACGTCAGGGGAGGAAACGCGGAGGCCACGGTGGAACTGCAAGGGGGGGCCGGATCAGGGGTGCTACCAGGGCTTCGCCTCAGGCCCTCACCTTCCCGGTAAAGACTTGTACATAGTGGCGGAGGCCACCATAAGCGCCCTGACCAAATGCGGCCGGAACTTCGGTTATCTCGTCGTGGAGGAGATAAAGAAGATGAGGATCGGGAGGCACCAGGTGGTGGTGGCTATCCTCTTGGCCAGAAAGAAGGGGGTCCAGCGTTTTCTTACCGGAGCAGAGCTGATCTAGGGAGATGATCGGATAGCAGCGGTGCAGGCGGTATTGCGGGCCTTCAATTATGGCAGCCGTTCTTTTACAATTTAAAAATTGTTTCCCAAAGCTTTTCGTGTTAAAATCTAAATGAAAGTCATCTTCAAGAGGAGCCTGAGGGCTCCTCCCATATTGAGGTGGTAAATGAATGTTAGGGTTGATCCGAAGCCTTTTTGACGATAATGCCAGGGATATAAAAAGGCTGAGCCGGCAGGTACAGGCCATCAATGCCCTGGAACCGGAAATGCAGGCCCTAAGGGACGAGGAGTTGGCAGCCAAAACCGCCGAGTTTAAACAGAGGCTGGACAGGGGGGCCTCATTGGACGAGATTTTGCCCGAGGCCTTTGCGGTGGTCCGGGAAACCTCTCGGCGGGTTTTGGGTTTGCGCCACTTTGATGTGCAGCTTATGGGCGGTATAGTCCTGCATCAGGGACGCATCGCTGAAATGAAAACAGGGGAAGGTAAGACCCTGGTGGCCACCCTCCCTGCCTATCTGAATGCCCTCACAGGTAGGGGGGTCCATATCGTTACGGTGAACGACTACCTGGCCCGCCGGGACAGCGAGTGGATGGGCAAGATCTACAGATTTTTGGGCTTAGAGGTGGGCCTTGTGGTCCACGGGATGGACACCGCTGCCCGTAAAGCTGCCTACCGGGCAGATATCACCTACGGCACCAACAACGAGTTCGGCTTTGACTACCTGAGGGACAACATGGCCCTGGATCCTGAAGAGATGGTCCAGAGGGAGCTCCACTACGCCATAGTGGACGAGGTGGACAGCATACTCATAGACGAAGCCCGTACCCCTCTGATAATTTCCGGGATGGCCAGCAAACCTACGGAGATGTATTACAGGATAGCCCGCATAATACCCCGCCTCCGCCCAGGGGTGGACTACAATGTGGACGAAAAGGCCAAGGTGGCCACCCTCACCGAAGAAGGTATAGCCCGGGTGGAGGAGATGCTAGGGGTACAGAATATATGCGATGAGGCCAATGTGGAGCTGTTCCACCACGTGAATCAGGCTTTGAAGGCCCATACGTTGATGAAGCGGGACAGGGATTATGTGGTGAAGGATGGGCAGGTAATCATCGTGGATGAGTTCACCGGTCGGCTGATGTTCGGCAGGCGCTACAGCGACGGGCTTCACCAAGCCATCGAGGCCAAGGAAGGGGTGAAGATCCAGCGGGAATCCCAAACCCTGGCCACCATTACCCTGCAAAATTACTTCCGCATGTATAAGAAACTGGCGGGCATGACCGGCACCGCAGCCACCGAGGAGGAGGAATTTCGCAAGATATACGGCCTGGATGTGGTGGTGATTCCCACCCATAAGCCCTGCATCCGGGTGGATTATCCCGACGTGGTTTACCGCACCGAGAAGGCCAAATTCGAAGCGGTGGTGCGGGAGATATGCGAATGCCACGCCAAGGGGCAGCCGGTGCTGGTGGGAACCATTTCCATTGAGAAGTCGGAGCGGCTGAGCGCTATGCTGAAGAAAAAGGGTATACCCCATCAGGTGCTCAACGCCAAGTACCACGAAAAAGAGGCGGAGATCATCGCCCAGGCAGGCCGGCTGGGGGCGGTTACCATAGCCACCAACATGGCTGGCCGGGGTACGGACATCTTGCTGGGGGGCAATCCGGAGTTTCTGGCCAAGGAGAGGATGAAAAAAGCGGGTTTCAGCCCGGAGCTGATCTCCCGGGCCACAGAATTTCCCCGGGAAGATGATCCCCAGGAGGTGAAGGAAGCCCGGGAGGCTTATCGGCGTTTTTTGGCAGAAGCCCAGAAGGAAACAGAGGCCGAAAGGCAGAAGGTGGTGGAGCTGGGGGGGCTCCACGTCATCGGCACAGAACGGCATGAGAGCCGGCGCATAGACAACCAGCTCCGGGGCAGATCTGGACGGCAGGGAGACCCGGGTTCCAGCCGTTTCTACGTTTCCCTGGAGGACGATCTCATGCGCCTTTTTGGCTCGGAGAACCTCCAGGGCATTTTAGACCGCCTGGGCATGGAGGAAGATACGCCCATAGATCACCCCTGGGTATCCAAAGCCATAGAGCAAGCCCAGAAAAAGGTGGAGGCCCATAACTTCGATATAAGAAAACACGTGCTGGAATACGACGACGTGCTGAACCAACAGAGGAAAATAATTTACAGCCAGAGGCGCAAGGTGCTCCTGGGGAGCGATCTGCGGGCCACAATCGAAGAGATGATCGAAGCCGTGGTGGACAGGACAGTGAATCTCTTCCTGAGGGATAGCCGGGATCCAGAGGAATGGGATCTCAAGGGCTTGGCGGAATACGCCGAGCAGCTGTTCCTCCCCGGACTTTCTCCTGAAGCTTTAATAGAAGAACTGGAGGGTCTGGACAGGGAGGGGGTTAAGGAGCACCTGCTAAAGAAGGCCCTTGAGATTTACAGGGAGAAGGAAAAGGAATTGGGCCCGGAAAACATGCGGGCGATAGAGCGGCTGACCTTGTTAAGGGTGGTGGATATGAAATGGATGGACCACCTGGATGCCATGGATCAGCTGCGGCAGGGTATAAGCCTGAGGGCCTACGGCCAGCAGGACCCCCTTATCGCCTATAAACTGGAAGCCTACCAGATGTTTAACGACATGATAGCTTCCATCCAGGAGGATGTGATAAGATATCTTTTTAGAATAAAAATGGTAGTCCAGCCCCAAGTGGAAAGGCCGCGGATAATCATAGAGAACCGCTCTAAAGAAGGAGAAGAAGCTGCCCGGCAACCGGTGAGGAAGCAGAAAGTAGGCCGCAACGATCCCTGCCCTTGCGGCAGCGGCAAAAAATATAAAAAATGTTGCGGCGCAGGAAAATAGACGGGGGTGAAAAGATGCTGGCAGACCTAAAGAGCCGAATGCAAAGCGTAAAGGAAAAACTGGAAGAATTGAGGGTTTCCCTTTGACCTGGAGGGGCTCCTCAAAGAAAGGGATAGGCTGGAACAGGAGATGCTGAAGCCTTCCCTCTGGGAGGACAGGTCCAAAGCTGAAGCCCTGGGCCGGCGCCTGAACTGGATAAGGGATAAGGTGGAGGCCTTCCTCCAGATGGAAAAAACCCTTAAAGATCTGGAGGAGCTCCTGGACCTGGCCCAAAGGGAGGGGGAGGAGTCCCTGGAGGGGGAGCTGGCCCGGGAACTGAACCGGCTGGATAAAGCCTTGGAAGAGGAGCTGCTGGCCACCCTTCTGGATGAACCCTATGATGGCTGTAACGCCATTTTAACCCTCCATGCCGGTGCAGGGGGAACGGAAGCCCAGGACTGGGCAGCCATGCTCCTGCGCATGTATACCCGTTGGGCGGAAGAAAAGGGCTATCAAGTGGAGCTGCTGGATTATCTGGCGGGGGAGGAGGCAGGGATAAAGAGCGCCACCATCCTGGTCAAAGGAAAGAACGCCTACGGCTATTTAAAGGCGGAAAAGGGGGTACATCGGCTGGTGCGCATTTCCCCCTTCGATACCGCTGGCAGGCGCCACACCTCCTTTGCCTCGGTGGACGTGATACCGGAGGTGCCCTTTGAAGAGGAGGTGGAGATAAATCCCAGCGACTTAAAGATAGATACTTTCAGAGCCCAGGGGGCTGGAGGGCAGTACGTCAACAAGACCGATTCCGCCGTACGCATAACCCATCTGCCCACAGGCATTGTGGTCACCTGCCAAAGCGAGCGCTCCCAGTATGCCAACCGGCAGGCGGCCATGAAAATCCTCCAGGCCAAGCTGGCTGCCCTCAAACGGGAAGAGCAGGAGAGGGAGCTACAGCGGTTGCGGGGGCAACAGAGGGAGATAGCCTGGGGCAGCCAGATTCGATCCTATGTCTTTCACCCCTATACCTTGGTAAAAGATCACCGCACCGGGTTGGAAATTCACGACGCCCAGAGGGTGATGGACGGCCAGATAGATCCCTTTATACAGGCTTATTTGAGGCAGAAGAAGGCGCCTGGAGAAAAAGCGGCTAAAAGCCAAGGGTCTGGATTATAACCGGACCCTTTTGATTTTTTAATCCCTTGATCTCTAACCAAGCTTTACCTATAATGAATTTAGAATTTTGGTTTTTTGGGTATAATACGACCAAAAGGGAAAGGGAGGGACAGGCTATGGCCATAAGGGCCCATCTCGATTGGGCTAAAAACTATGTGGTGGAGCAGGTTTTGCGGGAAGCTCTGAACTACATGGATCGCAATCCTGAGGAGAACTTCCCCAAGCTTTTGCAGGTGGCCCGCCTGTTGGCCCGCCAGGAAGGACATAAGCGCCAGATCCAGCAGGTGTTGGAGGCCTACCGGCAGAACCCCAGCATCCGGGCTTATGTGCATCGCCTCTTTGATCTCCATCCCAATGTGAAGCAGAGGCTTATTTTCAACTGGTTCGTCCACGCCATGTTGCTGGGCATACCCAAACAGCAGCAGGTGGCCAAGGAAACGGGGGTACATATACCCAACTTTTTCCTTTTAGATCCCACCAGCGCTTGCAACCTCCGCTGCCAGGGTTGCTGGGCAGGGGAGTATGAGAAGCATCACAGCCTGGACTTGGAACTGGTGGATCGGCTCTGCCGGGAAGCCAAAGAGGTGGGGATTTACTGGCTGGTTTTGTCGGGAGGGGAACCCTTCTGCTGGCCCCACCTGGTGGAGATGGCAGCCCGCCATCCGGATATGGCCTTCATGGTCTACACCAACGGCACCCTCATAGACGAGAAGATGGCCGACCAGCTCTTGGAGGTGGGCAACCTCTCTCCGGCCATAAGCCTGGAGGGCTGGAGGGAAGCCACCGATGCCCGCAGGGGTCCAGGAGTCTTCGACAAGGTAATGCGGGCTATGGATCTGATGAGGGAGCGGGGTTTGGCCTTCGGAGCCTCCCTCACCATTACCCGCCACAACGTGGAGGAAGTTACCAGCGAAGAGTTTGTGGACTTTTTGATCCAAAAAGGGGTGCTCTATGTATGGAGTTTCCATTATATCCCCATCGGACGCCAACCCCAGCCGGAGCTCATGGTTACCCCGGAGCAGAGGGCCTATCTGGTGGAGAGGGTCAACTACATCCGCACCCATAAGCCCCTCATGTGGGCTGATTTCTGGAACGACGGCCAGCTCACCCTGGGTTGTATAGCCGGAGGTCGCCGCTACTTCCATATAACCGCCAGCGGCGATGTGGAACCCTGCGCCTTTGCCCACTTCACCCTGGACAACATAAAGGAGAAGAGCTTGATGGAGGTGTTGCAGTCGCCCCTCATGAAGGCCTACCAGGAACGCCAGCCTTTCTGCGAGAACCTGCTCCGCCCCTGCCCCATCATAGACGTGCCCCAAGCCCTGAGGGAGATAGTGGCTGTGACGGGAGCCAGGCCCACCCATCCAGGGGCGGAGACCATTCTGGAAGGGCCCCTGGCCCAATATCTGGACCAGCATTCCGCCAGATGGGCCCAGGTGGCCGACCGACTCTGGGAAGAGATCCAGAGCAAGAAAAGGGCTGAAGAATTGACAGCCAGCCCTTGAGGGAGTATGCTTAATTATGATAATTTTTTAAAGGCATTCCGGAGGTAAGGGGCAATTGCTCACCAAAAGGCAAGTGGAATTTTTAAATAAAGTAAGAGATATATTCCAGAAGACGGGGCATCCTGTCCATTATATAGATCTGGCCCAGGAAATGGGGGTAAGCAAGTGGACGGCCTATGACGTCCTCTCTGAGCTGGAAAGGAAGGGGTTTGTGCGGCGGGAATATTCCTTAAAGGGAGGGGTAGGCCGCTCCCAGGTCCTCTTTCTGCCGGTGGATTCCCCCCGCGAGATGGGTCCCCTCTCCCGCTGGAAAAGGGTGAAGGAGGGCCTCCTGGCCCAAGTGGCCAACCTCTTTTCCCAGGATCCCGATCGGGCCCTGGCCGATCTCCTGAAAGAGATGCCCAAAGACCCCTTGTTGGGCAGCGCCTATGCCCTTCTGGCCCTTTTGACCTTCCTGCGCTCTTTAGGTCAGGAGGTCCTGGAAAAAATCAAGAGGGCCATTATAAGGGGATCCTGCCCGGAAAAAAAGCTCTTTCTGGTTACGGGGACTGGTCTGGGGTTGGCTGCCCAGATGGGACCCCAGGGGATAGCCCTTACCCCCCTTTTTTCCCATGTGCAGCGTCTGCAGGATAATCTGGAGAGGCTTTCAGGAGAGGAACACCGCCTGCTCCACGATTTTTTCCTGGAAGTCTTGGAACGGGTTTCTTAAAAGCCCGGCTTGCCGGGCTTCTTTTTTAATGGAGGAACAGCATGTCCTTAAGGCAGCGAGCTCAATTTCCCCCGCTACCGACAGGTGATAAATGTCCTGGCCCGCCATGGTTTCGGTTTTATCCTGGAACAATTGGGCTTGGGAGGGTTGGTGAGAAGGGCTTCCAGGAAGATAGCCCCCCTTTCCCCAGGGGAAAGGTTGCGGCTGGCTTTAGAAGAGCTGGGCCCCACCTTCGTCAAGCTGGGGCAGCTTTTGAGCACCCGTTCTGACCTCCTTCCTCCCGAGATCATCCTGCAGCTGGCCCAACTCCAGGATCGAGTCCCCCCTTTCCCCTTCTCTCAGGTAAGGGCTATAATCCAGGAGGAGCTGGGGGTGCCTGTGGAGGAGCTCTTCGCTGCCTTCGATCCCCAACCCTTAGCCGCCGCTTCCATCGGCCAGGTGCACAGGGCAGTGCTCTCCGAAGGGGAGAAGGTCATAGTAAAGGTTCAGAGGCCGGGGATCAAGGAAGAGATCCAGGTGGATCTGGAAATACTCTACGACCTGGCCAGATTGGCCCAACGCCACACCGTTTATGGGGAAATTTATGATTTCCTGGGCATAGTGGAAGAGCTCTCCCGCACTTTGGAACAGGAGCTGGATTACACCCAGGAGGGGCGCAATGGGGAGCGCTTGAAGCATATCTTGAGGGATAACCCTCAAGTCTACGTTCCCAGAATCTATTGGGTTTACACCACTTCCCGGGTGCTGACGGTGGAATACGTAGAGGCCTGGAAGCTCAAGGATCTGGCCCAGATGGAGGAGCCCCCCGTGGATCTAAGGCGGGTGACTGACCATCTGGCCCGTTCTTTTTATCAACAGGTGTTGATCCACAGTTTTTTCCATGCAGACCCCCATCCTGGCAATCTGGCGGTCCTGCCGGGGGAAGTCTTGGTATTCATGGATTTCGGCCAGATGGGGGAGTTGTCGGAAGAGAGACGGGAACAGCTGACCAATCTCATTGTGGGTATAGTGAGCCGGCAGGTGGAGGAGATAATAGAGGCCATATCGGCCATGGGGGTTGTTTCCAAGCAGACCGATTGGGAGGGGCTGAAGAGGGATATAGAAAAGCTGAAGGATAAGTACTATCATAAAACCCTGGAGGAGGTGAGCCTGGGGCAGTCCCTCCAGGAAATACTGGAAGTGGCCTTCCGGCATAAAATAAGGGTCCCCTCTGAATTCACCATGCTGGCTAAAGCCCCCATCACTTTGGAGGGGGTGGTGAGGGAACTGGACCCTTCTATAAAGTTGGCCCAATTGGCCGAACCCTACGTGGCTGAATTGTTACGGGCCCGCTATCGCCCCTCCCGCCTGTGGAGGCGGTTCAAAGGCGAGGTGAAGGAGGGGTGGAAGCTATTACGGGGGCTCCCAAAGGAGCTCCACCGGCTCCTGTTCCAACTGAACCGGGAACAAGTAACCTTCAAGATGGAGATGGCCAACCTCCGGGCCTTCATAGATCAACTGGATCGGACGGTGAATAAGCTGACCATCAGCATTGTCCTTTTAGCCTTCAGCATCCTGATGGGCAGCCTCATAATGAGCTCTGCCCTGGGCACGCCGGGGGACCGCCTCTTTTTTCGTCTGCCCCTTCTAGAGGTGGGTTTTTTCATGGCCACTCTAATCTTTTTCTGGCTCCTCTTTTCCATGTGGCGGGGAGGCAGGGGTTAGATTGAAGAGGAATCTGGCGGATTACTCGGGCATAACTTTGGGCGCCTTCATAACCGCCATGGGCTTGGGCCTTTTCGAAGTGCCCAACAGGATAGCTGCTGGGGGCATAAGCGGGCTGTCCACCGTCATCCACTACCTGACGGGCTGGCCCGTAGGGCTCACCATGCTGGCCTTAAATCTGCCCCTATTCCTGGCGGGGTTCAAGATTATGGGCCGGGATTTCGGGATCAAATCCCTCTACGGCACCATAACCCTTTCGCTCTTTACCGACCTGGTGGGCTATCGGATACCTCCCCCCACCGCTGATCCCCTGTTGGCCGCCATTTACGGGGGGCTCCTCTGCGGGCTGGGGTTGGGGGTGGTGTTCCGCTGTGGAGGCAGCACCGGAGGTACGGACCTGGCCGCCCTCATCTTCACCCGCTATTTTCCCCTGACTTCGGGAATGGGCCTGCTGTTCATAGACGCTGTGGTCATAACCCTGGCGGGCATCGTCTTCAGCACCGAGCTGGCCCTCTACGCCTTGCTCTCCCTTATTATAGCCAGCCGTACCATAGATGCGGTGCAGGAAGGGGGAGGTTACGCCAAGGCGGTGTTCATCATCTCCCGGCGGCCGGAGGAGATAGCCCAGGGGATCCTGGGGGAATTGCAGCGGGGAGTCACGGGTCTGGAGGGACGGGGCCTTTATACCCGCCGGAGGCGGGAGGTGCTGCTGGTGGTGGTGCAGCGGGCTGAGCTGAGCCGGCTTAAAGCCCTGGTGGCGGAGATAGACCCCCGAGCCTTCGTTATCGTGAGCGATACCCATGAGGTGCTGGGGGAAGGTTTTCGCCCTTGGAGCATTGCCTCCCCAGAACCTGCTGAGGAAAATAAAGAGGAGGGAAATTTTTGGTGGGAAACTCCATCAGAGAACTGGAGGCCAAAGCAAGACAATTGAGGCGCCACATAATCCAGATGATAGGCAAGGCGGGCTCCGGCCATCCGGGAGGGTCCTTATCCGCGGTGGAGATAGTCACCGCCCTCTACTTCCGGGTCATGCGGCTGGATCCTAAAAATCCCCACTGGCCCGATAGGGACCGATTCATCCTGTCCAAGGGCCACGCCGCCCCGCTCCTCTACGCTGCCCTGGCGGAGAAGGGCTTCTTCCCCAAGGAGTGGCTGCTGACTTTAAGGCAGCTGGGCAGCCCCCTCCAGGGGCATCCCCATTGCAGGTACCTGCCGGGAGTGGAGGTCTCCACCGGATCCCTGGGGCAGGGGCTGGCCGTGGGTAACGGGATGGCCCTGGCCGCCCGTCTGGACAAGAGGGATTATCGGATTTACGTGCTCTTAGGGGACGGGGAGCTCCAGGAAGGCATGGTTTGGGAAGCGGCCATGGCCGCCTCCCACTACGGGCTGGACAATCTCACCGCCATCGTAGACCGCAATTTCCTCCAGATAGACGGCTCCACCGAGCAGGTCATGTCCCTGGAGCCGGTGGAGGACAAATTCAGGGCCTTCGGATGGGAGGCCAGGACCATCGACGGCCACGATTTCCCCCAGATCCTGGAGGCCCTGGATTGGGCCCGGAGGGTTAAGGGGAAGCCTGCAGCCATAGTGGCCCACACCATTAAGGGGAAAGGGGTAAGCTTTATGGAGAACAATCCCGACTGGCACGGCAAAGCCCCCAAGCCGGAAGAGGTGGAAAGGGCATTGGCGGAGCTACAGGATCAGGAGGGGTAAAATGCAGAAGATAGCTACCCGCGAAGCTTATGGCAGGGCACTGGTGCAGCTGGGACACCAGGATCCCCGGGTGGTGGTCCTGGACGCGGATCTTTCCCGATCCACCATGACCGTCTACTTCGCCCGGGAATTTCCCCATCGCTTCTTCAATATGGGGGTGGCGGAACAGAGCCTGATGGGCACGGCGGCGGGATTGGCCCTGTGCGGGAAAATACCCTTTGCCAGCACCTTTGCCGTCTTCGCCTCCGGCAGGGCCTATGATCAGATCCGGAACGGCATAGCCTATCCCGCCCTTAATGTCAAGATAGCCGCCACCCATGGCGGCCTCTCCGTTGGGGAAGACGGGGCCTCCCACCAAGCCCTGGAGGATATAACCCTCATGAGGGTAATCCCCAACATGACCGTGATCGTGCCGGCCGATGCGGAAGAGACCAGGCAGGCGGTTTTTGCCGCCGCCCGGCATGAGGGTCCGGTATATCTGCGCTTGGGTAGGCTGCCCGTGCCGGTGATCTATGAAGAAGAGTACGTCTTTCAGATAGGCCGGGCCCATATCTTGAGGGAGGGAGAAGACGCTGCCATCATCGCTTGCGGGCTTATGGTCCATGAAGCCTTGAGGGCGGCGGAGGAACTGGACTCCTTGGGCTTTAAGGTCTTGGTCGTCAACATGAGCACCATAAAGCCCCTGGACAGGGAGGCGGTGCTCAGGGCTGCCCGCACTGGAGCCGTGGTCACCGCTGAGGAGCATAGCGTCATCGGGGGGCTAGGGAGCGCCGTGGCCGAGGTATTGGCCCAGGAGCTCCCCACTCCCATGGCCATGGTGGGGGTGAAGGATACCTTCGGGGAATCGGGGAAGCCCCAGGAGTTGTTAGAGAAATACGGCCTGACCCATAGGCACATCTTGCAGGCAGTGCTGACCCTCAAGAGGGCCCCTTTAGGCCGATGATTTTATAACGAAAGATCCCTCCCGGGGCCTTCACTTCCACCTCTTCCCCCAATTTTTTGAGCAGCAGGGCCCTCCCCATGGGGGATATATAATATATCTCCCCTTTCGAGGGTTCTCCCTGGAAGGGGTTGACCAACCTCAGGTCCAGGACTTCCCCCGAATCCAGGTCTTGCACCTCCACCTGGCTTCCCACCATCACGAAAGGACACGCGCTCCCGGCGACCCCGCCGTGGAGCAGTTTTTCTATAGAATGGATGTAGCCCTCCAGGAGCTCTATCACTTCTTTTTTCTCTGGGGAAGGATCGTTATAATATTTCTCTATGAGCTCATTCTTTTCCGCCTCTATGGCTGAAAGGTGCCGGATAAGGAACTTTTCCATGACAAAGCCCTCCTCCCCGTCTCTATTAAAAGGAAAAACCCTAGAAATGGTAAAGGGGCACCCGGCCGGGCGCCTTTTTTTACCTGGATTATATATGGTTTTGTAATGGCTGTCAACTTTCCATGTTTTTACATGAAATCGATCGGCTGTTAACAAAAGGCAAAAGGATTTTAAATCCGGGTGTCGAAAACTACCCTGGGATTACTAATTCTTGGAGGTGCAGGATGGGCCTTATCCAGTTCTACAATGTTACCAAGCTCTATCCTCCCGACGTTGTGGCCTTGGAAAATATAACCCTCAAGATAGATAAAGGCGAGTTCGTATTCCTGGTGGGGCCCAGCGGGGCTGGCAAGACCACCCTGGTACGGCTTCTTTTTAGGGAAGAGCTGCCCACCAAGGGACAGATTCTGGTGGGGGGCCGGAGCATAACCAGGCTTAAGGGAAGGGAGATAGCCCTTTTGCGGCGAACCATAGGGATGGTTTTTCAGGATTTCAAACTGATACCGGACTGGACCGTCTTTGAAAACGTGGCCTTTGCCCTCCGGGTTATCGAGGTTCCCCCCAGGGAGATAAAACCCCGGGTGGAGAGGGTCCTGGATCAGGTGGGGCTGCTCTCCCGGGCCCATCTTTTCCCCCACCAGCTTTCCGGGGGGGAGCAGCAGCGGGTAGCCATAGCCCGGGCCATCGTAAACCGTCCCCGGATACTGGTGGCGGACGAGCCCACCGGCAATCTGGATCCGGATACTTCCAGGAAGATAATGGCCCTGCTACAGGAGATAAACGCCATGGGGACCACGGTCATCATGGCTACCCATGCCTGGGATATAGTGAACAGCATGAAAAAGAGGGTTATCGCCTTGAGGGCGGGCCGGCTGGTGAGGGATGACCGGGAAGGGGTATACGGTTATGAAGCTTAGCACTATGGCTTTTTTCCTCCAGCAGGCTTGCACTTCCTTGAGGCGCAACTTATGGATGAGCCTGGCCGCAGCTGCCAGCGTGGCGGTCACCATGTTCCTCCTGGGGGTGTTTTTGCTCCTGGTATTTAACCTGAACTACATGGCCAGCCAACTCCAATCCAATGTGGAGATAGCCGCCTTTCTCCACGTGGATACCCCCAGGGAGGTGGTCCAGCACCTGGAAGCCCAGATAAAACATCTCCCCGGGGTGAGGGAGGTGGTGCTGGTGCCCAAAGAGGAGGGTTTCCGTAAAATAAGCCGCCAATTTGGGGGGGAGGAGGAGCTCCTCAGCGCCACTGGAGGGGTGAATCCTTTGCCCGATTATCTATTGGTGAGGGTCAATACCCCTGAGGAGATAAGGGATATAGCGGGGGCCATAGCCCAGCTACCGGGGGTGGAAAAGGTGAATTACGGCCAGGAAGTGGTGGAGAGGCTCTTCGCCCTGGTGCGGTGGTTGCGCTGGTTGGGGGCGGGGCTTATCCTCTTGCTGGCCTCCGGGGCCGTAGTCCTCATAATGCTCACCATCCGTTTGACCGTATACAGCCGCCGCCAGGAGATCAGCATCATGAAATACGTGGGGGCCACCGACAGTTTTATCCGTTGGCCCTTTTTCCTGGAGGGGCTCTTCCTGGGACTGGTGGGTTCTGGCCTGGCCGCAGGAGCGGTCTATGGCATCTATACCTGGCTCCTTTCCAGGAGCTTTAACCTTTTCCTTTTCCTACCTCTGCTCAACGATCCCGCCCTTCTCCTGAAAAGCCTGCTGGGCCTCATAGGCGCGGGGGCCGGGGTAGGGGCTCTGGGCAGCCTTTTATCCATAAGGCAGTTTCTCAAAGTCTGAACAGGGGGTAAGCAGCATGGGTAGAGGACAGAAGCTGGCCATCTGGCTTTTGGGCGTATTCCTGTTGAGCTTTTTAACTCCTGCCTATGGCTCCACCCTTCAGGAGCTACAGCGCCAGCAGAGGCAAATTCAGCAGGAAATGGCGGAACAGCAGAAGATATGGTCCCAGAAGAACAACGAGAGCCAGAGGATCATGGAGAAGCTGCAGGCCTTAGAGCAGGAAATACAGGCCAAGGAGAGGGAGATATCCCGGCTGGACGGGGAGCTGGCGGCAGCCCAGGCCAGGGTCCAGGAGGTGGCGGAGGATCTGGCCAGGGCGGAAGCGGCCCAGGAGGCCAGAATGGGGCTGTTCCGCAAGAGGTTGAAGGAGATCTATCAGGTGGGTAGGGTCAATTACCTGGAGGTGCTCCTCCAGGCCACCAGCCTGGAAGATTTTCTGGTGCGGATGGAACTTTTGAGCAAAATCGCCCAGAACGATATAAAGCTCATACAGGAGATCAAGGCGGAGAGGGATAGGATAGCTGCCCAAAAGGCCCGTCTGGAGGCAGAGCGGGATAAGGTGGCCCAGCTGAGGCAGCAGGTGTACCAGGAGAAGGTGATGCTGGCCTCCCAGCGGGAAGACCACCGCCGCCTTCTGGCTCAGGTGGAAGAGGAGAAAAAGCAGGTGGAATCGGTGCTGGCGGAGATGGAGGCCTTGGCCAGCCAGATTGCCGCCAAAATCCGGGCGGAACAGGCCAAGAGCAGCCGCCCCTTGCCTTCCGGCAGCACCAAGGGTATGCTGTGGCCTGTGCCCGGATACTATTATGTCTCCTCCCCCTTCGGTTGGAGAATACATCCCCTCTTTAACATCCGGAGCTTCCACAACGGCGTAGATATCCCCGCACCCACAGGGACCGAGGTGGTGGCTCCCCTGGATGGACGAGTCATATCCACCGGATGGCTAGGGGGGTATGGCAATCACATAAGCATAGATCACGGCGGAGGCCTGTCTACCCTCTACGCCCATCTCTCTTCCATTCTGGTAAGGGAGGGGCAGGAGGTAAAAAAGGGCCAGGTCATCGGCAGGATAGGCAGCACGGGCTGGAGCACAGGTCCCCACCTCCACTTTACCGTGATGATAAACGGGGAACCCGTCAACCCAATGAACTATTACTAAAAGGTATTTCGTTTACATATACTTTTTGAGGAAGCAGCATAGAGGTGGTGGTATTTTTGCGAAGAATATGGCAGCAGATCAAGAATCTGCTGCTGACCTTTTGCGTCCTGGTAACTTTGACCGTAGGGGTTCTGGGGGCCACCCATTACAAGGAGGCAGAACTCCTCCTCAGGACCTTTCTGGTGTTGCGCTATCACGCTTTGGAGCCGGTTAAAGGGGACAAACTGATAGAAGGAGCTCTCAAGGGCATGGTGGAGGCTCTGGGGGACCCCTATTCCGCTTATCTGGACTCCAATACTTACCGCCATCTGCAGGAGAGCGTCAGCGGCAGTTACGGGGGGGTAGGGCTGCTCATCACCATAGATGAAAAGGATAAAAGGCTCATGGTGATCTCCCCCTTTAAGGGCACCCCTGCCCACAGGGCAGGGATAAAGAGCCGGGACTATATCCTCATGATCGATGATCGGGATACCGCCGGGATGGATCTGGAGACCGCTGCCAAGCTGATGCAGGGGGAGCCTGGGACCCAGGTGGAGTTGCTGGTTCTCTCCGAAGGGGATCCTGCCCCCAGGCGGATAAAATTGACCCGGGAGGTGATAAAGGTCCCCACGGTGGAAGGCCGCCTCCTCCCCGGGTATCCCGATGTGGGCTATATAAACATAACCATGTTTAACGAGCAGACCCCCAAGGATTTGGGAAATACCCTGGAGGTATTGCGGCAGCAGGGGATGAAAAAGCTGGTGCTGGATCTCAGGAACAACCCCGGGGGTGCCCTCTCCGCGGCGGTGGACGTGGCCAGCTATTTTATACCCCAAGGGCCCATAGTCTATATAGCCGACCAGAAGAGGCTGGAACCCCTGTTGGCCAGGGGTTATGCCCGTCCCCTCCCTTTGGTGGTCCTGGTGAACAGGGGGACGGCCAGCGCCGCTGAGATAGTGGCGGGGGCCCTGCAGGACACAGGAAAAGGCGTACTGGTGGGGGAACCCACCTTTGGGAAAGGGGTGGTGCAGACCGTATTCCCCCTTCCCGGAGATTCGGCGGTAAAGATCACCACCCACAAGTACCTGACTCCTGGGAAACGCGACATAAACAAAAAGGGGATTATCCCGGATCATTTGGTGGAACTGGATCCCCAATGGGAGCAGGAGGTGCTCCTCCGGGCCCCCGATATATCCTGGGACAGCCAGCTAAAGAAGGCTTTGGAGATTCTAAATTCCCCTTAGGAGGTGGTACCTTATGGAAAGGCAGGTGCTCCTGGTCATAGATATGCAGAACGATTTTGTTGACCCCCGGGGAGCCCTGAGCTTTCCTCAGGCCAGGGAGATCGCCCCCTTCATCAGGGATAAGGTGAAAGGGGCTTTGGAGGGGGGCAAAGAGGTCATCTTCACCTTGGATACCCATGCCCCTGACGACGCCGAATTTAAAAAATTTCCCCCCCACTGCCTGGAGGGGAGCTGGGGACAGGAACTCATACCGGAGCTGAGGGAAGTGGTGGGGGAGGTGGGGGAGCCCAGGGTGAGGTTCTTGAAGAAGAACCGCTACAGCGCCTTCTACAACACCCCCCTGGATCAATGGCTGGGCACCGCCCCTGGAAGCCCTGATCCCCGACCAGCCCTGGTGGAGGTGGTGGGCGTGTGCACCAATATATGCGTGTTCTTCACCGTAGAAGAATTGGCCAACCGGGATGTGCCCGTCAAGGTGTATCGCCAGGGGGTAGCCTCCTTTGATCCCGAAGCCCACAGGTTTGCTTTAGAGCAGATGGCCAAGGTGCTGGGCGCGGAGATAGTGTGACGAGGGCTCTGGATATACCAGAGCCCTTTTGCTGTTAAATGGTAATGCCGAAGTATAGGAGAGTATATTTTAAGGAGACGTACAGGAATATGGCCCCGAAAAGGGTCTTCAAAGCGGAGGCTTTTACCCGGGCCACCATCTTGGCCCCGTAGATGGCCCCTATAACCGCCCCCAGGCCCAGGCACACGGCAGTGGGTATATCCACCACCTGCTGGTAAAATTTAAAGGCAGCCCCCACCAGGGCCATCCAGATAAAGGAGGCCATGCTGGTGCCTATGGCCAGCTTTACCGGTGACCTGAGGATATATATAAACGAGGGCACCAGGGCATAACCTCCCCCCAGGCCTATAACACCCGTGAGAAACCCCACCACCGAGCCCAGCAACCCTTTGGCCCATCCGGAGCCGGGTATCCCCCCTGAGGAAGGGGGCTGGGGCAGGGCTTTCTCAGCCATGAGGCCTTCGTAGAGCATCCTCAGGGAAGGCAGGAGAAAGGCCAGGCCCACTATGAGATCGATCACCTTTCCATAAGGTTTGAGATAGCCGAACACGATGCTTCCCAGAATTACCCCCAGCACGCCGCTTGCTCCCACCACCAGGGCAGTGGGGGTATCCACGTTTTTCATCTTCAGGTGCTGGTAGGCCCCAGAACCGGCGGTGAAGACCACTGCCGTGAGGGTGGTGCCTACCGCCGCTGCAGGGTCGAAATGAAAACCGAACCTCACTATGGGCATCATCAGGACGCACCCGCCTATGCCCAAAAGCCCCCCGATGATCCCCGCCGGGATGCCCACCAAGAAAGCTATAAGGTGAGACATAACCGCGCCTCCTCATTTTTTTATAATCTCCCCTAATTCTTGGATACAGCCTTCCATCGCTTTCTGGGCCTTTTCATAGATATCCCATATCAAGGGGTCCCTCAGCCGGTAGAAAACGCTTGTACCTTCCTTTCTGGAGGTGAGGATGCCTGCCTGGCGCAGAACACCTAGATGCTTGGAGATGGCCGACTGTTCACCCCCCAGGGCGGGGACTATCTCGCACACGCACCGCTCCCCTCCTCGGAGGAACTCGATTATCTTCAGCCGCAGGGGATGGGCAAGGGCCCGAAAAAATTGAGCCATCACTTCTTCCTTTTCTCCGGTCACCGGATCACCTCCTTTTATGAATATATTATCATTTTGTCATAAAGTGAGCAAGGAGGGGTTTTGTTATATGGTAAAAATAGCGTAAAATTGGTCTGGTGAGGAGGAAATCTGCAGAAAAAGGCCAAATACGCTTTAGATAGGACTTTCAAGCGAGGGGAAAAGATGGCTTTTTAAATAAAAGGATTCTCATCCTGTCGCTGGCCTTGTGCCTGGCCCTCTGGCTAGGAGGGTGCGCCGGGGAGGGATCCCTGGACGATCCCCGTGCTTTCCGCATACTGGGCGGCTCAGAGCTGAAGGACCTCAGGGAAACGGGTCTGCTGGACTATATCCAGAAAAAATCGGGGATTAAGATATATCTGGAAGAAAACGGCAGCCTCGCCGCGGTGGAAAAGATATCCGGAGGGCAGCACCCTTACGATGCCCTCTGGATCCCCAATGGGTTTTACCCGGAGGCCTTCCGTTCGGAAATAAAAAATCCCCCCTTGGTAATGGAAAAGATCTTCATGAGCCCGGTGACGGTGGGGGTCAGGAGGGATCTGGCTGAGCGGTTTGGCTGGCTGGGACCCGAGGGTTTGGCCCGGGAGGACCTCTCCTGGAATGACATAAGGGAGAAGGCCGTCAGGGGGGAGCTTCAGCTGTATATGACCCACATGCACACCTCCAATTCTGGAG
>Ga0129303_100003_pt1 | contig 31757 bp, 38 predicted proteins | sample ElbSprsedimmetaG_FD_94490 | JGI IMG/M metagenome (GOLD analysis project Ga0129303, IMG submission 94490) | Hot spring sediment bacterial and archeal communities from California, USA to study Microbial Dark Matter (Phase II) - Elbow Spring... | ecosystem: Environmental > Aquatic > Thermal springs... | reverse complement strand
TCTAAACTTTGAAACGGTTCAGACGGTTATCCAGCCTTTTGGCCAAGGTTAGTAGCTGTTGGGAATTGGCCGCTATCTCCTGGGTAGAGGCGGACAGCTCTTCCGCCGAAGCGGAAATCTCCTCCGCTGAGGCCGAGGTCTCTTCGGAAACAGCGCTTATGCTCTGCACCTTATCCAGCACCACATCTTTAGCCTTTACCGTATTTCCCAGCTCTTTGTACGTACCCTCTATAGCCGGCCTCATGTTTTTCACCGCTTCTATTATATCCCGGAAAGCCTTAAAGGTCTCGTCCACCTTCTCCAGCTGGAGCGATACCTGCTTGTTGGTCTCCTCAGAGGTGGAGACCACCTGTTCCGTTTCCCTGGTTATGTTGCTCAGCAGGCTGCGGATCTTATCCGCCGAGGACCGGGACTCCTCCGCCAGCTTTCTGACCTCTTCCGCCACCACGGCAAAACCCCTGCCCGCTTCTCCGGCCCTGGCAGCTTCTATGGCAGCATTGAGGGCTAAAAGATTGGTCTGTTCAGCTATGCCGTTTATAACCTCCAGTATCTCCGCTGCCTGGGCCACCGATCCCTTCAGCAGGTTGAGCCTTTCCGCCACCGCTTTAAAGGCCTGGCTGGACTCCCTTATAGAGGATATGAGGCCGTCCAGCTGCCCTTTGCCCGCCTCGGCCATTTTGGAGCTATGTTCGCTGGCAGTTTTTACCCGATCCACCTGCTGGGCCACCTTCTCCAGGGCCTGGGATATATTCTCCATGAGGGTTAAGATCTCCTCCAGGTGTCCCGCCTGTTCGGTGGCGCCGGAGGCCACCTGCTGTATGGCCTTGGCCACCTCTCCTGAAGATGAAGCTATTTCCTGGGATATGGCGCTCAAATTTTCCGAACTACCTGCCAAGGTCTGGGCGTCCATCTTGAGGCCATTGAGAAGCGGCCGCAGTTTTTCTTGGATCGCCTTGACTGCCTGGGCCAGCTTGCCCGTCTCATCTCTGCTGTTAAGATATTTTTCCGGAACTTCCTGGGTGAAATCTCCCTGGGCCACCACCCCCAGAATGCCGGTGATATCCACCAAAGGTTGGCTTATATTGCGGGCCACGAAGAAGGTTATCCCCACAGCTGCCAGTATAATGACCAGGGAAATGGTTATCAGGGTGATTTTTAAACTGGAAGTGCGGGCCATCACTTCCTGGGTGGGGGCGGTAATGGCTATGGACCACCCGGTGGTCTTTACCGGGGCATAGGCCACCATTTTATCCTCACCCTGAAAGGTATACCTGGCCAGCCCCTCCTCCCCCTGGGACATCTTGTTTATAACCGTCACCAGATCCTTCAACGACGGGTCCCCTTTGGCCTTTTCTAAAATATTTTCCTGGTTTTTAACCCTCTCGAAATCCCTGTGGGCTATGGTCTTGCCCGTTTTATCCACGGCAAAGGCGTATCCCGTACGGCCGTAGGTTATGGCCCGGATTTGGTCGTTGAATTTGGATACGTCCACCAGAACCACCAAAGCCCCGTTCACCTCTTCAGTGGCATAATGGTAAACAGGGGTGGCATAGACAAAGATCAGGGAATTATCCAGGCGGCTCACATGGGTACTGGATATATAGGTCTTGCCCTTTAGAGCGGCTTGGAAATAGTCCCTGTCGGATATGTCAATGCGCTGGCCGTCGGTGAAAATGGCGTTACCGCTCTTGTCCGCCAGGCCGAACTGCTTATATCCCAGGTCCGCCACCTTTTTCTGCAAGTCCCTCAGGGATTGCATTTTTTTTCTTCCAGGGTGGTCTCCCTATCCCCCAGTTTACCCCTGAGCACAGCCCGATTGGCGGTGTTCTCCACATAGGCTATGCGGCCCTGTACTATGGCGTCCACCGTGGAGGCGGCCTGACGGGCCACCTTCAACATGCCCTCTTTGGCCTCTTCCTCCAAGGATTTTTCCGCCTGCCAGTTGCTAAAAAAGCCCAGCAGCAAGCAGGCTCCTAAAACTATCCCCCCGAAGATAAGGGTCATCTTCAAAAGCAGGCTCTCTCTTATACGGTCCATAATTGTTTAGCCCCCTCAATTTTCCCGTCTTTCTGGCACCAGGCCTGGTTTTTAATCTTTTATCGGATCCCCTGAGGAACATCTTGAGGGCGCGGGGAATAATCTACAGTAAAAGATGGATTAAATGGGGGAGGTAGGAATAAATGCCAGAAGAAAGCAGCGGGCTCTTCGGGCCTAAAAAAAACGTGCAGGAAGGCGCTATGGGCTTTCCCTTTCGCGGGGGGAGCTACGCCTTTATCCTCTTTTTGATCTTGATCCTCCTGTTCTTCGGCGACAATTAACGTTAAAACCCCGCTGTTCAGCGAGGTTTTTCTTTTAAAGGGGTAGTTAAAATTTTTAAAAAGACGTCAGCTATATAGGGATCGAAATGCTTACCCCGCTGTTCCCGGATGTAGGACAGCACTTTGGGGAAAGGCCAGGGAGGCCGATAGGGACGGGGGGAGCCGAGGGCATCCCACACGTCCACCACGGCGAAAATACGGGCGGCCAGAGGAATGTTCTCTCCCTTTAACCCCTCCGGGTAGCCTGTTCCGTCCCATTTCTCATGGTGATATAGAGGGATGTCCAGGGCGGGTCTTAAGTAAGGGGATGGGGGAGAGCATTTCGTAAGCGTATACAGGGTGCGGCTTCATTATTTCCCACTCCTCAGGGGTTAAAGGTCCGGATTTCAAAAGTATGCTGTGGGGGATGGCCATCTTACCTATATCGTGCAGAAGGGCACCCCTCCGAATGTGAACAAGTTCCTCCTCCGGCACATTCAGCTGCCGGGCCAGCCGAAGGGTCATCTCCGTAGCCCTCTGGCTGTGTCCCTCCGTTTCCCTATCCCTGAGTTCCAGGGCCTTGGCCCATCCCTCTATGGTGGCGTCATAGGCTGATATAAGCTTTTCTCGGGAATGGTGGAGCTGTTCCGTGAGAATGGCATTTTCTATGGCTATGGCCAGCTGCTGTGAGATGGCTTCCATGAAATGCATCCATTCCTTATCGGGGCGAAACAGTTTCCGGCAATACAGCTCCAGAACTCCCAAAACTTTATCTTTAGAAATTAAAGGAAAACCCAGATAGGATACAAAACCCTCTTCTTTCAATAAATTTTCCCAAAACCCTTCTCCCCGTATATCTCCGCAGCGGCGCACCACCATGGTTTTTCTCTCCAGCACCACCTTTCCCGCCAGGCCTCTCCCTAACCTCCATATCCTTTTTAGATATCCTGTGGGAAATGAAACCCTTTTCCCATTTTAAAATTCAAGGAGTTCGTCCGGGGATCCCAGAGAAAAAGGGCCACGGCGTCTATGCCCATAAGCATGGTTATCTGGTTTAACACGAATTCCAGGGTGGCCTGGAGGTCCAGGTTTCTGGCTATGGCTTGATCTATCTTGCGGAGCAGGTGAAGGTAATCCTGAGTTTTACTGAAAAAAAGGCATGGTCTCACCTCTAGCCCATATTTGCCCACCCTCTCCTTATACGATGTTCGTCGGGATCTCCCGGATTTTAAGCTCCACAAGCTATTTTATTATACGGAGGACTTCCGGCAGAGGGCGGCGGGGAGGAGGAGAAGGCCTTTCCGCCGGGTAGCCCAGAGGCACCATGGCCACCGGGCGCAAATTGAAGGGCAGGGACAGAATCCTGCGGACCATCCCCTCATCAAAGGCCCCTACCCAGCATCCCCCCAGACCATAAGCAGAAGCGGCCAAAAGCAAGAGGGTGATGGCAGCGGCGGTATCCTGCAGGCAATAGAGGTGATATCCCCTCTCCTCGTAAACCACCGCCGATCTCTCCTGATCCGCACATACCACAATTACCACCGGTGCCTGGGCTATGAGATCATAGTCGGCCGACGCTTCTCCCAGGGCATCCTTGACCTGGCGATTGAAGACGGCAAAAAAGTACCAGGGCTGAAGGTTCCCCGCTGAGGGGGCCCAGCAGGCCAGTTCCACCAGGCTGACCACCAGGTCTTCGGGCACAGGCTTGGGCAAAAAACGGCGTATACTCCTGCGCTCCCTTATGGCCCGAAGCACATCTTTCATCCTATCCCACCTCCATCAGGGAACGGACCAGGTGTATCTCTGGCCCGTATTCCTCGCATTCTTTTACCGGGGTCTCCAGGATCAAAGGGAGTTTGCCCAAGAAGGGGTGATTAACTATAGTTTTAATACCTTCCAGCCCCAACTCCCCCTTACCGATATTGGCATGGCGATCTTTCCTGCTGCCTAAAGGGGTCTTGGAATCGTTTAAATGCATTATCTTTATCCTGTCGAGGCCGATCAGCTTTCCCAGCCTTTCCACCAGCCGGTCACAGCCCTCTCGGGTTCGCAGATCCCAACCGGCTTCAAAAAGATGGGCCGAGTCCAGGCACACACCCACCCTGGGGGGCCAGCCCAGACCGTCCAGTATGTTTCGGATCTCTTCCAGGGAACCTACCTCCCTGCCCTGTCCTGCCAAGGTCTCCAACAGGAGCATAGGCACCGGCCCTTGTAACGTCAGATAGGCCTCCTTTATGGCAGCCACAATCCTCTCTATGGCCCTCTCCACCTCCCCGTCGTGGTGGCCCGGATGGACCACCAGGTACTCCCCTCCTATGGCAGCCACCCTCAGGGTATCTTCCCTCAACACCATCCGGGCAAACTCAGCCTTGGATCCCGGGGCCGCTCCCAGGTTTACCGCATAGGGAAAATGCCCCACCACAGGGTAAATATCCGCCTCTTGCCTGGCTCTCTTCCATTCCTTTATTTCCTCTTCCTCTATTGAACGGGCAGCCCCGCCCCGGGGATTCCGGGTAAAATACTGAAAGGTGTTGGCCCCCAATTTTAAAGCCATCTCCACGGCTTTAGGCAGGCCCTGGGCTATGGAGAGATGGGCCCCTACGCGCCGTTTTTCCACTCCAATTCCTCCTCGCTATCTTTTAGAGTCATTTTCCCTTAAGGCCATACCCCTGTCAAGCTTCCATATTTTGCTTTGAGGAGGATTTTTATAAGTGATGCTGAATAAAAATGAGACTTTATATGGCAGAAGGCGAGGGTTTTGAAATCTTTCTTTAAATCTCTGGCGGTATTCCTTTTGGGGGCCTGTCTTCTGGCCTCTCCAGGATGCAGGGGAAACCCTCTTTCCCAAAACCCAAATACACCGTAGCCATGGATGCTTCCTTTGCCCCCTTTGAATTCAGAGATATGAAGACGGGGGAGTTTACAGGGTTTGACGTGGACCTCATAAGGGCCCTGGCAGAGACCCAAGGATTCGAAGTGGAAATCAAAGAGATGAGTTTTGACGGTATACTGGCTGCCCTGCAGACGGACAATGTGGACCTGGCCATCTCGGGGATAAGCATTGACGAAGAGAGGAAGAAGGCTGTCAACTTTTCTATGCCCTACTACCAATCTGGCCTGATAGTGGCGGTGAGGGCTGATAACGACACCATAAAGGGTTTCGAGGACCTGCCGGGGAAAAGGATAGGCGTGCAGATAGGTACCACCAGCGCCAAGGAAGCCAAAAAGATACCCAATGCCAAAATAACCAAACTGGACAAGGTTCCCGAATTATTCTTAGAACTGAGGAATGGCGGGGTCGATGCGGTCATCAACGACCTGCCGGTGACCCTCTACTATATCCGGCAGGGGAACAGGATATAAAGACTGTTAGGTAACATCAAACAGGCGGAATATTACGGGATAGCAGTGCCCAAAAATAAACCCGAGGTTTTGGAAAAGATCAACCAAGGGCTTCTCACCTTGAAAGAGAACGGCCAATACGCCGCCATCTACAAGAAATGGTTTGGGGAAGAGCCTCCCCCCTTCCTGCCTGGAGAACCTCCTCAATAGTGCGGGCACGGTATGCGTAACTTGAGGTTACGCATACTTGTTTTTGTTTTAATTCTGTAGCCGAGGTGATAGAAGTTGTCCTTGCTGCTCAAATCCCTCTCCTATCTGATAAACGGCGCCCTCCAAACCCTTAAGATAACCGTGGTGGCGGTATCCCTGGGCACTGTGATAGGGCTTGTGGCCAGCCTGGGGCGCTTATCTAAAAAGCGTCTCCTCAGCGTCCTGGCCACCTGCCATGTGGATTTTTTCCGGGGACCCCCCTTCTGGTACAGATATACATCGTGTATTATGGTTTTCCTCAGCTCCTCAACGAGGCCCACATGTTTTTGGCGGAACTTCTAAGAATTCCCCCTCCCTTTCAGAGTACCCACATCCCGGTATTCCTGGCAGCAGTCATCTCCACCAGCTTAAACAGCGGAGCCTACGTGGCGGAGATCTTTAGGGCAGGTATACAATCCATAGAAAGAGGCCAATACGAAGCGGCCCGCTCCTTGGGGATGACGGAAGGGCAGGCCATGCGCCACGTTATCCTGCCCCAGGCCTTCAAAAGGGTCATCCCTCCCCTGGGGAACGAATTCATAGCCATGCTAAAGGACACTTCCCTCCTATCGGTCATAGGCTACGTGGAGTTGACCCGGCAAGGACAGCTCATCAGCGCGGTCACCTTCCGTCCCCTGAAAGTGTAGATGGCAGTAGCGCTGGTGTACTTGGCCATGACTTTTGCCATCTCCCGTCTGGTGGACTACCTGGAAAGGAGGCTCAGGGTGGCCTGATGGATAAAAGCCGGTCTGGTAACGGATGGATGATCGAGATCAGGGAACTTTACAAGAGTTTCGTCACCCTGCAGGTGTTAAAAGGGATAAACCTCAAGGTATCTCCCCAAGAAGTGGTAGTGATAATCGGCCCCAGCGGTTCGGGCAAGAGCACCCTGCTGCGTTGCATAAATCTTCTGGAAAAACCTGACAAGAAAGAGGTCATAATAGACGGCGTTTCCCTGACCGCCCCTCATGTTAACATTAATCTTATCCGCCAGCAGGTGGGCATGGTGTTCCAGCGTTTCAACCTATTTCCCCATAAAACAGTACTGGAGAATATAACCCTAGCCCCCATCCACGTGAAAAGGGTGCCCCGGGAAGAGGCAGAAAAAGAGGCATGGGAATTGCTGGCAAGGGTGGGGCTGAAGGACAAAGCCCACTCCTACCCTGAAGAGCTCTCCGGGGGTCAGCAGCAGAGGGTGGCCATAGCCAAGGCCCTGGCCATGCACCCTAAAGTGATGCTGTTCGATGAGCCCACTTCGGCTCTGGATCCTGAGATGGTGGGGGAAGTGCTGGAGGTGATGAGGGATCTGGCCCGGGAAGGGATGACCATGGTGGTGGTCACCCACGAGATGGGATTTGCCCGGGAAGTGGGGGACCGGGTCATATTCATGGATGAAGGGCTTATAGTCGAGGAGGGGACCCCTCAGGAGATATTCTTGCGCTGCCGAAATCCCAGGACCAAAGCCTTTCTGAGCAAAATACTCTAGGTGGGGGAATATGGGCAAGCTCTATATAGGCACCTCAGGTTGGTCCTATAGACACTGGCGGGGGATATTCTACCCTGAGGATTTGCCCTACGGGGAACAGCTCCAGTATTACTCCCGACATTTCCCCACCACGGAAGTCAATTCTTCCTTCTATCACCTGCCCCGGCCTTCCACTGTGGAAAAATGGTATAGGGAAACACCTCCTCATTTTCTCTTCGCAGTCAAGGTCTCCCGTCTTATCACCCACGTGAAGAGATTGACCGATATAGAAGAGGCCTGGAACAACTTTCAAGAGAGGGTCGCTCTTTTAAAAGAAAAATTAGGCCCCCTGCTGTTGCAATTTCCCCCCAGCTTTCGAATGGAAGAGGAGAACTATCAGAGGGTGGAGGAATTCTTGAAAAACAGGCCAGACCTCCAGCTGGCTTTTGAATTCCGCCACTCCAGCTGGTGCGATCCTGCAGCCTATGATTTATTGAAAAAATATAACGTCGCCTGGGTAATCGCCGACTCCTCCCGTTACCCCAAGGCCAAAGCTATAACCGCGGATTTCGCCTATATAAGGATGCATGGACCCGAAGCCCTTTTCAGTTCTTCTTACTCAGAAGAACAGCTGGAGGAGCTGGCCCAGGACATCTCCCAGTACATGAAAATATGCCGGGAGATCTATGTGTACTTCAACAACGACGTCGGGGGATGTGCGGTGCAGAATGCCAAAACCTTGTGGGAAAAATGTCAGAAGATCTGTCCGCTTTGATCCATTTCCAGCAGTGCCCCCCTTTCCTGGTCCACCACTTCTAAAAATACTTCCGCCAAATGGGGATCAAATTGGACCCCGGCCTGCTCCTTTATCTCTTCCAAAGCCTCCTGGATGGTCTTGGCATTTCTATAGGCTCTTGCGAATATCATGGCCGTGAAGGCGTCCGCTATAGAGAGGATCCTGCACTCCAAGGGGATCTCTTCTCCCTTCAGCCCTAGAGGGTAGCCTTTTCCATCCCATCTTTCATGGTGCTTTAAAATCAAATCCGCGATGCCGGTCAGATCGGGACAGGCCAAGGCCAACCGGTAACCCCTCTCCGGATGCTGTCTTATGAGCTCCCATTCTTCCGGGCTCGACGGTGTGTCTTTAAGGAGTATTCGGGCCGGTATACTGACCTGTCCTATATCCCGAAGCTTGGCCAACAGGAGGAGAGCGGACATCCGCTGGGAAGACAGCTTTAACTTTTCTCCCATTTTACGGCAGAGATGCTCCAACACTCGAGCCTCTTTCCCTTCGAGGAAACCGTGCCTCTGCATGGCCGTCAAGAGAGTTTCTAAAATTTGTCTACGGATGCTGGCAGCAGAAGAGAGCTTCTCCCGGTACATGAGATCGTCCGCCCTTTTATAGGCGTAATCGAGCAGGGCCTCGGCATTGTAGGCTGTGGCCAGACCGAAAGAGATGCTCAAGGGAAGGTGGGGATTCTCCTGGTTGTACTGTTCCAGGGATTTCCGCAGGCGCTCTAGAATCTTATAGCCTTGGGAGGAATCGGTGTGGGGCAAAAGTATAATGAACTCGTCTCCCCCTATACGGGCCACCATATCGCTGGATCTGAGGCCGCTCTTTAAAATTTGGGAGGCCCTGATCAGCAATTCATCTCCCCTAAAATGTCCAAAGGTGTCGTTTATAAGCTTCAATCCGTCCACATCGGCTATTATGATGGTTATGGGGAATTTGTCGCTGCGGCTCAGCGATCGTATTTGCTCTTCAAAATAGTTGCGGTTGTAGAGCCCTGTCAAGGGGTCACGAAAACTCAGGTATTCCAGCCTCTCCGCCGCCTTTTTCTTATCAGTTATATCCACCACATTGCCCAGTATCATCCGCTGCCCGGGATCCAAGAGGACGAGGGTTCCCTCTACCCACCTCACCTCCCCTCCTTTAGATATCACCCGGTATTCCCGGGTTTCTCCCGATATCCCCTGAAGGACTTGGGCTAGAAGCCCCGACACCTCCTTTTGATCCTGGGGATGGACCAAATCCAAAAGAGGCCTTCCCTCAAGTTCCTCCTGGCAATATCCTGTGAGCTTTTCAAATTTAGCATTGACCCTGTAGAAAATTTCCCCTCGAGCCACATAAATGCCTATAGGGGAATAGAGAAAAATCTTTTTCAGCAGCTCTTCCTCCCGCTTTTCCATATGCCTGAAGCCCACCAGCTCCTCAATGCGCCGGGCGAAAATGCGGAGCAGGCGCCTGTCCTTCTCCGTCAGCCGGTGAGGGGTTTCAAAATAGATGAAGCCCTTTAAGCATCCCGAGAAGGGATAATAAAAGGAATTTCTCTGGTTTTGTCCAGAAATCTTTATGGCATTATTTTTATAATCTTCTGTTTTTCCCCATCCCCAAGACCCTGAGAAGAGCTGCTTTCCTTCCCTGTCCTCAACCCTGAGGACCACCCGCCTTCACCCCAAGACCCTGCTGGCCTTTTCCACTATTTTTTGGAAGAATTCCGGATAACTCCTAGGGATGGACAGGTTCATAATCTCATATAGGGTCAACAGCTCAGCCGATTCAAGGCCCATTTCTTACCACCCCGCGGCCACTGTTATGGTTTTATTGTAAAATAACGGGACGCCTTTCCAGCCGAGGATCTCCCCGAAGGTCAAAAGACCGAAGAGGGGAGCAGTGCCGGTAAAGGCAGATAGGTTTCCCATCTCCTTGTGGAAAACCTCTTTCAACAGAAAATATCGGGACACGCATTCGAATATCAGGAGAACCCTAGGATTGTCCGGGCCTACAACGTTTTTCACCGCCTTACGGGAAGCCTTCAAAAGGCTCTCCTCATCCGATTCCATGAGGAAGGCTATGCTGTCCTCTGGAACCTCGCTCACAAACCGTATGCTGCCGTCCTCCTCTGTCAAAAAGGGATCCCTGATGAGAAAATCGCCTCCCCAGAGGGGGAAACCCAAAGGATGCTCCATCCCGGAACGGGGGAGGTTATCTGGGGTTATTTCTCCTATCAATTGTCTATACCTTTCCCAGGCAGGCCTGCCGTCTATCTCTAAAACCTTCTCGCCGCAAGCTTTGGTGATCACAAAGGGTTGCCCCGAAGGTCTCCAACCGTGCTCAGCGGCAATCCTGAAATCCATGCCCTTCAGCTTGGCTGCCGCCAGAGAACCCCTGGCCACCCCCCCTCCTGGGTAAACTGGTAGGCGGGCTCCAAGCGCAGATTTCCACCGCTCCCTCCCCCTAGGTAGAGATATCCAGGACCTAGGATGTTGTAGATCCCCCTGAGGAGCTCAGGTATGTTACAGCTAAAACTGTCGGGGAAAAGCAGGATGGTCCCTGATTCCTCCTCCGCCCTTAAGACCTCCCCTGCCCTTTCCCTTTTCCGGTAAGGGTTTAGGGAGATATTCCTTTCCAGATGGGTAAAGGCCTTGATCCCGCTGCCGAAGAAACAACAGAGACCTATGCCCCGGGAGTAAAACCTCGTGGCCTGTATGATTCCCTGGGTCCAGGTGCCTATGAAAGGAGAAAAAGGGAAGATCTTCGCCGCCGTGGAGACCACTTCTCCGGGATCATAGCCCTCTGTTATCAAGACCATCATGAAGGCGGGTTCCCGGTCGAGGGAAATCCCATCCCGGATCTCCCTCAAGGCTTCTCCGGGATCTTCCCGGGAACTGAATCCCGTTCTTATCGCCTTTTCCATGACTCCTCTACTCCTCCAACTCACGTTTCGTGATAATCCTCCGGACTTTTAATTTAATATATGTTAGCCGTATAATACAAATTTCCTCTTTAAAACCAATTTGATCCTTTAAATTCTGCCCCGCAGGGCCCTTGACTTTTCGAAACCCGTTGTGGTAATATCTAAATCGCGGAAGATATTGCGGGATGGTGTAGCGGTAGCACACATGACTCTGGATCATGTAGCGCTGGTTCGAATCCAGCTCCCGCAGCCAGCCACAATAAAAGCCCCCAACACAACACGGGGGCTTTTTCATTTCTCCCCCAGAGTTAGGGAGCCTTGTAGCCCCTTTTAGCCCTCCAGGCTATCACCTTTTTTACCTCCAACAGCCCCACCATCAAAGAGGCGGTGAGGGCAGCTCCCCAAAATTGGCCTGGGCTCACAGCTGCCAGGCTGAACCTGGCATAGAGAAAAGGAGTGTAGACAGCCACCACCAGAAAAGAGATGGCGGCCAGGGCCCAGAGGTTGATCACCTTATTGGTGAAGATGCCCAAAAAGTAGAGGGGTTCCGGTTCCGAGCGGGAAACAAAGGCCAGAACTATATGGCCGAATATCCAGGCGGTGAAAGCCAAGGTCTGGGCTTGCACCAGGGGCAGATCTTTATAGAGGGCATAGAAATAGACAGAGATCACAGCCAGGAAGAGGACCGTGCCCTTGAGCAGGATATCCCCCAGGACCGGGGAGCTTATGATGTTCACCCTGGGGTCTCGGGGGGATCGGGTATATATATCTTTCTCCTCCGGTTCAGCCACGAAACCGGCGGAGGCGGCCAGATCCATAAACAGCTCCAGAAGGATTATCTGTATGGGGGCCATGGGTAAAGGAAGGCCCCATAAAACCGGCAGCAAAAAGATCATAACCAAGGCCGCCTTGACGGAAAGGTAGTATTTTACCCCCTTGATCAGGTTATCGAAAAACTTTCTCCCTTGAAATATGGCTCTGCTTATGGTTATGAAATTGTCGTCCACCAGGATGGCGTCTGCTGCTTCTTTGGCCACGTCTGTACCCCGTTGACCCATGGCTATCCCTATGTCCGCCGCTTTTAGGGCCAACACATCGTTGATCCCATCCCCGGTGACGGCCACCACTTCCCCCCTTCGGTGCAGGGCCTCCACCAGTCGGTATTTATGAAGGGGGGTGGTACGGGCGAATACCGAGATTTCCCCCACTTTCTCCTGGAGCTCTTCTTCTGTGAGGCGGTCCAACTCCTCCCCGGTCAGCACTTCCTGGTGAGGTTCTATGCCCACCTGCTGGGCAACTGAGCGGGCGGTCAGCTCATAATCGCCGGTCACCATCAAGGTCCTTATTCCTGCCCTGGTCACCTGCAGGATGGTCTCTTTAACCCCCTCCCGGGGAGGATCCATGAAACTTATGAGGCCTACAAAATCCAGATCCCTTTCCGCCTGGGGAAAACCCTGTTCCCCCTCTTCAGGGCTCAACCTCTTGTGGGCCACCCCTATAACCCTCCTGCCCTGGGAAGCTTCTCGGGCCAGAAACCCTTTTGCCCCTTCTTCCACTTCCCGGCAGAGGCTGAATATCTCTTCTGGGGCTCCGCTCAAGAAGAGGTGGTATTCATCACCTTTTCTTCTGATAACCCCCTTGCTCTTCCTGCCGTCCCCCAAATTCCTCTGGTGGATGATCTCCCCCTCCGGGAAAGGGATTCCCCATTCCAGGGCTTGGCCTTGAATAGTTCTGTCGATGACCGAAAGGAAGGGGGAATAAGGGGTTAGAGCTCCCAGGGCTTTTTCTAATATTTCCCTCTTGCTTTCTTCAGGATATACGGAGACCACCTTCAGCCTGTTCTCCGTTATGGTGCCTGTCTTATCGGTCAGGATGACGGTGGTGCTGCCCAGGGCTTCCGCCGCCCTAAGCCTCTTCACCAAGAGGTTTTCCCGGGATAAGGTGTAGGCCCCCAGACCCAGGATCATGGTAATTATGATGGGCAGCTCTTCAGGGATCACAGCAAAGGAGAGGGAGAGCCCCGTAAGGATCATGGTCCTGTAATCTTGGCCCCTCCACAGGCCCAACAAAGTGATGAAAAGGGCAAAAAATACAGCCAGGTAGACCAGCTTGCCCGCCAAAGACTTCATGGCCAGCTGTAGAGGGGTTCTGGGGGGCTTGATCTCCCCTAGGGTGGCGGCCACCTGGCCCAATCGGGTATTTTTGCCAGTGGAGAAGACCATCCCTTCCCCCTCTCCTGCCAGCACCACGCTGCCGGCGTAGATCTCCTCTCCGCAGGCCTTGTTTACAGGGAAGGACTCACCGGTAAGGGCGGATTCGTCCACCTGCAGGTCCACGCATCTGTAGATTTTGGCGTCTGCCATAACCTTAGTCCCCGGAGTTAAGACCAGCACATCGCCGGGCACCACTTCTGGGGCAGGGATTTCTACCACCTGCCCTTCCCTCTTCACCCTGGCGGTGGGAACGGCTATCTCTTCCAGAGAGGCAATGGCCTTTTTGGCCTTGAATTCCGTGTATACTTCCACCAGCACCAGCAGGGCTATGATGACGAATATGGTTATGGCGTCCTCCAGTTTGCCCCATAAGCTATAGAAGAAGCCTACCACCAGCAGCAGCAGTATCATGGGTTCGGTGATCTCTTCTTTGGCTATGGACCAGAAACTAACCGGGCTGGGTTTCCAGATCAAATTGGGCCCGTATTCCTGAAGTCTCCTCCGGGCTTCCTCCCAGGTCAGCCCAGGCTCTTCGGGTTTCCCTTCCATGGGTGCCCTCCTTTCACTGGGAAGATATCTCTTCTTGAAGCTTTTCCCGGATCCAGCGGATGGCCCGGGACATCCTGGAGATAACCCTCTCCTTGCCCAGGATCTCCAAAATGTCAAAGAGGCCCGGGCCCACCGTCCTTCCGGTCACGGCCAGCCGGGTGGGGTGAAAGAGCTTGCCGGTGCTTATCCTCTTCTCCTCCGCCAGTTGCCGGAAAGCCCCTTCAATGGCCTGGGCGTCGAATTGGGGTAGCTGTTCCAGTATCTTCTGGGCTTCTTCCAGCAGGTCTGCCGCCTCACGGTTAAAGTATTTTTTTACCCCTTTTTCTTCGTAGTGGAAGTCCTCTCTGAAAAAATACACCCCTGCCTCAGCCACTTCCCTCAGGGTTTTCACCCGATCCCTCACCGCACCCACCACTGCCTTGACGTAAGGGTACTGCTCTGGGGGTAGGGGGTTGGGGACAAGGCCCCTTTCCTGGAGAAAGGGGATGGCCAGAGAGGTGATGCGATCCAGATCCCCTGTGCGCAGGTAATGGCCGTTCATCCAGGTGAGCTTCTGTATATCATAAATGGCAGGGGCCTTTCCCACCCGTTCCAGGGAGAATTGCCGGATCATATCCTCCAGGGTGAGGATCTCCTCCTCTCCCGGAGGGGACCATCCCAGCAAAGCCAGGTAATTCACTATGGCCTCGGGTAAGTACCCCGCCTGCCGATATTCGTCCACCGAGGTGGCTCCGTGCCGTTTGGAAAGCTTGCTTCGGTCAGGGGCCAGGATCATGGGTACGTGGGCAAAGGCGGGCACTTCATACCCCAAAGCCCGGTAGATGAGGATCTGCTTGGGAGTATTGGAAAGGTGCTCTTCTGCCCTTATGATGTGGCTGATCTCCATAAGATGGTCGTCCACCACGGTGGCGAAGTTGTAAGTGGCCATGCCGTTGGACTTTACCAGCACAAAGTCGTCCAGGGTGGAATTTTCGAACACCACTTCCCCCCGGATTATGTCTTCCACCACTGTCACCCCCTCCTGGGGAACCCGCAGCCGGATTACAGGCTGACGGCCCTCCCTTTTGAGCCTTTCCTGCTCCTGGGGGGTGAGATCCCGACAGCGGCCGTCATACATGGGGGGGCGGCCAGAAGCCAAGGCCTCCTTCCTCTTCTCTTCCAGCTCCTCTGGGGTGCAGAAGCAGTAATAGGCCTTACCTTCTTCCAAGAGCTTTTCCACTGCCTCCTTGTAAAGGCCCTGCCTCTGGGATTGAAAATACGGGCCGAAAGGACCCCCCTTTTCCGGTCCCTCGTCCCAGTCTAAACCCAACCATTTCAGGGCCCCCAGTATCTGCCAATAAAACTCTTCCCTGCACCGATCAGGATCAGTATCGTCTATCCGAAGGATGAACTTCCCCCCGTGATGGCGAGCAAATAGCCAGTTGAATAGGGCTGTACGGGCTCCGCCTATATGCAGGCTTCCCGTAGGGCTGGGAGCAAAACGCACCCTTATTTCAGAAGACATCTGCATTTCCCTTCCTTTCTGAGTTCATTATAGCAGTATTCCAGCTTTTGGGCCATAAGTTTGGCGCTAAATGCCCGCGCGTTCTCCTGCGCCTTATGGCCCATCCTTTTCCTAAGAACGTCGTTGCTTAAAAGCTCCATCAATTTATGAGCGAAAACCCCCTCCTCGGGAGGGGTCAAAAAGCCGTCCTCCCCAGAGACCACCGCTTCCTCCACCCCCATGGCCCTGACAGCCACCACCGGAATCCCTGCAGCTTTGGCCTCCGCTACCACCAGGCCCTGGGTCTCGGTCTGGGAAGCGAATGCCAGCATCTGGGCGCCGGCGTATACCTGGGGCATTTCATGAAAGGCGAAGCCTCCGGCGAAGATCACCCTTTTTTCTATGGCCAAATCCCGGGCCAGGGCCTCCAGGTAGCTCCTCAAAGGGCCATTGCCCACCAATACCAGCTTTGCCTGGGGTAGCAGGTAACTGACCCTGGCAAAGGACCGCAGGATAAAGGGGATATTTTTTTCTTTGCCCAGGCGGCCCACATGGAGAACTATTTTTTCTTCCCCGGTTAAGCCCAATCTTTCCCTTAACCAAAAGGGATTTAGATTTTTAAACCGCTCCAGTTCTATACCCGTAGGTATGGAGTTCACAGGGACCTTCAATCCCCTTTCCCTCAAGTAATTTTTTACCCCTTGGGAAGGGGCTATAACCAGGTCACATCGGTTGTAAAACCCTATGGTATAGAACCTCACCAACCTTTTGACGAGAGAAGGGATCAGAGGAAAATAGTGGGTATACTCTTCGTACAAAGTGTGATAAGTGCCCACCAGGGGCAAGCCCAATCTTCTAGCCATGACCGCCCCTAAGGAGCCCATCAAAAAAGGGGAATGCACATGTATGATTTCCACCCCCAGGGTCTCCAACAAAGCCGGCAAACCGGGGGATAGGGGAAAGGCCAGGGCGAAATCCTTAAAAGTGGGGGCCCTGAGGGAGCGGAAGCGGTACACCCCTTCTTCTTCCCCTTCTCCCCCGTAACGGGGAGCAAAAATGAACACCTTATGCCCCCTCGATTCCAGCTCTTTTCTAAAAGTCACCAGGGAACGGACCACCCCGCTGGTGTAGGGCAAATAACTGTCGGTAAAAAAGGCTATGCGCATGGTTCCAGGACCTTTCCTCTGGATTGGATTATTGCTCAAGGCCGCAGAGTGGCCACCAGCCTTTTAGGCTTGAGGAGAAAATCTAGAGCGTCGTTGATATGGACGAAGACAGCGTCCGCCTGGAGAAGGGCCCGGGGCGAGGCCCCCTCAGAACCCAGGACCAGCAGGCCCAGGGCAGCGCAGGCCAGCATCTCGATGTCGTTAACCCCGTTTCCCACCGCTGCTGTATATTCTGCCCCTAAGGCCCTGACTATCCTCTCCTTGTCCGGACCTCCCGCCCGGGGATCTATCTTGGTAAGCTTCACCGGCAAATGGCTGCAGGCTTCGGCGGCAGAACCGAAGGTGTCGGCGGTGAGTATGTATAAGGGCACATGGGAGGCCAGCTGGAGAAGCCTTTCCTCCACTCCCGGGATGAGCTGACCGTCCATGGCTATGGTGCCGTTGAAATCCAGTACCACCTGCCTTATTTCAATTCTCCTGTCCGGTAGCTGGTATAAAAGCATAGGGCACCTCCTATTTGCCGGCAGGATTTTAATCCTTCAAACACGGACTATTATAAGACCTTTTGGAGGGGGGTTAAAGATGTTTGTTCGCGATTGCATGACGCCCAATCCCATAACCATAACCAGGGACACTCCCATATATAGACGCCTATGAACTGATGAAAAAGCACAAGATAAGGCGCCTGCCGGTGGTCCACGAAGGGAAAGTGGTGGGGCTTTTGACAGAAAAGGATATATTTCAGGTCTTTCCCTCCCCCCTTTCCACCCTGAGCGCCTTTGAAGCCAATTACCTTTTAAGCAAAACCTTGGCTAAAGACGCCATGATTAAAAGGCCCCTGACGGTAAGCCCTGATCTGCCCATTGAGGAGGCGGCCCTTTTGATGCGGGAGCACAAAATAGACGATCTACTGGTGGTGGAAGGGGAAAAGCTGGTGGGCATCCTGACCCAAACCGATATCTTTGAAGCCTTTATCACCCTTTTTGGGGTAAGACGTCCAGGATTGAGGCTGACCCTCCTGGTGGAAGACAAAGTGGGGGTCATAGCGGCAATCTCCCGGAGGATAGCCGAAACCGGGATAAGCATCATAAGCGTGGCCACCTTCCATATAGACGAAAAAAACGCCTACCTGATATTCCGGCTGGAGACGGACGACGTATCCCCCCTCCTGCCTTATCTAGAGGAAGAAGGGTTTAAGGTGGTGCACGTGGGTACTTTTTCCTGCTGACCCCTACGGAGCCCTGAACCTCAGCATTCAGGTGACGGGCAGATAGACGTAGAAACAGCTCCCCTGTCCCACCTGGCTCCTCACTTCAATGCGGCCCCCCTGGCGGGTCACTATCTTCTGGCTGATGGTGAGCCCCAAACCGGCTCCGTTCTTTTTGGTGGTAAAAAAGGGTTCAAATATCAAGGGCAGGTGCTCCGGTGGTATGCCGGGGCCATTGTCCTTTACCGCGGTTACCACCTGTTGGTTGTCTTTATCCCACTATATCTCCACCTCCACTTTGCCCCCGGGGCCCACCGCTTGAATGGCATTGACCAATATGTTTAGAACCGTCTGCTTTATCTTGGAGGGATCCAGGCAAAGGGGAGGCAGTTCCTTTTCTATCCTCTCCTTCAGTTCCACTTCGTAAAGAAGGGCTTCCTGGGAAGCCAGCAACAGCGCTTCTTCCATCAAGCGGGTATAGTCCACCATCTCCAGCCTGGGCTCTATGGGTTTTGAAAGGGACAGAAACTCCTTTATGAGATTGTTTATACGATCCAGCTCAGCGAATATGATGTTAAAATATTCCTGTTCCGCCGCCTGGGGAGGAAATTTTCTCTGTAAAAGCTGCAAAAAGCCCCTTATGGAAGTCAGAGGATTGCGGATCTCATGGGCCATCCCCGCGGCCAGTTCACCAACCATGGCCAATTTTTCCGCCCACAACTCCTGATCTTCGGATAGGGAAAGGGACTTGGTCACCGACACCCCGATCGCCCCCTAAAACGCCCTTATACCATTTATTTTTCCATCAATAATTAAATCTCCTTTTAAGTTTTCCCTTAACACAATATTCTCTTTATCTGGATTTTCCCCTTGTGAATAACCTTCATTTCTCCAGGGCCAGATCTATTATCCTGGACACCAGCTGGGGAAAGGTCATACCTGCGGCCTTAGCCGCATCAGGCAGAAGGCTTATGGGAGTCATACCAGGAACGCTGTTGATCTCTATGATATAGGGGTCTTCATCCCGGGCTATGATCATGTCGACCCGGGCAAATCCCCTACAACCCAAAAGCAGATACGCTTGACGGGCCAGCTCCTTGGCCCTCTCCTGAACCTCTTGGGGTAGCCGGGGGGGTATGAGGTGGTCGCTCAGCCCCGGGGTGTATTTGGCAGTATAATCGTAAAAGCCGGTGTGGGATACGATCTCTATCAGGGGCAGCGCTTCTACCTCTTTATTGCCCAGGAGACCGGCTGTTACCTCCCTGCCGGCCACAAAGGCCTCGGCCATGAATCTATCTTCATAAGAGAGGGCCATTTCTATGGCAGGCTTCAATTCCCCTGGCGAGCGGACGATAAATGTCCCTATGGTGGAACCCTGACTGGGAGCCTTTACCACCACCGGCAAGCCCAGCTCTTGTAAAATCTTCCCTTCTATTTCCCGCGGAGCGGCCTGGAATTCTTCCCGGCGCCACACCTGAAAAGAGGGGGTGGGCAGCCCAGCTTGGACCAGTACCCTCTTGGTGGCCACTTTATCCATGGTCAAGGCGCTGGCCAAGACCCCGCTGCCTGTATAGGGGATACCTAAAATTTCCAAAAGCCCCTGAAGGCAACCGTCTTCTCCCCATTTGCCGTGGACCGCGTTGAAAACCACTTGCGGATTGAAGGCTTTCAATTTAAGGGCTATGTCTCCATCCAGCTCCACCTTGAGGACCTCGTGGCCTAAAGAGACCAGAGCCTGAGCCACGGCTTCGCCGCTTTTCAGGGAGATCTCCCTTTCGGTGGAAGGACCTCCCATAACCACCGCAATCCTCATCTTAATACCTCCCATCTATCTTGATGCTATAAGTATATTGACTAATCCTCAAAGAATAGCTATAATTGTAAGTGGGTTAGGGGCGTAGCTCAATTGGTAGAGTAGCGGTCTCCAAAACCGCTGGTTGCAGGTTCGAGTCCTGTCGCCCCTGCCAAGAGGGGGCCTCCAGTTAGAGCTGGAGGCCCCCTCCCTTTTAGGATTCCTTGTTTTTAGCCGCCTGTTGGATGATCTTCTCGGCTATATGGGCAGGGACTTCCTCATAATGGGAAAACTCCATCCTGAAATAGCTCCGTCCCTGGGTCATGGATTTCAGATCTATGGCGTAGCGGAACATCTCCGCCAGGGGAACCTGAGCCGGGATCAGCTGTTTGTTGCCCCTGGGTTCCATACCCAAGATGCGTCCCCGGCGCCCATTCAAGTCCCCCATGATGTCCCCCATAAACTGCTCCGGAACTATAACTTCCACGTTCATTATGGGTTCCAGCAGCACGGGGTTGGCCTGCTCCAGGGCTTTACGGAAGGCCATACCCGCAGCCACCTTAAAGGCCAACTCGGAAGAGTCCACCGGGTGGTAAGAGCCGTCGGCCAGATTTACCTTGATGTTGGTTACGGGATAACCGGCCAAAATCCCCTCCTGCATGGCCTCCCGGACGCCCTTCTCCACTGCAGGTATATACTGCTTAGGCACAGCGCCTCCGAAGATGGTCTCGGTGAATTCAAACTCTTTGTCGGGCAGAGGAGCCATGTCTAGGAATACATGTCCGTCTTGCCCTCTCCCACCGGTCTGCTTTTTATATTTGCCTTCAACCCTGCTCACACTTCCCCGGATGGTTTCCCGATAGGGTACCTTGGGTACGCTGGTTTCCACCTCCACTCCGAACTTGTTCCTCAACCTCTCTATGGCTATTTCCAGATGGGTTTCCCCCATTACCGAAAGGATGGTCTCTCGGGTTTCGACGTTTTTGGTCAGCCTCAAGGTGGGATCCTCTTCCAGCAGGCGGGCCAGGGCGTTGCTCAGTTTATCTTCATCCCCTTTGCTTTTAGGCCTTAAGGCCACCATAAGCATGGGCTCGGGATATCCCATACCTTCCAGGGTAACGGGGGAGGATTTCACCGTGAGGGTATCGCCTGTGGTGGTCACCTGCAGCTTAGCCACCGCTCCCATATCCCCAGGAGGCAGCTCCGGCACGGGGAATTGGTTTTTCCCCTGGAGGACCACAGGCTGACCTATTTTTTCCTCGGAACCCTTATTGGCGTTGTATACTGTGCTGTCAGACTTGAGCACACCCCCATATACCTTCAAGAAACTCAAACGGCCCACATAGGGGTCGGCCAAAGTCTTGAACACCAGGGCGGCCAGGGGTTCCTGCCTCAGCTCCTCCTCTGATTTGCCCACGGCCTCCAGAGGGGAAGGGAGATAGTGGATGAAATAGTCCAGGAGCTTTTTGACCCCTATGTTTTTTATGGCTGAGCCGCAGAGGACAGGTATGACCTTACCCCCATAACGGCCTTTTTAAATCCCTCCGCTATCTCCTGAAGATCCAGCTCTTCTCCGTCCAAGTACTTCATCAAAAGCTCGTCGTCCCCTTCAGTTGCGGCTTCCACTAAGCCTTCCTTGAGGGAGGCCACTTCTTCTGAAAATTCTTCGGGAACAGGAGCCTCTACCTCCCTGTCCCCCTCCAGCAGATAAGCCTTGCCCTCCAGGATATCTATTATCCCCTTAAAGCCTTCGGCCTCTCCTATGGGGATTTGGACCGGAACCATATTCCCCTTCAGGTTTTCCTTTATAGAGGCCAGGGCTTTACTGAAACTGGCGTTCTCCCTGTCCATTTTATTGACAAAGATCAGGCGGGGTATCTGGCGCTTATCCGCTTCTTCCCAAGCGATCTCCGTCTGTACCTCTACGCCAGCCACAGCGTTGACCAATACCAGCAGGCTCTCGGCCACCCTGAGGGCGCTTATAACCTCGCCAAAAAAGTCGCCGTAGCCCGGGGTGTCCCGCATTGTTTATCTTATGCCCTTGCCATTCCAGGGAGATCAGGGAGTTGTGCACCGTCACCTGCCTCTTTATCTCTTCAGGATGATAATCGCTTACCGTATTGCCCTCTTCCACCCTTCCCAGCCGCTTTATAGCCCCGGTGGTGTAGAGCAGCGCTTCCGCCAGGCTGGTTTTTCCGGCGCCGCCATGGGCTACTATGGCCAGATTTCTTGTGGAATTGCTGGGATAAACCTTCAAAACTGCCCCCTCCTCGATTGTTACGTTTCTTAGCCTATTACTGGAATAATATTTGCCCCCTCAGCCGAAATTCCTTTTTGTAATCGCAGAAATGGGCGCATAATCATAAGGGGGGGGTGAAGTATATGGCCGTCTCCCTCTGGCGCGGAGCCTTGGTCCTGCTCTTGGCCAACCTCTTAAACCGATTTCTGAGCTTCGCCTACCGGATCCTGATAATACGCTATCTGGGCCCTGAAGGGGTGGGCCTCTATGAAATGGTCTTCCCTTTTTCAATTTTATACTCATGGTCACCACCGCCGGCATTCCCGTGGCCCTGGCCAAACTCACTGCCGAAAGGGCCGCTTTCCAGGCTTGGGATAAAGTAAGAAGCCTTTTCCAAACTTCCCTGCTCTTTTTAAGCTTCAGCGGAACTTTAGGAAGCCTCCTGCTCTGGTGGGCAGCTCCTCACCTGGCTTTTAATGTTTTTGCCGATCCCCAGGTATACCCCACTTTGGCGGTCATGTTGCTGGCCTTGCCTATCGTCTCCTTGAGTTCAGGCTTCCGGGGCTCCTTTCAAGGGCTGCAGTTGTTCCAACCCCTGGCCCTGGCCCAGTTGGGAGAACAGCTGGTGAGGATATCGGCTGGCCTCCTCCTGGGGATCCATCTTCTCCCCTGGGGCATACCTTGGGCAGCAGCTGGGCTAGCAGGGGGGATGGTGGTGGGAGAGCTTATGGGTATGGCCATCAATATATTCATCTGGGATCGGGCCAGAGCTTATTACCATCTGGGGAAGGAGAAGCCCCTGGCCATCGACCTGACCGAATTCAAGGCCCTATCCCGGCTGTCCTTGCCGGTGATGATTTCCCGGATCATAGGCGGGCTCATGATAACCCTGGAGGCCCTGCTGATACCGCGGAGGCTGCAGGAGGGAGGATGGGGCACTGAAGAGGCCACCGCCCTCTACGGCCAATTTACAGGCGTGGCCCTCACCCTGATCTATCTGCCCCTGGTTATAACCATGGCCGTGGCCACCACCATCACCCCAGCTGTTTCTGAAGCCCAAGCTACAGGGGACAGGGGCCTTTTGACCCTGCGGATATCCCAGGCCCTGCGCCTTACCCTTCTGGGCACCCTTCCCTTTTCTTTTATGTTCTATTGCCTCCCTGCCCCCCTCTGCCAGACCCTCTTCGCCTGTCCGGAAGCAGCCGAAATATTGAAAATTTTGGCCCTGGGGAGCGCCTTTATGTATCTGGATCAAACCGCGGTGGGCATCCTGAACGGATTGGGGGCCATGTCGGTGGTGGCCTTCACCACCTTGGCGGGAGGGGTTCTGGACGTGGCCGCCATCTGCTGGCTGACCCCCTTGTGGGGCATAAAGGGGCGGCCTGGAGCATAAACCTGGGAAGCGCTGTTATGGCCCTTCTAAACCTCTGGTACCTGAAGCGCAGGGTGGGTTTGGCCTGGGGAAAAGATTGGACCTTTAAGACGGCGGGAGCTGCTGCCGCCGTGGGCTTGAGCCTCCACCTGCTCTGGAAGGCTTTCGCCTTCTGCCCCCCGCTGTCCCCCCTCTTGATGACCTTGGGCGGCAGCCTCTCCCTCTACCTGCTCTTCCTGACAGCTACGGGAATCCTATCCCCCAGGTGCCTGGGGTTCCTGGGGCCCGGGTTTAAAAAAGGTTAGATAAGAGGGCAGCTGCTCCAAAAAGGGATAATGGGTCAGATCCAGATGAAGGGGGGTTATGGTGATCATCCCCGCATTTAGAGCCCCCACGTCGGTCTCCGGGTTGTGATCATAGTTGTCTTTCTTTCCTGCCAACCAGTAGTAGTCCCTTCCCCGGGGATCTTTGCGGCACGATATGGTATCGATGTACCTCCTGCGGCCCAACCGGGTCGCCCTGACCCCCTTTATCTGCTCCGGGGGTAGATGGGGGACGTTGATATTGAGGAAGACCCCTGAAGGCAGGCCCTTCTTTACCACTTCTCGGGCCAGCAGGGCGGTAAAACGGGCGGCAAAGGAATAATCCAGGGGCTCTTCCTCCCCAGCCAGAGATACGGCCAGCGAGGGCAAATCATTTATGCAGCCTTCGATGGCCCCCGAAACTGTGCCGGAATAAAACACGTCTGTGCCCACGTTTTCCCCCCGATTGATGCCGGAGACCACCAGGACAGGTTTTTCATCCAGCAAAGCTTCTAGGGCCAATTTTACGCAGTCGGCGGGATTGCCGTTGATGGCCATGGCCTTGCCGATGGGGTCTGGCCAGGGGACTTCAGTAACCCGCAGGGGTTTATGCATGGTAATGCCATGGCCCACCGCACTCCGTTCCCTCTCCGGGGCCACCACCGCCACCCTGCCTACGGAAGTCAAGGCCAGGCTCAAGGCCTTAAGGCCCGGGGCGTAGATGCCGTCGTCGTTGGTCACCAGGATCAGCAACGCTTCACCTCGTAAATGGATAGTATCATGGTTTGCCCTTCAGCGTCCTTGGAAAGGCCGAACATGAGGTTATAATCCTTCAAAGTTTTGTTGAGGAGGTCCACCACCTTGTAGAGTTCGTCAGAACAAGGAAAGCTCTTACTGGCCAAAAGCCTCACCGGGGGTCACCCCTTTTTATATTCTACATGGAGCAGACATGGATAAAACCCCGTCCCTTTAACCTCTCTTCGGGAAGGGTGGCCACCCTCAGGTCTCCGGTGAAACAAACCACCAGCCCTTCGGGGGCCAAAAAACTCAAGGGCCTCTTGCACGAAGGCTGGCCTCCTTCCCCTTCCAGTTGGAGCGGAGGGTTGATGCCCCCCTTCAATATCAGGGATTCCGGATAGGAAATCCCCCCCTGCCGTTTCCATTCCAGGACCTTTATTTCCAGATTGGGGGTGGAAGCCAGCATCTCCTGGCCAGAGGCTAAGTAGAGGGCCACCGCCTCCCTGTGGCTGTAAAAAAGGTTGCCCCGAAAACTGCTCCACAGAAGGGTGTAATTATCGGCATAAAATCTCCCCAATAAGACCCGGGTAAGTATATCCTTCAGGGGAAAATTGTAGAGCAGATGCTCTATGCAACCCTGTCCTTGAAATTCCTCCCCTAGAAGGGTGCCCTTAACCTCGGCTCTGGGTACGGGGATAGTCCAATAGAGATAGCGCTCGCCCTTTTCGTCAAAATCCAGCCTCCCGCTTCCCGGTTGCCAGGGGGGTAAAGAGGGAAGGAAGGAGAGCTCCACGTTTATATCCTGCCACAGGAGGGAAAATCCCTCCTCCTCCTGTTTTATCTGGCCGGGACCTATATGGACCTGAAGCCGGCCCTTTTCAGCCTGGGGGGGAGCCACAATTTCCCTCTGCAGCTGTTCCTTTCCGCCCCTGAGGAAAAGGTAGGCCTTGCCCTCACCTTTATATATAGAGAAAAATATCTTAAAATAACGCCCTTCCCCGTCCCAGGCTTCCCCTGTCCAGCTCTCCTCCACCCCTTCCCAGTCCCTGTAAGCTACATCCTGGGGGGAAAGGGGCTGATCCCCCAGAGCATTAAACCCCGTATCTTGCCAGAAGGAGTAGATGCTCTCCCGCACCTGCCCATCCCCTTTCTTTAAGTTGAATTATAATATCTCCCATTTTCCGCACCGGCCACCCCAGCGGGCTACAAGCTTGCCGTCCCCTCCTTTTATATTAACAATTTCGCAGAGATTTGAACATCCCTCACACACAAAGCTGTAGGTCTCGAAATGCTCTGCAGCCACCCGAAACCCTTTAAACTTGGTGCTGTTGCCGTTTTGCTGCATGTATTCCCGGGCCAGCCAGGCAGCCCCCAGAGCCCCCATCACGGGGAAATGGCGGGGGACAATGATCTCTTGATTTAGGGCCTTTTCAAAGGCTGCCTTCATGCCCGCATTGGCCGCCACTCCCCCCTGGAACACTATAGGGGGTAAAATCTCCTTGCCTTTAGCCACATTGTTCAGATAATTCCTCACCAGGGCCTCGCACAGCCCGGCTATTATATCTTCTATCTTGTGGCCCATCTGCTGCTTGTGGATCATGTCCGACTCGGCGAAGACGGTGCATCGGCCAGCTATCCGGACGGGCTGCTGAGATTTTAAAGCCAGAGATCCAAAATTCTCTATAGGTATCCCCAAGCGGGCCGCCTGCTGATCCAAAAAGGAGCCGGTGCCGGCCGCGCATACCGTGTTCATGGCAAAGTCCACCACCACTCCCTGCCGCAGGATTATTATCTTAGAATCCTGCCCCCCTATTTCCAAAATGGTCTGCACCTCGGGCACCTCTAGGCGGGCAGCCACGGCATGGGCGGTTATTTCGTTTTTTACCACATCTGCTCCCACAATGGCTCCCGCCAGGTAGCGCCCGCTTCCGGTGGTTCCTACCCCCTGAATGGAAAAACCCGCAGGCCAATCTTCTTCCAGTTTTTTTAAGCCCTCCTTTACCGCCTCTATAGGCTGTCCCCGGGTGCGCAGATAGAGGCTTCTCAGCACCTCTCCCTTTTGATCTATTATCACCAGATTAGTGCTGACAGAGCCCACATCTATACCCAGGTAGCAGGGTTCCAAACCCCTTCACCTCCTTGGCCCTCCTCTTCTGGTAGAGCAGATCTACAAAAGCCTCCAGCCTCGTCTGAACCCCTGCCCTGCCGGTCTGCTCATCCAGGGTCAAGGTGAGAATCGGTATATCCAGGTCCCGGCTTATCTTGGGCAATACCCCCTTGGCCACTATCTCCGGAAGGCAGCCAAAGGGGGCCACATGGATCACCCCATCAAAACCCTTTTTAGCGTAGAATATGGTTTCTCCCACGCTGTTTTGACCATGTCCCCCCACGAATTGGTTGAGGTAAGGGGCGGCCAACAGCCTTACGTTGTGGTTACCTTTACCCAAAACGTCCGTCTGGGTATAGCCGGTGAGGAACACCCCCCTGCAGGCTAAGGCTCCCAGTTCCCCCAAAGTCCTTTCCACCTCCAGGTTTATAAAGGGTTCCAGAAGGCAGTATATCTCCCCCACCAGGCCCACCTTGAGGGGACGGCGGCTCCTGTCCTTGGGCACCTTCTCCAGGATCCTGTGGCACTCCCTCCGGGCTTCTTCCATTTCCTTCCTGGTCCTGGCCCTATCGATGATCTGCAAGCACTGGTGGAAGGCCCTGGTGGTGCTCCCCTTCTCCACTTCGTAGGGCCTTAAGTTAATGGCCTTTATCTCCATTTCGTCCAAGAGCTTAAGCTTGTCCCAGGCCCGCTTGATCACATCTATAAAAGCCCTCCAGCTGAGCCTGGCCTCCCGCACCATAAAGCGCAGTTTCCAGTAGAAGTCCCAAAGATTCACCAGAGGGGGATCAAAGACCACTATCCTGAAGTCATAGCCCAGGCTTTTCAAAATCTTTTCGTGGGTCATGCCGTACAAGCCTGCACGGCAAGGACCCACGCCCCCAGAAGTGATTATGATCTCAGCTCCCCTCTCCAGGGCCTCGATGTAATTACCCATGAGGATTTTAAAGGGTATGCAGGCGTGTTCGGGAGAATACCTCACCCCCAAATCCAGGGTGTATCTGTTGGGATGACAGGGGGTTATGGCCTCGAATCCCATATCTTCTATGAGCTGTTTGAAGGCTATGTGGGAATAGCCCATATGGGGAAAGGTGACCTTTCTCATCCCTTCCTCCTCCTCTGCAGGAGCATATCCACAAAGGCCTCCAGCCGGGTGGCCACACCCGCGTCGCCTGTCTGCTCGTCCACGCTGAGGGACATAAAAGGCGTGGGATTGCTCCCTTGGCTCAGATCTATCTCCATGATCTTATTCACCATGGCGTCAGGGCCGCAGGCAAAGGCCGCCACATGGATAACTCCGTCCACTCCCTGTTGTTGATAGTAATAGGCCGCCCCCAGGACTAGTACGGAATAGTGCCAGAAAGGCTGTTTGGGCAGATGTTTACAGAACCTGTACAGCTTTGAGGGGGGAACCATTTCCATGGTCCACAGGTTTATGGGCATCTTTCTGAGCTTTCCTATGATGTCCCAGCTGATGTAACCGTCGTATACCTGATAGGGATAGCCCAAAACCGCCAGATTTAAATTTTCCTTGATCCGGGGGGGCACCTCCACCTCCTCCCCCCTTAGGGCGGCCAGGGCTTCTTCGGGAAGATACCCTTTGTAAAGCAACTTCTCATAAGCCTTCTGGTGTTGCTTCCCTTCCCTGTAGGCAGACCACAGGCGAAGGAAACTGTCTATTCCCAGGAGTTCCCCTATGGCCCTGCAGGTGGGCCACCATTCTCCAGGGCTGGTCCGCTCGTCCACCTTTAAATCCAGTATAGGGGGGAGGTCTGGTAGGGAGGCCCTGACCATATCGGGAAGGCCTAAGAACTTGGGACAGAAGGTGCTGCGCCTATCGATGCGGACCAGCCTGGGTATGAAGAGCAGGTCCACCTTGTCCTTCAAGGCCAGAACATGGCCGTGATAGAGCTTGACCGGTATGCAGGCCTCCGCCTCCGCTTCCCTGGTGCCATCATCCAGTATGCCCTTGGTGGTGGGAGGGGAGACCACCACCTCCATCCCTAAGCGGTTAAAAAATCCCTGCCAAAAGGGGAAATAGCTGTAATAAAAGAGGGCCCGGGGAAAACCTATCCTCAATTTTCTACCCCTTTCCACAAGAAATTCCCCCTTCATTTTAGCTCATCTCATGGCATGTTTTCCAGTTGCCAAGCATAGGGTGTAAAAGTAAAAGAAGGGTATGGGGAGGAGGAAAAAATGCGCCACGTCCTGATGGGATTACTGGTGGCCCTGGCCTCGGCCTTGGTCCTTTCCCTGGTGATGGGGCTGGTCTTCTACCTGGGCCCCCTATCGGAACGGAACTGGTCCCTGATGGCCCATCTTCTGAGCGCCCTTTCGGTGTTCCTGGGGGGATGGTGGGCGGCCCATGGAGCCGGCGGCAGGGGCCTGCTCTACGGCGGCGCTGTGGGCCTGCTGTTCTGGGGCTGCACCCTGGCGGTGGGATTGATCTCGGAAGTGCCAGCAATCGTCCCCCTTATGAAAAAGGCCCTGCTGTGTTGGGCTTCCGGGGCCCTGGGGGGAATGGCTGGGGTAGCCTTCTAGGGGCTATTCAATGCGGCTTATCTTCCAGACACCCTTTTCCCGGACAAAGTAAAAGGTCTGGGGTAGGGATAGCGAACCCTTTTCCCCGCACACCCAATGGGCCTCCCCTCGGGCCCAGGCTCTTCCACCTTCATGGTCCACCTCCTGGGACTGTAACAAAAAAAGGCCAGCCGGGATCTTGGGCACCCCTCCAAGCTCCTGCGCCATTCCCTCCAGGCCCTCTCCCGGGTTAAATTCCGGCCGAGCTCCCCGGTAAAGAGGGGGGCCCAGCCCTTCTCCTTTCCCTTCCCCCAGGGCCTTATTAAAATCATGGATCAAAGAAAAGGGCAGTTCCTCCCTCGCAGGGGCCAAGATGGGCTGAACCTTTTTTCCGGGGAACAGGTCTGCAGGCGGCTTAGGAGAAAAAACACCAATATACCTGCTAAAAAGCCGAGGGCAAAATCCCTGGAGAGCCGCATATTCTCCCTCCCGGTTAATCTTAATAGCGCCCCGGCCTTTTTATGCCTAAAAATAAAGGAACCCGCGAAAGGGTTCCCAGAACCTATCTCTGCCCCAGAATCTTTTTTAAAATTTCTTTTAAAAACGCCGGCAAGGGGATATATATGACCCGCATCCTTTTCACCTCGCTTGAGATTGATGGCCCCTAATATCTTTAATATGCCCTTTAAAGATTTTTGCCATCAGGTGGGGCTCCACCAAACCATCTTTTTATCTCGCCCGGCAGTTCCTCGGGGGAGACCTTTGAAAGGCTGGCAGGAGGCAGGACCTTCGGGAAACATTCTCCATACTTCCGGGAGAGTACCCGCTGGTCCAGGATGATGAATACCCCCCGGTCCGCCGCACTCCTGATGAGGCGGCCGAAGCCCTGGCGGAAACGGAGCAGGGCCTTGGGGAGGCTTAAAGCCATAAAGGGGTTTTCCCCCTGGGCTGACAGCCGCTCTGTCCGGGCAGCCTGGAGGGGATGCCCGGGGGAAGGAAAAGGCAGGCGAGGGATTATCACCCCTTTGAGGAGGTCGCCGGGCAGATCCAGGCCTTCCCAATAGGTGTTGGCTCCCAGCAGCACCGCCTTCTCAGTTTGGCAGAACTCCTCCACAAGCTTGGCCCTGGTACCGGTTATGCCCTGGGCCAAGACGCAGGTGGCCCCCCAGGGTATCGGTGAGCAGTTGGTACAGCTCCCTTAAAAAACGGTGGGAGGTACAGAGGATCAACGTTCTGCCCCCTATGGCAGGAAGGGTCCGGGCCAGAAGGGGCGCCACCGCAGCAGCATAGCTCTCTTCGTCCTGATGGGCTGGGCTGGGCTGGGCAACCCCTCCACCAGGCAGACCAGGGCCTGGCGGGCATAGTCAAAGGGCGAATCCACCTGACAAAAATCCACCTTCTCCCGAGGGAAAGCCTCCAAACCCACCTGCCGGGAAAAATAGTCGAAGCCCCCTCCCACCCTGAGGGTGGCAGAAGTCATGATCACCGCCCTTTTCTTGGCAAAGAGCTCTTCTGCCAGGACAGAGCCCACTTCTAAGGGGGCCAGCCTTAAGGCCAAACCGCCCCTCTCCCCCTTTTCTAACCAGGCCACTTCCCTTTCCAGGTCAGCCTCCAGTATCCGGGCCACTTCATCCCGCCACTGGGTGAGGAGGGCTCCGAAATTGTTCACCTCTTGGGATAGCTCCTGAGCCCCCCACTCCGAGAGGAGCTTCCCCAACCGGTTCAAACGGGCAGAGATGACCGTTAAAGTCTCTTCCAACCAGCCGAACCTGGTCCAGAGGGCGTCCCAGGCAGGGGTCTCCTGAAGATAGGGGGTAAACCTCAGGGTTCCGCCTCCTTCTTCCCATAAGGATGACAATTCCAAATCTTCAAAAGATCGCCAGAAATCCCGTCCCCGGGAGATCATCTCGGGAAAACCCTTTTCCAAATCCCGAAGGATTTTCAACATTTCCGGGTTATTCAGTCTGGGCACCCACTTCCATAATTTTCCTAATAAAGTGAAGGGCGGGAACGATCGCCCCAGCGCCTTGAGATTAAATTTAAAAAGGATTCCTTTACCGTGATCCCCAGGTGTTCGAAGGCCACTTCCTCCAGGTGATGGGCCTCGTCGATCACCAGGTAGAAGTAATCTGGTAAAATTTGTTGTTTAAAGCGCAGATCGCTGAGCAGAAGCGAATGATTAATCAGGAGGATGTGGACCCCTTCGGCTTCTTCTCGGGCCTTATTGAAAAAGCACTCCTCGAAGTGGGGACAGGTGCTGCCTATACAGGTCTCTTTCTCCGCTGACAGTTGGACCTTCCAGGCTTCCTCTTCCGGAGTCAATTTCAGTTCGTTCCAGTCCCCAATGGAGGTCTCCCGGAACCAGGCAAGTACCCTCATAAGGAAGGCCCTCTCCCCCTCTGTCTCCGGGGGCTCCTCCAGGGCCTCCTTTAGCTTTCTGCGGCAGAGATAGTTTCCCCTGCCCTTCAACAGGGCGGCTCTAAACTCAAAGGGCAAAATCCTTTTCAATACGGGCAGATCTTTATGCAAAAGCTGTTCCTGGAGGCTTATGGTATGGGTAGCTATGACCACCCGCTCTCCCCGGGAGCAGGCCCAATAAATGGCCGGCAGGAGGTAAGCCCAGGACTTGCCGGTGCCGGTACCTGCCTCCACCACCAGGTGAATTTCTTCCTCCAGGGCCCGGGCCACCGCCTTCAAGACCTGTATCTGTTGGAGGCGATGCTCATATCCGGGGAACAGGAGGCTGAGGCTACCCCCTGGGGCCAAGTGGGAAGCCATATCTTCTATCGAGTAGTGCAGCTTCCCCGGTGGGGGGACATCCTTTCGCTCCTGAAGGATTGGACCTTCCCTTGCGGGGTTAAAGGCAGAAGCGGCAGCCTCGGCACAGAGGGTGGGGGATGAACTCAAGGCCCCTTCAAACCATGGGCGCAGGGGAGGAGGTGAAAGGTGGAGCATACGGCGAAGGAGCTCCTTTTCCAGCGAAAGGGTGTCCTGCCATAGCCTTAAAAATAGCTCCAG
>Ga0129303_100002_pt1 | contig 32998 bp, 37 predicted proteins | sample ElbSprsedimmetaG_FD_94490 | JGI IMG/M metagenome (GOLD analysis project Ga0129303, IMG submission 94490) | Hot spring sediment bacterial and archeal communities from California, USA to study Microbial Dark Matter (Phase II) - Elbow Spring... | ecosystem: Environmental > Aquatic > Thermal springs... | reverse complement strand
CCCCGTCGCCGGGGGCTGCTGCTCAAAGCCAAAAAATATCTGTCAATGGGACTGCCCTCCTTCCTCGCCTTCTCTCTCTTTAAGCCTTCCTGCCAAAAAAGAGGTGTTCTCCCAAATCTTAAATATCACTATGATCAGTTCCAGGCCCACCCTCACCCAGATAACGTTCAGCAAAAACCATATCGTGGCGAAAATTAGGGCTAAAAGAAAGCCAGCAGATCCCCCAACTGCTCCCCCGAAGAGAATTGCCAAAGCTACTATACCTAAAAATGCAACTGCCAGGATATAGAGGATTTTGATGATATCCAGGGTCACAAAAGAGGAAAAGGAGAAATCGAAGAGCTTTTTCCAAAAACCCCGATCCGTTTTCCGTTCCTCCATATGCTCTCCTCCTCAAAAATAAAAATTAATAAATAAAAGAGCCCGGCGCCGGGCTTCTAACTACCCTTCTATGGCCTCTATGGTTATCTCCCTAGGTTTCACTTCCTCTTTTTTGGGCATTTCTATTTCCAGAATGCCATTTTGGTACTTGGCCTTTATCTTGTCAGCATCTATAGGGATGTCCACCATAAAGGTACGGCTGAAACTGCCGAAGCAGCGCTCCCTCCTCAGATAAGACTGATTTTCTCCCAGCTCCTCTTCCTTATCTCTCCCCTTTGATGGTGAGTTGGTTGTTGTCGAAGGATATTTTTATGTCCTCTTTGCTCAATCCCGGCAGCTCAGCTTTAAGTATGATGCTCTCCGGGGTCTCTATTATGTCCACGGGGAAGGCCCACCCCTGGACGAATCCCGTCTGCTCCTCGCTGGTCAGGCCAAAGGCCTCGTCGAAGAGCTTGTTTATGGCTGCCCTGAGGCTGGCCATCTCCCTCCAGGGATCCCATCTCTCCCATCGGGCCAGAGCCATGTTAAACACCCCCGAAGATTCTGTTTCTGGAACTGGACCCGGCGCCAGTGCTCCTTACAGGCTGCGCTTCAGGAGATCGAGATGCTCCAGGGTGATGGGGACTTGGGTGAGCAGGTGCAAGCTCACTTCCCCTTGGGGATTCACCTCCACCCGATGGAAGAGGAAGAAGCCCTTCTCCAGATCAAAGGTGAAGGTGCCCAGCTGTTTGCCTGCTAAGTACTCCCCAACTTTGGGGACCTCTTTTATGGTGTTCTGCACGAAGGCCGGCACCCATATCCGTACATGGAAGAAAAGATCCGCCGGTAGGTTGGCCTCCGCCGCTGCCTCCAAGAAGGCTTTGGTCAGGGCGTAGTTTTCCTCTGGCCCCATCTCTCCCCCATAAGCCAACATTACCAGGTCGGCGTCTTTTAGGATATTCACTGCTTCCTTGACATCCTCCGGCTTTTCCGTCAGGGCGGTGATGACCCGGCCCACCCCCGCTAGACGGGCCAGGAAGGCAGCTTCTATAGCTCCGGTAAGGCTGGCGCAGATGTAAGTCTTGTTGGTGACTATGCCCAGAGTTCCCCTCAGACGATATACCCTCACCAGGTTTTCCGCCACTATGCGGTCCGTCAGGGCTCTCAAGGTGAACTGCTCCGTCAAAGTGATCTTGGACATGGCTTTACCCCTTTCTTGGAATAATTATAATAAAATTTTTTCTCCTAAGGCAATTATAACCTAATAATTTGATAAAAACAACTATTTTTATCAACCCGGTTCAACAATTTTTCTCTTCCATAGTTAAATAGAAAAAAGCCGAAAGGAGGGGTGATGGGTGAAAGACAGCTCCAGAATCTATCGTCCCCCCAGCGAGGCCAGCAGCCTTATCATCCAGGCCACGGTGGGATGCCCCTATAATCGCTGCGCCTTTTGCTCCATGTACAAGGGGGTGAAATTTAAAATCAGGCCTTTGGAGGAGATAAAAGAGGAACTCCGGGAGGCCAGGGAAAAACGCGGGGAGGGAATAAAGAGCCTCTTCCTGGCCGATGGCAATACCATAATCATGAAAACCGAAATGCTGGAAGAGATCCTCCTCTACGCCCGTTCCCTCTTCCCCCGTCTGGAACGCGTCACCTTATACGGGGCTGCCCGGTATGTGGATAAAAAGGGCCTGGAGGAACTGAGGAGATTGCGCCGGGCCGGCTTGACCCGGCTCCATATGGGTATGGAAAGCGGTGATCCCCAGGTACTGGCCAGGATCAATAAGGGATGTACCCCTGAGCAGATAATACATTCCTGTTTAAAGCTGAAACAGGCGGGTATAGAGATAAGCCTATATTATCTAGCGGGAATCGGCGGGCCAGAGCTGAGCCAGTCCCATGCCTTAAACAGCGCCAGGGTGGTCAATGAAATCCGTCCCCAATTCCTCCGCATACGCACCTACCAGCCTGTGCCCGGATCCCCCCTTTACGAAGACTACCTACAGGGAAAGTTCCGATTGCTTTCTCCCCATCAAGCCTTGAGGGAAATAAAACTGCTCATCGAAAATCTGGAATGCGAAGGGACCTTGGTCTTGAGCGATCATTATTTCAATTACTGGGACGTCTCGGGGAGATTGATGCAGGACAGGACCGTCATGTTAAACGAGATAGAGTGCGCTTTGGTGATCCCCGAAGAGATCCTCAGGCCTCAGCCCTACACTTATCTCTGAATACTCCGAACCGGGGGCAATCTTTTTATCCATCCCCAAAAAGAGGGAGGATTTTTTTTATAAAATATACATATCGTCCCCATGTCGATATTTTGTAGATAGAGGGTTAAAATAAAAAAAAAAAGACCCTTACCTCCATGTGATCATCGTGGCCGACCCTTCCCAGAAAATCCGCAGCTATAGGATAAACCTTTCCCTGCTTCGCCTCCTGCTGGCCTCCGGGGTGACCCTCTTTTTAATCGTGGCTGCCGGGCTCCTCTACTCCAGCCAAAATTCCCTTCGTCTCTATGAAGCTCTGAGGGAGAGGGATAAGGCCCTGGCGGAGCTGAAATCTGCCAAAGAGGAACAGGATAAAAGACTGGCCCTTTTGGACCAAAATGCCCAGGCCATCAACGAAAAACTCCAGGGTCTGACAGAATTAGAAGAGAGGGTCCGGCGGATGCTGGGTCTAGCTCCCCCTAAAGCCAGCCGGGGAGGATTCTCCTTAAAAAGCGAAGGACAGGCCCTCTCCTTTGACCCAGATACTTCCGCCCAGATGATAATGGCCATAGAAGAAAAATTCAAAGACCTGCAGCAGCTGCTGCAGGAAGCGGCGGAACGGCTGGAGTATCTGGCCCGGATCCCCACCATGTATCCCGCTTCAGGGGTTCTCACCTCCCCCTTTGGTCTAAGGCGCAATCCCTTTGGTTCAAGCCTGGAATTCCATACAGGCATAGACATAACGTGGCCGTGGGCACTCCGGTGAGGGCTTCAGGGAGGGGAACGGTTTCCTCTGCCGGCTGGCTGGGAGCCTATGGCAAAACAGTGATAGTGGACCACGGTTACGGCCTACAATCGTTGTATGCCCCCAATTCTGAAATTCTGGTCCAGCCGGGCCAGAAGGTGGAAAGGGGAGAAGTGCTGGCCAGATCGGGGAGCACGGGCAGGAGCACCGGTCCCCATATCCACTTTGAAGTCCGGGAAAACGGCAACCCTGTGGATCCCCTGAAATATCTGGGAAAGGAGAATTTAGGGTGTTCGGCAAAAAGACCTCCCCCGCAGGCTCGGAGAAGGTGGAAACCATAATAGGCAAAAACACCGCCATTCAAGGTACTCTCAAGGTCGCCGAAGGCACCATAAGGATAGATGGGCATTTCACCGGCCAGATAGAGACCAGAGGCAACCTGGTGCTGGGAGAGACGGGAAGGGTGGAAGCGAATATCTCGGCGGGCAATGTCACCATTTCTGGAGAGATAAAGGGTAACCTGGCTATTTCAGGACAGCTGTACATAACCTCCACCGGCAAGGTTTATGGAGACATCGAGACGAAAAACCTGATAATAGAGGAAGGGGGGTCTTCGAAGGCAAATCCAAGATGACCTCCCCTTCTCCGGACGAAAAAAAAGGGGGAAGAATTGCCCCCTTACCCCTTAGGGGAATAAGATCACGGCTCTCCCCTTTTCCACCGATCTATGATCATCTGGGCCACCTTCTGCCCGGAGAGGACCATTCCGCCGAAAATGGGTCCCATGCGATGGCCCCCTGCCACTGCATTGGCGGCCATGCCGCTCACGTACAGGCCGGGGAATATTTCTCCAGAACATTCCACCGTCTCCCTTTCCCCCCTGGCAGCCCACATGGATCTTTCCCCAGGGATGGAGAGCTCTATTCTATTTTTTTCCACCAGCCTCTTCACCACCTGGGCTTCATGTCCAGTGGCATCCAGGATATACCGACATCTTATAGCCAAAGGGTCTATATGGAGTCCCGCCGGCTCCACCGGACTCCAGTTGAGCACCAGCCCTGCCACCCGGTTCTCCCTCAAGACCACGTCTTCCACAGCGACGAGATTAAATATTTTGACCCCTTCCCGGCAGACGGCCAGGATCATAGCCGCTGCCGTTTCCACCGAAGAGGCCACATAATATCCTGGCACATGCTCCCGATAGCGGATATGGAAGAGGTCAAAGAGGGATCGGGCCTCCTCTTGGAATACCAGGCGGTTGAACATCATGCCTCCTCCCCATATCCCTCCCCCCAGGCTCAAACGGCGCTCAAAGAGGGCTGTTTTAAGGCCCGCCCGGGCCAATAAGTAAGCCGCGGTCAACCCCGAGGGACCTCCCCCCACCACCGCGGCGTCCACCTGAAGGGATTCCAGAAGGTCCTGGTAATAGTCAGAGATTATAGCCTGAGAGATAATATGTTCTTCGATATTGTCCCTGGCCAACGCTTTACCCCTTTCACGAAGATGTCAAAAAGCTCTGGGCAACATTTTAGCACCCGGAAGGTTACCGTAGCAATAGAAAACACAAAAGACCGGCTTTACCGGCCTTTTTGCCATTCAGGATCCCTGGCATATCTGGCCCTCTCGCCGCCTATGAGCTTGGGCCGGGTACGGGCCATGGTGAGGTGGGCTTCCCCTATGGATTTTACCGAACCCCTGACGGGAACAGCCACCCTCTTCAGGTGCATGCCTATAAAGGTATCCCCTATATCCATCCCGGCATGGGCCTGAAGGCTCTCCACCACCACCGGATCCTTGAAGCTATAATAGGCCACTGTAGCCAGGGCCCCTCCGGCTTTAGGATGGGGCACCACCGTGACCTCTTCCAAGTTATACCTTTCCATGCATTCCCTCTCCACCACCAAGGCCCTATTCAGATGTTCGCAGCACTGCACCGCCAAAAAGATCCCCCTTTCCTGAAGGAGGGTATACAGGGCCTGAAAGATGGTCTGAGCCACCTCCAGGTTGGGGCTGGAGCCTATCTTTTTGCCCACCACTTCGCTGGTGCTGCACCCCACCACCACTATCTGCCCCGGCTTCATGGCGGCGGCTTCCAGAAGCTCCTTTAGAGCTTGCTGGGTATCCTTGAAGATGGCCTCCAGTTTAGATTCCTCCATAAGATCCCTCCGCAATCTTTATTTACCAGCTGCCGCTGGGGGCAGGAGCCCTTCGTTAGACCAAGCATCCCGCCAGAAGGCTTGAGGGGAGGAGAGGACCTGGAGCAATTTCCAGCAGATCTCGGTGTTATCATAAAAACCCCGGAACAATTCTGCCCCTCTTCCCAGGGCAAAAACCGGTATGGGGTCCTCGGTGTGTCCCCCCGTGGTCCATTTTATAGAAGAAAGGAGCTCCTCCCAGGAGGAGCAGGCCCGGTCCTCCATCATCATGCCCCCGGTTTCGTGATCCCCCGTAACCACTATCAAGGTCTCCTCAGGACGGCGGCGGTAGAATTCCAGGGCCTGGGACACAGCTTCGTTGAAAGCCAGTATCTCCCCCAAAGCCCTGAAGGTATCGTTGGCATGGCAGGCCCAGTCTATTTTGCCTCCCTCCACCATGAGGAAAAATCCCCGGGAATTATCCAGACATTCTATGGCTTTACGGGTGAACTGGGCTAAGGACCAGCCTCCCTGGCCTTCCACCGCATAGGGCAGGGCCTGCTCCCCGTCCAGATGGGGGTTGATGGCTATAACCCTTTCCCCAGGAGGTATGTCCTCCAGCTCCTCCATGTTCCGGGGGATTCTGAATCCATGGGCCCGGGCCACTTCCAGAAGGGAAACCCGATCCCCCCAGGGGCCCCTCTCGGCCTTTAATCCCCCGCCTCCGAAAAAGTGAAATTCGCTGAGGGCCAGCTGTAAGCCTATCTGGTAGTAGTTATCCCGGCTGGGCTGCTGGGCATAAAAGGCGGCTGGCGTAGCGTGGTTCAGGGACACGCTGGAGATTATCCCCACCCTCATGCCTTTATCCTTTGCTCGGTGAGTCAAGGGCCAGAGATCCTCCCCCTCTGGAGAAATGTTCACCAGGCCGTTAAAGGTTTTTCTACCGCTGGCCATGGCGGTGGCCGCGGCCGCGGAATCGGTGATGGAACCGTCGCAGGCGTAATTTGTCATCAAACCCTGGCAAGGGAAGGAAGTGAAGCACAGGGGAGTTCCCCGCTGGAGCAGGCAGGCCCTTTCTCCCGCCTTCACCTGGACCGCCCCCAGCCCATCTCCTACGAACAGAAAAATGTACTTGGCCATCACATGCTCATACCCCCTCTTGATATTATATCCCTTTTCCTCCGGAGAAAAAATAGGGGGCCCGTCGGGCCCAAAGCATACCTCGTAGGGTTATACGAGGAGGGGGGAAAGCGGATCCTTGGTTTGAATCCGTAATCTATTTTAACAGGGGAATGTTAGGTTCAAGTTAAATCTGTGAAAAGGGGACCTGCTCCTCAGCCACCACCTTTTTAGGTGCCGTCCGGGTGGCGAGGAGGTGTCCCCCTATGAGGGCGGTGAAGGGGCCCACCATTACCAGCCCGAAGCTGCCCACCAGGGTGTGCAGGATCTCGGCCGCCACGTAGTTCAAGTTGAGGATATTTACCAGAGGAGTACCTTGGGCGATGAACACCATGAGCAGGCCCACATAGCTCCCCGAGTAGGCCGAAAGCAGGGTGGTGGCCATGGTGCCCACCACTGCCCGGGATACAGAAAGGCCAGAAAACACAGCTTCCCAAGGCGATATGTCAGGCCGTTTGTCCACCACCTCGGCTATGGCAGCGGCCACGTCCACCGAGATGTCCATGACAGCCCCGGTACAGGCCACGAACACGCCCGCCAGAAATATCCTGGTTATGTCCAGATGGCCGTAGCCCGAATAAAGCAGGGTCTCGGTAAAGGGCATAACCGCGCCGTGAAGCCTAAATGCCTTTCCGAAAAGCAGGGATAGGAGACAGGCCAAGACCAGGCCGGAAAGGGCACCCAGGAAGGCGGCCAAACCCCTCCGGGACAGGCCCGCCACCAGAAAACAGGTACAGGCCACAATGGCGCTCACCACCCCCAAGGAGAGAAGCACAGGGTCCCAGCCCCGGAGGAATCCGGGCAGGAGCACCTTCCAGATCACCAGGGTGGTGAAGAGGAAGGAGACCACGGCCTTGACCCCCGTCCACCCTGCAATGACCACCAGAGCGGCCAGGAAAAGGAAAAAGAGAAAGGCCTCCAGGTGCAGGCGGTAATGATCTATGGTATTTACATGGAGTATCTCTTTCCCCAGGTGATCTATAACTATCAGGGCCTTATCGCCCTCCTGAAATACCTTATCGAACTCCAGTATCCCTTTAAAATGGTTCACAGAATCCACCACCCGGCCTTTAAAGGGGCCGGTCAGTATCTTTACCTTCAACCTCTGGGCTCCGATATTGACCAGGCCCATCTTCTGCATATAGGAATTGTCCACTTCCAGGATCAGGCCCTGGGCCCTTATGCCGCCCTTGATATTTGGGTTTACAAATCCCGTGGGGACGAAGGCCAGAATCAAGCAGAGGGACAATACCAGGACTACGTAGGGGAGATCCCTGCCCATCTCTGCCCTGTTCCAGAACTCATTCCAGAACTCCGGCCCCACTCGAAAACCGGACATTCCTTCTCCTCCTTCCCAGGATGGGTCAATAAAAAAGGGCAGGGTATCACCTGCCCTGGAATATGCAGCTCGGCCTCTGGGCAGCCAGCTCCTTTTCCCTGCGGGGGATATGGGCCAGTATGTTGGGTTTGCTGGGGTCCATTCCCATGACCTGGCACATTTTCTTGTAAAGATCCGTATTGTCATAATAGCCGCCGAATATGTGGGCCCCCACCCCTATGGCGTACACCGGGATGGGCACGCCCGTATGGGAGTAGCTGGTCCAGCCTATACCCGCCTTCTGGTTCAATATGGAGGTTATGGTCACCGTTAAGGGATCATAACCGCCGTAGAGGAGGTAAGTCCTCTCATCTTTAGGCCGCTTCTCCTTTTCCACCATGCTCAGGGCAAAGGCCCGGCCCAGATCTTCCAGTTCCTCCTTGGTGAGGACCAGGTGCAGCCGCCTAGCTGCCTCCTTATCCCCCTCCTTGGCCTTTTTCTCCAGTTCCTCCCTGGCCTTGTCTTCCATGACCTCCAGGCCGAAGTTCTCTTTGATCAAGGGCAGGAGGTCTTCCAGTTTGGCGTTTTCAGGAGCGTGCTCTTTGCGGTACTTATCCACTATCTTGGTAAACTCATCATAGGAGATCCTCTGGGGGGCTAAAATGTCAAAGTAGGTCTCATATCTGGTGCCGGCGAAGCCTATGGTCATGCCGCCGCATTCGTGATCCCCGGGGACGATGATCACGGTCTCGTTGGGATGCTTTTTGTAAAACTCTATGGCTTCAGCCACAGCCTTGTCGAAATCTATGGTGTCGTGGATGGCGGTGGCCCCGTCGTTGGCATGGCAGGCCCAGCCGATTTTACCCCCTTCCACCATCAGGAGAAAGCCCTTGGGATTGTCCAAAAGCTCGATGGCCTTGCGGGTAAATTCCGCCAGGGAGACCCCCAGATCCTGTCCCCTAAGGGCATTTATGGCGTAGGGAAGGGCCTTTTCCTTATCCAGCACGGGGTTTATGGCTATGACCTTACCTTCCCCGGGCTTGAGATTTCTTATCTCCTCCGCCGTGCTGATCACCTTGTAACCCTTGGATTTGGCTATCTCCAGCACATCAGGCCTGTCGTTGTTTCCCTCGGGGCTGTTTGAAGCCTCCTCCGCCAAAGAAATCGAAATTGCTCTCCGTCAGCTCCAGGGCTATTTCATAGTAGTTGTTCCGGCTGGGCTGGTGGGCGTAAAACCCCGCCGGGGTAGCGTGATCTATGGACACACTGGAAATTATTCCCACCTTCAAACCCTTATCCCGGGCCATCTCCCCTATGCTCTTATACTTGACCTTCTTCTGGGGATCCATATTGATGACGCCGTCGTTGGTCTTGTGGCCCGAGGCCATGGCGGTTATGGCCGAAGCCGAATCGGTGATGAAGCTATCGGCGGCATAGGTGGTCATCATGCCCTGGACCGGAAACTGGGTAAAATTGAGCTTTTTGAGCTGGGGGCTGTCGGCAGAGGCGGTGGCCCCTAAAAATATCTCCGCCGCATTTATCTGGGGCATACCCATGCCGTCCCCGATAAACAGAAACACATACTTGGCGGGTTTGCCCTTATAGGTCTGGGCCACAGCCTGCTGGGTAGGGCTCTGGCCACAACCGGCAAGGGCTAAAGAGGCCAGGAAAAGCGCCAAACACAGCATACAGACGATCTTTTGCCTGGCAAATCTTTTAAGCACGCGTTTTCCTCCTCCCTACATTATTTTTCGGCCCCATCATAGCATTTAAAGGTTAAAAATGGATTAAGATTCGGTTTAAAAAATGTAAAAAACAACCTTAATTAAAATAAAAAAGCACCGCTTACAAGCCGAGGCTTTAAAAGCGGTTGCTTTTGGGGTATAAAAATTTTTTCTCCGGTGCATAATATTAACGGCTCAGGGGCAAAGCCCCAGGGCCATGCGAAGAGCTTAGGGTTATCTTAAACCCTCCCCCATGAGCTCTTCCTCCGGTTTCTCCTCTCCCACAAACCGCCGTCAGGCGGTACCTTGGCCGTTCCCTCTGGGGAACGGCATTTTTTTACATGGGCTTAAAGGGCTTTTTCTGAAGTTCCTGGGCCTCGAACTGCAGGCGGGTCTGACACTGATCGCAGATAAACACGCCTTTTCTGTCCTTGACCAACCTTTTGTAATCCTTATGGGTCTTTCCTATTTTTACTTTTTTGCCGCAGATGGCGCAGGTGACCTCTATATCCCCCATATCTTCCAGCTCTTCTATATCTAAATGTTCCACCATGTCCAACACCCCCCTAATTATTCTTCTCCACTGTAAAAGAAAGATCCTCTTCAGGCAAACATAATTTTTTATCCTTGGAAAATATAAAAAAGAACGAGGTGTATACCATGGAATTGCTGGATTTTCTGATCCATTTTGGGGTTACCAGCGACCTGGCTGCAGAGGCCCATGCACTTCTGCGGGGAGCCACCAAAAGGGAAGTCCCTGGGGTCAGGGAGGATAAAGAAACCTATCCCCAAGCCCAGGTGACCACCATAACTATTTTAAACCAGGAAGGGGCCCGGGCTCTGGGTAAACCTGTGGGTACATATATAACCATAGAGGCCCCGGAACTTTTGCGGGAAAACCCACCGGCCCACGAAGAGATAGCCAAAATTTTAGGCCAAAAGTTATCCCTGCTGTTGGATAAATGGAAGATAGGCAAGAGCGATCCCGTGCTGGTCGTAGGTCTAGGCAACTGGCAGGCCACTCCCGATTCCCTGGGTCCTAAGGTAATAGGCCAGTTCACCGTGACCCGCCATCTATTTAAATATGCCCCCCAGAGCCTGCCTCCTGGGGCCCACCCCGTCAGCGCCCTAGCCCCAGGAGTTCTGGGGACCACTGGGATAGAGACGGCGGAGATAATAAAGGGTGTGGTGGAAAAAACCCGTCCCCGAGCTTTGATAGCCATAGACGCCCTGGCAGCGGCAGATTTAAGAAGAATAGGTACCAGCATCCAGATAAGCGACGGGGGCATCAGCCCCGGCGGGGGTATAGGCAATCCCCGCCAGAACCTCAGCAGGGAAAACATGGGTATTCCCGTCATAGCTATAGGTATACCCACCGTGGTCCATGCAGGGGTTATAGTGTACCATACTATACAATTGCTTCAGCAGGAAATTCCTGAAGCGGGCTTTAAACTGAACCGTTCTCTGGCGGAAAAGCTGACGGCCCAGGTGCTGGCCCCTTTCGGGGGCAACCTCACCGTCACCCCAAAAGAGATAGATGACATGATCTATAACCAGGCCTGGGTTATCTCTCAAGCCCTGAATCAAGCGCTCCATGCCGCGCTCCTGGCTTCAGGGGCTGCCTTGCCCTTACATTAAAAAAGTGGCGGCTAGCGCCGCCACCCTTTACTGGACACCACCCAGTCCCCCGGGATTGTACTGCTGGGCGTCTATATTGACCCTCTGCTCCTGACCATAGGCGGGATTGGGCTCGCTGATCCGGCCGGTTACCTGCTCGGCAGCACTCAGTTGCACATCTCCACCAAGGCCGCCGGCTTGATTGGCCAGGGTCTGTTCATAAGCGGCTATCATCTTTTTAACCATAAGTCCTCCCACAGAACCGTTTATCTTAGAGGGCAGATCCCCCAGGTAGCCCTCATAATTGGCGACGCCCAATTCGCTGGCCACCTCTTGCTTAAATCTTTCCATCTGAGACCGGGCCTGAGGGATCAAGAGTCTCCCTCTCCTTCCTCCACGGGGCATTCCCTTTCACCTCCTTTTAGTTGTTGCACCCTTAGTATGAGCCCGCTTTAACCTTTTATGCCTAGCATTATCTGGTTAACATAAAAAATTTAGCTGGACTCCAACCGTTCAAGTCTATCCAAGACTGCCCGATACAGCGGTTCGAATTCCCTGCTTTTCCAGAATTTTTCTGAACATAATTTCTGGGCGTCTTTCCGGGCCCTCTCCAGAATCCTTATATCATCGGGGAAAACCGCCAGACGGAATTCGGGCAGGCCGTGCTGGCGGGTGCCGTAGAATTCCCCCGGTCCCCTGAACCTCAGATCAGCCTCGGCTATGGCAAAGCCGTCCTGGGTGTTGGCCAAGACCTCCAGCCTTTTTCTGGCCTCATTCCCTCCCCCGGCCACCAACAGGCAATGGGAGGGAGCAGTTCCCCGTCCCACTCTCCCCCTCAGTTGGTGCAGCTGGGCCAGCCCCAGTCTTTCCGCCCCTTCTATCATCATGACCGTGGCATTGGGCACGTCTATTCCCACCTCTATCACCGTGGTGGCCACCAAGATATGCACATCTCCTCGGCGGAAGGCCTGCATGACCTCTTCCTTCTCCCCAGGCTTCAATTTGCCGTGGATAAGCCCCACCCGGTATTCGGGAAAAACCTCCCGCTGAAGCTTGTCCGCCATGGCGGTGGCGGCTTCAGCCGTGATGGTCTCGCTTTCTTCTATCAGGGGGCAGATGACATAGGCCTGGTGTCCCTGGGCCAACTCCCGGCGTATGAGCCTATAGGCGTATTCCCGCTGTTTAGGGCTTAAGATATAGGTGGCCACAGGCTGCCTCCCGGGGGGCATCTGGTCTATGACTGAAATGTCCAGATCCCCATATAAAGCCAGGGCCAAAGTCCGGGGAATAGGGGTGGCGGTCATGACCAAAAGATCTGGCACTTCCCCCTTATCCTGCAGGGCAGCCCTCTGGCCCACACCAAAGCGGTGCTGTTCATCGATTATCACCAGCCCCAGCCTTTTAAACTTTACCCCTTCTTGGATCAGGGCGTGGGTGCCCACCACCACTGGGAGCTGACCGGTGGCCAAGCCCGACAGGATAACCTGCCTTTCCCCTTTGGAGGTGCTGCCCGTCAACACCACCACCGGGATGTGGAGAGGGGCCAAAAGCCTCCCCAGGGTTTCCCCGTGTTGCCCTGCCAGGACCTCTGTGGGAGCCATGAGGGCCACCTGCCATCCCCCTGCCACCGCCTTTACCGCGGCCACGGCCGCCACCACCGTTTTCCCTGAGCCCACGTCTCCCTGCAGGAGGCGAGCCATAGGCCGGGGGCTTTCCATATCCTTTAGTATCTCCCCTAGAACCCGCTCCTGGGCTTCGGTGAGCCGGAAAGGGAGATGGGCCAACATTTGCTGCACCAAGGTGTTATCCGGGGTATGGGCGATACCCTGGGACTGCTCCCTGAGGCTGCGGTTCAGCTGGAGCCCCAATTCCCACAGCAGCAGCTCTTCGTATTTTAACCGCCTCCTGGCCTGGCGCAGGGCCTCTTCATCAGAAGGAAAATGGATGTTCCTGAGGGCTTCATACCGGGAAAGCAGACCATACCTTTCCCTCAAAAAAGAGGGCAGAATTTCCGGCACCTGACCCTTGATTTCTTCCAGGGCCAGATGGACTATGAGGCGGAACCACCTCTGGCCCAACCCTGAGGTGAGGGGATAGAAGGGGACCAGGCGACCGGTGTGCAACCCCTGGTCCCCCCGTTCCAGCACCTCGTATTCCTCCACCTGGAGGACCGGAAGCCCTTTATATCTGTGCCCCACCCGGCCGGTGAGAAACACCTGGGTACCGGGGGGCAGCTGTCTTTTTATATAGGCTTGATTGAACCACAGGGCGTATCCCTGGCCGTACCCGTCTTCCACCAGTGCCCGGAAGATCTTGAGCTGGGGGCGTACCACCCTTTCTTCCCAGGATCTTATGGTCACCTGTACCGTGGCCTTCTCCCCGTAGACCAATCGGGCGAGGGGCTCTAGATGTCGGCGGTCCTCATATTTACGGGGAAAGTGCCATACCAGATCCTCGAGGGTGTATATCCCCAGCCGCTTTAACCGGGCCGCCCTCTGGGGGCCCACATATTTTAAGCTTTCCACCTGGCGATCCAACATGATTTTCCCCTACCTCGTACTTGCGCTTTAGCCAGCCGTCTGTTAAAATAGCCCTCGTAGAAGCGAGAGGAGTGAGAACATGGCTGTATGCTATATCTGCGGCCGCAAAACCGTCACCGGCCATAAAGTGAGCCACTCCAACAAGAAGGCCAAGCGTACCTGGCGTCCTAACCTTCAGAGGGTGAAGGCTGACCTAAACGGCACTGTGCGCAGGATTTGGGTGTGCACCCGCTGCCTCAAGGCAGGGAAGGTAAAAAGGGCTCTATAAAAACCGACCCGGGAAGACCCGGGTCCTTTAATTTTAAATCTGCTTGAAGAGATTGGCCATCTCCATGGCGGTCAGGGCGGCATCGAACCCCTTGTTCCCCATCTTGGTCCCCGCCCTCTCTATGGCCTGTTCCAGGGTATCGGCGGTTATGAGGCCGTTGACCACCGGCAAGCCCGTGGCCAGGGCTACCTGGGCTATCCCTTTAATGGCTTCCGCGGCCACGAAGTCGAAGTGGGGGGTAGCCCCTCTGATGATGGCCGCCAGGCATATTATGGCATCATAGCCCTTAGAAGCCATCCTTTGGGCTGTTACAGGGATCTCGAAGGCTCCGGGGACCCACACCACGTGGATATCTTCCGGCCGGGCCCCATGGCGCTCCAGGGCATCCAGGGCTCCGGAGAGGAGCTTGGAGGTTATGAATTCATTAAAACGGCTGACTATTACGCAAAAACGCAAACCTTCGGCCCGCAGTGAGCCGGTGAAAACCTCTCCCATGTCCTTCTCCTTCCTTAAGTGAGTTTTAGAATATGCCCCATCTTCTCCTTCTTGGTCTTTAAATAATTGAAATTTATGCTGTTGGGGCAGACCTCGATGGGGACCCTTTCCACCACTTCTAATCCATACCCCTCAATACCCGCTATCTTCTTGGGATTATTGGTCAAAAGGCGTATCTTTTTTACCCCCAAATCCACCAGGATTTGGGCCCCTGTGCCGTATTCCCGGAGGTCGGCAGGGAACCCCAGGGCCTGGTTGGCTTCCACCGTATCCTTTCCCCCTTCCTGCAGCTTGTAGGCTTTGATTTTATTCAGAAGTCCTATCCCCCTGCCCTCCTGGCGCATGTAGAGGATGACCCCCCGCCCCTCTCTTTGGATCATCTCCATGGCCTTCTGCAGCTGCTCTCCGCAATCACACCTCAAGGAACCGAAGACATCCCCGGTCAGGCATTCGGAATGGACCCTCACCAGAACCGGCTCTGATGAGGATATCTCCCCCTTCACCAGGGCCAGGTGCTCTTGTCCCGTGAGGATCTCCTCATAGGCTATGGCGGTAAACTCCCCATACTTGGTGGGCAATTCGGCTTCCGCCACCCTCCTTATCAACTTTTCCCTGCGGCGCCTGTACTCTATTATAGAGGCTATGGTTATGAGCTTCAGCCCGTGCTCCTGACAAAAGGCGAAAAGCTGGGGAAGTCTGGCCATGGTACCGTCGGGATTCATTATCTCGCAGATGACGCCGGCAGGATAGAGGCCGGCCATACGGGCCAGATCCACCGCCGCCTCCGTATGACCCGTCCTCTTCAGCACCCCGCCCTCCTTGGCCCGCAGGGGAAAAACGTGTCCAGGACGGCGGAGATCTTGAGGCCGGGTGCGGGGATCCACCAGCTTCTTTATGGTGAAGGCCCTTTCAAAGGCGGAAATGCCCGTAGTGGTCTCTTTGGCGTCCACCGATACGGTGAAGGCTGTGCCCATGGGATCTTCGTTGCTGGGCACCATGGGACCCAGATCCAGCTCATCTAGCCGCTTTCCCTCCATGGGGACGCACACCAGGCCCCTCCCGTGGGTGACCATGAAGTTGATGGCCTCAGGGGTCACCTTTTCAGCCGCCATTACCAAATCACCTTCGTTTTCCCTGTCCTCGTCGTCCACCACCACCACCATGCGGCCCGCCCGGAGGTCTTCCAGCGCCTCTTCCACCGTATTGAATCTTATCTCCACCAAGATCCCCCCCTTATATGAAACCGTGATGGGCCAGGAATTCTCGGCTCAACCCGGGAGAAGCCCCTTCTCTAAAAGACAGGAGCCTTTCCAGATATCTGGCTATTATATCCACTTCCAGGTTGACCTTATCCCCTATGACCCTAAACCCCAAGGTGGTGTTCTGGGCAGTATGGGGGATGAGTCCCACGGTAAAGCGGCCTTCCTCCACCTGGATGATGGTGAGGCTCACCCCATCCACAGCCACAGACCCTTTAGGGGCCAGATAAGGGGCTAAAGGGGGTGGGAAACTTATGGATACTTCCCAGGCCCAGCCCACCCTTTTTTTGCCTTTTATCTCCCCCACCCCGTCCACGTGTCCGGTTACCAGATGACCCCCTAGAGGGTCCCCCAGCTTGAGGGCAGGCTCCAAATTAACCCTATCCCCTGGCCTTAAGGCTCCCAGGGTGGTCACCCTGAGGGTCTCGGCCATCACCTCAGCCTGGACGTGGTCCGGCCCTTTTTCCACAACGGTGAGGCAAGCTCCGTTTACCGCCAGGCTGTCCCCTATCCTGATCTCAGGCAGGATTTTATGGGCCTTTATGGCCAGACGGGCCCCTTCCCCTCTCTTCTCTATTCTCTGGATAACCCCCAATTCCTGCACCAATCCCGTAAACATAACACAACCCCTTTATCTTAAATACCCGGAAATCATAATATCCCTTCCGCAGAGCTCTATTTCCAGATCTTTTAATTCCCAGGCCTCTTCCAAGCTGTCTATCCCTCGGCCTCCCACGGCCGGGATTTCCTCCCCTCCCAGTATTTTGGGGGCCAGGAAGAAGACGGCTTTATCTACTATCCTGCTGTTGAGGGCAGAAGCGTTGATGGCTGCCCCTCCTTCTATTAAAACGCTCATGATGCCCCTGCGGGCCAGCTCCTTCAGAAGAGGCATCCAGGCTACCCTACCCTCCTCTTCGGGGACCGTGAGCACCTCCACCCCCATATCCTCCAGCTGGCGTTTGATCTCTTTCTTAGCCCTGGGGGTGGTGGCTATCAGGGTGGGAGCAGGGGAAGACAGGTGCAAAACCTGGGCGTCCAGGGGTATCCTAAGGGTGCTGTCCAGGATAACCCTCACCGGATCCCTAACCCCTTCTTCCTGAAGCCGCACAGTGAGGCGGGGATTGTCAGCTATAATGGTCCCCACCCCGGTTAAAACCGCATCATGGATGTTCCGCAGGCGGTGTACCTTTTCCCTAGCTTCCTCTCCAGTTATCCACCGAGAAGCTCCGGTCCGGGTAGCTATCTTGCCGTCCAGGCTGCAGGCCACTTTCAGGGTTACCCAGGGAAGACCACAGGTGATGAACTTTATATAGGCCTCGTTCAAGCGCCTGGCCTCCTGCTCCAGAAGGCCCACCTCCACTTCGATCCCCGCTTCCCGTAAAATCCGGCAGCCCTTACCTTGAACCCTGGGGTTGGGATCCAGCATGGCCACCACCACCCTTTTTACCCCTGCCTCTATCAGGGCCTGGGTACAGGGCGGAGTGCGGCCGTAATGGCAACAGGGTTCCAGGGTTACATAGAGGGTAGCCCCCTGGGCCTGGCTTCCTGCGGCCTCCAGGGCGCGGATTTCCGCATGGGGGCCACCGGCCCTTTCATGGTAGCCTTCCCCTATAACTTTTCCCTCTTTTACTAATACAGCTCCCACTGCGGGATTGGGGCTGGTCTTCCCCAATCCCTTGCGGGCCAACTCCAGGGCCCGCTTCATATATTCCTTGTCCCTTAATTTTATCATAGTCCCCTCCCGATCCTAAGAAAGGGATTTGCTCCCCAGATCTTTGAGGGCCTTTATGGCCTCGGCCCTGGAGGGATGACCGAATACTGCGGTACCCGCCACCAGAACCGTAGCTCCCGCCTGGACCAGAGCGGCCGCATTCTCCATATTCACACCCCCGTCCACCACCAGGAAAATCTCCTTCCCCGCCTCCTTGATCCGCCGGGCAGCCTCCGCCACCTTGGGCAGCACGAAAGGGAGGAACTCCTGCCCTCCAAAGCCGGGGCTCACGGACATCAGGAGGACCAGATCCAGCTCTTCCCATAGGTACTCCAGCACGCTTAAGGGCGTGGCCGGGTTCAGAGCCACCCCAGGACGGCATCCCGCTTCCTTGATCTGCCTCAATACCCGGTAGAGATCGGGGCAGGCCTCCGCATGGACCGTGATGTAATCGGCTCCTGCCTCGGCAAAGGGGGCGACAAATTTCTCTGGCTGGCACACCATGAGGTGCACGTCGAAAATAAGGGAAGTTTTGCTCCTCAAGGCGGACACCAATCCAGGCCCGAAAGATATGTTGGGAACGAAATGCCCATCCATTATGTCCAGGTGAAGCCAATCAGCCCCCGCCTCTGTTATCTCCTCCACTTCCCGCTGAAGGTTGGCAAAATCCGCCGCCAAAAGGGAAGGGGCCACCAGTATCATGGATATCTCCTTTCCAGCTCCATAATCTCTTCTAAAAAGTCCAGATAATGCTCATAGCGATGGGGGGCTATCAGCCCCGCCTCCACCGCTTCCCTAACCGCGCATCCCGGCTCTGATCGGTGCAGGCAGGATTTGAACCGGCACTTTCCTATCAACGGCTCCATCTCTTTAAAGTAACGGGCCACCTCCTGGGGAGCCAGCCGGGGCAGGTTCAGGCGGCTGAACCCCGGGGTGTCGGCCACCCACCCTCCCGTGGGCAAGGGCAAAAGCTCTACATGGCGGGTGGTGTGTCTTCCCTTCCCCAGCTTGGCGCTCAGCTCACCTACAGGTAAATTCAGGTGGGGGAAAAGAGCATTTAGAAGGGAAGTTTTCCCCGCTCCTGAAGGCCCTGCCAGGGTGCTTATTTTCCCCTTCAGGTGTTCCTTCAATTCCTCCAGCCCTTCCCCTGTCAGGGCGCTCACCATGAGGTTCCGGTAGCCCGCCCGGGTATACACCTCCGGCCACTTTAAATTCTCCGCCTCAGCTATGTCCACCTTGTTCCACACTATGAGGCACTCCAAATCCTTTACCGCGCTCAGGAAGAGGAGCCTATCTAAAAGCTGGAGGTCAGGGGGAGGAGCGGCCAGGGAAAAGACCAGGACCGCCTGATCCACGTTGGCCACCGTCGGCCTTTCCAGGAGCACCCTCCTCTCCCCTATACCCTCTATAACCCCTTCTTCCCGGGAAAGGGGGGTAAAATAAACCCGGTCCCCAGGAAGGGGCTCTTCTCCTCGTCGGAATTTGCCCCGCAGGCGGCAGATCCAGACCTTCCCTTCAGAAGCCACATAGTAAAATCCCCCGTAACGCTTTATCAAGATACCCTCCATGCGAACCTCCTTTAGGGCAAATCCTGGACGTAGATCCGCTCTCCGTCTCGGAATACCTGGAGCTTCCCCTTTCCATAATAGGTTATCCTAGCCAACAGCTGTTTGCCCTTTTCCTGCTTATCTCTGAAAACCTCCCGGGTGCCCTTGGCGTCCTCCACTATTATCCTTATATCGTGGGGTTTGTCATCGGGAGCTGGGGGTACGGTGATCACCGCTTCTTTTCTGGCCGGTCCCGGGCCCTGGCTTACCACCAGGTTGACCTTGCTCCCCTGCAGGAGGCTGCTTCCTCCCGGAGGGTCCTGCTCCATCACCGTATCGGGAAAATACTCCTCGCTCCTCTTGTAGCTGATATTGCCCACTTCCAGGCTGGCTGCGGCCAGCTGCTGCTGGGCCTGGCCTAAAGTCAGGCCCACCAACTTGGGCACCGAGACCATCTGGGGCTCGGGTCCCTTGCTCACTACCAATCTCACCACCGTGCCTTCCGGCTGTCTGCTTCCCCCCGGAAGGCTCTGCTCCACCACCGAGCCTTCGGGTATGGTGGGATGGTAGGCCTTCAAGCTGTCGGCCGCCACTTTGAAACCGGCATTCTCCAGGGTAGCCCTGGCCTCCCGCTCGGAAAGCCCTATCACTCGGGGCACCACCACCATCCGGGTACCCTTGCTCACGGTCAGGATGACCGACCTGCCCCTTTTGACTTTTTCTCTAGGGGAAGGGGTCTGATCTACCACTTCACCCTCAGGGGCCTCGGAATAGATGTATTTGCCCACCTGGCCCCTGAGCCCTGCCTCTTCCAAACGCCTCAAGGCGGCCTCCTCTTTTAATCCTATTACTTTGGGAACCTCCACTTCCCCCACCAGCCAATAGTAGCGAAATCCTGTCCACAGCCCCCCTATGGCCAGGGCCAAGAAAAGAAGGGTCAGGCCCAGCCATAACCAAGGGGACCTCCTTTTCCCTTTCCTCCCGGTTTCCCCAACCGCCTCGGTAGGGTTTATTGGAGATATTACCCGGGTGGCGTAGCTCTCATCCTCCCAAACCCTATCCAGGGCCTGGAGATCCCTCCTCAAGGCAGCCACAGAAGGGTAACGCCGCTCCGGGTCTTTTTCCAGCGCCCTTATGACCACCCTTTCCAGGGCCGGGGGGACGTCCTTTAAAGGAGGCGGGGGATCTTGGATGTGCTTTATGGCCACCTCCAGGGGGGTTTTGCCCTGAAAAGGCGGAAATCCGACCAGCATTTCGTAGAGCACCACTCCCAGGGAATAAATATCCGCGGCCACCCCCGAAGATCTCCCTTGGGCCTGTTCTGGAGCCAGATAGTGAACGGAACCCAGAAGGGTCCCCCCTTGGGCCATCGAACCCTCATTCACCGCCTGGGCTATACCGAAATCGGTCACTTTTACCCTGCCGTCTGCTGTTATCAAGATGTTATGGGGTTTTACATCCCTATGGATAATGCCGTTTACATGGGCATGTTCAAGAGCATCGCATATCTGCAGGGCTATCTTAACCGCCTCTTGAGGGGTTAGGGGACCCCGCTCCTTTAAAAATTCTTTTAGGGATTTCCCCTCTACATATTCCATTATCAGGTAATGGAGATCTCCCTCTCGTCCCACGTCGAAAAGGCTCACCACATTGGGATGGGAGAGGCGGGCCACCGCTTGGGCTTCCCGGCGGAATCCCGCCAGGAACTCCGCGTCTTTGGCGTACTCATCCCTCAGGACCTTGATGGTTACGATGCGATCCAGCAGCAGATCCTTGGCCTTGTAGACCCGGGCCATGCCCCCTCCTCCCAAGAGCTCCACTATCCGGTATCTACCTTCCAAAACCTTGCCTATAATATCCTCCATGCACTCACCGCCCTAAGGCTAATTCTAGCATCTTCCTGGCTATGGGTGCAGCCACCACACCTCCACTTCCTGCATTTTCCACTATGACCGCCACCACCACCCTGGGGTTGTCGGCAGGGGCAAAGGCTACCATCCAGGCATGGGGATCTCCCTGGGGATTTTGGGCAGTACCTGTCTTGGCCGCCACCTCCACCCCCGGCAGGTTTACCCCAGTGGCGGTACCTGCCCTCGCTGTAGCCACCATAGCCTCCTTGATGGTATCGGCCACCTGGGCGCTGCATACCGCTTTCCACGGCCTTGGGATAAAGCTGTTTTCCACCAGCCCCCCGGAACCCACTCTCTCCACCAGGTAGGGACGCATTATAACCCCCTTATTGGCAATGGCTGCAGTAACCAGGGCCATCTGAAAAGGGCTGGCCAATACCTCCCCCTGCCCTATGGCAGCCTGGGCCAGGAGGCCTCCTTCTAAACTTGCGGGAATCTTGGAAACCTTGACCGGCAGGTCGAAGGGCAGGTTTTCATTAAAACCATAAGAACAAGCCGTTTCCACAAACGCCTTTCCCCCCACCTCCAGGGCCAGGGAAGCGAAGGTCACATTGCAGGAGTACATCATGGCCTCCTGAAAATCAACCCGGCCGTGGGCATATGGACAGGTCAGCTTCCATCCCCCTATCTTCAAATAGCCGGGGCAATGGTATGTCCTCTGGGCTGCCCCTGGATCCTTTTGCAAAACCGCCGTGGCTGTAACCAGCTTCATGGTGGAACCAGGGGGATAGAGCCCCTGGAGGGCCCGATTTAAAAGGGGGCTCTGGGCTTGGGGCTGGTTCAGCTCTTCCCATTTCTCTTCCAACCTATTGGGGTCAAAAGAGGGGCTGCTGACCAGGGCCAAAACCGCTCCGGTTCGGGGGTCCAGCACCACGATAGCTCCCCTCCTCCCCCCAAGCAAACTGTAGCCCACCTCCTGGAGCCGAGCGTCCAGGGTAAGGGTCAGATGGTCCCCTTCCAGGGGCCTGCCCAGAAGCCGGTACACCTGATTCCTGATAGAGCGAAATCCCTTTAAGCCCAGCAGCTCACCGCTATAGCAGGCCTCCACTCCGCTGGTGCCGTAGCGGGTTGAAACATAGCCGATTACGGGCGCCGCCGCCTCCCCCAGGGGATAATGGCGCTGGTATGCCCCTGCCCTTCCGGAGGATTGGGCTAAAACGTTTCCTTTGCAGTCGTAGATGGCACCCCTTTTCACCCTTTCTTCTATCAGGGATAGGCGGGGGTTGAGGGGATGACAGCTCAGCTTCTCCGAATTCCACGCCTGCAAGTAGGTGAGCCATAAGATCAAGAGGGAGAACAGCCCTAAGGAGAGCAGGGCCAAATTCCTGAGCTGCCTGGTCAACCCCTCACCCCCCTTCCCTTTGGGCGTTGCTTATATTGAGGAGAAGGGCCAGGGCTATATAGCTGGTGATCAGGGAACTCCCCCCATAGCTGACAAAGGGGAGGGTCACCCCTGTAAGGGGAAGCAGTTTGGTGACCCCTGCTATTATGATAAAGGCTTGAAAGGCAAAAAGAAAGGTCAACCCCCCGGCCAGCAGGCCCCCCCCTTCCTCCGGACACCCCATGGCGATCCTGAAACCCCTTACGGCCAGCAGAAGATAAAGCAGTATCACCCCCACGCTGCCCAGCAATCCCATCTCCTCTCCTATGGAAGAGAAGATAAAGTCAGTGGCCACAGCCGGGATAAACTGGGGTGAGCCCAGACCCCATCCCGTGCCCACAACCCCGCCGGTGGCCAGGGCAAAAAGGGATTGCAGGATCTGGTAGCCCGCTCCGCTGGAATCGGCCCAGGGGTCCAACCATATGGCTATCCGGGTTCTAAGGTGGGGGTACAAGTAGTAGAGGGGGATAGATCCCAGGAAAAAGAGGGCCCCTCCCAGCAGAAAATAACGCCATCTGCCCGTGGCCAGGTACACCATGGCCAAAAAGCTGGCCACCATTATAAGGGCCGATCCCAGATCCTTCTGGACAGCCAAAAGCACCAGCCCCAAAGAAACGGTCAGGAGCAGTGGGCCCCAGGATACACGCCAGAAACCCTGCACCATCAACTCTTTTCTCTCGCTCAAGATGGCCGCCAGATATGTTATCATCAAAAGCTTAAAGGGCTCCACCGGCTGAAACCTTATACTTCCCAAGGCCAGCCATCGCTTGGCTCCTCCTGCGGAAATCCCGGCCAAGATGGTCAGGGCCAGGGCCAGGAGTCCCAGGGAAAAGAGGAGATAGGGATAATCCAGCAATTTGGAGTACTCCTTCAGGCTGATAATCACCATTATAAGCCCCACCAGGGCCAAACCGCACCACAGTACCTGCTGCCGGGCCAGCTGCATATCCAGCCGGAAAAGAAAAATAAATCCCAGAAAGGTGAGCATGGCACCTAAAGGCAACAGGAACTCATCCCCCTGATGCTGGATGAGGTTTAAAAGCCAGTGGATTCCCCAAAAGCCCACAGCCAGGAAAAGAGCGCCCACCAAAAACTGGCCAAAAACCTCAGGGGAAGAGAAAAAACGATGATAACCGCAGCCCAGACCCAATAATAGGCTGGGCCAGAGGAGGAGCAGGGCTTCCCTGGTCCGGAATTTAATCCTTTTCTTCATAAAGTACCAGCACCACCGTTATGTTGTCCGGTCCCCCCTTGTCCAGGGCATTTTCCACTAGAAGCCTGGCCGCTTCGTCCAGAGAATGGGCGGACAGAATCGTTTTCATTTCCCCCTCACTGACCACTTCGTACAGGCCGTCGGTGCATAAAAGCAGGACGTCGCCTGGGGTTAAAGGGATTTCCCTGGTATCCACCTCCACTGCTCCTTCAATGCCCAGGGCCCGATTCAGGAGGTTGCGGAGGGGATGGAACCTGGCCTCCTCCCGGGTGATATCCCCCTTTTGTATCAAATCCCCCACATAGGAGTGGTCGGTGGTGAGGGTTTCCAGGATACCCTGGCGGAAAATATAGGCCCGGCTGTCTCCCACATGGGCCAGATAGCAGCGATCCTCTATCATCCAAGCAGCAGTCAGGGTGGTGGCCATTCCCCGATGCTCCGGCTGGCTGAGGGAAACCTGGTAAACCGCCTCGTTGGCTGAGGCCACGGCTTCCTTCAGCTGTTGTAGGGGCGGCTCCTGGAGGGTTCCCCGGGATAATCTCTCCTCCAGAACCCTCAAGGCCAGATGGCTGGCCACCTCCCCTGATCTGTGTCCCCCCAGGCCGTCGGCCACGGCAAAAACCCCCAGATCTAAACGCAAAAGATAGGCGTCCTCATTGCGGGGACGCACCAGGCCCTTGTGGCTAAGGGCTGCTGCCTTCATTCCTCCCACCCCACCTTGAAAATAACCGTCCCTATCCTCACCATATCTCCGTGATTTAAAGGCTCATTCTCCTGGACCCTTTTTCCATTCACATAAGTGCCGTTGGTGCTGTTCAAATCGGTTATGCACCACCTCCCCTCCCTGCAGGTGATAAGGGCATGTTGGGAAGAAACATAGGGATCCTCTATGACCACGTGGTTTTGGGGATCCCGGCCAATGGTGATATCGGGGGACAGATAAAACTTCTGCCTCCTCTGGAGGGAGCTCTTTCCCGGCTCCAGCACCACCAGGTAAAAACCTTTTTTTAAAAAAAGCCCCTGGGCTTGAGGCTGGGGGATCTCCAGATCCCTCACCATGATCTTGAGGGCCTGCCACAGGAACAGGTAAAGGACAGCCACGGCACCGAACCGAAAGAGGAACAACAGCAAGTCAAACATGCTTTATTCCCCTATTTGGAATTCTATCACAGTTCGGCCCAACTGGATACGGTCCCCCGGCTGGAGAAACACCCTCTCCACCGGTTCTCCGTTTACCAGAGTGCCGTTCCGGCTGCCCAAATCCACCAAGAACCACCTGTCATGAACCTCTTCCAGTTGACAGTGCCTGCGGGAAACCTGCTCATCGGTAAGGACAAAATCGCAGGAAGGATGGCGCCCCAGGATCTGCCTCCCCGATTCTAAAGGGAAAACGCGACCTGAATCGGGCCCGGACACCACTTGAAGCCTGTAAGAAGGCCTTCTTCCCCCCAAGGACTCCTCCTTGGCATACATCACCGTATGGTCTTCCCAGTCCCCTGCCGATTCCGGCTCCGCGGCTTCCTCCATCCGGGCGTAGATCCTCACCTCTCCTGGGGGCAACTCCTCTTCCAGTTCCATGGAAACCCTCACCGGCCCCACCATGCTGAACCTCTGATCTTGCGCTTTTTGGGACAGGTACTGGGCCAGCTCTTGGCATAGGGATTTTTCAAAGGGGGCCAGGTTTTCAAAGTCTTTAGGGCTGAGGTAAACGGTGTACACGTTGGGCACATAGATCCTGCTCACGCTGATGGTGCGGCGGGACTGCATGGTCTTCAATAGTTTCTTGGCAATCTCTACCGGTTGCAGGGAAGGCCCTTCTCCCCCCCGGAAAAGCCCTTCGAAGATCTTGCGCCAGAAGCGCTCCACCCTTTCCATCCAGTTAATATTTCTCCCCCCTTTCCCGGCGGGCCCGGAGTTGACCACAAGCAGCCTCTATATCCCTGCCCCGGCTCCTCCTCACCGCCACCTCTATTCCCTCTTGGGTCAACCATCGGGCGAAGGTTTTTGCCTTTTCCTCCCCCACCCCCTGGTAGGGAATGCCAGACACAGGATTCAGGGGGATCAGATTTACAAAGGCCAGCATCCCCTTAAGGAGCCGGCCCAGCCGTCGGGCATCCTTCCGGCTATCGTTTACCCCCTTTATGAGGGCGTATTCAAGGGTCACCCTCCTGCCGGTGACCCGGGCGTAATAACGGCAGGCTTCCAGGACATCCTTCAGGGGATATTGGCGGTTTATGGGCATAAGTTCTGAACGGATATCATCGGTGGTGGCATGAAGGGAGACGGCCAACTCCAAAGGGGGTTTTTCTTCTGCCAGTTTTATTATCTGGGGAACCAGACCGCAAGTGGATATGGTTATCTTTCGGTGGCTTATGTTCCAACCTTTCGGGTGTTGGAAGAGACGGCAGGCCCTCAGGACCTGCTCCAGATTTAAAAGGGGCTCCCCCATGCCCATAAACACTATATTGGTAAGGGAAGCCTTGGGATCCCCTTCCCTGGCCTTCCTCAAAAGGGCCACCGCCTGGAGGATCATCTCCCCGGCGGTGAGGTTGCGGCGGAAGCCCCCCTGCCCTGTGGCGCAGAACCTGCAGCCCAAAGGACAGCCAGCTTGGGAAGAAAGGCAGGCGGTCCGCCTCCCCCCTTGCTCCATCAACACACACTCCACCTTCTCCCCGTCCGGCAGCTCCAGGAGCAGCTTTAGGGTGTTATCAAGGGCAGAAGTGCTGCTCTCCAGGATCTTCAGGGGCGGCAAGGGATGGGAAGAGGAGAGCTGATCCCGGAAGGCCAGGGGGAGGTCGGTCATCTCCTCCACCGCCAGGGCCAGCCTTCTATGGATCCAGATAAATATCTGCTGCCCCCGATATGGAGGCTCCCCCATCTTGGAGGCCAGTTCCTTCAGTTCCTCCAGGTACATTCCCCTCAGATCCATCCCGCTCCCCCCTCACCCCAATATACCACACTCAGACCTGCCGGAGAAAGCGCACGGAGAATACTCTCCCCTTGGAGGTGCTCTTGACTTCGATTTCTCCCCTATGCTTCTCCACCAGCTGCTTGACTATAAACAGGCTCTATCCTCGCCCCTCTCCTTTATCCTTTTTAGTGGTGAAGCCCTTTTCGAAAATCTTCTCCTGCCATTCCCACGGTATAGGGGGACCTGTATTGGCCACCTCTATAACAATAATACCCCTCTTTAGTGGTAAAAATACGAAAAAGTATGCACTTTTCTTCTCCTGGCCAATCTGCCAGAGCTTCAATGGAGTTGTCCAAGAGGTTGCCCACAATGCTGATAAGCTCTGCAGGAGGGATCTCCAGATCGTCCAGGCTATCTTTGATCTCCCATTGAATCTTTATGCCCAGAGAATTCGCTTGATCTGCTTTGGCCTGGAGAAGGGCGGCCAAGGAGGGTTGGCTCAAGGCCAGTTTCAAAACGGGCTGTTTTATTTCCCTGCACACAGAGGCGATGTAATCCTGGGCCTCCTGGAATCTCCCCAACTGGATCAGGCCGTAGATGGTCTGCAGGTGGCTCACAAAATCATGCCGCTGGGCCCTGAGGTTTTCCAGGTTCTCTTTTAAGCTTTCCATATAGGCCTCCTGTTGCTGTAGCTGGATTTCCTGAACGGTAAGGTGGATGAGGAAGTATATAATCCGCAGGGAAGTCAGAAGGAAAAGGGAAGAAAAAATAGAGATACCTTTATTTGCCAGTGCTCCGGCAGGGGGCTTCCCATAACCAGATGGCTGTTGAACAGGATGGCCAGGAGGGTCTGGAACAGCACCAGGGCCAGGACTATCCAGGCCCTTCTCCCTAGGCCTTTATCCCTTACCTCCCCCCATCTGGGGAGGACAAAGGAAAACAAGGAAAATCTTTTTTTCTCAGGAACAAGGCCAGGGAGCTGAGGAGGATCACCTGAGGTAAGGCGAGATAAAATCTGGTTTTCGCTTCGGCCAGGAGGGGACAATATCTACTGCCAGCTGAACCATGATGTATAAAAACACCCTCTCGGCCAGGGCCAGTAGAAGGCTGCCCAAGAGGGTGGCTACCAGGCTCTTTACGAAATTGACTTTTAAAAATAAGGATAAAGCCAAGGCGAGGAAGATCACCAAAGGGACGGCGTGGAGGGAGAAGGAAAGGGAGAGATGCCGCAGATAAAGAACCGCGAAGGCGCCCAGCATAGCTACAGCGCTCACCTTAGGTAAAGAAGGATATTCCCCCACCACGGCCAAGCCCAAAAGCATGACCGCGCAGCACTCCAGAAACCCCACGAGGAACAGGAGCCAGATTTCTCCCGGCATCTACAATTTAACTCCATTATGCTGAGAGCCTTTATTCACTGTTTTCGCCTAAAAAGTTTAAAATCCTGCTGTCTCTCCGTTGGTCCCAGGATTTTTAGTCCCATCCTTAGGATTGGGCCCAGGGGTCTACCCAGGGAGGGCTGCCACATTCTTCTAAAGGTCTGGCGGAGGGGGACAAGGCCCTCTAGGCAAGGCAGGCCAGACACTGATTCCAGGTGGCAGGCCCAGAAGGTTTATGGTAAAATGCTTATTGATCGATGCTTATTGATCGATGCCATAAGGGGTGAAAAGGATGGGGATGCTCTTTATCGATAACCAAGGCCACACCAAACCCCAAATAAACCTGGCCCTGGAAGAGTATGCAGTGCGCTTTTTGCCCCGAGACCACGACTACTTTCTCTTTTACATCAACGAACCCAGCATCATCATAGGCAAAAACCAGAACGCCTTTGAGGAGATAAACAGGGAGTATGTGGAAGCCAAAGGCATCCATGTGGTGCGCCGCCTGTCAGGAGGAGGGGCGGTATATCACGATCTGGGCAATCTGAACTTCAGCTTTATAACCGATAACGACAGCCGGGCCTTCATGAATTTCCGCCGCTTTTTAGAACCCATAGTCAGGGCTCTGAGGGAGATGGGGGTGGAAGCGGAGATAACCGGCAGGAACGATATTCAGGTAGGAGGCAGAAAGATCTCCGGCAATGCCCAGTATGCCACTAAGGACAGGATGTTCACCCATGGCACCCTCCTCTTCGACACTGATCTGGAAGAGGTTACCAGGGCCCTTCGGGTCAGCGAAAAAAAGATGGCAGCCAAAGGGGTAAAGTCAGTGCGCAGCCGGGTGGCCAACATTTCGGAATTTCTTAAAGAGAAAATTTCCATGGAGGAATTCAAAAAGAGGCTGCTCTTGGCCATATTCCAGCAGGAAGAGATACCCCAATATCACCTCTCCCAGGAAGATTGGGAAAGGATCCACCAGCTGGCCCAGGAGCGCTACCACAACTGGGAATGGAATTTCGGCCGCTCTCCCGAATTCAATTTGCAGCATACGGAAAGGATAGAGGGGGTCGGCACCCTGGACATACGGCTTCTAGTAAACAAGGGCGTAATAAATGAGGCCCATATCTATGGGGACTTCTTCGGCACTGGGGAAAAAGAAGAGCTGGAGAGGTTGCTGGTGGGCTTAAAGTATGATAAAGAAGAGATAAGGAAAACTTTAGAAAAAATAGATATAGGATACTATATAAGCGGGCTCAACATTGAAGATTTTCTAAAACTTTTATTCTAAAGGAGCGAAGGATAAGATGGCCGAAAAGATCAAGAGCGCCTATGAAAAGGCCCTGGAGAGGGCTGCCAGCGTAAAGCTGGAGGCCGCGGATTTAAAAAGGCTGGAATACTTTCCCCAGGGGCAATCCCTGGCGGCCAAATTTCTGCGGGAAAAGGATTTCGACCCCCTGGGAGTGTTGAAATCCTTTAAGGAAGAAGATCTCCCCTACGTGAGGGAAGGCATGGAGGAAACCTTCCTGCAGAACATACAACTGCCCCGGGATGAGGAGGGCATCAAGACCAGCCAGAGGGCCCTCCAGGGGTTGCTGCTCTTAAAAAAAGACAAATCTAAGCTCCGCAAAATAATCGAAGAGATAGAATATCTCTTTTCTTATTATCTCCAGGCCCAGCAGCAGATTTTCCATGAAGTGAAAGAAGAGATGGGCCAGAGATTGGCTGGAACCCAGGAAGCCCTGGAACGCCAGCTGGGCATGAAGGTGAACATCCAGCTGGAGAGACAGCCCTTCTTCCAGGAGGAATGGCTCCGGCGGGAGCGGGAGCTGTCCTCCCAGTACGAAGCCCTTTTAAACGAAAAGAAAGAGAAAATACGCCGGCTTATGTGATCTTCTAGGAGGGTGGGGCCTTGAAAAGGCGCATAACCAACTACCTGGCGGCGGGAATAGCTGTGCTCCTGCCGGCTGCCGCCACCCTATGGGTGCTGTATAAGCTCTTCGTCCTGGTGGACGGATGGGCTGCATGGGCATTAAGGCTGTTCACCCCCCGTCCCCTGCCGGGGTTGGGACCGCTCCTGACCCTGCTGGTGGTGCTCCTGGCGGGGATCTTGGCCACCAACCTCATAGGCAAGCGGCTGCTGGCCTATGGGGAAAGGCTCCTGCTGAGCCTGCCTCTGGCCAGCAGCATTTACCGGCCCGCCAGGAGATAACCCAAACCCTCACCTCCGACCGCAGGCAGGTCCTCCGACAGGTGGTCATGCTGGAATTTCCCCAGCCTGGCCACTGGGTCGTGGGGTTTCTGGTGGGAGAGGCGGGCAGCCTGTTTCGTCGGGATGGAACCGAGCTGCTAAAGGTGTTCATCCCCCACGTGCCCTTGCCCACCTCTGGCTTTCTCGTTCTGGTGCCCGAAGATAAAATTGTTCCCCTGGAAATGAGCGTGGAGGAAGGGCTGCGCTTCCTGATCTCCACCGGAATAGTAGAGCCGGCCTACAGGGATAGATCCTTCAGGGAAGCGTAAAGCTGAGCCCACCGGGGGTCCCCTTTTAATTCTTCCATCAGCCTCTTGGCCTTCTCGTGGTCCCCCTGCCGGTGAGCCAGAAGGGCCTGCCACATCCTGGCCTCTTGGGCCAGGGAAGCTTCTTTGGCAGCGGCTTCAAACCCTTTGGCCGCCTTTACCTCATCCCCCAAGAAGTAATGGGATATCCCCCAAAGGAGCTGCATCTCCGGGCTCAAGCGTAGACCCTTGGGCTGGTGCAGGTCCTTATATTTTTCCAGGAGGGCCATCCGGGACTCCGCCTCCTGGTAAAGGGATAGCATCTCCTGGAACCTGCAGCGGGCTTTATCCTTTTCTCCTGAGCGCAGATACTGGATGCCGCTTTCCACATACATGCGGCCCAGGCTTTCCCAGATCGCCCCCACCCAAGGGGCCTTGGTCCGCGCCTCCTCCATGGTCTTTATGGCTTCTTCCCCTTGTCCGGTTTTCCAATAGATAGAAGCTAGGTTCCCCAAAACATTTAGGTTATAGGGGTCCAGCTGGACGGCCCTCCGGGCCCAGTTTAGCGCCTCTTCCTCTTTCCCCTGTTGCAAAAGGATAAGGCCCAGATCCGCTCTGTAGGTGGCGGAAAAGGGATTATACAGGCAGGCTTCTCGCATATGTCGGGTTGCCCGGGCCAAATCCCCCTGGCTGTAGGCAGCCGCGGCTTCCCGGGCGCTGGCCTCCCCGGCCACGTATAGCAGGCTCCAAACAATCAGGACCCCGCACAAAACCCCCACGGCCATCAGTTCCCCTCTTCTGGGAGCATAGGTCCGGCCCCATATCTCTTGAACCCTGGAGCGCACAAGCCCGAAAAGGGCCCACAGCATCATGGAAACCGCTCCCAGAGCCAGGTCAAAATCTATCGCCGCGTGCAGGCCTATGGTCAAGGCCGCCAGGAGCAAGGACAGGGCTTCCAGCCTATCCCCCCCTTTAGCGTGGAGATAGAGCTTGGTACCGTAGAAGAAAAACAGGGACCAGAAGACCGCCAAGATCCCCAGCCCCAGCAAACCCGTTTCCACTGCCACCTGGGCATAATCGTTGTGCACCTGAGTGGAGTTGTAGAAATAGCTCTGATACCCACGGTAGGCCGCCTCCCATCCTCCGCCCCCGAAGCCCAAAATGGGCCTATCTTTTATCATCTTGAGAGCATCCCCTGTCCAGATGAGCCTTTCCCGACTACTCTTGGTCTCCAGGCTGAAATCCTTCAACCTCTGGGCCACCTGGGGAGGTAGAACCCGGCTCCAGACGCCCAGGTCTCCGGAGCTGGAAGCAGGGGCGGCCGCCTTCTGATGCCATAAGTAAAAGGCCCCTCCTCCCAGAAACAGGAGGATTAAGAGCAGCCCCAGGGCCCACCGGGCCAAGGCGGAGGCCCTGGTCTCTAAAAATCTCAGAAGAAGCTCCCCGGCCAACACCAGCAAGATCCCCAGCCCGAACCAGCCCCATGCCATGGTAAAAGCTTTGGCTTCGGCTAGGGGGATAAAACGGGAGCAGGCCAGCAGGGCCGCCGGGGTTATGAGCAGCAAATGGAGCAGCGTCTGGCTGCGGTAGCTCCGGGGTGAGAGGGCCAGATAGAGCAGGAGCACTGGAGGGAATACCAAAAAACCTCCCCGGGATCCGGTGCCTATAAAGACCATGAGCAGGAGGTAGTTAAAGACCGCGTAAGCCAAGCCCCTCCACCGGGGAGAGCGGACCCACAAGTAAAGTCCCAGGATGAGGGCTGCCCCTACAAAACTGGCCAGGGCATTGGGGTATTGAAGGGTGGAATAAAACCGCCCTCCCAAGAAGCTGTCCTTCACCTGGATTATTTCCGTGGCGCTTAGGAGGGCAGCCAGGGCCACCCCGGCGGCGGAAAAATAGAGGGTGTGGAGGATGATGGAAGTCCGCTTTCCTCCCGCCAGCCGGGAGACCAGCCAGAAAGTGAAGAAGTAAAGGATTACCTTGGCCAATCCGTTCAGGGCCAGATCGTAGCTGGCAGGCCGGAGGGCAGCCAGCCCATAAACCAGGACCAGGGCCAGGGCAGCGTAATCCATGGGGTGGGACAAAAACCTACCCTGGCCTGCAGAAAACTGCCAGCAGAGGGTTAAAAAAACCAGGAGGGAAGCCAACGCCAGGGTCCAGCGCTGTTCCCCGGGGAAGAAGAGGCCCCGGAAGAAGGGGGGATAGAAGAGCAGCAGGATCAGGCCGGAAAAGGCGAAGAGGAAGAGCAGCTGATTGCCCCTCTCCGGAAGAATCCCCTGCCACCACGCCTCTACAGCCCCTACCCCTTCCAGGGAAGTTTTCCCCTTTTTCTTGATTTTTCTATTAGATCTAGCTATAATCATCACCCTCTCTCTTCTGCCACCAATGGGAAGCCAGGGCCAGAAAGACGCCAACCATGGCCCCCAATATCAGTCCCAGAGAGGCGTTCAAGGCCAGCCGGGGCCTTACCTTGAGCGGCTCTCTTATGCCGCTCACCACCTTAGCCGGTTTCAGGGCCATCAATTTATCCTGGTAGGTTAAGTACAGGTTCAGGAGATCCAATTTTTCCTGGGCCTGGGTCCCCTGTATTTGCAAGAGCT
>Ga0129303_100001_pt1 | contig 47784 bp, 52 predicted proteins | sample ElbSprsedimmetaG_FD_94490 | JGI IMG/M metagenome (GOLD analysis project Ga0129303, IMG submission 94490) | Hot spring sediment bacterial and archeal communities from California, USA to study Microbial Dark Matter (Phase II) - Elbow Spring... | ecosystem: Environmental > Aquatic > Thermal springs... | reverse complement strand
GGCCCAAAGGCCTTCGAAAGACCACCTTTAAAGCATCGTCCGCCAGCCCTATGAGGGCATATCCCCAGGTCAGGAGCAGAGCAAAAACGTTCAGGGGAGTGGGATCCAATAGGAGTGCCAGGCTTATGGCTGACAGGAATATCAGCCCGCCCATGGTGGGGGTTCCCTTCTTACCCCAATGGGTCTGGGGGCCATCGGAGCGCACCATCTGCCCCATCTTCAGTCTCCTCAATATCCAGATCCAGGGAAGGCCCAGGATCAAGGTGAGCATGAAGGAGAGAAGAAAGCCTTTACAGATCATCCCTTTCAGCCTCCCAGAGGGCCAGGACTCTGTCCACTTCCGCCTGGCGGGAACCTTTGAAGAGAACCACATCGCCTTGTTTCACGTCTTTCAGGTATTGCAGTGCCTCCTCTCTGTAACGGCATACCTTTACCTCCTCAGGATCCATACCCCCCTGCAGGGCCCCGGCTGCCGTATCCTCCCCATAAGGACCCAACAGGATAAGTCGGTGAAGACCTCTCCTGGCGGCATAAAAGCCTATGTCCCGGTGGTAGCGGGGGGCAGCTTCCCCCAATTCCGCCATCTGGCCCAGCACCGCCATCTTCCTCTGGCCGGGCAGGGAGGCCAGGGTATCCAGGGCAGCCCGCATGGAATCGGGGTTGGCGTTGTAGGAGTCATTGAAAACAAGGCAACCCCGGGGCCCAGGGCGGAATTCTTGACGGAGGGCCTCCTGGGGCCAGGGGTTGAAGGCATCGGCCATGGCTTTAGGGGGGATTCCCAAGACCCAACCCACGGCCAGGGCAGCCAGGGCGTTATATACATTGTGCAGCCCCGGAACCGGAAGCAAGACCCCTATCCTTTCCCCCGAAAAGCTGACCGTGGCCTCCACCCCTGCCAGCCCCTTGTTTTTTATGCCCTCAACCCTCACCTGGCATTCAGGGTTTTGGCCGAAGAGTATTGCCGGGCAAGGGGCTTCCAGGGCCAGCTGGCGGCAACGGAGATCGTCCCTATTGAGTATGGCCCAGCCCTCAGGGGGAAGGCTATGGATCAATTCCCCTTTGGCCTTGGCTATGTTTTCCAAAGAGCCCAAGCGGCCCAGATGGGCAGTACCTATATTGGTGATAACGCCAACCTGGGGCCGGGCCAGAGAACAGAGATAGGCGATTTCCCCCAGCCCCCTCATGGCCATCTCCACCACCGCGGCCTGGTGATGGGGCTCCAGGGAGAGGAGGGTCAGGGGAAGGCCGATCTCGTTGTTGAAACTGGAGGGGCTCTTCAATGTGCTGTACCGGAGGGAAAGCACAGCAGCCACCAGGTTTTTGGTGGTGGTCTTGCCGCTGGACCCGGTCACCGCCACCATCACTCCCTGAAAATTTTCCCGCCGGTGATGGGCAGCCAGCTGGCCCAAGGCCCTAAGGGTATCCTCCACCTGGATGAGGGCCGTGTCTTTCCCCCTGTCCCTGATCTCGGGTTTAAAATCCTCCGCCAGAACAACGGCCGCACCCTTATCCACGGCCACGGGTATGAAATTGTGGCCGTCCCACCGGCTCCCCCGGAGGGCTATGAAGGCCATGTCCCTCTCCAGGGTTCGGGTGTCGGTGCTTATGCCCCTTGCCACCCTTTGGGGATCCCCTGCCAGCAGCCTGCCTCCGGTTATACGGCATATCTCTCCCGCAGGAGCTACGAACATGGGGCTTCACCCCCGTATCCTAGGGACCGGAGTTCTTCCCTGGCCACCGCCCTATCGTCGAAGGGGAGGTATTTGCCCTTGACTATTTGGTAGTTTTCATGCCCCTTCCCCGCTATCAGCACCGTATCCCCCGGCTGGGCCTCCCTCAGGGCAAAGGCGATGGCCTCCCGGCGGTGGGGGATGACTTTATAGGCCGATCCAGGTACCCCTTTCACTCCGGGCAAAATATCTTCGATTATTTTCAGGGGATCTTCATCCCGGGGATTGTCAGAGGTGATCACCACCAGATGGCTCCACTGGACGGCAGCCCTGCCCATCAGGGGCCTCTTGCTGGCGTCCCTATCGCCCCCGCAGCCGAATACTGTTATAACCCTGTTGGAGGTGAAGTGCCGGACGTTTTTTAAAACCTTTTCCAGTCCGTCGGGAGTGTGGGCATAGTCCACTATCACGCTGAAGGGTTGCCCCTGGCAAATCCTTTCCATCCGGCCCGGTACCCCCGGGAAGGAAGAAAGGGCCTGAAGGGCCACGTGGGGTTCTATGCCCTCCTGCCAGGCTAAAGCGAAGGCGGCCAGGGCGTTATAAATATTGAATTCCCCTATAAGCTTCAGCTCCACCCAGGCCCTGCCCTGGGGCCAGATGAGTTCAAAGCCGGTACCCTGGGGTCCCAAAAAGATCCTCTCCGCCCTTACCTCCGCCTGGGGGGAAAGGCCATAGGTAACAAAGGGAACCCCCATCTCCTTTAAACAGCCCAACAGGCGCAGGCCCCATGGGTCATCCCTGTTGACGACCCCGTATTTGGGATCCTTTTTAACTCCATGCGTGAGATTTTTAAAAAGGAGGAGCTTGCTCTGGAAATAGTCCTCCATATCCCGGTGGAAGTCCAAATGCTCGGGAGACAAATTGGTAAATACACCCACGTCCATTTCGGTGCCTTCCAAGCGTTTAAGGGTTAAGGCGTGGGAAGAAACCTCCATGACCACCTGGGTGATTTGGGCTTCGTCCAATTCTTTAAATATGCGCTGCAGATCTAGGGATTCCACGGTGGTGTGCTTGCTGGGCTGAATTTTTTCCCCCCACCTGTTGACAATGGTGCCCAGCAAGGCCGGGGCTCGGCCCCCTGCCTTCAGGATGGCCTCTAAAAGATGGGCCACGGTGGTTTTACCGTTGGTACCGGTAATGCCGAAGAGCCTCAACCTGTGGGAAGGAAAATTGTAGAAAAAAGCCGAAGCCCGACCCAGGGCTTGGCGGCTGTCCTTGACTTTTATCCAGGCTACCTGGGGGGGCAGGGGCACCTCCCTCTCCAGGATCACCGCTTTGGCGCCCTTCTCTATGGCTTCAGGCACATACAGGTGACCGTCAGTTACAAAACCCTTGATGGCCACGAAGAGATGGCCAGGTTTTATCTCCTTGGAATGGTAATGGAGCCCCACTAGGGGAAGGGTGAGAGGCCCCCCCCAATCCTCGGCCTCCACAACAGGTATGAGATCTGCCACCTGCAATCGGATACCCCCTCCCAGCGTCCACTTCTTAGCTTATCACGGAATCCAGAGGGGGAAAAGGGTCTTTAGGGTCCTTTATCCTCTGGAAATATCTCGCTGAATCTCACCTTTATCTGGGTTCCCGGGTCTACCCCGGCGCCTGGAGGTGGCTCCTGCTCCACCGCCCGACCCTTTCCAGAAGGGACAAGATTCAATCCAAAGGCTTCTAAGACTTCTGCGGCCTCCTGCAAGCGCAGACCCCTCACCGAAGGCACGGAGACCTTGGGCTTTCCTTCTTCTCCCTCCAGATAGAGGATGACGGTGGTGCCGGAAGGGACTTCTACCCCGGGCCTGGGCACCTGGGCCTTCACCCTGTTCCCCTGGCCTTCCAGTCTGACCTTCAATCCCGCCCTTTCTATTTGACCTTTGGCAGCTTCCCTATCCATCCCCACCACCGGGGGAACCTTCACCAGGGGAAGGGGAGCTTCTCCTTCCTTTGGTTTGGGGACCTGCTGGGGAGGCACTTTAAGATAGTGGAGCACGTCGGTGATCATGCGCTGGAATAGGGGGGCAGCCACCATCCCGCCGTAATAGGGATATCCCTGGGGTTCATCGACGCTGACCAGGGCCACCACCTGGGGATCGTTGACCGGAGCATACCCTATGAAAGAAGCCACGTATTTGCCCTCCACATAACCTCCGGGACCGGGTTTCTGGGCTGTCCCTGTTTTCCCTCCCACCCGGTATCCGGGTATATAGGCGTTCCTCCCCGTGCCCTCGCTCACCACCAACTCCAACATTTCCCCCAAAACCCTACAGGTGGTGGGGGAGACAACCCTGCGGATCACCTGAGGTTCTATTTTCTTTACGGTCCTACCTTCGGGATCGGTTATCTCCTTGACCAGGTAGGGGCGGATCAGCTGTCCTCCGTTGGCCACCGCCGCCACCGCTGTTATCAGCTGCAGAGGGGTAACGGCTATCCCCTGGCCTATTCCTATGGTGGCTATATTTATGGGTTTTAATTCGTTTTCTGGAATTAAGAAACCTGCGCTCTCCCCTGTTATCTCTATCCCTGTAGGGGCCCCAAAACCGAAGGCCTTGATGTAGCGATAAAAGAGCCCTTTTTTCTTTTCTTCCAGCCTGAGGGCTATCTGGACAAAAACAGGGTTGCAGGAATTTTTCACTCCTTCGGCAAAGGTCTCGCTGCCGTGGCCCTCGTGGAGCCAGCAGTGGATGGTGTTTCCCCCTACCTTTATATATCCGGGGCAGTAGAAGCGGTCTTGGGGCTTTACCACCCCCTCCTCCAGGGCAGCGGCAGCGGTTATGATTTTAAAACAGGACCCCGGTTCAAAGGCGTCCCTGACCACCGGGTTGCCCCATAGTTCCCGGGGGTACTGGGAGTAGCGGTTGGGGTCGAAGGCGGGCCTGCTGGCCATGGCCAGGATCTCGCCCGTCTTGGGGTCCATAATTATCACATGGGCCCTGGCGGGCTTGGTGGGACTGGCCATGAGGCGGTCCAGCTCCCTTTCAGCTATATACTGGATGGTCTGATCTATAGTCAGTACCAGATTATGGCCGTCCCGAGGGGGGATGTAGCGGTGAAGGGCCCTGGGGATCTCCCTTCCGTGGGCATCTATCTCCAGCACGATTTTTCCCTTTTCTCCGGAAAGCTCTTTATCGAACATGGCCTCCAGGCCTTCTAACCCCTGATTATCCACCCCGGTGAATCCCAGCACATGGGCAGCCAGCATTCCGTTGGGATAATAGCGGCGGCTCTCGGGGACCACTTCAATGCCGGGCAACTGCAGTTCTTTGATCCTTTTCGCCTGCTCATAGTCGATCTGGCGGGCTATGAATTCAAAGCCCGTGTTCCGGGTGATCTTTTCCAGAACCGTGTCGTGGGGGAGGTTTAGGATTTCTGATAATTTGGCAGCTATCTCCTCAGCCCTGCCCGAGGCCTTTACCTCCGGCGGGAAGGCCCCCACATAATCGCTGGTTATGTTGACGGCCAGCTCCCGCCCCTGGCGGTCGTAAATTATACCCCTCCTGGCGGTCACGGGCATTACCGAGAGCCGGTTCTCCAAGGCCCGCTTCTGCAATTCGCCGCCCTTTACGAATTGCAACCAGGCCAGGCGAAAGAGGATAACAATAAAGCCGCAGGCGAGGATCAGGAAAACCCAGGTCAACCGCCGGCGCACCTCAAACCCCGCGGTTACCGCCATCCCTTTCCCACCTCCTAGGTTTTCTAGGTTTTAAATCCCAGCCCCTTCATCTTGCAGCCATCCCTGCAGGGCCCTGGAAAAAACCACCAGCCAGCTGTTTCCCTCTGCCCGTGTCTGGCTGGAAGCCGAACCTGATGATCCTCTGCTTTCCTCCCTGGCTTCAGGAGGGCAGTAGCATATCTGTTCCGAGCTGGGCTCCCCCATCCCCAGCCGACCTGTAGCCACTTGGGCTATCCTTTCCGGAGTTTTAAGGCGGGCCGTCTCCTTCTGCAGCTGTTCGTTTTCCCTTTTTATAAGATATATCTCCCTTTTCAGGTCCTCCAGCTGGTAACCTTTAAGCACCACCTGCATGGAAAGATAGGCCTTACCGAAGGTGAGGGCCAAAAACAGGATGAGGCCTGATATAAATACCAACCTCCGCCGAAACCTTTTCCAGGTGCGGGGCAAAGACCTGGTACCAGGGGAAACCGAAAACCCTTTGGCCCCCTGCCTTTGAGATGCTGCCAACATAGCCTACTCTTCCTCCCCCTCCTTTAGAACTCTCCGGGCAGTCCGGAGTTTGGCGCTCCTAGCCCTGGGGTTTTGCGCTATCTCCTCCTCCGTGGGGATAACGGGCTTAGGAGTCAAGATCTCCAAGATTCCCTCCCGGCGCCAGCGTAGGAAGGCCCTCTTCACCAGCCTGTCCTCCAAAGAATGGAAAGAAATGATGGCCACCCTTCCCCCGGGCTCCAGTATTTCCGGCAGCTGCTCCAAGACCTCTTCCAGGGCACCCAGCTCGTCGTTCACCGCTATCCTCAGGGCCTGAAAGGTCCTCTTGGCGGGATGGGGTCCCCTCCTCCGGGCAGCAGCGGGTATGGCTGCCTTGATCACCTCCACCAGCTGACCGGTGGTGAGGAGGGGGGATCTCTCCCTGGCCTTCACGATAAACCGGGCTATCCGCCTGGCCCATCTCTCTTCTCCATATTCTCGGATGACCCGGGCCAACTCCTCTTCGCTCCAGGTATTGACTATTTCTGCTGCGGTCAGGGGTTGGGTGGGGTCCATGCGCATATCCAGAGGCCCTTCCCGCTGATAGGAAAAACCCCTATCCCCCCTCTCCAGCTGGTAGGAGGAGATCCCCACGTCCAGAAGGAGCCCATTTACCCTCTTTATCCCCAGATTTTCCAGTATTTTTTTTAAATATCTAAAATTGCCATGAACAAGGGTAACGGAAGAGGACCAGGGGGAAAGCCGCTGCTGGGCCAAGGAGAGGGCCTGCTGATCCTGGTCGATTCCTATAAGATGCCCCCCGGGGAGAAGCCTGGGGAGCAGAAGGAGGCTATGACCTCCCAAACCCAGGGTCCCGTCCACGAAGACCTCCCCTGGCTGGGGGTCCAAATATTTTATCACCTCCTGAGCCATCACCGGATGGTGCAAAATCTTCACCTTCCTTTAAATATCCAGATCCGACAGCTTCTCCGCCAGGGCTTCGAATTGCTCCGCTGTCCTCTGGCAGTATTCCTCCCACAGCTGGCGGCTCCAGATCTCCACTCGGCTGGAAACCCCCACCGCCACCGCCTCCTTATCCAGCTGGGCGTAGGCCCTCAAATTGGCCGGCAGCAATATCCTGCCCTGCCGGTCCAGCTCGCATTCGGTAGCCCCAGAAAAAAAGAAACGGAGGAAAGAGCGCACATCGGCCCGGGTGAAGGGCAGATGGCGGAGTTTCTGCTCCAGCTCTTTCCAAGTCTCGGGAGGATATGCAAAGAGGCAGTGATCCAGCCCCTTGGTGACGATGAATTTGGGACCCAGTTTTTCCCTAAAACGGGCGGGGATGATCAGGCGACCCTTCTCATCTATGGTGTGATGGTATTCTCCTATAAACATGACCCGGTCCTCTTGTGATTATAGTTCGGCCCCCGTTACAACCACTTTACCCCACAATCACCCACTTCCTCCTACCTAATTCTCCGCTGAGGATAAAAATTCCTCCGGTACAAATAAAAAACCCGGCAACTGTTGCCGGGAGAAAAGGCCTTCTCAGCCCACTTCTTGCTGGGCCAGATAGGCTGCCCCTATGATCCCTGCCCTGTTGCCCAGCTGGGCCGGAATCAGGGGAAGGGAGCGCAACAGCCATGTACCCATATATTCCCTAAAGTATTCCCGGATAGGGCTTAAGAAGAGATCCCCCGCCTCCGCCGGCCCACCTCCTAGGATGATGGCCTCTGGACCCAGTGTCAGGGCCACATTGGCCAGGGCCCGGGCCAGATGTCTGGCGCCTTCTTCCAAAACTTCTCGACACAACTTGTCTCCTTCCCGGCCAGCCTCTATTATCTCCCTCAGCCCCAGGGAAGGGCTGTCCCCAAGGCGGGAAGCCCTTCCCCAGGAGAGCTTCTCTTTAAAACGCCTTACCATGGCCGAAGCCGAAGCCAGGGTTTCAAGGCAGCCCCGACCGCCGCAGCGGCACAAAGGCCCGTTTTCCATCATCTTTACATGCCCCAGCTCGGCCCCGTATTCCAAACTCCCCCGCCAGATCCTGCCTTGAAGGATCATTCCCGATCCTATACCCGTCCCCACGGTCACCAGAAGGAAGCTGCTATATTCCCTTCCTGCCCCTTGCCACATCTCCCCCAGGGCGGCCATATGGGCGTCGTTTTCAATGACCACCGGCAGGGACAGGACGGCCTCCACCTCTTCCTTTAAGGGATAGTCCCGCCAGGAGAGGTTGGGAGCCAGGATCACCCGTCCCCTCTCAGGATCCACCGCTCCGGGGACTCCCAAGCCTGCAGCCTGTATATCTTCCTTCTTTACACCTGCAGAGCCCAGGAGCTTTTCCACCAGGCCAGCCATCTGCTCCAGGACCCCCCTGGCCCCCCCTTCCACTTTGGTCCCCTCCTGCAGGTGGGCCTGTATCTGCCCCTTTTTATCCACTATGCCCATCTTTATGGCGGTCCCGCCCAGGTCCATCCCCAAAAAGTACATGATTCCTGGCTACTTACCTCCTTGTAGGTCCTTTATCTTGGCCAGCATATCCTGCACCGTCTGGGCCATCTCCGGGGAAGGGTTGTGCTTCAAGATTTCCTCCCACTGCTGGACGGCCCCCTGCAGGTCTCCCCTCAGGGCCAGATAGTAGCCATAGTTGAGGCGCATTTCGTTGTCTCCCGGATTTAAGTCCAGGGCCTTTCTGAAAAGCTCCAGGGCCACCTCCCCTTCCCCCACATAAAGGGCCGCATTTATCATCCGGGGGTACAGGCCGTAGTCCTGGGGATTCAGGGCTTGAGCCTTCTGGTAGCTGGCCAGAGCTTCCCTATAACTGCTCTGGGCCTTCTCCCAGTCCTTGGCATAGTTTGAATATAGAAAGCCCAGATAGGTTTCCACGTCCCCCAACTGTACATACAAAGGGGCGTGGTCTTTTTGGGATTCCAGCTTCCTGGTCAGATCCTCCCGCTGGGATTCCAGTTTGGCTATTTCCTCTTGAACAAAAGCCGGCTCGACAGCCTCAGGGTTTCCCCCCCCAGGGGAGAAATGGCGGGAGGAGGCCAACAGGGGCACGCCGCCCACCAAACCTAGGCTCAGCACCACCACCAGGAGCATACCCAGCCCCGGCCTCTTTTTATGAAAATTGCGCAGGGAGCTCAATATGCCCATATTTTTCACACCCTTTCACAGGTATCATACCTCAAAGCGGGCCTCGGAGCAATACATTAAAACAAAAGGCCAGCTTAGGACTAGCCCTCTTTCTCCCTTTTCCTCTGGCATTGGGGGCATAGCCCGTAGAACTCCAGCCGGTGGTAAAGCACCGAACCGCATCCTTTGGCCCTCGCCTCTTCTTCCAGATCCTGGCGTACAGGCATGGGCAGATCGGCGATACGTCCGCACTCCAGGCACACGTGGTGATAATGGGGGTGGGGGTTGCCGTCGTAACGGCTGTAGGTGCTGCCGTAATTCAGCTCCGCTATCTCCCCTTGGGCCTTTAAAATACCCAGGTTCCTGTAAACCGTCCCCAGGCTTATGTCGGGGATGATCTCCCTGGCTTTGGCGTAAATCCAGTCGGCTGTGGGGTGGATATCAGTGCTCCTCAATATTTCCAGGATAACCCTTCTCTGCTTGGTCATGCGCTGCATCCTGGGTTTGTTCTGATACATCCTCCTCACCTGTCCTTCAAAATAACATTAATATTGCTTACCATTTTAATTCTACATAAACCTCAGGCTTTGTCAATGGCTTTATGATCCCGGCTTGCCGGATAAAGCCAAAAGGAACATTTTTCAGGGACGAGGGCACCGGAACCATTTCTCGGCCTCTACTACCCAGAATACCAGGCTGCCCAGAAAGAAACAGAGGAGGAGCTGGGTAGGGGTCAAAGAAACAGTACGGAAGACCTCCTGCAGAGGAGGCAGATAGATAACCGCCAGCTGTAAGGCCATGCTCAACAGGACGGCCCCCAAAGCGGCGGGATTGGAGAGGAGACCGGCCTTTAAAAGGGGAATCCGCCCTGTGCGCACAGCCAGTACATGGGCCAATTGGGCGAAGACAAGGGTGGTGAAAAGGATTGTCTGCCAGGAAGGCTGGCCCAGCTGCCAAAACCAATAACCGACACCAAGACATGTGGCTGCCATCAAGGCGCTAACCCAGAGAATATGCGTGCCCAAACCCCCGGCGAAAAGGCTGGCCTTGGGGTCAGGTGGGGGGCGGCGTATGACCCCTTCCTCAGCCGGCTCCACCGACAGGGCGAGGGCCGGAAGACCGTCCGTGACCAGATTGATCCAGAGGATCTGGAGCGGCGCCAAGGGCACTGGCGTTCCACATAAAATACCGGCAAAAATGATTAGGATCTCGCCCAGATTGGTGGCCATTAGATATTTAGGGAACTTTTGGATGTTGTCGTAGATCACCCGGCCTTCTTCCACTGGAGCTACAATGGTGGCAAAATTATCATCCAGAAGCACCATATCGGCAGCCTCTTTGGCCACATCGGTTCCGGCAACTCCCATGGCCACCCCGATGTCGGCTTTCTTCAAGGCAGGAGCGTCATTTACCCCGTCGCCGGTCATGGCCACCACATGCCCTCTGCGCTGTAAAGCTTCCACTATCTTGAGCTTATGGGAGGGGAAAACCCGGGCATAGACAGCCACCTCTTCAGCAATTTGGACCAGATCTTCCGGCGAAAATCCGTCCAGTTGGCTGCCTGTTAAAATGCGCCCTGTATCAAGGCCCAGTTCCCGGGCAATGGCCAGGGCAGTGAGGGGGTGATCGCCGGTAATCATTACCGGGTCGATTCCCGCTTGACGGCAGGTCTCCACCGCCCCCTTGGCTTCTGGCCGCAAAGGATTCATCATTCCCACCAGCCCCAGGAAAACAAGGTCTTTTTCCAGTTCCTCTGTAACCTCCTGGGGCAGGGCAGCTAAAAAACGGAAGGCCACCGCCAACACCCGCAGACCTGCCTGGGAGAGCTCCCCATTGGTCTGCTCCAGCTCCTTTCGCCATTCATCCAGGGGTTCTATTTTGCCGTTTACCCATACTCCGTTGCAGGCCTGTAAAAGGAGGTCGAAGGCGCCTTTGGTGAAAAGGACGTGGGGCGGCGGATCTCCCCTACCCAAAAACTCCGCCCAGAGGTCCCGGCAGTTCCCGCCCACCTGGTGAATGGTGGTCATCCGCTTCCGCTCAGAAGAAAAAGGTAACTCCGCCAGGCGAGGAAGGGCCCCTTCCAGTTGGGGTTTGGAGTAACCCAGCTGCATGGCGGCCATAACCAGGGCGCCTTCAGTGGGATCCCCTATATAAGAAAACTCCTCCCCCTTTGGGGTTAAGACGGCATCGTTGCAGAGGGCACCGGCCCCCAGCAAAAAATGGGCTGCCGGGGGCAAAGAGGCGGGCTTTTCCCCGGAAAAAGAAAAAACCTCAACCCTCCTGTCCAGGTCCCGGACGGGCAGGGCCAGGGCGGTGACGGTCATCCGGTTCTGGGTTAGGGTTCCGGTCTTGTCGGTGCATATCTTGGTGACCGAGCCCAAAGTTTCTACAGCGGGAAGCCTGCGGATAAGGGCGCGACGCCTCAGCATCTTCTGGGCCCCCAGGGCCAGGGTAATGGTGACCACAGCGGGGAGCCCTTCCGGCACAGCGGCCACCGCCAGGCTCACTCCAGTGAGAAACATGGTTTTCGGGTGCTCGCCCCGTAAAATCCCCAACAGGGTCACCGCTACCACAATCGCCAAGGCTATCAATCCCAAAGTGCGGCCCAGTGCGGCCATGCGCCGTTGAAAAGGGGTGGGCTCGGCCTCCACCCTCTGGATCATACCGGCGATGCGCCCCAGCTCTGTCTCCATACCGGTGGCCACGGCTGTTCCCCGGCCGAAAGCCACAGTGGTCCCCTTGTAGACCATGTTATTCCGATCGCCTAAAGGTGCCTCTGCCGGAATTATGGCGGAAGGATCTTTATCCACCGGGACCGATTCACCGGTCAAGATGGCCTCCAGCAACCTGAGGTTGGCGGCCTCCAGGAGGCGGCCGTCCGCAGGCACCACATCACCCGCTTCCAGGAAGAAGACGTCTCCAGGGACCAGCTCCTGGGCGGATATTTCCTGAATTCTGCCCTCCCGCAGCACCTTTGCCCGGGGGACAGAAAATTTTTTGAGCGCCTCCATCGCCTTCTCAGCCCGGTATTCCTGGATAAAACCGAGAAGGGCGTTTAAAACCACGATTACCAAGATGGCAAGGCCGTCTTTATACTCTCCCAGGAGAAACGACACCGCCGCGGCCGCCAGGAGGAGGAGGGCCAGGGCCCCGGTGAACTGCTCCCGCAGAATGGGCCAAGGCCCTTTGGGCGGACCTTCTTGAAGGAGATTGGGCCCGTATTTTTCCAGGCGGGCCTAGGCCTCCGCGGAGCTGAGGCCCTCTGTCGGGTCGGTAGCCAATTTTTCCAAAACTTCATGGAGAGTCCAGCTGTGCCATGGATGCATTTAATCACCCCCCAAGAGCAAATTAAATAGCTCGAAGGGTTGTCAGGATAAATAAGAGGTAAAATATGCCTCCGGCCAAAAGCGGATATACGGTGAGGTACCCCTTTTTCCGGATCTGCCCCAGGACCAAAGAGGCCATAAGGAGGGCAAGAAGAGCGCTGAACAGGCCAGCAGGGGAAAGACGCCAATCGGTCAGAGCCATCCCCAGGGCGGGGATAAGGGAGCCCTGAAATACCATGGCCCCTGTCATGTTCCCCAGGGCCAGGGTGTCCTTTCTCTGATATACCCAGATGACGCTGCTACATTTTTCCGGAAGCTCGGTGGCTATAGGCGCGATTATCAGGGCCAAGATAGAGGGGGGGACTCCCAGCATTTCGGCCAGGCGGGAAAGGCCCAGGACGAAAAGTCTGGCCCCCACCAGGATGAGGCCCAGGAAAAAGAGGACCTGAAATATGATCAGGGAGGTTCTGGGTTCGGCCCTCTCGGGATTGAAATAAAGGCAGGGGGGACAAATGCCCGCTTCCCCCAGGGTTTGCCCTCGGGTGAGGCAGAGATAGGTGTATACAAAATAAATGACCACCAGAATGAGGGCGGCCCCTTTCTTCGCCAGGGACCCCGGGCTGAAGGAGGCGGCTAGCGCCAGGCTGTAGCAGACCAGGAAGAAACCCAGATCCCGGGCTATGACCTGGGTTTCCACCCGCAATTGGGGGAAGTCGCTCCGACGGCCCCGGTGCATCCATACAGCCAGGCCTGTTACGAGAAAGCCCAGGGTGCTCAGCATAAAAGGGGCCCCTAAAATAGCTCCTATCCCTATATCGCTGCCTTGACTGCTGTTGGCTCGAGTGAGGATGGCCACGAGGGGCACGAGGGTTTCCGGCAGGGCAGTCCCCACCGCTGCCAGGATGCTGCCCACAGCCCCTTGCCTGAGGTTCAGTTTCCTGCCCAGCCACTCCACGCCGTTGGCAAAGCCTTTAGCCCCCACCAGGATCATCGTCAGGCTTAAAAGCAGGGACATGGGTAAGCTCAGCATCTCTTCCCTCCCTCCCTTAGGATAACTCTTCCCCAAAAATTTAATGAAAAGAAAAAGACCTTCACCAACAGGTGAAGGTCTCGCCCTTTCCGCTGGGTCCGGGCTGATAGCCGGGATGGCGAACCCAGCCCCTTCCGGGGGGCTACTCCCCTTCAATCTATTCAATCTAGAGGGGTTCTGTCCCCATGTGACCCTTGTGGAAGGTGGCCAGTTGGCGGTAACCTATCTGATATAAAATCTGTCGCGCTGTCTCTCTGGCCCGGCCCACCTCTTCCGGAACATGGGCATCGGAGGTTATGATCACCGGTATATTCAGCTGAAAAGCCCTTTCCAATATGTCCCGGGAAGGGTAGATCTCCCTCACGGGGCGATACAGCCCTGAGGTGTTCACCTCCAGGACTATGCCCAGGCGGGCCATCAGCTGGAGGGCAGGTTCCGCCAGTTCCACCGCTGGCCGGCGGGGCCGGTGCCCATAGAGCTTTATGAGATCCAGATGGCCTATCACCTGAAAGATACCTGTGGCTGCAGCCTGGGCAGCTAACCCAAAGTATAGCCTATAGAGCTCGTCTATGTCCCAGTTCCCAAACCCTTCCTCTTCTCCAGGTTTGTCAAAGGCCCACCCGTGGACTTCGTGCACCGATCCTATGAGGTAGTCCCAGGGCTTTCCCTCCAGTTCCTTAAAATCCCTGCCGGGCCGGAAATCCACTTCCAGCCCGGCCCTCACTTTTAGCTTAGTTTTTTCCTCCAGCCGGGGGAAGACGCTGAAATCCAGCCCTTCCAGATACCATTCGTGCTCGGCAAAGCCGATCTCGGTCAAACCTCGAGCCCGCGCCACTTCCACATAGGGCCAGAGCCGTTCCACCGTATGGGCAGGGCCGTCGTGACCCAATCCATGGACGTGATAATCAGCAGCCATCCTCAGTATTCGCTGGGTAAGAGCTTTAACTGGGCAAAGGTGAAGACCGGCCCATCCAAGCATATATATTTGCTGCCCAGATTGCACCGGCCACACTTACCTATGCCGCATTTCATGCGCATCTCCAGGGTCGTTATTATCTGCTCATCATTATACCCCAACTTGGCCAGGGTTTCCAGAACCAGTTTGATCATTATGGGGGGACCGCAGACAATGGCGATCCTGTTTTCAGGGGAAGGCTTTAGCTGCTCCACGAAGGGAGGGACAAATCCCACCGGCCCCGTCCACTTTTCATCGGCCCGGTCCACAGTGACGTCCACCCGGCAGTTTTCCACTTTGGGCCAGTTGTTGAACAGATCCTCTTTGAAACAGAGGTCGGTGGGGGTCCGGGCGCCGTAGATGATCCACAGGTGTCCATAGTCTTCCCGGTGCTCTATACAGTAGTTGATGACCGAGCGCACCGGAGCCAGACCTATGCCGCCGGCTATGAAGAGCATATCCTTGCCCTTCATCTCCTCTACAGGAAAACCATTGCCATAGGGCCCCCTTATGCCCACCACCTGGCCCACCTCTGCTTCATGGAGGGCAGTGGTGAGCACCCCCACCTTCCTGATGGCGATCTCCAGGTGATCCGGCCCCTGGGAGGTTACCGAAAACATACCCTCCCCCACGTCCAAAAGGGAGAGCATGACGCACTGTCCCGGTTTAGGGGTGAAGGGCTTGCCCTGATCGGTGGATATATAGAAGGTCTTGGTGTCGGGGGTTTCCTCCACGATTTTGACTATACGGGCTGGCATGGGGACAAGGGGATTGCCAGTGGCCACATCTGCCATTATAAGCTCACCTCCTTTACGTCCCGGATGACCTTGGTGATATCCACATTCACCGGGCAGAGCTCAAGGCAGCGACCGCATCCCACGCAGGCAAACTGGCCATAACGCTCCACAAAGTATTGAAGCTTGTGGAGGAGGCGGTTGCGGAGCCTTTCTTTCCTGGTGGGCCGGGGATTACGGCCCCCTGCCATCAGGGTGTAATGGGCAAAAAGGCAGGTGTCCCAGCAGCGGAACCTGTAACCGGAAGTCTCTATTGTCTCGCAGTCTATATCAAAACAGTGACAGGTGGGGCAGAGATAGGTGCAGATGGCGCAGCCCAGACACTTGCGGCTTAGTTCCCCCCAGTAAGGATGGTCGAACATCTTCTGCAGTTTTTCCACCAACCCTTCCAGTTCCACCTGGAGGGAAGGCTGGGCAGGGGCCGGTATCTTCTCTCCCTCCGCAGGGGCCAAGAGGCCGGAAGCCTGCTTCAGCATCTCTTCCCCCCTGGGGGTAAGGGCCTCCAGGAGATAGCCTCCTGGCACAGGCCACATCTGCACATCCACCCCTTCTGCTCTCCCCGGGTCTATACCAAAGGAGGTGCAGAAGCAGGTGGGGGCCGCCTGGGTACAGGCCAGGGCCACGACAGCGGTGTTTTCCCTGCGCTTTTTATAGAACTCATCTACATAACCCCTGGTGAGAAAGACCTGATCCAGGAGCAGGAAGCTGCGGGCATCACAGGAGCGCACCCCCACCAGCACGGCCCTATCCGGATGCAGCTCCACAGGCTCCAACCTGGCCTCTTTGCCGCTGGCCCAGTAATCATAAAGCTTTTCCGTACGGGGGAAGAAGAGATCCTTAGGGGGCTCCAGGGTATTGCCTTCTCCCAGGGCCAGATCTCCTTGACCCTTAAAGGGGCGGAAAAGGGTGACTTCCCCCACCTTCTGGGGCACGTAGACCGTAGCCCCCTGGGACCAACACTGCAGCAGTTCCGGCAGCTTTTCCGTAGCCAGCTTGTACATCCCCCTACCTCCTTTCTTCAAAGTCCGGATCGTCGGGCCGGTATTCCACCACCGGGGGCTTGGCCTCTAAGCTGACACCTGCTTCATAGGGCCCGAACAGGGCGTTTAATTCCTTGATGATCTTACGGTTGAGGGTCATTATGGGTAAACGCTGGGGACAAACCCTCTCGCATTCGCCGCATTCGGTGCATCGGCCAGCCACGTGCAGGGCCCGGGTGATGGCAAAGAACATGTTCTGGGTAAGCCCCATCTGCTTACCGCACCAGCCGGTCTGGGTGCGGTCGAAGATGCATTCCCGGCAATCGCAAGCGGGACACACGTTGCGACAAGCATAACAGCGGATGCAACGGGCGTAGGCATTGACCCAGAAGGCGTATCTCTCATCGTAGGACATGGCCTCGATCTTCTCCACATCTTCAAAGCGCTTCTCCGGAGACCCCAGATCCCCTGAGACTCCCGCCTCCAGGAGCTCGTCATAGATTACCGGCTCGGGATGGGTACAGCCCACACACTTGGGGGCCAAGGGCAGTTCTGCCCTCTTCTCCTCTCCTAGCAGGCTAGCTGCCCGGCTATCCTTGAGGCCCGGGCACTTTATGCCTAAAAGGTAAAGCCTCTCCCGGGGGAACTGGTTATCCTGTAAAAGCCGCACCACGTTTCTGGAGTCGCATCCCTTTACAAAAAGGGCGATTTTATCGTCTGTGTTTCTGTAGTCCAGAAGATATTTAGAGAGGTTGTTCAGGCAAAACTCGTCCCAAACCAGGCGATCCGCCTCTTCGGGAGTGGTGATGAAGGCCGGCGGGGAAAGGTACCAAAACGTGCCCTTTTCCCAGCCTATGACCATGTTCACCGCACCGCTCTCCAGCAATTCCCTTGCCCTTTCCCTCATCTTGTCCTGCAGGCTCATACCCGATCCCTCAACTTTCTATTGGGTCCTAGAGCCTTAACCTGTTCGGTCATCTGCTGGATAGCTTGAGCGAACCGGGGTCCTTCTGAACCCGATATCCACTTGACTTGAAACCTTTCCGGCTCCAGACCCATGAATTGTAAAACCTTTTGCAGAAGCAAGAGGCGCCGGCGGGCATAGTAATTGCCACTACCATAGTGGCATTCTCCGGGGTGTCACCCCGCCACCAGCACCCCATCGGCCCCCCGCTGGAAAGCCCTCAGCACGAACTGGGGGTTCACCCTGCCGGAACAGGGAACCCTTATGATCCTCACATTGGGAGGATACTGCAGGCGGCTTAAACCAGCCAGATCGGCAGCCGCATAGGAACACCAGTGGCAGCAAAAGGCCACTATTTTGGGTTCCCACTGTTTCTCCTCGGCAGCTATAGACATATGGCGTCCACCTCCGCCAGAATTTGTTCATTGGTGAAGCCCTTGAGATTCATGGCACTGGAGGGGCAGGTGACGGCGCAGCTGCCGCAACCCTGACAGAGGCCGGTATTGACGGTGGCCACCTGCCTGGTGATCTCTCTGCCGCCCACCCTCTCGGCGATGGTGGTCAAGGAGATGGCCTTGTAGGGGCAGACCTCCACGCAGAGACCGCATCCGGCGCACACGCTCTGGTCTACAGAAGCCACCATGGGCTCGGTAGCCATCTCGTCCTTGGAGAGCAACAGAATTGCTTTGGCGGCGGCCGCGCTGGCTTGGGCTACCGTATCGGGGATGTCCTTAGGTCCTTGACAGGCGCCCGCCAGGAATACCCCTGCGGTGAAGGTCTCCACCGGCCTCAGTTTGGGATGGGCCTCCTGGAAGAAGCCGTCCTTATCTGTCTGCAACCCCAGCATTTTGGCCAGCTTATCCCATCCCCGGCTGGGCACCATGGCAGGGACCACCACCACCAGATCGGCAGCCACCTCTACAGGGCGACCCAATAGGGTGTCTTCTCCCTTGACTATGAGCTTATCCCCTTCCGGGAATACCTTGCTTACCCTCCCCCTTACATAGATGGCCCCTTCGTGTATAGTCCTCTCCAGGAATTCTTCGTAGGCCTTGCCCGGGGTGCGAATGTCCATGTAGAAGACTATAACCTGGGCTCCGGGTATCTTTTCCAGAACCTGATGAGCATGTTTGGCGGTGTACATGCAACAGGCCCGGGAACAGTAGCTCTTACCCTTGGCTTCATCCCGGGAACCCACACACTTTATGAATACCACCGTTTTGGGCTCCCTGCCGTCGGAAGGCCTGAGGATTTTGCCGCCGGTGGGACCGGAGGAAACGTTGAGCCGCTCAAATTGCATGCTGTCGATCACATCGGGATACTTGCCATAACCGTATTCGCCGTAAACCTCCCTCCAGTTGAACAGTTCAAAGCCCGTGGCCACTATTATTGCCCCGAACTTGTCCTTGATGATCTCGTCCTGTTGCTCGTAGTCTATGGCCTTGGCCGGGCAAACCTTCTGGCACACACCGCACCTTCCCTTGGTGAAATACAGGCAGTGCTCTTGATCTATCACTGGTATGGCCGGCACGGCCTGGGCGAAGGGGATATAGATGGCCTTTCTCTTGGCCAGGCCCTGTTCGAATTCGCTATCCACTTTGGTGGGACATTTTTCCCAGCACACACCGCATCCCCGGCATTTGGTGGCGTCCACCTTCCGGGCCTTCTTCCTGATGGTGACTTCAAAATTGCCCACATAACCGGATACGTCTTCCACTTCTGAGTAAGTCAAAAGCTCTATATTGGGATGCCGCGCCGCGGCAACCATCTTGGGGGTGCTTATTCAGGCAGAGCAGTCCAGGGTGGGGAAGGTCTTATCCAGCTTTACCATGGCTCCCCCTATGGTGGGCTCCCTTTCCACCAGGGTCACTTTATAGCCGGCATCCGCAATATCCAGGGCAGCTTGGATCCCCGCTATGCCACCGCCGATGACCAGGGCCTTTTTGGTGATGGGGACTACCCCGGGAGTCAAAGGAGCGCTCCGCCTTACCTTGGCCACCGCACCCCTGATCAGTTCGATGGCCTTTGCGGTGGCTGCCTCCTTATCCTTGGCGTGGCACCAGGCCACCTGTTCCCTGAGGTTTGCCATCTCAAAGAGGTAGGGGTTTAGGCCCGCGCTCTCACAGCATCTCCTGAAGGTCTCCTCGTGAAGCCGAGGGGAACAGGAGGCCACCACCACTCGGTTGAGCTGGTGCTCATTGATGGCCTTGCGGATGAGCTCCTGTCCAGGATCAGAGCACATATACTCGTAATCGGTGGCAAAGACCACGTCCCGGAATTCTTTGGCTGCCTCTGCCACCTTTTTTACATCCACCACCCCGGCAATATTGGAGCCGCAGTGGCAGACGAACACGCCTACCCGCTTCACGCCGTTTCCCTCCTCTCAAGGCTGGATTCTAAAAGGGGCAGGGGGTTGACGAAGTGGGTGGTCAGCCCTGCCTCCTTGGGTGAATATCCAAAAGCCACGGCCATAAGTTCGGTGAAATAGAATATGGGGAGGTTGAACTCCTCCTGGAAGGCGGCCTCCACCTGCTTCTGCCTCATATCCAGATTTAAATGGCATATGGGACAGGCGGTGACTATGGCCACAGCCCCAGCCTCCTGGGCCCGCCGCAGTATTTGGTACACCATCCCGAGCCCCACGTCGGTGCGGGCGGTGGGCAAGCTGGCTCCACAGCACTCGGTTTTATAGGGCCAGGGAACCGCTTCACCCCCCAGGGCCTCCACCAGGCGGTCCATGGTCATGGGATCCTCGGGATCGTCAAAGGCGGTTATGCAGGGGGGCCTTACCCAGAGGCAGCCATAATAGGCCGCCAGTTTGAGCCCCGCCAGAGGCCTTTTCACCTGGGCCTTGATGCTCTCCAAACCCACCTGGTTTATCAGCACGTCCAGGACAGAACGGGCGCTGACGCTGCCCTTGTAACTGCGTTCGATTATCTCCTCGATGGTTTTCCTCATCTCCTCCGACTCCCGCACCGCCTTCTCCACCGCCTTCATGCGGTTGTAGCAGGCGGCGCAGGGCACCACTATATCCAGCCCCTGCTCTTCCGCCAGGGCCAGGACCCGAGCAGGAAGGGCCAGGGCCAAAAGGTGATCAACCCGGTGGGCTGCCGAAGCCCCACAGCAGTTCCAATCAGGTATTTCCCATAGCTCCACTCCCAGGTGACGGGCCACCAGCCTGGTGGAGTGATCGTACTCCTTGGCAGTGGTCTCCAGAGCGCAGCCGGGATAATAGGCATATTTCACCTGGCTTCCCCTCCTTTAGCCCTCACCCGGGCGAAAATTTTTTTTATTTCTGAAATATTCTTGATGCGGGAGGGCAAAAGGGCTAGTTTTCCCCTGGCCAGCATAGCAGGACCGGACATTATATCTTTGAAGGGCTGGCCCGTCAACAAGTTATATTCCCCCATGATGCTGGCTTCATGGGGACGACCGAACCTCTCGATGCTCCGCAGGAACGCCCGGTCGAACACCTCCGTCTTTTTATCGCCCACAATCCCCCGCCGGCAGGCTTCTTGCCGCACCGCCTCCATCAGCTTGGGCATATCGATATCCCTGGGACAACGGACGTAGCATGTCTGACATCCCGCACAAATCCAGGGTGTGTTGCTTCTCATGGCCTTTTCATATAATCCCAACTGAAGGAGGCGGATGATGCCCCTGGGCCCGTAGTCCATGCCGGAGGAGGCGGGACACCCAGCTGTGCACTTGCCGCATTGATAACAGCGGCTCAAGGTGACTCCGCTGGCAGCCTCTATGCGCTCTTTAAAGGCTTGACCAGAACTCAGCGCTTGGCTCAGCGATAACCTCTCCATCCCCAGACCCCCCTTTTCGAGATAAATCTATGCCTAGATGTCATAATTCTCTCTTAAATTTAAAATTCCTCTTTCTTTAAACCATTAAAAAGGGCTTTAAAGAGGGATAAAAGCGGTGTTGTATAAATTGCTGGCGGGCACATCCTTATTGCTGGCCTCGCTCCAGCTTTTAAAATACGGCCTGGGGCAGGGGGCCAAAGGACATGCGAGGCATTTAATAGAAAGAGCAGCGTCCAACCCCTACGCCGCCTTTCTTTGGGGCACCCTGGCCACGGCCCTGGTGCAGTCCAGCACAGCCGTCACCGTCCTCACCATAGGCCTGGTGGACGGGGGCTAGATAAGCTTTGACCAGAGCTTGGGGATAATCCTGGGGGCCAATGTGGGCACTTGCCTCACGGTTCAGCTCATGGCTTTGGACCTCCATGCATGGGCTTGCCCCCTCATCCTGATGGGGCTTGTCCTGATCCTGTGGCCCAGGGGCAGAGCCAGCGGTCTGGCCCTGGTGGGGGTGGAGGTCACGTTTTTCAGCCTGGAGCTTCTGGAAAACTCCCTGGAGGCCTGGCAGAAGAGCAAGGCCTGGCTTTTCCTCCTCCCCCACCTGGATCCGATTAGGGGCTTCCTGGCCGGTATCTTCATGGCCGCTGGCCTCCATTCCAGCAGCGTGGTGACCGGGATCACCATGGTCCTGTTCGAACAGAAATTCCTTTCCGCCCTTTCGGCCCTGGCCGTGGTCCTGGGGGCCAATATAGGCACCTGCGCCACCGGCCTCCTGGCCTCCCTCTTCTCTTCCCGGGCTGCCCAGAGGACTGCCCTGGCCCACCTGCTGGTTAATATCCTGGGAGCACTGATGTTCTTTCCCCTCCTGCTCCTCCTGGCGCCCCTCCTCCCCCTTTTAAGCCGGGATCCTGGCTTCCAGATAGCCCACTTCCATACCCTGTTCAATCTCGCTTCGTCCTTGGTATTCCTGCTCTTCACGGGGATTCTGGCGGGGATATTAGAAAAACTGCTGCCGGGCTGATCAAACAGCCTGGCGAAAGAGGGGATAATTCTCGGTCAGGTATCCCCACAGATCGAGATAGGTGTTTTCCTCCGCCATCACCCCTAAGAGTTTAGCTACAATTTGGGGGCGCAGGCCCAGCAACCTATGTATCCAGGGAGCCCAGGTATAAACGGTCCTGGCGATGAAGCGGGCATACCTGATATGGCGGAGCATCTCCCTCCCCAGCTTTTCGCCATATTCTTCCAACCCGCCCCCTCCCCTCAAGGCCTTCATCAAGATCCCGGCTGCCCATCGGGCGCTGCGCAGGGCATGGGAAATCCCTTCTCCGGTGAAAGGGTCTACCAAACCCGCAGCCTCTCCTATGAGCAGAACCCTATCCGTGTGGAGCCGGACTTCCCCTTCTGGAAGGAAAGAAAGACAAGCCCCCTGCCACGGAATTGAGGGGAGATCTATGCCCACCTTGCGGCAAAATTTCTCTAGATAAGGTTTAAAATTGACTTTACAATTAAAGAAAGCCCCCATACCTACGCTCAGGTGAGCTCCCCTGGGGAAAATCCACCCATAACCTAGCAGGTATCCGTAGGTAAAATAGATCTTTTCCCCGGAAAATACCTGGGGCTTGGGAACTTCCAGATTTAAGCAAAAACCCCTTTCAATTGATAAATCTAAATGGCGGCGGACAACGCTGTGGGCCCCGTCGGCCCCCACCACATATCTGGCCCTCAGGCTTTCCCCCTTGGGGCCCCATACCCTCGTCCCCTTGGAATCCTCTTCTATGCCCAGCACCCGAAAGCCCTCCCTCAATTTGGCTCCTGCTTCCAGGGCTTGCTCCAGCAGCCAATGGTCCAAAAGGGTTCGGGAGACGGTATAGACCACAGGCTGGGTAAAGGTTATCTCCACCGGCTCTTCATTTTTAAAAAGAAAAACCAGGTGCCTAATTTCACCTTCTTTTAAACCTTCCCAACCCGGCGGCAGTTCCTTCACCGCCCCCCTGGTAAGGCCACCTCCGCAGATTTTGGGACGGGGAAAAACGGCTTTATCCAGGAGCAAAACCTCAGCTCCTTGGCCCGCCAAAAACCGAGCGCAGGTGCTGCCGGCGGGGCCAGCCCCACAGATTATTACATCGTATTCCATAGGACAACCCCCCTTTTTTACAATTTTTTCTTTCGCCCTCTTATTATACCCGTATAGGCCCGGAAAAAAAAGGCCATACTAACTTTGAAGTATTTCGCCATAAGGAGGTATCCATCATGGCCAAGACAGTGGTGGGTGTGTTCAAAAATGAACAGGTGGCCAGGGAAGTGGTGGAGGACTTAAGAAAAGCTGGTTTCGATAAAGAGATATCCATATTGGCCCGGGGCCGGGAAGGCCAGCAGGGTGAAGCCATGACCATGGAAGGCGGTGGCGGGATAGCCGACGGCATCGCCACCGGTGGAGTCCTGGGAGGGCTTGCAGGGCTGGCAGCAGGGGCAGGCGCCCTGTTCATCCCAGGACTGGGGCCCCTGGTGGCCGCCGGACCCATAGCGGGGCTCTTATCGGGCGCTGCCGCGAGGGGTATCGCAGGTGGTTTAATAGACTGGGGTATTCCGGAAGAAGAAGGCCGTCAATACGAAGAAGAAGATCCGTCAAGGAAAAATTTTGGTCTCTGTCCACTGCGAGGATCAATATGCAGATCAGGCCAACCGCATAATGAGGGATCACGGAGCCGATAGGGTAAGGGTGTACTAAAAGGAGGGCCTGCTCAGGCCCTCAATTTTTTTTCTAGGCATTTACCCGAAGGAGAGGGGCAAAATTATAACCGGGGGGAGAATCTCTGGGTAGAACCCAGAGATAAGGGGGATGGAAAGATGGCCCGCAGGCGTAGAGGCATCATGTCTGAGGAGCTGAAATACGAGCTGGCTAAAGAACTGGGTGTTTACGATACGGTGATGCGGGAAGGGTGGGGAAGTGTACCCTACCAGAGATTGCGGCAACCTGGTACGTCTGGCCATCGAAAAGGCGGAGGAAGCCATGAAAAACAGACGCTCCTAACCCTCCACCGGAAGCCTTCGGGCTTCCGGTCTTTATCTTTTCAACCGGTTTATCCTCTCATAGGGATCCAGTATCTGGATAATCCTTACTCCAAAATTTTCATTCACCACCACCACCACTTCTCCCCTGGCTATGGGGGTCCCGTTTATGCATATTTCCACAGGCTCCTCTATAAACCTGTCCAGTTCCACCACCGCCCCAGGGGATAGATTCAAGATTTCCCCGATTTTTTTAGAAGCAGATCCCAATATCACCTCTATCTCCAGGGGCACATCTAAAATCAGGTCTATGTTCCTGGCGGATCCATACACCTTCCCAGTCTCTGGCGGAGGGAGAGCTTTAGGGGGAAGAGATACTCCTTCATCTGGGGCAGGCGCTTCCTCCTGGTGGGATCCCTGGCCTTCCGTGAGCAGAGCTACCTGGGCTCTAGCCACCTCAGGGGGTATAACCTGGACTATGTAGCTGTCTATGAGATCTCCGATAACCATCTTGAAACGCACCATCACCTTTTCCTCTAAAGGCCAAGGAGGGGGGTAATCCCCCTTATCCAGCTTTATGGAAGAACAACCGGGGGGACTTATCTTGACGCTCCTCCTGAACATGGTGGCCATGGCAGTGGCCGCACTGCCCATCATCTGGTTCATGGCCTCAGCCACAGCGCTCTTTCTGATGTCATCCAGCTCCCCTTGCCCCTTCAGCCCATCCCCTCCCATCATCAGATCGGCTATCACGGCAGCGTCGCTCTCCTCCAGCACCAATAGGTTGACCCCATTTAAACCCTCGACGAATTCCACTTCCACCAGAACGAAAGGGACATGGAAGCCCTCAAAGAGCTCCTTTAAGGTGGTGACAAAGGTATGGAGGGTAGTTTATTGAGACCCTCTTGTTCAATATCTGGGACATGGCCGTGGCGGCACTGCCCATGGCTATATTTCCGATTTCTCCCAGGGCATCCCTCTCTATATCTGTCAAATGTAACTCCGGCTCCTGCTCCTGAACCCCGTCATCACCCTTTAACAGGGCGTCGATCTCTTCTTGAGAGAGAAACTCGGACACTTAAAGCACCTCCGTTATCTGAACTGCCAGCTTTCCCCCTTGGATCCCCGGCTGTACTTTAAACTTCAACTTTCCGTCCACGTAAAGCTCCAGATCTTTATCGATCTCCTGATCCAGCGTGATGATATCCCCTTCCCGAAGCTGGATAAAGTCCCTCACCCTGAGTTTTGTCCTTCCGCAATAAGCTATCAGCTCCACAGGCACCTGGGCCAGGATCTTCTCCAGGGTTAGCCGATATTTCCCCCTCTCCTCCCCATTGCTGGTGGAAGCCAGCCACTGGCTGGTGGAAAGGCGAAAGAGGAGAGGCTCCAGCATCATATAGGGGAGGCATAAATTCAATAGGCCTTCCTGCTGGCCCACTTTAGTGGAAAGGGTTATAACCGCTACGGTCTCGTTGGGGGAAATCACCTGAGCAAACTGGGGGTTGGTCTCTATCCCCTCCAGTTTGGGGGTAAATTTCTGAAGATCGGACCAGGAGTAGACAAGCTGCTCCAGCAGGCGATTGGATAAGCGCTTTAACACGTGAAGCTCTATCTCGTGAAATCCCGGGTTATGGGAAGCATCTCCCCCCTGCCCCCGAATAGGAGATCTATGATGGGGAATACAAAGTTCATATTTGCCTGGAGAACCCCAGAACCCTTCAGGGGATCCAGGGGGAAGATGTTCATCAAAGTGGGGGTGGGCAAGGAGAGGGCAAAATCTTCGTAGGTCATCTGTTCTACGGAGATGATTTTCACCTGGATGTTGGCCCTCAAATAGGCGGAAAGGAAATTGGCCACCATCCTCCCGAAGTTTTCATGGATCATGTAAAGGGTGCGCAACTGCTCCTTAGAAAATTTGTTGGGCCGGCGGAAGTCGTATCTTTTGACCTTACCCTCCTCAGCCTGTTCCTTCAGGTCCTCCATCTGCACTTCCCCGCTGCTGATGGCCTGCAACAGGGCGTCTATCTCCGCTTGAGAAAGCACCTCTCCCATGGCCATACCCCTAGCTCAAAGCCCTCTGCAGGGCCTGCAGGACCCTGTCCTGCTGAAAGGGCTTTACTATGAAATCTTTAGCACCCGCCTGGATGGCCTCCATTACCATCATCTGCTGCCCCACGGCGCTGTACATTATTATCCGGGCATTAGGGTCTATCTGCCTTATGGCTTTCACCGCAGCTATACCGTCCATTTCCGGCATGGTTATGTCCATGGTGACAACGCCCGGTTTGAGCTCCCTATAGAGCTCCACCGCTTTTATCCCGTTTTCCGCCTCTCCAACCACTTCGTAACCATATAAAAGCGGCGTCATCCACCACCAAAACTTTTTTGCCATTCTCCCTACCTCCTGCTACCCTTCTTTAATTTTAAGCCCATCCCTAAAGAAGAAAATATCTTTTCCAGGGCTTCGCCTCTCCGGTATGAGAAAAAAGTGGCCCTGCAAGCGGATATCCTGGCTGAAAAACTCGGTCTCGATTATCAGGGCATGGTCAGAAAAATAGCCCCCCTCCAGAAAAGCTGAGCTCAAAACCGCGGCCAGCATATCGTAGGCGAAGGCCGGTACGCTGGGCATGAAGGTCAAATTGCAGAACTGAGAAAAGGCGTTTAAAAAGGACCCGGTCAGTATGTTGCCCACCTCGGTCAGCACCGAAATGCCCATATCGTCCAGTTCCCGGGTAGATCCCGCAGCCCTGCTCAGGAACATATCCACCAGCAGAAAGGCGCTCTCCTGGGTTAAAAGGAGAATATCTTGCTGGGGGCTTCCCCCCCTTACGGTGAACTCCACGCAGGCTACCGGATCCTCCTCTCCCCCCACCAGGGTGGGAATCTCCGGCAAAAGGAGAATACCGGTCTGGGGCACCTTCATATTTATCTTTACCCCGAGCATGGCGGCCAGGGCAGAAGCAGCATGACCCGCTCCGATGTTGCCTATTTCCTTTAATGTGTCCAGATGGACAGGATCCAGCCGTTCCCAAACCCGCATCCTTCCCCCCGCAGGCTGCTAGGGCCGGCGGTAGAACCAAGCCGCCTCCCTTATGTATCCCAGCTCTCGGTGGTAAAACATGGTCTCGGTAGCCCCGATAAGATAAACAATACTCCCCCTGGATGAAAGGACTCATAAAACCGACGGTAAATATCCCTCTGCACATCAGGGGTGAAATATATCATGACGTTGCGGCAGAGAATGAGGTGGTATCCCTTACCATAAGGATCCTTTAAAAGATCGTGGAGACGAAAGCGCACCATTTTATAAAATAAAAAACCCTGGGAAATCCCAGGGCTCTTGTTTTTTATAGGCTGTTACTGGCTCGGCTTTTCGCCCAAGGTGGCGTTTATCTCCAGAGTCTTACCCCCCCGGAATACCTTCAATTTGACCTTCTGACCGATCTTCATGGACTGGATCTTGTTGACCAGGTCTGCAGCGTCCTTTACCTTCTGGCCATCCACTTCTAAGATCACGTCGTATTTCTGCAATCCAGCTTCGGCCGCCGGGCTCCCCGCCACCACTTCTCCCACTAGAGCCCCTTCAGGACCGGGCAGCCCCAAAAATTCGGCCACCTCGGGAGTAAGGGAGGTCAGCATGACCCCCAACCAGGGCCGGGCGATCTTGCCTTTGGTCATCAGGTCGTTCAATACAGGTTTTACCGTGCTGCTGGGTATGGCGAAGCCTATACCCTGGGCGTCCGCCTTTATGGCCGTGTTTATCCCTATGACCTCCCCCTTCAAGTTGAGCAGGGGCCCTCCGCTGTTCCCCGGGTTTATGGAGGCATCGGTCTGGAGCAAATTTTCATAATGACGCCCCTGTACGTCTATGGGGCGTCCCTTGGCGCTCACCACCCCTACCGTTACTGTATGGTCTAGACCGTAGGGATTGCCTATGGCCACTACCCAGTCCCCCACCCTCACCTGGCTGTCGTCCCCTAAAGCCAGATAAGGTAGGGGTCGATCCGCGTTTATCTTTAAGACTGCCAAATCCAGTTGGGCATCTGCACCCACCACCCGAGCCGGGAAGGGTTTATCAAAACCTATAACCGTAACCTTGACCTGGGTAGCTCCCTGGATCACATGCTGATTGGTCAGGATATACCCGTCGGGGGAGATTATAAAGCCTGACCCCAAACCCCTCTGAACCCTGGGCAAAGGGCTGTAGGGTTCGCCGAAGAAATAACGGAAAAAGGGATCCTCCAAAAGGGGATTGCTGCTGCTCTCCGTATCTATCCTGACCACCGCCGGACCTGCCTTCTCCGCTATATCCGCTATGGTCTCCGGACCCCAACCGGCATTCACAGTGACAGGACCAGGGGCCACTTCGGCCATCTGGTACCCCAGAGTTTTATTTCTCCCCCCGGCGATGTGATAAAAACCTGCCGTGACCGCCACCCCTGCCAAAAATACCAACAATAATAGCCATGCGCCCCAGCGGGTTCTGCCGTTGTTCACCCCATATCACCCCCGAATTGAATGGAGGGGCTGGAAAGTTCCCAGCCCTTTCCTTTTTTGATTATAACGCTGGAGGTTAAGAGATTGCAATGGGATAGAGGCTCTGTTATACTTAGAATAGCCGTAAAGGACAAGGGCGGGATGGGCATGAAAAGATGGCAAGCTGTCCTGTTGCTTTTGGGCTGGCTTCTGCTGGGTATCGTGGTGACCGCAGTCAACAGTTTAGGAGCCAGCCACCCACCTCACAATGTAGAAAGGGGAATGATACCCTAGGGGAAAGCGCTGGAGGGCGCTTTCTCTTTTGGGGCCACCATGAGGGCAGAAGTTATTTTTACCGGCACAGAGCTGCTTTTGGGCCATCTGATCAATACCAACGGGGCCTTTTTAGCCCGGGAGTTGGCGGATCTGGGGATAGAGCTTTCCCGCCAGGTGGTGGTAGGCGACGATTTGGAGAGCATAAGGGAAGCCATAAGGGAAGCCAGCTTAAGGGCAGACCTTATCATAATAGGAGGGGGATTGGGACCCACCGAAGACGACCTCTCCCGGGAGGCCTTGGCCCAAACCCTGGGGCTCCCCTTGGTGGAAAACCTCGAGGCCAGGGAAAACCTTGAATCGTACTCCTGGCGCCGGGGTACAAAACCCTCTCCCCGGGTTTACAAACAGGCCCTGCTCCCCCGGGGAGCCGAGGCCCTTCCCAATCCTGTGGGGGCAGCCTCGGGAGCCTATTTAGAACATGAAGGTAAGATATATGTGCTGCTGCCAGGACCTTCCCAGGAGTTCGCAGCCGTGGTGAAGGAGGAGCTCCTGCCCCGGCTGAACAAGCTCCTCCAGGCCAGAGGGGAGAAAAGGGCTGTAATAACTTCCCGCATCATCAAGGTCATGGGTCTGCCCGAGGCCGCTGTGGCCTCGGCTTTAGGGGAGCTCCTCCAGAGCTGCAACCCCGCTGTGGTCACCCTGGTTACCAAAGGGGAGGTCCACATAAAGCTCACCGCCAGGGCTTCGGATCATGAGGAGGCCCGCAGGCTGTTCGCCCCCTTGGAAGAGATAATACACCAGCGCCTGAAGGATCATATTTTCGGCTACGATCAGGACACTTTAGAAGAAGCGGTGGGAAAGCTCTTGCGGGAAAAGGGGATGACCTTGGCCACCGCCGAGTCCTGTACCGGAGGATTGCTGGGCCACAGGATAACCAACGTGCCCGGAAGCTCCGATTATTTCCTGGGAGGGATAGTGGCTTACAGCAATGAGGTTAAAATAAAATTTCTGGGAGTGCCTTTGGAGCTGATCCAGATCTACGGAGCCGTAAGCCCCCAGGTGGCGGAGGCTATGGCCAAGGGGATGCGGGAAAAATTCTCCGCCCACGTGGGCATAGGCATAACCGGTATAGCCGGACCCACCGGGGGTACGGAAGAAAAGCCAGTGGGTTTGGTATACATGGGGATAGATTGCCAGGGAAAGGTTCAGGTGGAGAAGAGGAATTTTGTGGGAGACAGGGAAAACATAAAATGGCACGCCTCTCAATACGCCCTCTATCTCCTCTGGCGCCATCTGAAATCTTAGGTTCCCGGAAAGGGCGGAGCCTGGAGGGGCAAGGCAGCCCTGAGGTAAACCTTCTCTCCGTAGACAGCCTCCAGCACCTCTCCCCCATGGCTGCGGATGTGGTGCAGCAGCCGGTTCAGTTCTGCATAATCGCAGTGGAATTCCACCTCCCTGGTGGGTAGGCGCTGCACCTTTCCCCCTTCTTCCAAAGCCCTGCGGGCGGCGGTGCCGTAGGCTTCTATGAGACCCCTTATCCCCAGCTTCTTCCCTCCGAAATAGCGGACCACCACCACCGCCACATTGGTAAGACCCAAACTGCATATGGCCCCCAGGATAGGCCTGCCTGCTGTGCCGCTGGGTTCCCCGGCATCGCTGTAATACACCCTCTCACCTTTACCCTGCCCTATCCGGTAGGCAAAACAGATATGGGTAGCCTGGCGGTGCTCCTCCTGTATCCGGGAGATAAAACTTCTGGCCTCCTCCTCGTCTTTGACCTCCCGGGCAAAAGCTATAAAGCGGGAGCGCTCCACCTTTATCTCCACAGCCGTTTCCCGGGCAACGGTAAAATAGACGTTTTCCATAGATTCACTTGCTTCTATTTTTTCTCCCCCTCTGATATAATGGATAGGACTTTAAAGAGGAGGTTAGAAATGTTGGGATCGTGGCTTCAGCCTCTGTGGAATTATTTGGTAAATATTTTAGCCAGCTGGGGGTACTGGGGGATAGCCATAGGGATGGCCCTGGAGAGCGCCTGCATACCCATACCCAGCGAAGTGATATTGCCCTTCGGGGGCTATCTGGTCAGCATAGGGGCCCTGGATTTCTGGGGTACAGTCCTGGCCGGAACCTTGGGAGGTACTGTTGGGTCCGCAACCGCTTATTGGATAGGGCTCAAGGGAGGCCGTCCCCTCTTGGAAAGATACGGCCGTTATATATTGATCTCCCAAAGGGAATTGGCCTGGGCAGACGACTGGTTTCAGCGCTACGGGGAAGCCACGGTATTTTTTACCCGGCTCATGCCAGTGATCCGCACCTTCATCTCCTTGCCCGCGGGTATAGCCGCCATGCCCTTCGGCCGCTTCATCCTTTACACTTTCCTGGGCTCCCTGCCCTGGTCTGTGCTCTTCGTTTACATCGGGCATCAGTTGGGAGAAAACTGGGATACCTTGAGCCCCTACTTCCACCGGTTTGACCTTTTTATAATAGCAGGGATTCTCATCCTGATAGCCCTCTATCTGTACCGCCAGTGCCGGGCTTGAGCAAGCTCCAGATTTTTTATTTATTTCAATTCCCGAGCTAAACGCTTGAGGTAGGCCAGCCGCCTCTCCAGAGAAGGGTGGGTGGAGAACAGTTCCATAAGGCTGCCCTTCCGCAGGGCCGGTATGATGAAAAAGGCGTTGAGCGTTTCCATTTCCTGTAGTTCTCTTTCAGGTACCCGCCCCATGGCTCCGCTTATCTTTATCAGGGCTGAGGCCAGATGCCCGGGAGAGCCCGTCAATATGGCAGAACCCCTGTCTGCGGCAAATTCCCGGTAGCGGGACAGGGCCCGGATGAGGAAAAAGCTCACCACCCATACCAAGAGGGATACCAGATAGACCAACATCAACCCCCCTCCCCTGTCTTCCCTATCCCGGGTATCCAGAAATCCCCCTCCCCAGAAGAAGAAATTCTGGACTATGAAGGAGGCCACCGTGGCGAAAAAGCTGGCAACGGTCAGAACCGCCACGTCTTTATTTTTTATGTGGGTTATCTCATGCCCCAACACCGCTTCCACTTCTTCGGGCGTCAGGAGTTCCAAAAGGCCAGTGGTGACCGCCACCACCGCTTGGGAAGGGCTACGGCCGGTGGCAAAGGCATTGGGTATGTCGGTGGGGACTATGGCCACCCGGGGTTTGGGTATCCCTGCCCTGGCGGCCAGGCGCTCCACCATGAGGTGCAACTGGGGAGCCTCTTCCCGGGATACCTCCCTGGCTCCCGTGGACCAGAGGACCAGACGATCAGAAAAGTAATACTGGAACCCCAGCATCAGCCCCACCACCAACATAATCCCCGTAAGGCTTACCCCAGCCTGCCACAGTACGGCTATGAAAAACAGGTAGAGGGCTGCCAGCAAGAAGAGGGTAAGGAACATCCTGCAGGTGAGACCCCAATCGGGCTTGATTTCCCTCGGCAAGCCGATCCCCCTCCCCATTTCCTTATTCAGAGTTTATGATAAGCAAGTCCTCTGTTCGTGTCAAGAAAGGGTAATAAAATGGCCCCTCAGGCCATATCCAAGAAAAGGGGTGGGAAAATGGGCTTTTCCCCTCTGAAGGCCCGGGCTCTAAACCCGGGGGATACGGTGGCCATATGGGCCCCGGCCAGCCCCCCCTGGAGGATGCCGGTTACTTGAAAAGGGCCCAGCTGCTCCTGACCCGGTTGGGCTTTAAAGTAATGCTGGGCAGATCGGTGGGCGAAGCCAAAGGCCATCTGCGGGAAGAGCTGGCCGCTGAAGATTTCCACAATTTCGTGCTGGACTCCAGGGTAAAGGCCCTTATAGCCCTGAGGGGGGGTTACGGCAGCCTGCGCCTGCTCCCCCATCTGGATCTTTCCCTTTTGAGGAACCGCCCCAAGATATTCATCGGCTACAGCGACGTAACAGCTCTACTGCTGGCCTTATATAAAACCCTGGGCCTGGTGACTTTCCACGGCCCAATGGTCTGTCCCGAGCTGGGGGCTCCCCAACTGCCCCTTTATACGGAAAAAGGCTTCTTTCAAGCCTCGAGCTGCAATGCTCCTTTGGGGACCCTGTTCCCACCTCCGGAACTGCCTCCCCCCCCATCTGCCTCCACCCCGGTGAGGCAAAAGGGCCTCCGGTGGGAGGCAACCTGTCCCTGGTGGTGGCCACCCTGAGCACCCCTTTTGAAATAGATACCCGGAACAAAATCCTCTTTCTAGAAGAAATAGGGGAGCCCGCCTACCGCCTGGATCGCATGTTGGCCCAGTTGAAATTGGCGGGCAAGCTAGATCACGCCTCTGGCTTTGCCTGTGGCCTCTTCTCCAGGTGCCCCCAGGCACCAGATGTCCTTTACCATTATTTAAAGGGCAAACCTTCCTGTTACGGCTTGCCTGCAGGCCACTCTCTGCTACAGGCCACCTTGCCTTTGGGGATAAAGGCATGCCTGGATGCTGGCCGCTGCCGGTTGACCTTTATGGAGAACGCCCTTAGGTGATCTGCCAGCTGGAAAGATATTCTTTTTGCTCCTGGGTAAGCTCGTCGATCCTGACCCCCAAGGCCTCCAGCCGTAGCTGGGCTACTCGGCAGTCCACCTCCAGGGGAACAGGGTAGAGCCCTGGCTTCAGTTTTCCCTCCTGCTGCAACAGGTATTCCAGGGAAAGGGTCTGAAGGGCAAAGGAAAGATCCATGATCTCCACAGGATGTCCGTCAGCAGCCGCTATGTTCACCAGCCGCCCTTCTGCCAGAAGATAGAGCCTTTTCCCCCCTTCCAGGAGAAATTCCTCCACCCCCTCCCTGACCCTTCTGACTTCCCGGGCCAGCCGGCGCAGAGCGGCCACGTCCACCTCCACATCGAAGTGGCCGGCATTGGCCAAAAGCGCCCCATCTTTCATGGATTTAAAATGTTTCTCCCCTATAACCCCTGCACATCCGGTGGCTGTTATGAATATGTCCCCCAAAAGGGCGGCTTCTGCCATGGGCATCACTTCGTATCCTTCCATCAGGGCTTCATTGGCCCTGATGGGGTCCACCTCGGTCACTATTACCCTGGCGCCTAAACCCCTGGCCCTCTGGGCGATACCTTTGCCGCACCATCCGAACCCGGCCACCACCACCCTCTTACCTGCTATGCTCAAATTGGTAGCCCTCATTATGCCATCCCAGGTGGATTGTCCCGTCCCGTAGCGGTTATCGAAGAGATACTTGCAACAGGCATTGTTGACCGCCACCATGGGAAAACCCAGGACCCCTTCCCTTTCCATAGCCCTTAGCCTTCTAACCCCGGTGGTGGTCTCCTCTGCTCCCCCTATGATATGCCCTATCAGTTCCCGCCTCTCCCCGTGCACCGCGCTCACCAGGTCCCCCCCATCGTCGATGAGGAGGTGGGGGCAGATGTCCAGCACTCTGTGGAGGTAATGCCTGTATTCTTCCGCGCTGGCCCCCCTGCGGGCGAATACTTTCACCCCCAGGCTGGCCAATCCAGCAGCCACATCGTCCTGGGTGGTAAGGGGATTGGAACCGCAGATGGCCACCTCCGCACCCCCGGCCTTTAAGACCAAAGCCAAAAAAGCGGTTTTGGCCTCCAGGTGGAGACATATGCCTATCCTTCTGTCTTTAAAGGGCTGACTTTTTTCCAGCTCTTCTCGCAAGCGGTTTAGAACAGGCATATGCCTTTCCGCCCAGTAGATTTTCTGCAAGCCTGAAAGGGCTGGTTCTGGGCGGGATGTGGTGGAATCGCTCATGGCTGCCTCTCTCCTTCCCAACGGGGCCTTACTTCCACCCTGGCGGGGGTATGGCTGCAGGGACAATCCCTCTTCTTGGGTATCCGGGGAAGGGTGTGCATTATCAAACGACGGAGCTTCTCCCTATTGGCGGCCATCACCTGTAGGACCTCTTCATGGCTCAGGGTATGCTTGGCTATGCCCGCAGCCATATTGGTGACCATGGCTACCAGGGAATAGCAGAGCCCCAGCTCCCGGGCCAGTACCACCTCCGGGACGTTGGTCATACCCACCAGATCTCCTCCCAGCTGGCGTATCATCCTTATCTCAGCCGGAGTTTCAAACCGGGGACCCTCGGTGCAGGCATATACACCTCCATCGTGGGCCACCATACCCAGCTCCCGGGCAGCTTCCAAGAGCAGGCGCCGCAGCTCGGGACAATAGGGAATGCTGAAGTCGGTGTGGACCACCCCTGTTTCCCCACCTTCGAAGAAGGTGTAGGTCCTCCTCTTGGTGAAATCCAAAAAATCGTCCACTATGACCAGGTGGCCGGGTTCAAAGCGGGGATTCAACGCGCCCACCGCGCCGGTGGCTATTACCCTCTCCACCTTAAGGGTTTTTAGAGCCCAAATATTGGCCTGGTAGTTGACCCTGTGGGGGGGAAGGGTGTGCTGCTCCCCGTGCCTGGGCATAAATCCTATCTCCTCACCCTGGTAGGTCCCCACTTTTAATACCGCTATCCCATAAGGGGTGACCACCCGTTCCTCCCTCACCTGGCTCAAAATCCCCGGCTCGTAAATTCCCGAACCTCCGATTATGGCGATGCGCATCCCTCATCCCCCCCACCTTTGAGTTTCTCCCTTTCCTCCAGGGGACATATCCTTTGTAACAGGGAAGCATAAAACATAATAGAGGCACATTGTTCTAAGACCTCCATACGGTAGAGGGCTTCCTCCAGATCTTTACCCAGGGTTAAAGCACCGTGGTTGCACAGGAGAAAAGCGTCGTGTCTTTTCCAAAAGGGCAACAATTTTTGGGCCAGCTCTTCCGTTCCGGGAGGGGCATAGGGGACTGAAGCCACTGGCCCCATAACCAAGAGCACTTCAGGCAGGCCCTCCAAGGGCAGCTTCCCCCTGGCCACGCTGAAGGCCGTGGCCAAGGGAGGATGGGCGTGGACCACCGCCCCCACGTCGGGCCGATATCTGTAAGCTGCCACATGCATCCTCCACTCCGAGGAAGGCTCCCTGTCTCCAGAAACCACCCGGCCCTCGGTGTCGATTATTACCAGATCCCCTTCTTGTAAAAAACCTTTGCTCAAGCCCCTGGGGGTGATAAGGATGTGGCCCTGGGGGAGCCTCACACTTATGTTGCCCTCCCTCCCGGCCACCAGACCCCGGAGGTAAAGCCGCCTGCCCGCTTCGATAATATCTCGGCAGTACCCAGTCAAGCCCTTTAGCTCCTCTCCCTCAACAGCCTTGCCTTTATATTTTGGGAAAAAGGGGGATAGATGGGCCCCTTCTCGGTGATAAAGGCGGTTATATACCTGTGGGGAGTCACATCGAAGGCGGGATTGAAGACCTCTACCCCTTGGGGAGCCAGGGCCACACCTCCCAAGTGGGTGACTTCCCGGGGATCCCTCTCCTCTATGGGTATCTGGTGGCCTTCCTCCAAGGTCAAATCAAAGCTGCTGGTGGGGGCAGCCACATAGAAGGAGAGCCCGTGTTCCCGGGCCAAGATCGCCAGTCCGTAAGTGCCGATCTTATTGGCCGTATCCCCGTTGGCCACTATCCTGTCCGCCCCCACTATAACCGCCTCAACCCACCCTCTGGCCATCACCGTAGGAGCCATGTTGTCGGTGATGAGGGTTACCGGGATACCCGCCTGGGACAGTTCCCAGGCGGTAAGCCTGACCCCCTGCAACAGGGGGCGGGTTTCACATACAAAAACCCGCAGAAGCCTCCCCCTCTCCGCCAGGAAATATATGGGGGCTAAGGCAGTGCCATAACGGGCGGTGGCCAAAGTGCCGGCATTACAGTAGGTCAGCACTGCCCGGACCCCTTCCAGGAGGGCTGCCCCCTCTTCCCCTATTTTCCGGCAGCGGTCTTCCTCCTCCTGGAATATAGCCTGAGCCTCCCGCAAGATCAATTCCTTAAGCCCCGGCGGATCTTCTCCCCAAACCCTGGCACGGTTTTTTATCCTGTCCAAAGCCCAGAACAGGTTCACGGCAGTGGGCCTGGTGGAGGTCAGAAGCTGGATCTTTTCTTCCAGTTCTTGTAAAAAGGCTTCCCTGGTGGCGGCCCTGGATTCCCTGATCCCCAGGTATAGCCCAAAAGCTGCGGCTATACCTATTGCCGGGGCCCCCCTTACCCGGAGGTTTTTTATGGCCTCCACCACTTCCTCCAGGGTATGCAACTGGAGGTACACCAATTCCCCGGGGAGGCGGGTCTGATCGATTATCTCCAGGTGATCCCCCCGCCAGCAGAGGGGAGATGGGGGTTTGAGGGTCAAATTTCTCACCGCTCCTCTGTTCCTAACCAGCCCCTGAGGCGCATGGCTTCATAAAGCCGGCGTAAAGCCACCATATAGGCCGCCATCCTCATGTCTACCCCTTGTTCCAGGTGCATCTCGTAAGTTTCCCTGAAGGCCCTTACCATGACCTGCTCCAGCCGGCAATTTACTTCCTCCTCAGGCCAATAATGTCCGGTGTTATTCTGGACCCATTCGAAGTAAGATACGGTAACGCCCCCAGCGTTGGCCAGTATATCGGGAATAACCTTGACACCCTTTTGCTGTAAAACCCGGTCGGCCTCCAGGGTGGTGGGTCCATTGGCAGCCTCAGCTATTATCCTGGCTTTAACCTCAGAAGCTATAACCCCTGTAATTTGGTTTTCCAGGGCCGCCGGGATTAAAATGTCGCAATCCAGGGTTAAGAGCTGCTGGGAATCTATGGCCTTTGAATGGGGAAAACCTCCCACCGTGCCGGTGCTGGCTTTATATTCCGCCAGCTTCCAGGGATCCAACCCTTCTGGATTGTAAGCTCCTCCCTTGCTGTCCACCACCGCTATAACAGAAGCCCCTTCCCCTGCCAGCAACTTGGCCACAATGCTGCCCGCGTTGCCAAATCCCTGAATGGCCACCCTGGCCCCCTTCAAAGGAAGCCCCAGGGCTTTGGCCATCTCCCTGATGGTGATAAAGCAACCCCGGGCCGTGGCTTCCTTTCTCCCCAGGGATCCTCCCAGGGACAAGGGTTTGCCGGTAATGACGCCAAAGGCGTTATAACCTTTAAGCCGGCTGAATTCGTCCATCATCCAGGCCATTATTTGGGGGTTGGTATATACGTCAGGAGCGGGTATATCCTTATGAGGGCCGATAAAGGGGGCTATGGCCCTTATGTACCCCCGGCTTAGGCGCTCCAATTCCCCTGGGGATAGTTCCCTGGGATCGCAGACCACCCCTCCCTTGCCTCCCCCGTAGGGCAGGCCCACCACTGCGCACTTAAAGGTCATCCACATGGATAGGGCTATCACCTCTTCCATGGTGACTTGGGGGTGGAAACGTATCCCCCCCTTGAAAGGGCCCAGGGCGTTGTTGTGTTGGGACCGGTACCCTATGAATACCCTGATCCTGCCGTCATCCATCTCCACAGGGAAAGATACCCGGACCACCCTCATGGGCTGGCTTAAAATTTCGCAGACCTCTTGGGGCAGGGCCAGTTTCTCCGCCGCTTTGAGGAGCTGACCCCGGGCCATATCCAGGCAATTCGGTTCGCTATGGCTCATGCCCTTTCCCTTCCTCCAAAAAAGTTTCTATAGAAAAACAAAGAGCCCTATCAGATTATACTACGGATAAATCTGATAGGACAATAGATAAAGGGCCTCTGAGCAAACCTGTAAGCCGAGTTCTGTCGAGGATGGCCATCTATCTGGGATGCCAGTTGCCTGGCACCTCGAGCGACCTTACCCGGGGGCGGGGCGGGCCACCCCTTGACTGCCCCCCTATTCGGTCTTGCTCCGGGTGGGGTTTGCCTAGCCAGTTAGTCGCCTAACTGCTGGTGAGCTCTTACCTCACCTTTCCACCCTTACCCGGCGGCCCTCAAAAACCGCCAGGCGGTCTGTTTCTGTGGCACTTTCCTTGGGGTCGCCCCCACTGGACGTTATCCAGCACCCTGCCCTGTGGAGCTCGGACTTTCCTCAGGCTGCCCTTGAAGGGCAACCCGCGGCCATCCGGTTTACTCAAAGGCCCTGGAGAGTCTTCACCTTTGGCCACAATAACTATAGCAGCTTTATTCAATCCTGTCAACATGCTGTCAAGGGATCAAAAGGCGCCCGCAGTTTTCGCACTGGACCCGCTCTCCTGCCTTTATTTTTTGCATCAATATAATAGAAACCATAAGGCGGCAGCCGCTGCAGCAGCCGTTTTCCACCCGGGCTAAAGCCCTCAAACCCAGGCGGGACTGCAACTCGCGATAATGCCTCAACAGGTCCTCATCCAATTCTTTTTCTAACTTTTCCATCCTGAGCTTTAAATCTTGGATCTCCCTTTCCCTCTCTTCCCTCCAAAGGCGGTATTCTTCCAGTCTGGCCTGATATTCGCCCACCTGTCCCTGAAATATCTGGCTGTGCTCCTTTACCCACCCAAAAACCTCCTGCAGCTCCATATTCAATTCCTTTATTTTTTCCTGATAGACGCTTATCTCCTTATTTAAATGAGTGAGCTGCTGTTCTAGATTCTGGAGTTCGCTGGGATTATTTATCTGGCCGCTGTAGAGTTTAGCTTCTGTATCTTTCTTTTTGACCTCCAGACTTCGACAGGTATTCTCGTGGAGGGCCAGCTGCTCCTGAAGCCTTTCCCCCTTCCGCTTCTTTTCCTGGATCTGAGTGTAATAGGACTCGAGGCGCTCCTTTTCCCTCTTCAACTCCTTCCCCTGGGAAGGGTTTTTCAATTCCTGCTGAATCCTCTCCAAGCCCAACTGCAATTCCTGTAGCTCCCAGAGTTTTTCCAGCCCCATCTCCTCCCCCCTTCCCACTAAACTACCGACCAGGGCTCCACCTCCTGCTGGGAGACCAGGACCATCACTCCCTTTTGATGGAGCCTTTCCCCCAGGTATTCTGCCAGCGCAGGGACCACCACCCTTTCGGTGGCAAAATGTCCCGCATCTATCAGCGCCAACCCCAGGTGTAGAGCTTGACGGGCTTCATGGTATTTCACGTCTCCGGTGATCAACACATCGGCTCCAGCCGCCTTGGCATTGGCCATATAAGCGGCCCCTGATCCCCCGCAAACAGCCACCTTCCGGACTATCCCCTTGCCTTCCCCTATTACCCTTACCTGTGTCACCCCTAAGCGCTCCTTGACCTGGAGGGCCAGATCTTTTAGGGTCAAGGGAGGTTCCAGGAAACCCAGCCTTCCCATGCCCCATACAGGCCCTTGGTTTTCTAGAGGGTAGAGGTCGTAGGCTACCTCCTCATAGGGGTGAGCTTCTTGAAGCGCCTTCAAAACGGCGGCCAACCGGGATACAGGAAGGATGGTTTCTAACCTGTATTCATTCACTTCCGTGAGGCTGCCAGGGGTTCCGATGAAGGGGCTGGTGCCCTCCAGGGGAAGGAAGGTGCCTTTTCCCAGAACCCTGAAGGTGCAGTGGGAATAACTGCCGATGTGGCCTGCGCCCGCCCGGGCCAGGGCCTCCAGGATCTCCCCTTCATGGCCTTCAGGCACAAAGGTGACCAGCTTCAAGTATTTCTCTTGTTTCACCGGCACAAGAACCTTTAAATCCTTGAGGCCCAATCTTAAAGCCAAAAAGTGATTGACCCCCTGGGAAGCGCTGTCCAGATTGGTATGGGCGGAATATACGGAGATGTTGGCTAAAATCAAGCGGCGTATCATATCGCCCTGGGTCTCGTGAAAATCGATGCGAGTTAAAGGTCTGTAGAAAAAAGGATGATGGCTTACGATGAGATCGGCCCGGCGGGCTATGGCTTCTTCCACCACTTCTGGGGTCACGTCCAGGCAGACCAGGATCCGCCTAACCTCCCCTTCAGGGGACCCCAGCATCAAACCCACGTTATCCCCTTCCCGGGCCAGATGGAGGGGGGCCATCTCTTCCATCAGGGCCATAACTTCCCTTACCTTGACCACCTTGCTCCCCCCATTAAAGATTGGGGCCAGCGGGCTAGGTCTCTTCCACTCCCACTGGCCTTACCATCTTGGTGGGCCCACCAGGATTCGAACCTGGAACCAACGGATTATGAGTCCGCTGCTCTACCGTTGAGCTATGGGCCCGTACTGGCTCCTCGGGCAGGACTCGAACCTGCAACCACCCGGTTAACAGCCGGGCGCTCTACCATTGAGCTACCGAGGAAGGCCTCACACATATAATTATATACGCTGTTGCCCTTTAGGTCAAGACCAAAGGGGCTGAAAAATGAGCAGGATACCTCCCCAGGCCAAGGCCGGATTCCCCACAGCGCCTCCGGCTGGATTTTTGGAATTTTATTCTAGATAATCCTTTAATTTCTTGCTCCGGCTGGGATGGCGGAGTTTACGCAGGGCCTTGGCCTCTATCTGCCTTATCCTCTCCCGGGTGACCCCGAACTCCTGGCCCACCTCTTCCAGGGTTCGAGCCCTGCCGTCCTCCAAGCCGAAGCGCAAACGCAGGACCCGCCGCTCTCTGGGGGTCAAGGTCTCCAGGACTTCCTCCAGCTGTTCCCTCAAAAGGGCCTGGGAAGCAGCCTCTGCCGGAGCCTGGGCCTCCTCGTCCTCGATAAAATCGCCCAAATGGCTGTCCTCTTCTTCACCTATGGGGGTTTCCAGGGATATGGGCTCCTGGGCGATCTTCATGATCTCCCTCACCCTCTCCACCGGCACTTCCATGGCCTCGGCTATCTCCTCCGGGGTGGGTTCCCTGCCCAGTTCTTGCACCAACTGCCTCTGAATCTTTATGAGCTTGTTTATGGTCTCCACCATGTGGACAGGTATCCTTATGGTGCGGGCCTGATCGGCGATGGCCCTGGTTATGGCCTGTCTTATCCACCAGGTGGCATAAGTGCTGAACTTATAGCCCTTCCTCCAGTCAAATTTTTCCACAGCCTTGATCAAGCCCAGGTTGCCCTCTTGGATGAGGTCCAAAAAAAGGAGCCCCCTGCCCACATATCTCTTGGCAATACTCACCACCAGCCGCAGGTTGGCCTCTATAAGGCGGCGTTTGGCCTCCTCATCCCCCTTTTCCCTTCTCTTGGCCAGTTCTATCTCTTCCTCTGGGGTGAGGAAGGGTACCCGTCCTATTTCCTTAAGGTACATTCTCACGGGATCATCGAGGGCTAAATATTCCGGCAATAATTCTTCCCGCTCTGCCCCGGCCTCTCCGGGCATCCCCTTTTCCTCTAAACCCCCGGTGTCGGGGACCACCTTAATCCCATGGCTTTCCAATTCTTCGTATATACCTTCTATCTCTTCAGGGGTGAGCTCGAAATCCTCTAAAGAGTCCATTATCTCCCCATAGGTCAAGGAGCCCTGCTGTTTACCTCTAGCTATGAGCTCCCTCATGGCTTCACGTAGGCCCTCTTTCACCCTTTATCCCCCCTTTCCGCATTTCAGCTTATTGATGGTAACTTGAAGCTGGAAAATCTCCTTCTGTAACGCTTCCACCAGGCTGGGGGGACCGATTTCCGCCATACGGCTTAAGCTCCTGCGGACCTCCCTCTCCCTTTTCTGGAGCTCCTTTATTTTAAAGAGGTTTATAGCCTTCTCCACCATCTCCTCCTTCAGAGGTCCCTTGTCCCTTTCCACAGCCATCGCAGCCAAAATCCCTTTCCATTCCTCCTTCTCTCCCCTGTGCTTCAGCAAATCGAGCAAACCCTCCCCTGCCATTTCCGGATTTTCTCTCCTTATCTCTCTTATAAAGGGTATCAGCCCTTCTGCCACACCTTCTGCCCATTTTTCTCCTAATTTCTGGTCTATAACGTCTGCCAGAACCGGGCTTTCTATATAAGCCTTCAGCAAGAACATTTCCAGGCTGCCGGCTTGCCTTTTGCCCTCTTCTGGTTTTCTAGGAGGAGAGATCGGGGTCCTGTGCACCCTCCGGGTTTCCATTGAAGCCATGGCCCTGTAGATGGCATTTTCCGAAACGCCCACCCGACGGCTCACAAGCCTGACGTAGGCCTCCTGTTCCACCGGATCCTTTATGGCCTCAAGGTGGGGCAGGAGTTCCTCCACAATAGCCTTTTTCCCCAAGGGATGGGAAGGATCGTGTTGGGAAAGGAGCCTTTTTAAGCAGAACTCCATCAGGGGCAGGCTCTCCTGCAGCAGGAGTTGAAAGGCTCCCGGCCCCTGACTTTTTAAAAAATCGTCAGGGTCAGTTCCCGGGGGCAGCTCCAAAACCCTCACCTGGAGACCCCTGCGGTACAACAGCTCCAGGCCTCTCAGGGTGGCGGCTTGACCAGCCAGATCATTATCATAGGCTATTATCACTTCTCGGGCAAGTTTTTTCATTTCCCTGGCCTGGTCATCGGTGAGGGAGGTTCCCAGGGAAGCCACCGCGTTCTTTATGCCTTGCTGCCAGCAGGCGATGACGTCCATATAGCCCTCCACCAGCACCACCTGCTCCCTTTTCCTTATCTCAGGGAGGGCCAGGTGAAGGCCGTATAGCAGGCGGCCTTTTTGGAAAAGCGGGCCTTCTGGTGAGTTCAGATATTTGGGCTGTCCCTCCCCCAGGAGGCGCCCCCCGAAACCCACCACCCTGCCCTGGGCATCCTTTATGGGAAACATTATGCGGCCCCGGAAACGGTCCTGGGGTTCCTTTCCGGATAAGGATACGAGGCCTGCCTGTTCCATCTCGCCATAGGAAAACCCCTTTTCCCTGAGGTGGTGCACCAGGGCCTTCCCTTCAGGGGGAGAAAAACCCAGCTGGAAGGCTTGGACGGCTTCTTCCTTGACCCCTCTCTTCTCCAGGTATTCCCGGGCTGCCCTCCCCTCAGGTTGAGATTTTAATATATGGTAATAGAAGCCAGCCGCCAGGGCCCCCAATTCATATAGGCGCTCTTTGATTTTTCTGGCTGCCGGGGAAGAAGGCGGATTTTTTAAATCCACCCCGGTGAGCTCTGCCAGCTTGGCTGCCGCCTCCGCAAAATCCAAGCCCTCATACTTCATGAGGAAGGTGAAGACATCGCCCCCTATGCCGCAGCCGAAGCAATAGAACATCTGTTTTTCCGGGCTCACGGTAAAGGAAGGGGTCCTCTCCTGATGAAAGGGACAGAGGGCTACGTAGTTGCGGCCTCTCTTCTTTAGATGTACGTAGCGGCCTATGACGTCCACTATATCGGCCCTCAGCTTTATCTCTTCCAGCGTTTCAGGAGAAAGGGAAATCCCCACGGTCCTTCCCCCTATAGCCCTGATCGATTTATACAATTCGCCATTAAAGACAAATATCCTCTTCCTGGTTTTGATTTTTACCTTTTCTCTATTATTTGTTACCCCTTACCATATTATACCTTAGAGTTTGGTGAATAAAATTTCAAGGGAGGAGCAAGCTTTCTATAAAAGGATCACGGGAGGCCACCATGACTAAAGGCATAGCCCTGTTCCTTATCGCCTTGATAGGCGGTAGCATTCTCCTGGCCCTGTATCAAGGGGTGATAAAGGGCCTTTTAGAGCCTTTTATAAGCAACCCGGTGCATCAACAGAAGAACCAGAACAAGGTATAATCTCAGCCCCCTTGGGGCATAATACTCACGGAGAGGAGGGGCATCCTGCCGTCACCGTGCGGATAGCCTGACGAGCGAAGAGATGCCCCTCCTTTATGGTTTACTCGCAGGGATAGCCGGTGGGCACAAATAACTTGATATACTGGTTCAGGGCAAAGCGGTCAGTCATACCGGCTATATAATCGCACACTCTCCTGGGCAAGGGATCATTGGGGGCCAGCTCTGGAGGCAGCAGCTGGGGATGTTCCAGGTAATAGTAGTAGAGCTGCTTTAACATGTTCTTGGCCTTGCCCTCTTCGGCTTTGGCCGGGGAATCCAGGTATACCCTCTGAAAGAGAAACTCCCTCAATCTATCCGCGGCCTCCTGTACCTCGGGGCTCATGGCAATGTGGTCTTTATCCCAGCTGGACTTTATCATATCCAGGACCATGGTGTTTATCCGTTCCCTGTGGGTAAAGCCCAAAACCCGCAGACAATCTTGGGGGAGGTCTTCCAGCTTTAGAATACCTGCCCTCAAGGCATCGTCTATGTCATGATTGATGTAGGCTATGCGATCGGCATAGCGTACTATTTGGCCTTCCAGGGTCTGGGGAAGGTGAGGGCCGGTGTGGTTCAAGATCCCGTCCCTGACTTCCCAGGTGAGGTTCAACCCTCTTCCCCCCTCCAGGAGATCCACCACCCTGAGGCTCTGCTCGTTGTGTTTAAACCCGTGGGGCGTCACCTCGTTTAAAGCCTCTTCCCCCGAATGGCCAAAGGGGGTATGGCCCAGGTCGTGCCCTAAGGCTATGGCCTCGGTCAAGTCTTCATTTAATCGCAAGGCACGAGCTATGGTCCTGCTGATCTGGGACACCTCCAGGGTGTGGGTGAGGCGGGTCCGGTAGTGATCCCCTTCAGGAGCTACGAAAACCTGGGTTTTGTGTTTTAGCCTTCTAAAAGCCTTGGAATGGATGATGCGATCCCTGTCCCTCTGAAATTCCGTGCGGACAGGACAGGGATCTTCCGGTCTGAGCCTGCCCCGGGTACGGCTGCTGAGGGCGGCCCTGGGGCTCAAAATCTTCTCTTCCAGTTTTTCCATATCGCGCCTTAAGAACATCTTGACCTCCTAAAGGCGGTGTCGGCGCAGGATCCGGATGGCCATGGCCACCTCCCAAACCCTTTGGCCCAAAAGGCGGGCTCTCTGAAGGGCGAAGGCGTCTTCCTCTGCTGGGGCTTGAGCACAGGCGCCGTGGTGCCCGCAATCAGCTTCTATAAAGCCGTCGCCCACTATCATCGTGCCCTGCACCAGCATCATATCAAAGAGGGCTTTGAGGGTGGTCTCTTGGCCTCCAAACCGGCTGGCCCCCACTGCCATGCCTGCCCCCACCATGTTGTAAAGGGCCTTTTCCTTCCTCAGGATGCGGCTTTTATCCCAAAAGGCCTTCAACTGGGCTGAGACGGTGCCAAAACATACAGGGCTGGCCAGGATCAAGCCATCCGCCCGCCGCAGGAAGTCATAGGCCTTCCCCAGATTGTTATTCAAGGAGCAGGCCCCGGAACAAGGCGTGCTGCACTGAATGCAATAGGGGGTTTTCTGGTCTTCCAGGGCTTCCATCACATGGATCATCTCCACCTGGGCCCCTGCCTCTCTGGCCGCCCCCAAAGCTTGTTGGAGCAAAAAAGCGGTGCTGCCCTTAGGCCGGGAGCTGCCATTAATTCCCACTATCAGGACCATTGTCAAGCTTGCCTCCTTGGGATATACTGTTTTCGTAGGGATCCAGAGCTTTTAACAGGCGGATGGCTTTCCGGGCCAGATGATCACACCGTCTGTTGTAGGCGTCTTCTCCGTGCCCTTTCACTTTAATCCACTCTACCTGGTGAAGACGGGAAAGCCTTAGCAGTTCCCGCCATAGATCTTGATGTTCCACTGCTTCCCCCCGGCTGGTGCGCCAATTGTTTTTCTCCCATTTATCCAACCACCCCTGGTTGAAAGCGTTGATAAGATAAGCGCTATCGCTGTAAAGGCGCACCCGGGAAGGTTCTTTGAGGGATTTCAGGGCCTCGACAGCGGCGGTCAATTCCATCCGCTGATTGGTGGTCCAGGAATGGGTCCCAAAAATAACCTTTTCCTGATCATCGGTTATGATGAAGGCAGCCCACCCCCCTGGACCGGGATTGCCGGAACAGGCCCCATCGGTATAGATGATGACTTCTTTCTTTTTATGCATCCTTCCTCCTGTGGGTGACTTTTATAAGGTGAAGAAATGATAATAGTCAGCGCTTGTCTTTTGGGAGAAAAGTGCAAGTACAATGGGGGGGACAATTTATGTCCCTTTCTCAAAGAATCGCTTTCCTTTCCCCTATTGCCCCTCTGCCCAGAAGTTCTGGGGGAATTGCCTGTGCCCAGGCCTCCGGCAGAAATCGTGGGAGGTAACGGATATGATGTGCTGGAAGGCCGGGCCAGGGTTATAAACATTGAAGGGCAAGATGTGACTTCTGCCTTTTTAAGAGGGGCCAGGGAAACGCTTCGCCAGGCGCAGGAACATAAAGCCCATCTGGCCATATTGAAGGAAAAAAGCCCCTCCTGTGGTTGCAGGTATATATATGACGGGACCTTCACCAACACCCTCCGGCCAGGACCGGGGTGACGGCGGCCCTGCTCATAAGACACGGCTTTAGGGTCATCAGCGAACAGGAGTTTCTACAGAGGCATCAGAAAGGCCCGCCTCTCTTCTAGGGGCGGGCCTTGCCTCTTCCTGGAGGGCTTTTAGAGATAGCCCTTTTCCTTCAAGATTTCTATGGCCCTCTCTTTGTCTTCCCTGGCCACCAGAGCCACAGGGCCGGTGCAGCCCATGCCGCTTTCGGCGTAGATGCCGGCAGCCCACAGGGCCTTCACCGCGTTCTCCAGTTCCAGGACGTCTATACCCGGTATCTCCTCCTCCACCGCCTTGGCGGGGGGTGGAGTCACTTCAGCCGCTGCTTCGGGAGCCGCCTCTTTGACAAAGAGTTCCTCCAAACCAGCAGCCTTAGCCGCCTGCATCTCCTTCTTAAAGACCTCCACCACTTTGCCCCGGGCAGCCTGGGCAGCATAAAGGAGAGCTCCGGCCACCACAGGGGTTCCCGAGGCCCGGGAGACTATGCATACCACGTAGTTGTAGGTCTCGCCTAGACCCGGACCGTAACCGTATCCCAGCGATTCATAATTCCCGCCCGTGGTGTAGGCGGAGAAGACCTTCATCAGCACATTGCCCGTTAAGCTGTCGGTAACCATTACATCCGCCGCTCCAGCCAAGAGGTCGTTACCCCGCATGATGAAGCCGCCGTCTTTCCGGATGGATTCGGCAAAGGTGATGTTGTATCCCCTCTCCTTCAAACGCTGGAGAGACCGCTCGCAAGCCCGAGCCCCGTCCAGGTTGAGGATGCCTACCCTGGGATTGGAGATGCCGCAGGCTTTAGCCGCGGCTATACCCGCTATGGCTGCCTTCACCATGGCCTCCACCCTATCGGCGGCCATGGTGCCGGTGGTGGTGGCCAGGAACATCTCCCGGCCCAATCCCGGCGTGATCACCCTCCCCACCGTGGCGGTACCCAGGGGGAAGTTATAGTGCATGGTCACCGCCGCGTCTATGGTGCCCTCCTGCAACAGCTTTTCCATAGCCTCGTGTATATCCCGATCCTCAGGACCAGTGGGATAGTGCTTCACCCCGTCGCCGAGGTAGTCCTTCAGGCCCTCCACCTCAGGACCTATCAGGAGCACCTCCAGACGGGGCTCC